>VOFC01003470.1_pt1 | contig 168943 bp, 321 predicted proteins | sample 5384161 | NCBI WGS metagenome assembly VOFC01 (sample SAMN12384722, study PRJNA508395) | human gut metagenome | isolation source: healthy gut B | host: Homo sapiens | reverse complement strand
ATGATTATAAAGGAAAAGACGTTTGTGTGGAATGCAAACGATAGTTTAAAAGAGAAATGGAACTGCCTTTGTGACAATTCCATTTCTATATAGATGAATAACTTACAGGAAATATGGAATGATTTGGACGAAGCATATGAATATATGGAAAGAGCAATCGCAAAAATGTCATACATTCCATTGCCTAAAAGAATTGTACGAAAGAAAAGAGCAATTTGATTTATCGGAAATATCTTATATGAAGCAGCTTGTGGAAGAGATGATGGAGAATAATGCTGGGAGAGCATAGATGGATAATAAATTAGAATTTTTTTTCAGAGTGCACTAATAAACAATTATTGAAAATATACAAGGATGTTATTGATAGTAAACAAATGGGTATCAAAGCGATATCTCTTAATCAATATGCTGAAAATTAAAAAGAATATGTGCATTTGAAACAAAAAGCACAGGCGATTGATTTTGCTGAAAAATTATTTTACGAAGAAACAGCGAAAAGATTTTTCGATCAGATGAAATAAAATGAAACCAAGTTTTCATGTGGATGGAAAGGATTTTGATATGGAACAAACTTTTTATATTAGAATGAAAATTTGCGATTATTATACAGTTTATATAAATGATGATGGATATGAACGAAAAAGAAATGGTTCAAGAAAATGAAATTGACGGATTTATACATTGTCTAAAAAGTTTTAGGATACGAGGAAATCTAAGTTTCATGGAGATGGAGAATATTATATGGAGAAAAGAGTATATATTCCGCTATGGTTAGCATTAAAACAGGCGCGTAAAACATATGGCTATCCGAAAGACTACGGCATCTGTGCTTGCTATGATGTAGAAAAACATGGGCTGGTGCAAAGATGAAGTAACAAGATGGTATCACTTTACCGCTGTCGATGGTATGCCAGCATACACATTAAAACGATGAATTAAGCACTTCAATAATAAAAAGAAAGAAAAAACAATATGAATGTGATTTGGTGTGAAATATCTTGTGGAAGATGTGGGGCAGCAATTGGAGATTACTATTCGCCAGATTGGATTAAAAACTGAAAGCGATGTCAAAAGATTGGACGCATGATGATAATTATAGAGTATTATGTCCGCAATGCAGAAAAGAATTAAAAAAATGAAATCAAATTTTCAGGAGGTATTTAATGGATAAATGTAAATGGTGCAATACAGAACTATACAAAGAAGAATATTATGGAGACGCAGCCTTTGATATGGAACAACCAATAGAAGAAGACGATTATACACGTTTGTCCATGTTGGGAATTCTAAAACAAATAAATTTGGGTTATGCGCAGGTGGAGAAAGTGAAGCAGTTGCAAATATTAACTACTGCCCTAAGTGCGGAAGAAAGTTATGAAAGATCGAGGTGATGTTATGGAATATGCAATCGCATATAATGATAAATCTGGAAATGGATTCACCAAAAACAGAGCCATGGATTTTAGATGATTTTGATAACCGAAAGGAATGTATAAAGAAAGCGAATGAGTTGATCAGATCTGGTTATAAGAATGTAACTGTTCTTAACTATGATGAATCGGTTCTAGAGTGTATTGATTGGGATTATGTAAAACAGCATCAAAATTAATATTTGAAATGGAGGAATAATGTTATGCATGTGAATGTCTTTGATACAAAAATAGACGAAGAGCTGATATTGCTATATAATCAGTTTCTTGAAGCAGAAAAAAATGGTGCATTCCATGATAACACTGAGTTAGCAAAAAATTAAGAGGGAATATGAAAAAAAAATGTTGGAGCAAAGACAACATTAATGCTGCAAATTGAGTTAACTCATGTAATAGCAGATAGATGGTTTAAAGAACACAATAAACGTGAAATGAAAGAGTTATATATTGTTGAAGATGTTCCAAAATATCTTGAGGATAACTCATCTTATAAATATGTTGTAAAAAGCAAACAATTATGACGAAGCAATAGAAATGGTAAAGAATAAAACTGGTCATAATATTGAGTGGGATGCATCACTCGCCGATAATGATGATGTTTGGCAATAAAATTTAACTTTCAAATGGTGATAATATGGAAAAATTGAAATTGTACAAAGTGACAAAGACAAGTTCAGATGGTACATTTAATATTGGCGATATAATTTGGCTTTCTAATAATGAAGATTTAAATAGTTGCAAAGGCTGCGGATGGCTTCCGAAAAGTGAGTGGGATAATCCTGGAAGTAACGATTTTGAAGTTGAAGAATGTACCGATTATTATTTAGACGTGACCGATCGGAGTGAAGAAGTAAGGAGAAAAAGTTTAGATGATATATCTGATTGCATACAAGGAAAAAGATGGAAACGATTTTATGGGTCAGCCTTATATTCTAGGAGATTTTAATAATCTTGATGAATGTAAAGCGAATGCACAGCAGCTTATCGGAGATGGGTATTGCTATGTTACGGTATTCGAATGTGAAGAAATGCGCCAGAAGAAATCTCGTGGGATTATGTAAAAAATAACTAAGTTGATAGTTAATACAAGATGAGGCAGGTCATAAAAATATGGCTGAATTTCTGTATGGATTTGCAGAAAAATTAAGGATAAATAAATGATTTACTCGGAAGATTGGAAGAGGTGACATTAATGGAATTTAAAAAAGGTGATAAAGTGTTTCAAGAAAAAATTTAAAATTGTTTGGAATATTTGTAGATTATGCATGGGAAAAATCCAAACGAGGAAGCAGATGTTGATTTTGAAATGGAAGATGGTTATATTGAACAGCGACATGTTTCAATAAATCAGTTGCAGAAGTGTTCAAGTAACGAAGAGATTAGAAAGAGAATGAGGTATAACAGTGGACGAATTAAAAATTAAAATCGAGCAGCTATTTAGAAAATGAAACAAAAAAATCGCAATATGAATGACTTAGAAGAAGGCAGATATAAGGCTTTATGCAATGTTATTGATTTAATTGACGAGCAGAAGAAATGACGATTTCATCACAGTTTATGAACTATATATAGTACAATAAATCAAATTACATACTATATAGTGTTTCGTGGAGGTGTAAAATATGAAAATGAATATAAAGTAAAAGAGACAGACTTTGGAACAAAAACAAGTCATCCGGCATAAGGTGCATATTGTCATGAATAATTATAAAGAAAAAGTAGAGAATTAAAAATCTTACTGTAGAAGAGGTAAGCGAAAAACTTAGTATAAGTAAGACAGCGATATATAATATCGAAAAAAGGTGAAAATTCTCCATCAGTGGATAACTTAGTACGGCTTGCAAAATTATATGAAGTTAGCACAGATTATTTATTAGGGAATACTAGATTTAAAAAAATTTTTCGAACAATATGATTATCTGCAATCATTAGACGACAATGATTTATTTAAAGAATTAAATGTACTTCATATTAATGAATTTACAACAAAAAGATTGGAAAACATATTCTAAATTGAACGGAGAATGGTTTTTGACAATACGATAAGGCAAAGAAAAATTGCTTTCATTGTAAAGGATGCGAATAATATGACATATGAAGAAACACAAAAAATCAAACATTTACGAGAAGTGACTTCTGTTATGGTTGAGGAATCATCAAATGGAATTGAATGTACTAAAAATAGATTTGGAAACAGAACTATGGATGGCTGCAAAAATGTAACTTTTGAAAAAGATTGAGTTATCAAAAATTAACAATGATATTCCTCATATAAAGAAGAGAATATTATGAAAAAAATCTATGGGTAATGTTATGAGATTAAGTTGTTTTTAATATAGAATGGAGATGATTATATGAAAAGAATTAAAATGAAAAATAATACAACAAAATTTGTGTGGGGATGGAGATAACTGCGTAGATAAGTACACAGAGTTTATAGAACAGTATTATTACGACTCAGAAGAAGAAAAGAATGGAACATAAAAAAAGAAATGGAATCAAATGGATGGAATGATTCTGGTCAGGTTAGGGAAATGGTAAGTGGTTCTTTAATGCCATGGGCGAAAAATCCTCCTGTACATGTCTGGTTCGGAAGTTATTATAAAACAATTAGAGAGTAGATGAAAGACTTCACTAAGGAGGTGTAGATTATGAGAGAATCAGAAGTGAAAAAATATTATAGCTGTGGAGATTTTAGATAAAAATGAATGACCAAGGAGGAGCTTCTGTATTAAGAGAAATTTTATTTAATCCAGAAAATAAAATTGATTGGGAAAATATTGGAAGTAACGCTATTCAAAAGCATATGCCAGAATTAAAGTGTTTGGCTAATCTTTGCAATTATAGAGAGATAATGAAAGATTGTTTTCAGAAGGCAGGTGAAATGTTGTGACTGAAGCAGATATTAACAAATATGTTGTCGAAGAAATGGGATATGCAGAAGAGCAAGAAGATAAAATTGCCATTAGGCTTGATTTATCAAATGGAGAATCTGTAGAAATCTGGTTTGACGAATATAATGATTGTTATACCTGGAGCAATGCCTCCTATGGATACGAAGATACTTATGCAGTAGTACAAGATATTTGCGAATGGATGGAAGATAATTTATTAGAAGTAATAAATATAGAAACCGTATAATAATTAATATAGACAACAAAAGGAAGAAACAAAATATGGATAATATAATTTATATGTTTGACATTCCGTTATTTACATATGATGGATATGCAGATGTGATGGAAGATGGAACTCAGTATCAAGCACTTGAATGGAAACTGATTGACATGGAAAAATATAACGGAAAATATGTTGTGGTTGGTTTTGATGGATCGTTGAGAATTTATGAAGCTGAAGGTGAAAAAATTGTTTGAAGGTTCATTACTTGATTCAAAAAGATTTTTGTTTGGCATCTGAAAAATAAAATTAAATAAAAGGAAGTAAAAAGCATGAACTTAGAAAATATTAGTAAATACATGTGTTTAATTCTCAGACATAAACCAGAAGCAATTGGCATTACTTTGGATGAACATGGGTGGGCTAATGTCGTCGAACTGATTGACGGGATTAGGAAAGACAATCCTGGATTCGATCTGGATCATCTGTACGAGATAGTAAAAACAGATTCGAAGGGAAGATACTCTTTTAATGAAGATAAAACACTGATCAGATGCAACCAGGGACATTCGATTCCTGTAGATGTAGAGTTGGAAGAGAAACAGCCACCAGAATTTTTATATCATGGGACTGGCGAAAATACGTAGTGTCAATCGATCAGATTGGGTTAATTCCAAAAAAGCCGGTTATATGTTCATCTTTCGAATGACGTTGATACTGCAGAAAAAAGTCGGACAAAGACACGGAAAAGAAGTTGTATATCAGGTGGCATCTGGCCAGATGCATAGAGATGGATATAAATTTTATTTGTCTGTGAATAATGTTTGGTTAACCAAAGAAGTGCCAACAAAATATTTAGAAAGGTAAAGTGATCGATATGAAAAATGTAAAAGTAATTACAATGAGCTTTGGAGAATTTAAAGACTATGTTGGAATGGTTACAAACGGAGGGATAAGATGAACAATAAGGCTATTTGTAGAAAAACCGATGAACATTTTACGGAAGGTAAAGAATATGAATGTACAGCAGCTTATTCAAGATATGAAAGTGCTGTTGTAGATATTCTTGACAACAACAAAGAACTCATTACATGTGAAATAAACGATAAAGATTTTCAATTTGTTTTCAATTAATGAATCAGACATTTCAAAAAGGAGATAACAATGGAAAACTATATGAATGCACCAGTTCAATTAGAGTGGACAGATAAAGATGTATTAGAAGATTTCGAGAAATATCATGATAAGAAAGCTGTATCCAGAAGATTTTGTATCCCTGTATCTCAAGTAACAGAAATCTTAAAACGGAATGGTGTGAAAAGAAAAATGATTCCAAAATATTTGGACTATACAGTAACACCTGCAGATTTGAGGAATATGCCAGAAGAGAATGTAATAGAATTAATGATTTTCACGGATCGAGATCGGAAAGATAATGAGGATGCAGAAAGACTGTATCGGTGGTGTATACAAGAAATCAATTTTCGAATGGATTTGAGCGGATCTGAATATGAGCAGTAGGAAAGCGATGGCTGGTTTAGTCATCGTTTTTTTTATGATATGCTGCAGCTCTATAACGGAAATTCGCATCCTGGATTTCTTGCGAGATATGTTCCATTCGATCGATATATTCTGTAACATGTGATGGAATTTTTGTATCCCATTCGTTTTTATCGGAAGTAAGTAGATCGTTCGGAGTGCATTCTAATGCTTCACAAATTTTTTCAAAGAGTTTCAAAGCGAATGCTTGCCATATTACCAGAACAAATTTTTTGACACTGATGGTAAAGAGATCAGTAGCTTCTGCGAATGCAGCTTGGTTTTTATATTTGCTCAATATTAAATGTTGAATATCTAATTTAATCATATTGCACCTCCGTATCAATGATTATAACATAATTAAATAAGAAAATCTATAAAGACATGTTTATATAAATAAAGATAAATTGCGATATAATAGCAAAAAATAATAAAGATATATTTATATTAAGTATTGACATATTAAAGATATGTTGATATAATGAGTTCAACGTAAGAAACAAGAGAGAAAGGAGGAACCGGGTATGGATGTACATTGTGGCGAAATTAAACGTGGTGAAATCTATTGGGTAGATTTCGGGAAAACGAAAGGATCTGAACAAGGCGGAAAACGCCCAGCACTTGTTGTCCAAAATAACATTGGGAATAAACATTCTCCAACAACCATAGTCGTGGCAATAACATCAAAAAGGAAGCCCAATCTTCCTACTCATGTCATTTTGGAAAAAGATGCGTTGAATGGATTAAGTTCCGATTCGTTAGTAACATGTGAACAAATTAAAACAATAGATAAAGCTAGATTGTTGGATAAGATCGGAGAGATTAGTCCCAAAAGCAAAAAAGAAGTGAACAGAGCAATGCAGATTAGTTTACAGACATTATTAATGGAGGGATGACAAGATGATAGAAGCATATGAATACTCTGATTACAACCAAGCGATGCAGAAAATGAAAGAACTTGAAAAAAAGAACAAGAAGTACAAAATTCTTATTTATACAATTGATTATGATCAAAATGAAGAAAGTAAAAAATAACTACACCTGCAGAAGGGTGTAAGTTAATTAAAAAAAGCAAAAACTATTTTCCTTAACAGAGATGAAATAATCGAACATATGCAATTATATTCTACGATACAAGATATCGAACACATCAATCGAGAAGGTATTATGCATGACATTATTTTACCACATTTAAAGGAATGAAATGGAAATATTTACCGCTGGAATATACATGTCAAGAGGTATAAAATGGAAATATAAGGAAAGACAAAATTATAGTAGCGCAAACAAATGTTCGAAAACATATTGACAAGAACATTAGTTCGATGTATTATAATTTTGTTGAACAAAATAAAAAGAAGGGAATCATACCTGCGTTGGAGCGCATACGGTATGAATCCCTTCCTGTACATAACAAGCAAAACAAGCGATATTCATATGAATCTGAACTGTTGGAGCAGTCCAGATGAATAATAGCACAATGTCCTGCTTAAGTTTCATTATACATATTAATTTGCAATTCTGCAAGTCTATCTTGAGCAGTTCGCTATTATTTCACAATTTTACACAAACAGAATAGGAGAATAACCAATACGTAAAGGTACTTATTCATTTGATGAACGATAAGAACCTGTATTAAGTTTACCTATTTTTAAAATTAAATAAAGAAGGAGTGATCAGAAAATGTACTACATTATCACAAATGGAAAATATTGGGTGATTGAAAATCCAATACGTCCTGGCGAGTACATGGAATCCACAAAATCATCCAATGCAAAACAGTTTACATTCAAACAGGCTAAAAATCTGTTGAATGCACGTAGCAAAAAAACTAGGTTGGATTCGGAATGGATATTCCATGGTTGGAGAGGATGGAAACAAGCCAACAGTTTCTCCTAAAGCAAAAGGAATGGAGGTGTATTTTTAAATGAAAATGACATTGTAGTTGATCTGAACTTACTCGATCAGATTGAAGATGAGTGTACAAAGTTTTTTAAGTTTGGCTGCATGGGATGAATCTGAATTGAGCAACATGTTGGAATCTCTTAGTACATATTTGTCTAAGCTTGATTCAGAAGAGAGTGATATTAAACATGCACTCGTTATTTATACATATAAACATGATGGAAAATTACCACAAGCACATAGAATTGCTAAAATCGGATATCTGTTCTTGCGGATTCTTATTGATCGAGCACATGTGAAAGCATGTATCTATAAACTTCAGGCAATGAAAAATGCATTGACGTACCATTACTCTCTTGGAAAACTGCAAACTGAATTAAATAAAACTGGCAATGGAGAATATGAAAACTATAAACCAAGAACTGCAAAATTTGACGAAGCGATGAAAATATCAAGGAAGGGTAGGGTGAGCAAAAATGAGATACAAATATTTGACAGAGACTCAAAGAGAAAAAATTAGAATTTCTTACACCAGAAGAAGCAGATGAGATCCAGCAAACGTATTTAGACAACGACATGCGCGAGCTTAAAAAAATCTGCAAAACTTTGATTTACAAAAAGAAAAAGTCATCTCAAGATTTACCGACACTTCATGATGCAGAACTTGAAAGTTTAGCAGTAGAAGTTTTTCTGTCGAGTTTACTTAAATACAATTCGGATGTCAAATGCACTTTTAAAACGTATTTATATGGAAATATTTGGAGAAAATATTGGACATATACAAGAGATATCGAACGTAAAAAACGCTGTGTTTTTTTGTTCCAGATATTGACGAAGAGACTGGAAAGCAGAAATTCGATAAAGATGGTAATCCTAAAGAGAAACCTGTATTTGATATTTCCATTTATTCTCAAATTGACGAAGATGGAATGCAGCTCTGGGGAGACATTTGTATCTGGGAAAACCGTGGAAGATGTCGTCTTTCAAAATGATCAAGAAATGTCTTCATTAATGAGAGAATATACAAGTAAATTATCACGAGTACAGAGTGTAATTTTACATATGCTTGCAGATGGATTTAATGAAGAAGAAATTCTTCAAAATTTACATATTTCTAAGTCACTCTATAACGATAGCTTAAAAGCTATCCGGAACAACTCAAATACAAGAATACTTAGGAGGGATTATTAATGTTAGATGAATACAGAATCGAACAGATGGGCGTAGGAGCTTATGTTGATAGTATTGATGAGGAAGTTATTACTGTTGATCAGGCAGTCCAGAGAGCGTTTTGTTGGTCAAATGAAATGATCAATAATTTGATTTATAGTACTGTATCTCCAAAACGGATTTACATTCCAAACATTATTCTTGCAGAAGAAAAAGAGAAGATGGGCTTACTACTACATACGTAGTGGATGGTGGTCAGAGAACAGAAGCGCTCAGACGTTTTGTGTTTGATGGGCATAAGATCTCTAAATCAATCCGGAATAGATATGTGACTTATCAAGGAAACAAACTGGATAAAAATGGAAAACCTATGAGAGATGAAAATGGAAAACTGATCAAAGAAATCAAAACATTTGATCTGGTTAATAAAACTTATAATGATTTCCCACCAGAACTGAAAAAGAGAATGAGATCATGTCAGTTGTCTGCTGCAATTTATCAGGAATGTACTCCAGAAGATACCTGCGATCTTGTCATGTTATATAACTCTACTATTCCAATGAATGTAAGCCAGAAGGCGTTTACTTACATTGGTACATTTGCGGATAAAATTAAACGGATTAAAGATAATAATCGTTTTCTTAAAGATTGTACGATGCTGAATGAGTTAGACAAGAAAAAAGGCATCTGGGAAAGAGTGATCATCGAATGCGTTATGGCGATGTTTCATTTAGAAGAATGGAAAAAAAGGCGCCAAGGGATATCTGCAAGTATCTTAATGAGAACGGAACAGAAGAAGAATTTGATACACTGAACAAATACTTTAATATGTTAATTCCTTACGCAGATAAACTCGATCATACAGAAGTAGCTGAATTATTTGTGTCAAAAAAGATTTTATGGCATGGATGACTCTTATGAAAAGAGCCTTAGATGAAGGAGTTTCACCAGAAAATTTTGGAAAATTCCTGATTGCATTTAATGACATGAAAGAAATCAAAGTCAATGATACTGATTGGATTGAAATAGAACAGGATAAACACACGAAGGACAAAAAAAGTAATTCAGCAGAAGATTGATTATTTACATACTTTATTAGTGGATTTTTTACATATTAAAGAGAATAAACCAAATGAAGATGCAGAGCGAAAGTATCAAAGACTCATCAGAAAATTCAGAGGGTGAAGAATCTGCAATCATTGGTGTTGATGATCGTATTGATCAGAATGATATTGATTTTGTACATACTCATGTAAATGAGAAAGTAGATCCAGACGACATCGAATTTTACAACGAGTGTCTTCAGGATACAAAAGTGTCTGCAAATGTTTATCAGCAGTGTAAAAACAGCGTTAATTGCATTGATGGTTTATGCAGCGCAGAATAATCAGGATCAGGAATTTGAACAGTGGATTGGAGAATATCAGAATGCAGATGATGAATATAGTTCCAATCAGGGTATTAATTTCAGATTCATGAAACGAGATTTCGAAAACTTTCTTGTTGGGAAAGGAAACGCAGCGTAAAGAAAGGAGAATAAAATAATGCAGATGAATATTGATGACATCAAAATTTCAGATCAGTTTCTTGCTTCTCATCCATCTCCAGAAAAAGATGGAAAGATTTGAAAAAATATTGGCTTCGTACAAATCATCAAGACAAGTCAATTATTTTGGATAAGAATGGTTATCTCGTAGATGGATATATCCGATATCTTATCATGAAAAGAAATGGTGCCAAAACAATTCGGACAGTATATAAAGGTCAGCCAGGTGCGCTGATCAAAGGTGTTCATATCAATTACGATGGTATTGGTACGAAAAAGAATACATTTGGCGAGTGCCAAGAGTTAAAGGATGGAGAAAATTCATCAATAATCTGCAGATTGGTGACGCAGTATTATGTGTTACGAAAAAAAGTGTAAAACCAGTCAAAGTTACAGAAATTCAAACAGAGAATATTATTGACGGGAGAGAATACAGTAAGGTGCTGATCAACAAAAAGATCGAAATTAAAACGAAATAAAAAGGAGGTGAGACAAATGAAAAGGTTAGGAAAATATTCAGGAAAGGTTTATGAAGAACATGAGATCCAGAATATGGATGAATGTGGAACAGTAATTACAGACGAACAGGCTGCAGATAAGGACTTTATTAAAAAACATCACATGTGTGATTTAGTACAGTGTGTATCATGCTTTGGGTGTCCGTTTTAGAGGAGTGTAATTTTATAGGGTTGCAAATCGGTTCAATTCAAAATTGATGTAGACGAAATGTTTTAGAGGAATGTAATTTTATAGGGTTGCAAATCCTCAAAATAAAATAACTCTATAAAATTAAGACGTTAAATAAAAATAGACTTAGATTTAATCTACGTTATTACAAGAAAATATATTGATATGTAACTCTAGTATCAAATTATATCGTTTAGATTTAAACATGCGTTACGTCTAACTTTCTTGTCGCAAGTGATTTAAGCATAAAAACTTGTAATAACATTGTCAAAGAGTATTACCGACTATAAGTCGAGTTATTAATTAAAAGGAGAAAATTATGCAATATTTAGATTTTACTTTAGTAGTAGATAAAAATAATAAACCATGTGTACCGATTTTAAACGGTAGAGCTGGTTATTTGCTTAGAAATAATAAAGCAAAAATTATTAATCATGATCCATTAGTAATAAAACGAATAGACGATTATAAGAGTGATTTTGAAAATAGGGATATTTTCGAGTTAAAAATTGATAGCGGATATTTGAATATAGGATTTTCTGTCAGTGATAATTATCATGAGTATTTAGCTGGACAAGTCGAATTATTAAAAGGAATGTCGGATAGATTAACAAATCGAAATGGATATCGAAGAACACGAAGATCCAGAATTAGGTACAGGAAAAATAAAAATGTTGATTACAAAACCGTACATAATCCAACATATAAAAATGGAAATGAAGAAGGATGGTTTGCTCCATCAATACAACATAAAATTGATTCACATATTCGTTTAATAGATAAAATTGCGTCATGGGTTCCAGTAGATAAGGTAATTGTAGAAGTTGCTAAATTTGATATCCAGATGATAAAAGCTTTAGCTGACGGGAAAGAAATATCAGGAAAAAGATTATCAAAATGGAGAAATGAAAGGATATGAAAATGCAGCAGCTTATGTTAGAGATAGAGATAAACATACATGTCGGTTGTGTGGCGCAAATAAAAAAATGTTGTGATTGAAGTTCATCATATACAACCGCGTTCAAAGGGAGGAACCGATAAACCAAGTAATCTAATATCTTTATGTCATAGTTGTCATCGGAAGGTGCATTCCAATAATAACGACAATAAATATTTTTGAGAAAGTTAAGAGTATGAAGTTATCGGATACATACAAAGACAGTACTTATATGAATATGGTTCGTTGGGAACTTTTTGAAAGGCTTTCTGGCAAATATGACGTCAAAGTTGGGTATGGATATCAAACAAAAAAATTAATAGAAGGAATGCCGGTTTAAGAAAATTTCATTATACGGATGCTGTTTGTATTAATGATTACAAGGATGTGACACTAACGGAGAATATCTATATTGTAGATCAAAAACGATGCAATGACAGGAGTATGGAGACATTTAGTGATGCAAAATACATAGATGTACGTGATGGAAAAGAAAAAAGTGGAAATACATTATATAAGGAAAGGATTCCAAATGCTCCGTCTAAACGAGTCACGCAAAAAAGAATATATAAACAATATGAGACAATTTCGTGGTAAGAAAAATTAAACCTGGTAAACGCACTTTTGTTTGTAATTCATATTGTTTGAAATGTGGAGATTTAATTTACATAAATAGTGGAAAGCATAGAGGAAATATCGCAGAAAGTAGAATCCATGCAAAAAACTACCTAATGGTAATTTCAAAATACGATTTACATATAAAGCACAAACAGTCAAATACCCTTCTATAAGTATAAAAAGCCAGAAGAATATGAATTATTAAAGAATAATTTATTAGACAAAGTAAAAATTGTAAGAACAAGGCGTGGAATGATTTGGAGAAAATATAATCGTCTAGAATACGAAGCGACCCATGCAGATCAAGAAGGAATGGCTGTATAAATAAAAAAGAAGGGAGGTGAAATAAAAATATGTTGCTTACAATTTTAAGAATCATCCTAATTATCTTCGCCTGGTTAAATCTAATTGAAGAGACCAGAACGAAAAAGTGAAAAGGTTTTATGGATCACTATTATTGTAACTACTGTGGTTGAGCTAGTGTATAAAGCTTTTTCGGAATATATTAACGGAGAATAGTAGGTCATGCGATTTAACATGTCTGAAAATGAGGTCGGAAATGGTTCCTGACACACTCTCGAAGAGTACCTGAGATGATGGATACACCGCCCATCCATTTTAGGCATTTTAAATCGCATGACTGAAATATAAAAACGCGATGAAAGGCACATTTCTTTAGAGAATATATAAACAGAAAAAGAAGGAGTAAAACATGGCAAAAGAATTAACAGGCTATATAGCCGTAGCAGGAATTAATCTTATGGGGAAGGAAGAATATTTTGCAATTTATAACGATGGCTATAAATACGAAAAAGGAGATAAAGTATTAGTTACTGGCCATCGTAGAGGTCAAATTTTAACAATTCAAAATATTCTTACGTTGGATGATATGACGCATGTTCATGAAAATGAAAAAATCACACAGGAAATTGTTTGTAAAATCAACCCAAGCGCCATTGATATGACGGCCTACGAAGATCGAGAGAAAAGACGAAAAGAATTAGCAAAAATACAATATAAAAAACATCAGTTAAGACAAATGATGGATAATATTATTCAGTCAACAAAAGATGATAAAAAAGATGAGATTTTTGCAGAAACGAATCCAAGATTTGCAAAGCTTCTGGAAGAGTATAAAGAATTATCAAAAGAAGTGGAGGAGTGATGAAATATGAGTTTCAAAGTAGGAGATATTGTAAGAGTTAAGGATTATAAAGACATTAATTGTTTTACTTTTTGTGACAAGTATGAAATGTTACTGTGGGCATAAATATATCATAACTGAAATAAAATTGTATCCTGATGGTAATGTATATAAGTTAAATTGCGGTGAGGATTTTATATTTGAAGAAGAGTGTCTTGAAAAAGTTGTTGCAAATTCTGACTCAGGAAATAAAAATTATACATTTACATTCAACGCTGAAAAAGGAGAATAAAGAAATGAGAAAACAGGAAGTAGGATTAACACAGAGGGAACGTATTGAAAACAAAATGGAAGAGTATATCTATAAGTCGGGTGTATGCTCTGTCAATATTATTGTACCAAATCGAGTAGTGGAAGTGATTTTCGATGGTGATCTTTGGAAGAAAGTAAAAACAGTATGCGACAAAATGATATCTTCTCTTGAAAGAGCATTATACATCGCATATGCAAAACGACTATATAATGACACACATATACGTCAGAAGGTATTGAGAAGAAAGCTGATGAGTTTAAATATGAAAAATATTATGTATCAAAAAGTCAAGAATGCTTTGAAAGTATATGAATGTCAGCAGAAGCTCGCTGCATTAGACAAAGAAGAGGAAGAAATCAAATATCGCCAGAAACAGAAACGTCATGAGAGAAATGAACGACGTCGTGCAAGAAGAGCAGAAGAAGCAACTAAAAAAGAAGAAGAGAGAAGAAATGAACAGATTGCAATTCAGAAAGAAGCATATCTTCAGGCAATGATGGAGTTTGAAGAAGAGAAAAAAAACTCGAATCTAAAAAAAAGAAGAGGAAGAAAAACAGACCGAATCAACAAAAGAAATCGTAAAAAGGTTGAAAAACTGATTTCTGATGCAGAGAATACTACAGAAGATACAAAGGAAAATAAAGAACCAGAAAAAAAGCAAATGTAGTTGGTGAAAATAATAAAGAAGAAAGTTCGGAGAATAATGCAAAAGAAGAAACAACCAATAAGATGAAGGAAACAGAGAGCAAAGTAGAGTACAAGATAACAAAATAGAAGAAAAACATAAAGAAGGAGAAAATATCATGTTAGATCAGTTCGTAATTTTTAAAGAAAAAACTTCAGAAACATTTTATGGAGATGACCAAGGACGCAGATAAGTTATTCGAAGTAAATGTAGATAAGGATAAACTTTGGGATACATATCTTGATAGCTTTGCGCCAGGAACGAATAATATTTTCAGAGAAAGAAGAGAACATGATTGTACTTGTTGTAAACAGTTTATTCGTACTATTGGTGCTGCAGTTGTAGTTAAAAATAATAAAATGGAGAGCATCTGGGATGTTGATATGTCTGGAACAATCTATGATCCAGTAGTTAGAGCACTTTCAACACTCATTCACGAATCGAAAGTTGTTGATGTATTTGTAAGCCATTTCAAGAAAAAAATTGGCACAGACAAGAATTTTGAAATGATTAATGGTAGATCACATCAGTGGGATCACTTTTACATGGAACTTCCTACAAAATTTGTTTTTTGATTCTTATAGATCTGTCGGAGAAATTCAAGGTGAATATAGGGATATCCGGAATGTGTTCAAACGTTCTCTTGACGAGATTACTATTGACTCTGTAGAGACAGTTTTAGAGTTGATCAATTCTAATACCCTGTATCGTGGAACAGAATGGAAAGTTCTCCTTGTAGAATTCAAGAAGTATAAAACAGAATATGATAAACTTCCAGAAGAAGAAAAAAGATTTATATATTTGGGAGAAATCTCTGAAAAGCAGGAGCCGTTATTGGTAAAATCAGAAATCATTCTATTGGAACACTACTTGTAAATGTAAGTGAAGGAATGGATCTTGATACTGCAGTTAAAAAATATGAGCAGATCGTAGCACCCAGCAACTATAAAAGAAGTAAGCCAATTTATACTCAGAGAATGCTAGACGATGCAAAGAAAACTCTGACAGAACTTGGGTATATGGATTCTCTGAAGCGTCGCTTTGCAAATCTGGATGATATCACAGTAAATAATATTCTATTTTCTAATAAAGATGCAGCGAAGAGAATTTCTGGTGGAGATGATATTTTTCTGAGATGTCAAAATCTGTAGCAGTCAATCCAAAGAAATTCTCAAGAGTAGAAGAAGTAACGGCGCAGGATTTCGTAGAAAAGGTTCTTCCGACTGCGAAAGAGGTTGAAGTATTTGTAGAGAATAAACATGAGAAGAATTTTGTTTCCCTGATTGCCCCAGAAAATCCGGATTCTAAGACGATGTTTAAATGGAGCAATGGTCTGAGCTGGGCATATACAGGAAACATTACCGATTCTGATATCAAACAGAATGTAAAAAACGCTGGTGGAAATGTAGATGGTGTTCTTAGATTTTCTATTATGTGGAACGAGGATCAGAACGATAACAGTGACCTTGATGCTCACTGTATTGAACCAAATGGTCATGAAATCTATTTTGGTAGTGATAGAAAACCATCTATGTCGAAACTTGGTGGTCAGCTTGATATTGATGTGATTGAGCCATATAGCAGTATGCCAGGGAAGCCAGCAGTGGAAAATATTACATGGCAGGACAAATCGAGAATGATTCCTGGCGCATACAGATTCTTTGTAAATCAGTATACCAACCGAGGAAGTAAAGGATTTAAAGCGGAAATTGAATTCGATGGCGAGATCTATTCGTTTGAATACAATAACCCAGTGCGTGGAGACGTAGACGTCGCAGAAGTAATTATGGATAAGAACGGAAACTTTACCATCAAAGAAAAACTTTTGGTCACTCGGTTACTTCTAGTAGAGAAGTATGGGGAGTACAGACAAATCAGTTTACACCTGTATCTGTAATCAGTTACAGCCCGAACTATTTTGATGAGCAAAATGGGATCGGGAATAAACATCTTTTCTTCTTCCTGAATGGATGCGTAAATCCAGAACAGCCGAATGGTTTCTTTGTGGAATATCTTAAGAATGAATTAGTTCCACATCGTAAAGTATTTGAAGCACTTGGCGAAAAGTGTAGTGTAACAGACGTCGATGATCAGCTCTCTGGTGTTGGTTTTAGTCTGACGCAGCGCAATGAGCTTATCGTTAAAGTAAAAGGTGCAACAGAAAGAATCATTAAAATTAAATTTTAATAAAGGAGAATAAAATTATGAGTAATATGTTTGAAAAAAAGCAGTAAAAGGTAAATATCGTTTCCCGTATAAGGGACAGATTGCAGTAGAAGATTTATATGATCTTCCGCTTGGAGCGCTGGATACAGTGTTTAAGACGCTGAATGCAGAAGTAAAGAAGACGGATGAAGAAAGTCTGCTTCAGACTAAATCCGAGGAAGATGATATTCTTTCGACCAAGATTGAGATTGTAAAATATATCTTTAATGAAAAACTGGAAGAGAAAAAGAATCGGCAGGAAGCTGCAGAACGTAAAGAGAAGAAACAGAAAATTATGCAGATCATTGCTACTAAGCAGGACGAGGCACTTCGAAATGCGTCCGTTGAAGATCTGCAGAAAATGCTTGATGAATTAGACTAAAAAATGGCTGGCTGGTATAAAACTGGTCAGCCAAACTTATAAGGTGATTATTATGACGCAAGAAGAACACGATCGAAAAATTCTTATTGAACGAGCAGCTGTAGAAGAACTTTTACTGAAAGAACATATTAGTGTTCCTGCAGCATACGAACGTGTCAGAGAATATGTAGATAGATTCGAAAAAGAATCGAAATTAGAAATTAGTAACGATTACTAAAATTTTGGAAAGTGAGGAAAAAATAATGGAAAACACGATGTCTGAATTAAAGGAATATCTTGATAGATTAGGAATTTCAACGGATGGCAAAACCGTAGAAGAAGTGATGTCAGAAATTGCAAGTGTCTGGAATAAACTTGCAGAAGATAAAGAGGAAATTTAATGTTTGGATTAGGCGTAAAAAAAGCGAATACAATCACATGAAAGATTTTGCTCAGTCAATTATTCATAATTTAAGAGATGACTTGGAATACGAGAGAAAGAAAACCTATATTGGATGTGTAAATACGATGGCACAGTGGGAGACGATGTGTCATTTGAGGACTGGGTAAAAGAGATTTGACGAAGTAAGAGAGGAGAATAAACAATGAGAACTTTAATTGTAGTAGATGTGCAGAATGATTTCGTAAAGGGTAGCCTTGGATCGGAAGAAGCACAGGCGATTATTCCGAATGTGAAAAAGAAAATTGAAGAGTATTATAATCGTGGAGATCAAATTATCTTTACAAGAGATACGCATTATAACGATTACTTAAATACTCTGGAGGGAAGAAAACTTCCAGTAAAACATTGTGTTTTTGGAACAAAAGGATGGAAGGTTGTGAGCGACCTTGAGGTTCCTAACTGCAGATATGTAAACAAAAGTACTTTTGGAACTTTGCAGTGGAGAAATATGACATGGATTGGAGATGGTGATATCGATCTGGTCGGTTTGTGTACGGATATATGTGTAATTTCAAATGCATTAGTCCTTAAAGCTATGTTTCCAAATACGGAAATTACAGTAGACGCAGGCTGTTGCGCGGGATCTACACCAGAAAAACATAAGGCGGCACTAGAAGCCATGAAAGGCTGCCAGATTAATGTGATTGGAGAATAAAGATATGATCATTTTAAATGGGAAAGAAGTAAAAGTAGAACACTTTCCAGATGGAACACAGAGAATCGTATTAGACGATTGTTTTTATCAGAAATATAACAACATTACATGGAAGTATGAGAAAGAAGAAGGACTTTCAGCGCTGATTTATATTACAAAACATTTAAAAAAATTTTCCATATATTAAATCAATTGATCTTACAATGTTTTATCTTCCGAATGCCAGAATGGACAGAATCCATGATCAGGGCGAGGTTTTTACATTAAAAGGGTTCGCTGATGTTATTAATTGGCTCGAATTTGACAGAGTAGAGGTACTTGATGTTCATAGTAATGTTGGAGCAGCGCTTTTGAATAGAGTATATGTTTTTAATCCAAGAGAATATATTGATGAAGTAATTGAGCAGATTAGTAAAGAAAATCTTATTCTTTATTTTCCGGATGCCGGTAGTTCGAAAAGATATTCTGATTGTTTTCTGACATTCCGTATTGCTATGGTGAGAAAAATCGAGATTGGAATACAGGAAAAATTCTTGGACTCAAAATCAGAGATAACGATATTGATCTTAAAGGTAAAAAAGTTTTGATGATTGATGACATCATTTCATATGGCGGTTCTTTATATTATAGTGCAAAAGCGTTGAAAGAACGTGGTGTAGATAGAATTTATGCTTATGCATCACATACCGAAAATTCAGTTCTTGATAGAGAAAAAAAGGAACATTAATCAAATCACTTGAAGATGGAACAGTTGAAAGATTATTTACAACAGACAGTCTTTTCACAGGAAAACACGATAAAATCACAGTTATGGAGGTCTAAAATGAGAAACATTTCTTTTTTATGCTGATGGCAGATACATATAAAAATACAAATCCTGATGCTCTTCCAAAGGGTCTTACAAAATTAACTTCTTATATTACTCCTAGAAAATCAATGTTCAAAAAATCTGAATGAAGTTGTATTCTTTGGATTACAGGGTTTTTATTAAGGAATATATGATTGATTTAGTAAATGAAACTTTCTTCAAAAGACCCAAAAAGAAGTTATTGCAGAATATAAAGAATATCTGGATAATCAGATCGGTTCTCAGAGTTATGATCTTGGACGTATCGAAAAATTATGGGATCTGCAGTATTTACCTGTAGAGATCAAAGCTCTTCCAGAAGGATCTGTTGTAACAATGGGAGTCCCGTGTATCGAGATGAGTAACGCACATCCAGATTTCGCATGGACGGTACAATGGCTGGAATGCATTATGCAGTCTTTTATTTTTGGGACATGCAACTGGGCAACTGTAGGTCATAAATATAAAACACTTGCAAATGAATTTTACGAGAAAACTACAGATGGTGCTAATCCTGCAATGGCTATGGCGGATTTTTGGATTCAGAGGACTCGGCATTGAGAACGGAGTTCATGCAAGTTCTTCATGGCTGCTATCTTTCAATAAAACTTCTACAATTCCTGCAACTCAGTATATTGATAAAATGTACGATGCTGATTGTGCTAAGAACCATATTGGTATTGGAGCAGTTAGCCTGGAACATGCAACCGTATGCAGTAATCTGGCTGTATGCGAGACAGAAGAAAATCTGTTAAGAAGATTACTGACTGATACATATAAGAATACATCTTTCAGTTATGTCTCTGATACATTTGATTACTGGAACCTTATTGACGAAACACTTCCAAAACTGAGAAAAGAAATCGAAGAGCATAATGGCAAATTCCTTGTACGTCCTGATAGCGGCGATATCGTTGAGATTTCAGTAAAAACTGTTCAGAAATTATATCAGATTTTTGGTGGAACTGTAAACTCAAAAAAGGTTACAAGGAGTTAAATCCAAAGATTGGAATCATTTACGGAGATGGTTGTCAGTACAGTAAGATCAAAGAGATTTGGACACAGCTTGAAAGATTAGGATTTGCAGCAGATACGATTCTTTTTGGAGTAGGTGCGTTTTCTTTCTCTGCAATGTGTACGCCAGAAGATGGAATGGTTTGCTTAACAAGAGATACTTTTGGATTTGCAATGAAGAGCACCTATTGTGTAATTGATGGCAAAGAATATACCATTCAGAAGAATCCAAAAACAGATAAAAATAATCTGAAGAAATCACATAAAGGTCTTTGCCGTGTTGTGAAAGAAGGTAATAATTTTGTATGCCATGATGGATATACAGAAAATACGATTCCAGAAGAAAATGAATTAAAACTTATCTTTAAAGATGGAGAATTAGTAAAAGAACAGACTTTTGAAGAGATTCGTGAAAGACTAAATGGAGAAAATCATGATTGAAATTATCGAAGGAAATTTATTTGATACGGATGCAAAATTTATTTGTCATCAGGTAAATTGTATGGGAAAGATGGGATCTGGCGTGGCTTTGCAGGTTAGACAGCGATTTCCACATGTATACGAAGAATATAAAAAGGTAGCATCATCGGATATGCTGGGGAAAGTACAAATTGTACCAGTCAAGCCAAAATATATTGGATACGACTGTGGATCGATTGCGATTCCAAGTAATGAACAGTGGATTTGTAATTTCTTTGCACAAGATAACTATGGATATGACGGAAAACAATATACTTCTCTGGAAGCATTAGAAAAGTGTTTTAGAACTATGTGTTGGAAAGCACATGAAAAGAACAATAATTTTAGTGCAACAATTGCTATGCCATATAAGATCGGCTGTGATCGTGGTGGAGCAGATTGGGACGAAGTATATTCAATGATGCAGAAGATTTTTAATGAACTTGATACTCATGTTGAACTGTGGAAATTAAATCAGTAAAGGAGAGGAGAATAGATATGTATACTTTTGATGCAAAAGAAACAAAAAATAAGATTGTCGAGTGGATTAAAATGTTCTTTGAGCAGAATGGGAAAGATTGTATTGCCACAGTAGGTCTTTCAGGGGTAAAGATTCAAGCATTGTTGCGGCTCTCTGTGGGAAGCTCTTGGAAAGAATAGAGTTTTAGGTGTGCTCATGCCAGACGGAGAACAGACAGATATTGATGATGCCTATGAAGTTGCTAAACATTTAGGTATTGAATACTGTACTGTAGATATTCATCCAGCAATTCTTGCGCTAAAGCACGAAATCAGACCACAAATTGGTGATCATTGGTCAAAACAGACATCAATTAATCTGCCTCCTCGAATCAGAATGGCAACACTTTTTATGCAATTTCACAGAGTATGAATGGACGAGTCGCTAATACATGCAATCTTTCGGAAACACTCTTATCTTGGGAAACTCGCTGGGGCGATGCAGTAGGAGACTTTGCACCATTAAAGGATTTCACAGTACAGGAAGTAAAAGCTATTGGATATGAAACGATTCTACTGAAAAAGATGGTTGACAAAACGCCGTCAGACGGATTATGTGGATCTTCTGATGAAAGCGCTCTTGGATTTAAATATTCTGTATTCGATCGGTATGCAAGAACAGGTGAAATTGATGATGCTGCAGTAAAAGCTATTATCGATGCAAGGGTTGAAAAATACAGATTCAAGAGAAGACCAATTCCATATTTTGAAAGTGGTCTGAAATCATATTTAGACTAATCAGCAACATAAAATAACTTTAACAATTTGATATCATGAGCGTTCTACAATCAATTCTAATTCACTAGGTATATAATTGTAGAACGCTTTTTTGAAAATGGATTCTAAGAGAATAATCTTATATAGAATGATATAACTATTTACATAAAGAGAGGACAAAAAATCAGTGACTGTTAAAGATGTATTAGATGATATTGACTGCATGATCAAAACGCTTTTACCTTGCAAAACGGGAACTAGGCTATGCAGTAGTATATGAAAGTGAAAGAAACATTCTAAACGAAGATCAGTGGATCGGATTTATCGAAAGATCATCAGCAGCCAAGCGGAACAATTATCAGAGAGGGATTAAAACAGGTTAGCCGTGTTTCTCGCAAACTGGCTGATGAAGTTGTGTACGGCAAAGAAGATTCTAATAAAATTTGTAGAGGAGACATGGATGAATAAGATCATCGAGGAAGATTTCGAATGTCTTGATGGACATATAACAAAAGCGTTGACATTCGATAAAGACAATGTATATAAAATTTCAGACTTTATCGAACTACTACAGAAAGCGATGGAGAAATATGGTGATAAAGAAATTTCTACACATGATATGAATTTTGACGTTATTTCAGGGATTGCATGGCCCTATATTTATTTTGATGAGACTGCAGGTGTCGATAATAATGGTATGATTTGTATTTTTTTGAATAGGAGAAAAGGAAATGAGCAGAATAATCAATACATGGCGTGACCCATATGATGCAGGATTTTCAACATGCCGCAAGAAACAGATTGAAATTAATCCTGGTGTGACAGTTCTAGTTGGTTGCAATGGATCTGGAAAAAACGACATTGCTGCATAATATTAAAGAATGCGTAAAGAAAGAAAATATTCCTGTATTCTATTATGACAACGAAAAAAGATGGAGGTCGTAATTCCATTAGTGAGAGTATGTTTACGATGATTTTTCTTTTGCTACAACTGCATTATGTTCTTCTGAGGGAGAAAATATTTCTATGAATCTTGGAAAAATTGCATCGAGATTAAGAGCTTTTATCAAGACAGGTGATGATGGAGATGCCATGATGAAGTCGTTTCAAAAAATATTTTCTTTAGACAATAATGATAATAAGGATAATGAAATTTTAAATGAGAGATGGATTCTACTTGATGCAATGGACTCTGGTTTTTCGATTGATAATGTAATTGAGATGAAGGATTTTTTTGATCTTGTTATTAAGGACGCAAAAGAATTTGGCATCGAATTATATATTGTGATTTCTTCTAATGAATACGAACTTGCACACGAGAGTAAGTGTTTTGATGTTATGGAAGGAAAATATATTCAGTTTGTATCCTATGAAGATTATAAGAAATTTATCCTTCGTACCAGAGAAAAAGAAAGATAAGAGAAAAGATAGATAGAGATGAAAGTTTGTGGAGATTAGTAAGAAGATGGAAATTAAAGATCAGTATTTTGTATTATAAAATAAAGATGGAGAATTCTTGCATACAAGAAATGACTCTGTAGGAACGCCGTATTTCATGGATGAATTTAGAACATGTCATAAATTTAAAGATTCAAAGTCATTAAATCAATTTCTAAACAGCATCTATGTGAAATCAATGTTTCCGCAAGAGTTTGAAAATATTGTGGCTCGAAAAAGTTGTTATAGCATTTGTTTAAGACAAGGAGGGTTTTATGATGGACATATATAATAGTTTGCCTGGATATTTAAGTGACAAGAATATTAATATAGATCAATTCATGAAAATAGTTGGTGTTAGTAAAGAAGCAATTGAGAGGTATATGAGAGGAAAAAAATGTCACTAAATGACAAGACTAGAATAAACTGTGGCATTAAAGTTCTAAATAAATATAAATTATCATCCCTCATTGGGTACCAAGAATCTTGGACGATGACAATTATGTCCATTATTATTATACGCATAGAGTTAAATTTAACAAAGAAGTTCAGGAATTTATGGAAAAATTTGATCGCTTATATTCTAAAGAATTGAGTTTGCCTTTAAAACGAGAATAATTGGGGTAATAATTATTACAAAAAACATAAGTTCGATGAAAATTGCGAATGTGATACATGTAAATATTTTTGCAGATGTATGAAAACGGTAGAAAATCCTGCAAGATATCAAACGGAAGCTGTGAACAAAAATATATCTTTGATCGTAAGGAAAGGGAATATAAACTTTGAATGTATATCTAGTAAGTATTAAGCGAAAAAGTTGGTGTCAGGATTACGCTATGGTTGTTGTAGCAGAAGATAAAATTTTTTGAAAAATATGGTATTTTCCCGTTTTTGTGGAGAAAAAAAAAGGTTTGGTTGTGATAATAGCCATAGTTCTAAAGGTGTCTGGGATTGGGAGACTACTTGGTATGGAAAACATGATAAAAATAACAATAAATTTTCGTGGTTGAGATTTTGGGAGAAAAATACAATTTGGAAGTATATAAAATTTACGTGTTATACATGCGGTGCAAAATGGGAATCGCCTACTTATCCAATTGATATTGGAGAATATGAGTGATGTCATGAGGAAAACATATGAAAAGTTTAATTAATTATATTAGATCATGCTTTTGTAAACATGATTGGGAATTATTGTTTAATACAGCTGTTTATAGTACAGATTCTTGGGGAGTTAAAGAAAAAATCCCTAAATATTATGTAAAAGTATACCGTTGTAAAAAGTGTGGCACTGAGAAAGAATACAAATCAAATTAAAGGAGAACAAGATTATGGCAGTATTAACAAATTCTGAAGAAGATGAACTGATTGTAAGTTGCAGCTGTGGATGCGATGAAGGTATTCATATTAAGTTGGATTATGATAAAGACTTTGACGATTATGCACTCATGGCTTTTTACAAGTGGTAACTTCTATAAAGAACAGGCATACCATTTCTAAAAACTCAAGAAGATCTGGGCAATTATTCGCAATAAAGATTTCTATTACGCAGATATCTGTATGACAAAAGAAGATTTTCGTCGATTCAAAGAATGGGTAAATAGGGTTAAGTAAATATGACCTATAGGTAAGATGACAATGTTGCTGTAACAAAATACTTAGACGCTCATTTATGCGGTGGTATTCAACAGAAGAGTCTGGATAAAATCCTTGATCTTATGGACGAATATATTGAACTGAGAGAAGAAGCGAAAGAATATTGTTATAAGAAAATATAAAATGTAAATCTTAAAGAAAGGATATTCGTATGAATCTATTTAATACTACGTCGTTGCCACAAAATATTAAAAAATGCGAGCATATTACATCGCCAGAATATGATAAACATGCAGAAGAAGCTACACAAAGAATAAAAGAATATCAAAGACAACAAATAGAGACAAAGTACTATACGTATGATGATGCTTATAAAAGAGGATTTATGGAAGGATATCAAAAGGATATAGAGATGGATTTAAAGATGGAAAGGAGTAATTATGACAGTAGAAGAATTGCAGATGGAAGCGTTTCGTCAGATTAGACAGAAAGTGTCTGATATTACAGACGAATCATCGAATGATGAAATTGCCGGTTATATTAAAAGGCGTTGTAGATCTGGAAAGAGAATTATATAAGAAGATTGAAGAAGAAAATAAACCGAAAAAATGGTGCCAGGATTATGCCATGATGATCATAGCAGAATATGATAAACATGCAGAAAAAAAAGCAAGGTGGAGTTCTGATGATTTTAAAAAAGCTGTAGGAATTGTAGTAGAGAAAATAAATTTAGACCAAGAAAAACCGTATTAATAGCAAACACTGGAGGATAAAAATATATGACAAAACAGGAAATTTTGGATTATTTAAAATCGACAGGATTGTATGATGACAGTGAAACTGCATTGTTATATGTTAAAAACATGCTTAACGACAATAAAACAATTCCTGTTGCAGAGTTGGTAGAAAGAATGGTCGAGATTGATAAGGAATTCAATGGACAACCATGGAACATCCTACAAATTTTTATGAATATTGATATGATTATTCCGTTGGAGAATCGAAAATAAGATTATGAACTGTTTGTTTTCATAGGAGGTAGAGATGGATAAATATTTGAGCGTGATTACAAACTTTGGCTGCCATTATACGTGTCCATATTGTATTGTTAAGAATAATAATCTGCAGATTCCTTAAAAAGTACATTGAAAGGGATTGATTCCCTAGCAGATGAGATTAAGAGGAACAATTGCAATTGGGTTTCTTTGTCGGGTGGCGGAGATCCAATTTGGGATTATGACAATCATAAAGATTGGTATAACAAATTTTTTGATATTGTTAACGCACTAATGGTAAAAAATCGAATTACATACAAGCATTCCTAATCTAAGTAATGTTCCATATAATCGCTTCAACAGAGTAGTGTATCATTTGCATAGTCTCAAACAGCTCCGTTCCATCAAAAGAATTGGCAATGAAATTATTAGAGTTGTCTTTTGTAGTAACGAAAGATTTTACAGAAGATCTAATTAATAAAATTGCTGTTTACTGTTACAATTCAGATAATATTGACGAGTTAAGCTTTCGCCAGATGGTAGATGATCATTATCAGGAGACAGATTACTGCAGAGATTATCTAAGATCGGGGCATCAGAAATTATGGTGGTATATCGAACAGAACGACTACAATCTTTATTATTGTGAAAATAAAGTATATACAGAATATAGAAAAATTGGAGAAACAGTATGAGAGTAGCATTAACAGGACATAGACCTGAAAGACTTGGACTTCCAGAAAACGAAGCGGATGATGCTTGGGAAAAGATTGAAGAATGGATTGTAAAACAGCTCTTTAAAAATGTATGAAGTTTGTTATTTGGAGAGAGAAATTTAGATGCCTATTGTGGTATGGCTTCAGGAAGTGATTTTGCATTTGGAACAGTAGCTATGTTAGTGAAGGTGTACGAAATCATTCCGTTGCGATTGCATTGTGTTCTACCATGTAAAGATTATAATTCGTCACATGCATTATATGATGACATGAAAAAAATATGCAGACGAATGGATTGAATTATCCGATGAATTTTACAAAGGTTGCGACAATGTAAGAGATCAATATATGGTTGACCACTGTGATGTATTGTTGGCAATTTGGGATGGTAAAAAATCTGGTGGTGTATGGTCTACGATTCGCAAAGCGCAAAAGGCTGGCAAGCAAATTGTGTATTGTCCTAAAGAAGTATTAGAGGGTTTATATGTTAAAACGATCGAAAACAAAGAAGAATTAGAAAATTTGATAATTAAAGATATAGATAAAATTGTATTATACACAACTATAAAAGACGTTAAAACAGGTGAAGAAAGTGAAATACAAATCGATATTACAAATTGTCATGATGCAGCAATCACTATAGATAAATGGGAAGAATTGAATATCAAAAAATGAGGAATGAAATGAAAAAGAAAATATCTATTGAATGTTTAAATTATAATATGGAATTTAAAAAAGATGATAATAAGAATAATTTTTCTTACATATATGTGGAAATATAAGTAAAGGGATATAAAGATGTCAACAGGATTTAATTGGTTCAAATCATATAAAATACATATCCATAAAGGAACCACGATGTTTGACTATGATGATTCAGACATCGAATATATTGGTGGAGGCAGCACATCACATTCTGGATATAATATTGGTTTGGTGCAAGATTTAATTGAAAAATATAGCGGAAAGAGAATACCTGCTATACAAGAAGAATGGCTCGAGTCAGAAGATCAGGACTTACATTTGATTGATCCAAAAGAAATGACTGAGATTTGCCAGAGAATTTTAGACGGAAGAGAGATAGATAAGGTTAATATGAGATCTCGCATTGAATGGTTTAAAAAGCTATCTGATCAAGGATATTATTTATCTTATGACTATGCGTATTAAATTGAGGAAGGATGCAGCGTGGAAATTAAAGAAGAAAAAGTTACTCAAACAGTCAAGACTTATACTTTTACAGAAGACGAATATCACGAACTAATTTATAACCAGAGAAAATATGGGTACGACAAAGCATTAGAATATATTGGATTCTGTGTAGGAAACTATAAATACAAGGTTAGTACTCTTGGAGGAATAACACAATTCATTAAAGATTTATTGGATTATCTTAAAAATGGATACAGGATGAATAATATGTATGATTTAAGCTTTAATGAATGGATTAAAAAAGAATAGATAATATTTTTAAGAGAGAATATATTTTGGAACGAAAGCTAAATAATTATATCTACAATCATGTAGAATATGATGATGCTACGATTTCAGAAATGCGTGAGTACGCAGAAAAAAAAAAATACAAGATTAAAAGAAAAATATGAGGATGACGTATCTAAGGGTTATCATCCTGAAGAACCGGTATATATAGATATGACTGTGTTCGGAGCAGTTGAATGAAGAGGAGGAAATGATTATGCCCATAGTAGGAGAAGGAAAAAGATGTCCATGTGGAATATCACATGCCAGAAAACATCAAAAAGCTTGTTACAGATGAATTTTTAAAAGAATTTCGTGATCAACTTTTTTTAGAATTCATGGATACTATAAACTTGATGCATTTGCAGAATATAGTGTTCCAGTGAATACAGGAACAGGTGGTTATTCAGCAGCATTCTTTAAGGCTTGTATGCTAACAGGATCTGAGGAACTTTATAATTATAGTAGAACGTTACCATGGTATGATGCCGATTTATTTGATGGCGAAATTACGGATATGCTTATTGATAGGCATTTTATTTTTTAGGGTATTTTATTGACATCATCGAACAACAACTTGGTATTACATATGAAGATATTGTTACGTGCTGTGATTGCAATAGATTATGCACAAAAAGATATGGTAGTAGAATTGTATGATGCAGGAGATCTTGAAGAACATGAACGTTACAGATGTTTGTATTGTAATGATTTGAAAAACAGTAAAGATCAAAGTTTAAAATCGACGGATTACTATAGAAAATGTTTAAAAGAACAAGATAGATACAAGGAGACACATCCTGTTGTTACAAACATAGAATAAAATGCGTATTTCATGATGGAGGTGATTTAATAGTGGAAACAATAAATTATAAAGATTCTATTATTAAAGTGCATCATTTCAAAAATTTTCCAATGTATTTAAATCCGAGAAAATGTTATTGCTGTAACAAAGATATAGAATCAGATGAACAAGTTGCCATAATGGTTAGTAATAACGAATACATTCCTAATATGTCTTTGCACGAAGTTTGCTATGAGTCTTTTAATAACAAAGAAAATTTCATAGGAAATATTGAAAAGACAGGCTCGCAATCCCATTAGCTTTAGCTGATGGGTAAAGAGCCGTACAAAATGAGAGAATATATAAATAGATTGGAGGTGATAAGTAAATGTTAAAAGCTTATAAATATAGATTGTATCCCAATAAGGAACAAGAAGTTTTAATCCAGAAAACATTCGGATGTTGTAGATTTGTTTATAACCAGACATTAGCACATCGGAAAGAAAAATGTACGAAACAAAAAAAGAATCTATGAATAAAAACTTCTTTGTAATAATTATTGCAATCAGGTTCTTAAAAAAGGAGCATGAATGGTTAAAAGAAGTAGATAAGTTTGCTCTGACAAATGCAATTTATAATATGGATTCTGCATATCAGAAATTTTTCAAAGAACATACTGGCTTCCCAAAATTTAAGTCTAAGCGAGATAATAAAAAGTCATATTCTACTAACTTTACTAACAACAACATCGAAGTATCATTTGGGGATAGCAGAATCAAACTTCCGAAACTTAAATGGACTAAAGTTAAGATTCATAGAGAATTTACAGGGAAGATAAAATCTGCAACAATTTCACAAGTACCATCTGGAAAATATTTTGTATCAATTCTTATAGAAACAGAACATATTTCAATGGAGCCTACTGGATGTATGATTGGAATTGATTTAGGCATTAAGGATTTGCTTATTACCTCTGACGGAGAGAAGATTGATAATCTTAAACTCACCAAGAAATATGAGAAGAAGCTTGCTAAAGAACAGCGAAAAAGCTTGCTCATAAGGTAAAAGGTAGTAAGAATTGGAACAAACAAAGAATAAAAAAGTAGCAAGAACACATGAAAAGATCCACAATACCAGGATTGATAATTTACATAAAATTTCTCATAAATTGATTAGCGAAACCAAGTGATCGTTAGTGAGGATTTATCGGTATCAAATATGATAAAAAATCATAATCTTGCGAAATCAATTTTGGATTGTAGTTGGTATGAATTGACACGGCAGCTTACATATAAGGCTAATTGGAACAATCGACAGTATATTAAGGTTGGTAGATATTTCGCATCAAGTCAGATATGTAATGTGTGTAGTTATGTTAATAAGAATACTAAGGATTTATCAGTTAGAGAATGGACATGTCCTGAGTGTGGTACAAAACATGATCGAGATATAAATGCTGCGATTAATATTCTGAATGAAGGATTACGATTATTAAATGTAGCATAAAAATAATTCGGTACGGTATGGACTACCGGAATTTACGTCTGTGGAGTTAGTAGGTTACGAGGACGTTGAAGCAGGAAGTCCAACGAGCTTTAGCTCGTGGGTAGTTCACAAAGACCATAGAGAGTATAAAGTCAAGAATGAAATTTTTGGAAACATCTAAGATGAGGAGGTCGTAATTTGAAATTGATTGATTTAACTGGTAAAAAATTTTGCCGTTTAACGGTTCTTAGACGTATTGAAGATTATGTTGACGAAAAGACTGGGAGACACTATGTTCAATGGGAATGCCAGTGCTCTTGTGAAGAAAAAACAATAATTAATGTATTAGGAGACAATCTAAGAAACGGAAATGTAAAATCATGTGGTTGTTTAAGATCCGAAAATCTTAAAAAAATTCGAAAAGAAAAAATTCAAAAGATAATGTGTATGATTTATCTGGAGAATATGGAATTGGATGGACAACGAATACCAATAAAGAATTTTATTTTGATCTGGAAGATTATGATAAGATTAAAAATTATCGTTGGCATGACAATGGGCATTATGCAACAACTGTACCTGATGGTGATAATTGTATTTTCATGCAGAACATTATTATGAATCCACAGAAGGGAGAACGGGTGGATCATATTAAACATAATACATATGATAATCGGAAAAAAAGTATTTACGAATAGGAACAATTTCGGATAATAACGTAAATAGAACAAGGGCAAGAAATAATACTTCTGGTGTAACTGGTGTTTGTTTTCACAAAGGGACTCAAAAATGGACGGCTTATATTAGAAAAGATGGGAAACGAATATATCTTGGAGTATTTAGCAATTTTGACGATGCTGTTAAGGCGCGTAAACAAGCAGAAGAAAAATACTTTAAAGAATGGTCTTATGATAACAGTATGAATGTCAAAATAGATTAGTCATCGTAAGTATTGGAGAATAATATTTTGTCATCCGTGGTGTCATAGCTACGGGTGACATTTATAAAAAAAAATAAAGGAGAAAATACATATGAAGAAAAAAATTAGTAGCAGGAATTCTAATGGCAGCACTTGCGGTATCATGTCTTACGGGATGTGAAGGGTTGAATAGCGAAGTAAACGATCTAAATGGATCTATTACGGGTAATACATATAATGCTTCATTTTATACGAATGAAGGTGAAAAGTTCATGGATATGAGTGGACAGAAAATTGACCTGGATTCCAATATTGTAGAAGAAGAAACGTATTCAGACGGAAGTTGGGGTTATACGAAAAATTGTCCAGCGTAGTTACGGTTACAATCGATGGTAAGGAAGTGGAGAACTGTGGAACTACAATGATTTTTGCTGAAAAAGGATTAAATCCTGATGTGGATTTTCAGAGTTCAGAAGTAATCAATAGCAAAACTGATGGTAGTCTTGGAGAGAATGTTATTATTGCAAGCGTTGTCAATAGATTTAAAAAATTATTTTGGAAAGGCTCGTGTAGTTGTCATCCAGTCTCAGCTTGGTGATCCGATTTGTGCTTATTCTGGCGATAGCGTATATTACGAGGTATGCGAAGATCTGCCGAAAACGACAAAATTAATGATTGACGGAAAGGCGCTGTATATTCACAGAGCTAATTTCCAGATTATTGACAAAGAATTATTGAATTGAGGGAGAACATAATATGGATAAATCAGTATTAGTCATGAATACACCTAAAACATGTTTAGACTGCATGTTTTGTTTCGAATTAGATGAAGGAATTGAAGCTTTCTGTTCTGTGACAGAAGACGAGGAAGATAAAAGTTTATGTAAAGACATTATCTGTGAAAATGGTTATTGTAACAATAAACCAGATTGGTGTCCATTAAAGGAGCTACCAAAAAGAAGAAAACGGAGATGAAGATCTATGTAGTTTCGATCGTGGTTGGACAGCAGGTTTTAATACATGTTTGCAAAGAATTAATGGAGAACAGTAAACATGATCAGTGCAAAGAAAATGAAGAAATATTTTGACAAAAAATATTCTGACGAAAATACTGCAAAAATGATTATTGGCGAAATGAAAGATCATATTAAATATGGAGGCATCGATCCATCATTCGTAGGAAAGTGGTGCAAGGGACTTTCTGATGGAACGATTAAAATTTTATGAGTAAAGGGTACATAATAAAAAAGAAGTGCAGAACATTGTGACGAATTTGCTGTTCTTTTTCAGGATGCGAATGTTGGATTACCATATGAAAGCGATATTTCAATGGAAGAATAACAATAGTATGGAAGAATTGTTCCGCTGGATGGAGATAGTTATAGTCTCGAAGAAGAGGTTATAGAATCTCAGGAGTGGAATGATCCAGTCGAAGGAATTGAGAAGGGATTTCTGGTAGTAGTTATAGGGGGATGTAATCAGAGGATGAATTGGAAGAGGTAGAAAAAGATGTTAAATAAAGAAAAATATAGAGATAAAATTTTTGAGATTGCTGTTAATCATGATACATGTGGAGTCAAAAAAATGGAGCAGTGCGTTCATGTGGAGAAATAAGTTGTTATGAGTGTGATTTTTATAGTTCAGATCATTGCGATATAGATTTTTCAAAAATGGGCAAATTCTGGATATAAGAAACCAGAAATTGATTGGTCAAAAGTTCCAGTGGATACACCTGTGTTGGTAAGAAATGACAAAAATGATCTATGGATTCGAAGATATTTTTGTAAATATTGTAATTTAGCTAATGATTATAAATTCGAAGTTTTTTCTGAAGGTAGAACATCTTGGTCTTCTAAAGGAGACAGTTATTGTTATCCATATTGTAAATTTGCGAGAGAAGAAAGACATTGAAAAATACAGAAAGGTATAAAACATGATTAATATTGAAGACAAAGAATTGAAACCGTGTCCATTCTGTGGATATGACAAGTTAAAATTAGATCAAAAGACGAGAGGCTCAAATATCACATATTCTGTCAGATGCAATAGATGTCATGCCAGAGGTGGATCTAGCGGAGCAAGTATTTATAGTTATGAAGAACAGAATAAAGTAAAAAATGAAGCAATTCGAAATGGAATGAGAGAATATAATAATACGGAGGATTAATATGGTACGAGACGATTTAGGTAATAGAATGAAAGAATATGAAAGTAGGAACAGGTATTATCTTCAGCGTAGAACGCCAGTAATTTGCCGTCTTGACATGAGAGCTGGACATTCATTCACGAAAGGATTTAAAAGACCATTTGATGAAGTTTTTATCAAATCTATGCAGGAAACAGCAAAATATCTCTGCGAAAATGTACAGGGTTGTAAAATGAGTTACCAGCAGAGTGACGAAATTACGCTGCTATTAGTTGATTATGATAAATTAGATACGGATTGTTTCTTCAACTATCGAGTTGATAAACTTTGCAGTATTCTGGCATCTATGGCTACAATGGTATTTAATAAATGTTTTGAAAAAAAAAATTCTACGAAACTATTTGGTCTAATGAAGATGAATTAAATAGCCGATATATGGATGCGATCATAAAAGGAGCAATGTTCGACTGCAGATGTTTTAATATTCCGAAAGAAGAAGTAACCAATTGTTTCTACTGGAGGCAACTAGATGCTTCTGCGGAATTCAATTCAAATGGTAGGACAGGCTAATTTTTTCGCATAGAGAATTGCAGGAGAAGTCCAGTAATGATATTCAGGATATGTTAATGTTGAAAAAAGGTATCAATTGGAATGATTTCCCTACATACCAGAAGAGAGGAAGTTGTTGTATAAGAAATAAGATAGTTGTTGAGTCCAATGGTATTATGGAAACAACACAATTAAGAGACGCTTCTAAATCTGAAAATGAGTGGATTGTTGATAAAAATATTCCAATCTTCAAAGGCGATGGCAGAGAATATATTGAAAAATTAGTTTATGTCGGAGAAGAATCATGAATCAGTTGGAAGAGGCATTGAGAGAACAAATTGATTATTGTGTAAAGATGGAACATTTTCATAGCGCTGTTTTCTGTTTTGATCAGGAGAAAAAGACAATTGTAGAAGAATTATTAAATAAAATCATAGAAGATTTACCAGAAGAATCGCATTTGCTTCTTTCCCGTCGTGATAACACATCTGTTTTATTCTTTTCAAATTCAAGTATCCTAAGAATTTTCAATTTATCCGATCTAAAAACTAATCGAGGATACAAATGCAATGGATGTATCATCGACAAAGAAATGCCACAGGAATTAAAAGAAGTGCTGGTATACGCACGAATAATGCCGAGAACATTTGCTATGGATGGAGAATATAATTACGAAACATGGGATGCTGTCAAAGAAAGGATAAAAGAAGTATGAATGATAATGATTCTTTTGATATCAAACAAGCATGTTATGCAGCGTATCCAATTAAGAGGTGAGTATGGAATTTGAGAGACATTATCATAAGAGTGAGAAATATTATATTGAATATCTAAATGTGTATGGAGCAGTTTATTTTGATTGCAATGAGTGGTTCTGTGGTAGACCATGGATTCTTCTGACTGCAAGTAAAGGTGATGATTGGCATAAACCATATACAATTACCGTGACTATTTGCGATCAAGATGATTATGATATTGGACAAATTTACTATTGCAGAGAAGAAAACTTTTATACAGGTTCTAAGAGAATTAATTAACTGGATGAATGATTTAGAACACGGAATGTGTTTTTACGATGAATTCATTGTAGATGTAGAAAACTTCTTTCCAGATTGTGGTTGTAGAAAAGAGTGGAGGTAATTATGGAACATATAGTTCAGTTTGGGATCAGTATTGATGATGATCAAATTAAGAAAACGATAGAGAACAATGTTAGATCTCAAGTTGTAGCAGAAATTAAAAAAGATTGTATGAAACAATTAATTGGAAATGACAATGTAAGTGCTTATCAATATTCTCAGAAAATTAAAGACATGGTAAATGATAACATCAAGTCATTTTTTAGAAGAAAATAAGGAAACTATTATTAAAGAAACAGTGAATCGGTTAGCAGAAAAAATTATCAAGAACGAAAGCTGCGAAGGAAGCTTTAAGTAAGACGCTTGGAGATATATTTTAACAATGAAAACCAATATACATAAAGTAAATTACGATGGAACTCCAAACACGAATGGGAATTGGTGGGTATGGAGAGAAACATGTGATAGATGTCAAAAATTGATATATGATGAGACAACGCAGCATTCGGATTTTGAGGAAGCAGATGTGGATTTTTGTGCTGAATGTATCAGATATTTTATAAAAAAACATATTTCTTATAAAGAAGCTGAAATGAAATACACAAAGAAGAATTTGAATTTCAATTCAGATGAAAAATTTTAACTAAGAATTTGCACTTTCATAGGAGAAAATATGATCAAAGAATATTGTGATATTTGCGGTAAAAAAAGCGAAAACCACGAAGTACGTACTACCTTTTCAGTACAAAGAAAAAGCGAATGATAAATCTGGCGGCAATACAATCTTGTGTTTTGATGTGGTAAAACCAACGGAAGTAGATTTATGCACAAATTGTGCTTGGGATATAAATTCGTTAATATGTTATGATATTACACAGGTCTTAGATAGAAATAAATAATTCATGAGTGTTCGCTCAAATAATTTCACAGAATAGGAAAATTAAATATGGAAATTACAGCAAAGAGTTATTTTAGTGGAGCTGGTGGTATGGATCTTGGGATTGAAGAAGCCGGTATCAACATTTTAGAGTCATTTGAAATTGACAAGAAATGTTGTGATGCTTTGCAGAAGGTAATTAACAAGATGGATTATTGTCGATAATACAAATATAGGAAATAAATTATGATTAAAATTATTGAAAAAGGAACAAAACGCAAAATAAGTTGTAAAGATTGTGGATGTTTATTTTCTTTTGACAATGAAGATGTAAATATTCGTACTAAAATTGGTATATACGGAATAGAAGTTTATGAAATTATTGTTTGTCCACAGTGCGAAAATGAAAATGAAATTGTGTTATAGATAACAATAATTAATATATGAAAGTTTTGTTTCATTTGGAGGGTAAAAAATAAATAATGACTGCAAAAGAAAAAAAAGAACTTAAAGAGGAATACGAAAAATTCATACTAACAAAAAAGAAGGTGAGGAATGGATAAATCATTGGCAGAAGATAATTGGTTCTGATACTGGCGGAGACTTTGGAGATTATTTATATGATTTCTATCCTGAAATGATTTCTTTAGGAAGGAGAATATTATGAAGAAAACAAAAATTATTAGTGCATTTCCTGCTTGTGGCAAGACATATGCTTTTAAAAAAAATTAAATGAAAAAGGTTATAAGATTCTCGATAGCGATAGCAGTCGGTTCAGTTGGTGTTATGATTATGATCCAACCATTTCAGATCAAATTGAAGAGTATCGTAATCCTGAATTTCCAAAAAATTATATTAAGCACATTAAAGAGAATATTGGAAAAGTTGATTATATCTTTGTAAGTAGCCACAAAGAAGTAAGAGATGCTCTGATTGAAAATGGAATCTATTTTACACTGGTTTATCCAGATAGAAGCATGAAAGCTGAATGGGTTGGCAGATGTTTCTTGCGTGGAAGTGGCGAAAAGTTCTGTCAGCTCATTGCAGACAATTGGGATAATTGGATTGATGAAATGGAAGAAGTTGAGTGCGACAAATGGATTCTTGGAGATAAGGAATCAATTGACAGATATTATTATCTTGGTGAATTAGTAGAGAACAAATTGATTTAACATGAGGTGAAAATTATGTATCAAAATTGTTGTAGAAAGTGTGGAAGTACATCTTTGCATACGGAAGTAAAAGGTAATAATACAGGGTTATATTGTGATGATTGTGGAGCATGGGTGAAATGGCTTGGAAAAGATGAATTGAGAGCATTTGAGCATTCACAGAAATCGCAATTACCAAAAACAAGTTGCGACATTCCGATGCCTGAAGTTGTAGAATATTGTCCACCAAAAACAATTGCAAGAATCAAACTGTGTGGAGTAATGGTTTTTGATGTTACAGATATGATGCCATGGAAGAAACCGACCGAAGAACAGATTAAGAACCTTCATGATATGTTGTGTATTGATGTTGAAATTTTTGAAGATGGAGAATAGGTATTATGTACAGATGTGGCATGGGATACGAACTTCAAGATAATTTAGTTCCACCAGATAGATGTAACTCTGACGGTCATCCAGATTTTTTGTAAGGATTGTCGTAATTATAATAATAAGAATATGATTTAGTAGAACGTGCGATTGAGTCTGCTAAATGTAGAATATATCGGTTAAAAGCTAATTCCGGAAGTACAGAAGCACATCAAAAGAAAGCAGAAAATCAGCAGGAATTGATGAAAATAACAATTAAGGCATTGGAGTTTTACAGAGATGAGTACGAATAATATTAATAAAAATTCGAGAGGGCTTAGAGCAGAATTAAAAGTTTATGATGATTTCATGGTTGACAAGGAAGGGTTCGATAAAGTTATAGAAGCATTTGCGAATATATCTGAGAAGTATATTGTTCCATACGATTCGTTGTTATACGCAAGTTCTGCGTTGAAAGAAGGTGATGAGTAGATGGAGGTATTGGCAAATACAGAATATCAAGATGTCTACAGAATTGTAGATGGTGTGCTGCTAATTGTAAATAAATTTAAAAGAATAATCTATGATGAAGATAAATATTTCAGAGTATCTTTTAGCAAAGCCAAGCTTAAATCATATAACAAAGGTTGTCAAAAATGGTTAAAGGTTCTTAAAGAAGATTACTATGATGAGTATTCTAATATATCAGTTCCAAAGGGTACGGTTCTGTACCAAGATTATCCAATAAAATTATCAAATGTATATAAATATGAAGTAAAAACGACTGGTACTTTTTTTTTAGTGGTAATTATTCAACAGTAAAAAGTATCATTAATGATATTCATGAAGTCATGGATGGTAACGCATTCAAAGATGTTGCATGTTATATCAATACAAAGGATGGGGTGAAAAATAATGTCTGATTTATATGTATATCTAATTCGTTCAAGAAATAAAGACAACAAAGATGTTCCTAATTTCAAGGAACGTGCAAAGACTATCTTGGAATACAAAGAAAATGAAGATAGAGTAATCAAAGAATTTCATAGATTTGCAGCAGATGGAGTTCCTGGCGAACAGACAAGATTGTATCGGTCTGTAAATTCTAGGAATGAAGAAAAGATAAGGAAAGAACTTATTATTAGATTACTTAGAGATAAGCCAAGTATGACAAAGTTGAATCGTACATTAGCTTCAGTTGCACAGCAAACAGAGAATCGAGATGAGAGTAAGTGGTTGTTTGATTTTGATGTAGATGACGAGTCATTAATGTATGATTTTGTCCATGATGTAATTATATTTTCTGGTATTCCATTATCAGATATACAAGCATATAAAACTCCGCATGGCTATGCAATTGTAGTTCCACATGGTTTTGATACAAGAGAATTAATAGAAAAATGGAAAGATTATGATATTACATTGAAGAGAGATGAATCGTTATTTTTAGATATGATTACAAATGAGTGAAACGAATTGACGTTTGAAGAAAGAATACACGAATATTGTCTACAATCAGATATGGTGTATGAAAGAATCCTTTCATTATCTTGTGAAAAAGATTTATATATTTTATATCCATCAGAATTAGCAAATGAACAGATCCTCCAAGACAATATTCCAAAGATGTTAAAGGTTATAAAGGAATATATCAGTGAGTTGGAATTATGTGCATATTGTATGCGTAAGGCTGATAATCTTTATTTTGATTCACAAAAAATAGTTATGCTAAACGAAGCACATAAACATCAAGACAACGCAGACGGGCTGGCAGAAATCATGAATGATGGGATTAGTCCTTATGCATGGTATTATTATGATACTGTGGAAGGATATGTTGTGTGTTTGGATAAGACTTAGGAGTAATTATGGAGAAAGTAATTAGATATAAGTGTGATTATTGTGGTGAACTATTCAGTTCAGAAGAACGGTGCTTGAAACATGAAGAGTCTCATAGAAGATCAGAAAAAGCTAATGAGATGCTTGACGCAGGTAAGACATTGGAAGGAATTAACAATGAATGTCACTTGTGGCCTGAAGTACCGAAACATCTAAAGAATGTAACAAAAGATAATTGCTTTTGTCATTAGTTACTGGCAATGTTGTGACAAGCCAGCTTATAGAATTGTTTCTATTACTCATAAAGGACGATTGGAACTTTGTGGTTGTGGTTCTTGGAATGGTTATTATGGTGGTGAGTTAAGTATCCTAGATAATAATTTGAAAAAATCCAAGACCAAAAGAAGAGTTATTTGTTGATCCGAGATATGAAGAATTATATTAGTAGGGCAATTTTGTAACAGAGAATAATTAAAGGAGGAAAACGATTGAGAAGTAGTATTTTTATTCCTAAAACAATTAATGTTGGTTATCAGAATCGTTCAGGAACATATACAGGAAAGCTTGCTTATGTAATTTACTATGATGAAAAGGGTAAGTTGCGAAAAGAGACTTCATGGAATGGTTGGCGAGATAAGGATATTCCAAATAACGAATATGATAATATTCCAACCGAAGGATTTGTGCTTAATAAAAAAAGCAGGTGATTATTCTACGGATTGGGATCATAGACATGCATATTGTAGAGTATACGATCCACGAGGATTTGAATTTGAGATTACCATTGAGAATTTATTATACATTCTTGAAAATGCAAATTGCATCAGAGGTAAAGGACTTGAAGGAGAATTTGTATATGGATGGGATGGAAAAGATTTAGTTCTTATGCCAGTAGAATCACCTGATTATAAAGAGATTAGTGAGTTTAATAAGATTATCCATAATAATGAATGTGTTAAGGCAAAAAAGACCTTATTATAGGTGCTACATATTTAACTAAAGATAATGAAAATTGGATTTATATGGGTAAATTTGATGTCTATGATAGATATAAAAAATTGGAAAAATAAAGGTAAACATTTTTGGTTTTGGAAAGATAGTTATTTTTGAGCATTATAGGTCAATGCCAAAGAATAAATTTATCAAATGTATTGATGATAAGTGCAATGAAAAGTATGCAGACATTTTTTGATAAATTGAAGGAGAATCTGAGTATTCTCCATATGATAGTAGCAAAGACGAATATAAATACTTTACACTTGATGAATTTAAAAAAGACGCTTACTGGAAAAGAATTCGTTTTATAAGCGAATATTATAGTGGGAATAAATATGTATTTGAGACTTATAAACGGGATGATAATTTATATATTATCTATAAAATACAAATGGAATATATGCATTACGGTCCATATGAAGAACGTGTTAAAGTAACTGACATATTTCCTACCACATCTAAAATGGTTAAGTCAAACCGATATCCATATAATGATAAAGAAGAAAAACATATGAATCCTGTTACTATTGAACAGATTTTTTTTGAAACAATGAAGCCAATGTATATTCAGAAACATTTAGCAAACGGCAGAGAATATGAAAGGAGTACGAAATCAAATGAGTAAGAATGATGATAGAATTTTAGAATTAAAGAAACAGATTGAGGATAAGAGAAAAGCTATCTCTGAGAAGAAGATTAGATTTGTTCCTGAGACAAATTGTGTTCTCAATATGGATGGAATAACTATCAACCTTAATGTATGTTCAGATGATGCATTAGTGTTGTTACTTATTAGACTTAATTCATATCTTATGTCAGCAGTTGACCTTGGAATGCCTGATTTTGAGATTTCGGGCTACAGTGTAACGGATTGGATTAAGGACATTAAGAGTAAATTAGAAGTGTCTAGTCTAAAGAAAGAGGAAACAGATTTGAAGAAGATGGAGAGTAAACTGGACAAACTGCTATCTAATGACAAGAAAAACTGAGATTGAAATTGATGAGATTGCAAGTCTATTGAGGTAGTATTGGAGAATAAATCAATGGAAGAATATATTAAGAGAATTGAACAAATTGCAGCAAGATGCACAGAAAGTCAGTCAGATGGATATTCACAGATTATGAGAATCTGTGATGCCATGAGAGAAGAAGAGAGATATTGCTTAGGATATGTTTCTGAAAAAATGGGATCAAATCCCCACAATTTGATTAGTAATGAAATTTTTCTTTCATTCAGTAGTCATGAATGCTGCGTGAGAGAAGTAAATAATTAACTACATATGAAAGGAAATAAGAGTAATTCTAGATAACATGCTTACGTAAGCCTTGAAAAATAAGGCAATTGATCAATATAAATGAAAGAAAACTTCCACTGATGGAATTATGGTGTTGAGCTTATTCGATGGAATATCATATGGTCGTAACAAGAGATTGGTATGAAACATATATTCCGTTTGAGAAAGGAGGATTATGAGTGAATTGGAATCCAGTATTAAATAAATTTGTCGAAATTAAAAATGAATATAAAAACAGTTCGACAATATTTCATATGATTATACAGAAGGATATGTAGATGAATCAAAAACATGTCTGGAAAGATGGATCGATGAATTAAATAGCATAAAACCATGTAATCAATACCCAGAATATACAGATTTACTTTCTTGTTTAGAATTAAATCAGCATAACAATTTTCTTCTTTTTTTGAGATATGGAAGATATAGCAATATTTATGATGGTGAAATTGAAAATTCTGGAGAAGATCTTTGGGAAAGATATAATGGATTTTATCGTGAATGCAGAAGTATTGTTATTGATGTAGTGAATGATTGTATTGTTCTATGTCCTTTTCGAAAATTTTTTCAATATTAACGAGATCGAGGAGACAAGCTTAGAGAATATTCAAAAAAGAATCAGCATGGCTCATACTGTTGAATTCTCAAATAAATTGGATGGATCGATGCAGTCTGCTACGTGGTATAACGGAGAAATTGTTATGGCTGGTAGTCAGGCTATTAATCCTGAAAATTCTTGGAGATTGCAGGATGGGTATAGAATGATTCGAGCATTACCAGGATATGAAAAGATGTTAAAAGATTTCGAACACCATACTTTTTATTTTTGAATATATTTCATTAAAAGATGCACATGTTGTTAAATATACCAAAGAGCAAGAGGGATTATACCTTATTGGAATAAGAAGCAATGCACTTGGCATAGAAGCGGATTACAAAACAGTACTAGCTGTTGCTAAACAGTATGACATTCTTACGACTGAAGTATTTGACAAAACACTAGATACAGTTATGAGTGAATTAGATGATAAATCATCTGATGAAGCGGAAGGATTTGTAATCAATATTGATGATTATAAAGTAAAGCTAAAATACAATGACTATGTTCACATTCATAAAGCATTGTCTAAGTTGTCTTCTATTAATCTTATTATTCGTTGTATCGCAGATGATACATACGATGATCTTCTTTCAAAACTTCCTATTGCTTACCATGATAATGTAAAAAGAATCGCATTTATTGTGTTTGATTATATCGAGAAAACCGAAAAAGACAATTAGAGAATATTATAATCAGGCACCGAAAGATAGTAAGAAAGATTTTATGATTTGGATCGATCGAAATATACCGAAAAATACAGACAATATTGTAAAAGTTTGTATTTTGGAAAATCAATCAATGTTATTAAGAGTCATGAGGGCGGTAATCCCAAATATTTAAAATTAAATGATATGGGTGTATCAAATTATGCCGACATTTTTACACAGGAGGACGAATGAATAAACCTACACTTTGGATTATGTGCGGGCTGAGTGGATCTGGAAAGTCTACAATCGCTCAGAAATTAGCACAAGAGCATGAAAATACAGTTATTGTTTCTTCCGATCAAATTAGAGAAGAATTAACTGGTGATTATGAAAATCAGGATCGAAATGATGAAGTATTCAAGGTATTTCACAAAAAGAATTCGTGAGAACCTGGAGAATAATAAAAATGTAATAGCAGACGCAACCAATCTTACGATGAAAAGCCGTAGAGCAATTTTGCAGAATGTAGGAAACTTGGATGTTGAGAAGATTTGTTATATTATTCCAAAACATATCTTGGTATGTAGACAAGATAATAAGAATAGAGAACATCCTGTTCCGGAATTTGTATTAGATAATCAAATTAGAAGATTTCAAATTCCGTTCAAAGGAGAAGGACTCGATAAAATTATAATTGAAAATCTTCATTATAGGGCAACTATGATCAACGTAATTAATTTTATGAATGAATTTGATCAAAAGACACCATATCATAATAAAACATTAGGCGGACATTGCGATTATACTATGCGGTTATTTAAAAAATATAATTATCCAGAATATTTTGGATTAGCTGCCTTTTACCATGACGTTGGAAAATTATATACACAAAGCTTTGATGAAAATGGGGTTGCTCATTACTTTGGTCATGCTGAATATTCTGCGTATTTAGTTTTATCGGAGTTACACGATACATTTTATGATTTGTCTAATAATGAATTTTTAGATATGTGTTTTCTAATTAATTATCATATGATGCCATTTGCCTGGAATACAGAAAAAAATTAAACGACGATGGAAAGAACGTTTTGGAGAATATAAATATCAGATGCTTTTAGATTTTCATGAATGTGACATTGCTCGATAGAGAATAACAATTTAGATGACTAAGATGGTCATTATTATTTTTTTTGACTCATCTTTGTTATAAATGTTCTAAAACAAATAGAAAAGGAGTGTAAAACTGAAAGGACTAACAAACGAACAAGTAAAAATGAGTCGGGAAAAATATGGCTCAAACAAACTACCAGAACCAAAGCTTAAGAAATGGTATGAATTTGCGATTGAAAATATCTTTGGTGATAAAACGCTAATGCTGTTATTAGCATTATCTGCATATGAGATTTTCGCTGCAGTATTTGGATTGGCATCATTTTCAGAACCAATCATGGTGATTTTAGTTATTTCATTATGTACATATATTGGTGTAAAAATGGCGCTTGGTATTCAAAAAATCAACACAAGAACTAAGAGCAAAGACATCAACTAGGTATTGTGATGTTATCAGAGATGGGCAAGTTCAGACAATCAACAAAGATAATTTAGTTGTTGGTGATGTGGTTTGTATTGGAACTGGACAGGAAATTTACGCGGATGGATATATTATTGAGGGTAAAATTTCTGTAAGCAATGCTGCTATCAACGGAGAAAGTAAAGAATGTCAGAAAATTCCAATTAATGGTTATGTATACAAAAAATCAACATCCACCGATGATTTTACGAATCAAAATAGCTTATTTGCTGGAACAACGATTCTGTCTGGCGAAGGAAAGATGATCGTAGGCGAAGTTGGCGTAAACACCATAAATGGTGACACACTTGTAAAAATGCAGACACTTGAGCCACCTAAAACAGCACTTCAAATTGCGATTGATAAACTTTGTGATACAATTTCGAGATATGGAACGATTGCTGCAGTCGTCACGTTTATTGCACTGATGTTAACGGATATTGCGCATATTGGATTCAGAGAATATATCAATGGTGGTGTGCTAGAAGTTATCCAAAAGATTGCACAGAACATTTCGGTTGCTCTAACAATCATTGTAGCTGCTGTTCCAGAAGGACTTCCATTAATTATCAAGCTTGTTACAAAACAGAATGTTAAGACAATGGAACAGTTCAACATTCTTGCTAAAAAAATCCTAATAAGATTCCTGAGTTAGCATACGTTGATCTTATTTGTACTGATAAAACAGGGACGCTTACGACTGGTGTTATGACGCCTGTAACTATTATTGATGGACAAGGTAATGAAGTAGATCATGGTTCTGATCTTTGGAAAAATATTGTAAATAATATTTGCTTAAACAACAGTGCTACATATGATTCAGAGAATAATATCACAGGTGGAAATTCCATTGACAGAGCAGTTTTAAGTCTTGTTAATCCAAAAGAATGTGAAGATATTTTTTGGAAAGTATCCATTAGTTCAGAAGCAAACTTTTAGTAGTGAAAATAAATATTCTGCTTTTGAGAGCAAATATAGCTGGGGCGAATCGTTTACATATTATAAAGGAGCACCTGAAAAACTGATCGAGCATTGTACGCATTGGCTAGATTTAGAAGCCATTCCATTTGGTGGGGATGACAAGAAAAAGCTGTATGACAAAATTAAGGCTTTAACTGAAAAGTCTATGCGTTGTATCGCTCTTACATTTTCTAATTCACCGCTGGTGGAGAATACATTACCAGATGATATGGTATTTCTAGGAATTATTGGAGTCGTTGATCCAGTAAGAAAAGAGGTTCCAAAGGCTGTGCAGGTCGCTCATGAAGCTGGCATTCAGGTTATCGAGATTACCGGTGATTGTCATGAAACTGCAGTAGCCGTTGCTACGGAAGCTGGCATTTATAAAGAAGGTGATCTTGCCCTTACAAACGCACAGTTTGAAGCGATGTCTGACGATGAAGTCAAAGAAAATTATTCCTGTACTTCGAGTAATTTCAGATGCTCACCTAATACAAAACTGAGACTTGTAACATTAGCACAGGAGCTTGGTAGATCTGTTGGAATGACTGGAGATGGGACAAATGATTCTCCTGCTCTAAAGAAAGCGGATGTAGGCTTTGGCATGGAAGCTGGCACTGATGTTGCAAAAGAAGCATCCGATATTATTCTAACAGACAATAACTTCATGCAAGTATTATTAGAGGTGTGGAACTTGGTAGAACATTTATGCATGATATCATGATGTTTTTGGAGTTTCAGTTGCCAATTAACTTTTCACTTCTGGTTTTAAGTATTCTATTTCCTATTTTATCTGGCGGAGCATTACTAGCTTCCGTTCAGATTCTGATTATCAATATTATCATGGACTCACTTAATTCATTGTCATTTGGCGGCGAACCTCCGAAAGCTGAATATATGACAGAGAATCCAATTAAGAAGGGTTCTGGATTGTTTATTCGAGGTGCAAAGAAACGAATTGCTATTAGCACAGTAACATTTATTGTACTATATGGAATTCTTATGTTTTCACCAGTATCAAAATTATTTACAACAGATGTCGAAGCTATGACTGCAAGATTTGCAATGCTTTTGCATCATGTCTGTATGCAATGGATTTGGTATTCGTACAGAACATATTAATTTGCTCAATGGACTGAAAAACAATAAAACATTTGTATATATTGCAGCAGGTATTGTACTTGGAACTATTGCCTTATGTAATGTACTCGGTGGACTTATCCAGGCAACAGCAATGAATATGAGTCAGTGGATCGCAATCATTGGACTATCACTCACGGTAATCGTGGTTGATGTTATTCGAAAATTATTTATCAAAGGAGAGAATAAAAATCATGGGACTATTTGACAAACTTTTTTGGAAAAAAAAGACTACAACAACAAATACTATGGCGGATAATACATCCGCTGTGGTACATGAAGAAAATGCAGCGCAGTCAGTTGTAATTGATATGTCTAAGTCAGCAGAAAATCTAAATAATGTGCTAATTAACATGTCGAAATCAAGTAAGATTGATATGACCAAGCATCAAGCAAGGGTTGCGCTCGCTATGGATTACTCTGGAAGTATGGGTAATCTTTTTTTTAGAAAAGGATCTGTACAAGATGTAATTACAAGACTTTTGCCAATCGCTCTTAAATTTGATGATGATGGTAAGTTAGAATCTTGGCTATTTTCAAATGATTTTGATTCTCTGAAACCAGTGACAATTGATAATTATAAGAACTATGTTCGAAAAATTATGATGAATTCTCGTATGAGCATGGGTGGAACTAATTACGCTCCAGTCTTGAAAGATATTGTTTCCTATTATAAGGACATTGAGCCAAGTACAATTCCAGCATTTATCATTTTTATTACAGATGGTGAAAATTGGGATACAGACGAAACAAATAAAATTGTGAAAGAGCTTTCTAATTACAATATGTTTGTACAGTTTGTTGGCATTGGCAATGAAAGCTTTTAGTTATCTAAAATCTCTAGATAATATGAAGAGTAGAAAATGCGATAATACTGGATTTATCGCAGTCAAAAACATGAACAGAATGACTGACGAAGAACTATATACAGAGCTTTTGAGACCATACAAAGATTGGCTAAATAACAAACAGTAAAAAAGGAGAATATAAAACTATGACAAACGTAATTAATATGAGTAAAAACCAGAAAATCAGCATGACAAAAGAAGATGGAACTGCAATTAAAAACTTTTTCATCGGTGTAAATTGGGATCAGAATCGTTATGCAGGTGAATCCGATATTGATTTTGATATTAACGGATTTCTTACAAATTCAGATCGAAAAGTAGCTTATCCAAAAGATATTGTAAACTATAATACATATGGTGATGGTAGTGGATATCCGTGGGTAGAATATTCTGGAGACAATCTTACGGGTGACGATTCTCAGGGAATTACTTTTGATGGACATCATTATGATGAATATTTTATTGTTCATGCAGATACATTTCCGTCAGACAGAACAGATTTTACAATTTGTCTTACTATTTTCAGAGCTGTACAGAGACTACAGAATTTTGGAATGGTTAATAACGCAACTATGATGATCTGTGATTATGACAATCCGACAACAAAGTGGGAATATGATCTTTCTGAAAATGAGAATTTTGAAAAGCTCAATGCCGTTGAGATGGGTAGACTTTATAAATACGGTGATGGATTCAAATTCCAGGCTCTTGGATCAGGATATATGGGAGGCATGACAGAGCTATTTAAAAACTTTGGACTTGATATTGACGAAGGTAGGGATTAACTATGACAGTATTGATTATCGTAATTCTTGTGATTGCGGCAGTTGTATTTTTTTACAACAACTAAAACGGGTAAGAGACTAAAAATGAGAGCATCAGGAACTGCAGATGAAATCATTGGCAATGATGCATCTACGCCAGATGGAGCAAAAGCCTACTATAATTCTATTATTTGGAAGAAGGAAGATACTTACGCCAAAACAAACTCTTTATATACCCAGGTCGAGGGTAAAATCCAGAATTATGAAACACAATTAAGACAGTTGCAGAAAGAGAATATGCAGATGGATCTTAGTGTTGCATCCTGTATTGATAGAAATGATGACGAAGGTGCAAAAGTATATCTTGCAAGACAGCAGGAAATCACGGACAAAATTGAAACGATTAAGACAACTCTGAAAGAATTAAAAAGAGAATAGAGATGTACAGAAAGAAAATTTAACAGCTCTGCAGGAAGAAATTAAATCTTTAAAAGCAGAAAAGGATAAAGCAGTATTCACACTAGAGGCTGCAGAAACCGTAAAATCTTTACAATCTGCCACAAGCACTTCAAGTCAAGAAGAAGATAGAATGCTTGAAAAGGTTCGTGAAGGCGTTCAAAAACAAAAGAACAGGCTGACGGTACAAGAATCGCTTATGAGAATTCCACTGATATTCAGATGAAGCGTCTGGATAAAAAGATGAAAGATGAAGAACTCCAGAAGAAATTAGATTCATTAAAAGCAGCTAAGAAAAAATAATATATTTTGCTCTGTATGGTGTAATAGCCATACAGAGTATTGACAGAAATAATACTATACAGCAAGAGAGAATATGGAGGTGTGAGGATGCGAAATTTGGATAGGTTGAGAATTATGCCAGTTGAGGATTTAGCGGAATTTCTTGTTCGTTTAGATATCAAATCAACAGCTGATATTTTGGATGAAAATTTATGTCTGGCTGGAAATCTCGTTTGGCGATCACCGTCTAAACAACATTTTGAGTGTAGAGATGAGGCGATTAAAGATTGCATCCAATGGCTAAATGAAGAGATTGGAGAATAAAACAATGGGTAAAAATATTAATGAGATCCTTTGTCAAATCTTTAGGAAAGAAGATCAAACGCCTTATATTGTTAAAAATGTTGAGGACGGATTGAAAAAGCGTGATGAAGAAATCGTTCGATTACGGGAAGAGAATAAACGATTAAAGGATGAAGCTTATAAAGATTCAGAATTACAAATGATGAAAAGTAAATGCGAAGCTATGAAGGAAGAACTGAATCGAGGATTTCCGATTACGGAAGATGAAGAATTGATGATTAATGCATGGATGATAAATCACTTAAGAAGTAAACATCAGGTAGTTGTATGCTCTAATGGTCAATTCAAGTATGAATTTCAGGATTTTGCCGAAGTATCAGTTGGATCGGTTGTTTGCACCGAGTGTGGCGATAGTTTTACTTTTTAGGCAGTATTGATTAAGGGGAGAATGTACATATATGAATGAATATTGGTTAATGTTGTTTTTAACGTTAGTGTTAGAAATTGTTGCGATTGCAGTTGTGTCTGTATTTGGAATGACATTTATCGCAAAATCATATGATAAAATTATTGCTTATGTTGAAAAACGATGGGGAGAGGATGTGAGTTTTGGAGTATCATGTGGAATCATTTTACTTTTCTTACTTATTACATTAGCTGTGATTTTTTGTTAGAGAATCAATAATTGTCCAAGCATGAAAGACATAAAACTTATCATGTACAAACCTCCCTTTGTAATAACTGATCACTTACGCGATGGGTTGGGATCAGCATCCTTGTTAGGGAACGTCCTAAACGGATGAAGCAACTATCGCACACATGCTGGCGTGGCGGAATTGGTATACGCACTGGCTTCAAATACCAGGATCACAGATATGTGGGTTCGAGCCCCACCGTCAGTATTTAGCACCATGAAGTATGCAACTTTGTTTAGTTGGAAGTAAAGAATATCGCAACACAAAAATCGTATGTTTTGTGTAACTAAATGCAGCGAAAAGGTATTATGAAAGGCTAATTCATTGGAGGTCGTGCATGGCTTCGCTTTATGGTGCAACCAGGATCATTAGTTCAGTAGGTTAGAACGCCCAGCTCATAACTGGGAAGTCACTGGTTCAAGTCCAGTATGATCCACTTTTACTTTTCTGAAGGAATATGATGGATGATTGTATCATTTGACTTAATGAAAAGTTAATTTCATCCGTAAATTAAAAAATATTACACATATAAAAGTGAGAAATTAAGCCTTGTTATATGTGAATTAATTGATGCAAATTTGAAATTGCTTCACAAATTTATGAAAGGAGAGACGTCATTGAAAAAATCAGACTTAAAAACTGGGATGATAGTAAGAACTGAACATAATCGATTTGGAGTAGTTGAGCTAGAGAAAGATCGAATAGATTTTTTGTTATGATCCTGATCCTTCAGATGAGTTAAAAAATATTGAAACAGTATCATTAGATGAGTTAATTGAAATTGGCAACACTTTAGAATTGGCGGATTTGTAACAGATGAATTACAAGAACGATTACCGGATTTGTTTCAAGAAAAAGAAATTGGTTCACCGTTTTTATGGTACAGGATTGTTGAAGTTTACGAATTAAACAGAATTTATGATAGTGGCGTTGGTGTTTATCCAAACATTGTCATTAAATAAAACTTATTTTATATAAAAGGAGCAGCAATATGAGATTAATAGATGCAGATTCGCTTTTAGAGAAGTGGAATAATTTATCTGAAAAGGATAGAACAAGATTTGATCGAGTGATTTTGTGCCAGCCTATTGTGGATACAATTGTTGTAACTGAAAGAAAGAAGCATGTTCCCAAAATTGATTTTGATGATTTTGAAGATAATAGACCAGAATGCTGCAAAGTCCATGACAAATATTTTTCTACTTGCGATACATGTGAATATGGAGAATACGATGAAGAGGAAGAAGATTCAGCGGCAATAGACTTTTATACTGGAATTGCAAACATGGAATGGCATGACCTTGACGGTAGATGGAAGAAAAGTCCGTTAATTAAAAAAATCGTTGTTTGTGCAGAGAATAAGGAAGTAGCAAAAGAGAAAACTAATACTTTCTGTTAATAGTATTAATGAAGAAATGAAAATGGCAGGTGAAAGATATGTATTAGACGAAAACTCAATCAAAAAAGCATATGGACTTATCTCTGCAGGAGATGTGATTTTAGATTAAGAAAATAACCTCATGTGGAAGTGCAAAAAGGTCGAATCCTGTGAGTGGATACACAAGACTCGACCACGATAAAGAATATTGAATTAAAAGGAGAATAAATGAATATACAAACAAGTCTAGTATGAATACAATAGGTGGATATGAAATTATGAACGCTTAATCAGATCTTTTAGAAATGATAAATCGTGTGGTTTGGAGATCATGCTGGTTAAGTATTTAACTTTTTCATCAGACAGTTTTGGATGCTTGCAGATCCAATATACTGTGATGATTTTTGCTACATAGCAAAGCACAATACCAATGATTGCACATAAAATTACAAAATCGTACAATCTAAATTCTACCCTCCTTCCTGTAAGATATTTTCAAAACAGGAAAAGTATTTGCCCAGAACGGGCTAGATATGTTTTTCACTTATTCTTGTCGCACAACTTACAATTGTGCTACCGCATGAGTTATTTGATATAACCCAGGTATAGCCGTGCTATTGAGTCAGTATGCGGTAAACTTGGCTGCTATGACCTGTATGGGTATTATAGCAGAAAACTAAAATATTTCAAGAGTTAAAGGAGAATAAGAAAAAAATGAAACCAATTGTATTTTACGATTTCAAACCAGATAAGGATGATCCGAATAATAAGATCGTTATTAAGAAAACTGATCTCGAAGAGCTTTTTGAACAAAAACATATGAAGCTGGTTATCAGGATGGACAGAAAGAATTAAGACAGCCAAGTTGATAACAACAACAACGAAAAAGAGATTTTGATGCGGTTCCAAAACTTATGACGGCAGGTAATTAAAAATGGTAAAATTATCGAAACAAATCTTTCAGTCGATGGAGAGAATAATATTAAGGATCATCAAGCAAGATGGATATTAATTAACGATTGGAAAGATTACTGTAAAAAATATCAAAATTATAGTGGACTTCTGTGTTCATTATGGTACTGCGAGCAGTATGCCTGGAGCAGATATTCCATCAGATGCAAAAATAACAAATTTGCAGTTCGATGAGTACCATTTGTCATGTGATATTCATCATCGCGATCATTTTGTTACTAAGCGCTTTGCATACAAATTGGATGCAGCGCAAGAATTAGATGAAGAAAGAGAGAGAAATAAACATGGAAGAGTATCTAAATAAGGTATTAATTCTGTCAAAAAGCAGAACAGATTCATGATTTTAGAGGATGGATCGAAAAATTACCAGTATTTCATTTTGACAAAGAATGGAATAAAAATCATTCCTCCATTTGCTGGAGCAGTTATTCGATTTACCATTGATTATAAGAATAAGCATATATCTGTATATTTTGATGGATATTCAGAATTAGGTTATGTGTATGATGAAGAAGAAAAACCAATCCCATACTTTGAGTATTACGATGGGGAAGATACATATAGATATTGTCTTAATGAAGCAGACAAAATGATGGATGATATCAGAAATTTCTTAAATAATTAATCTCGGCTATTCAGCCAATAAATTCCAAATTTTAAACATTTTCGAAAACAGAATAGATAAATTTTGAGGTGGCTAACAGCATACCTTGGTTTGTGCGTCCTGAATCACTGTTTACATAGTTAAACATAGATTTAATTCTGTGTTCCGTCCATGTATTGGGCGTTTAGATAGATTGTTTTATTTAACAATAATATAAATTTTAATTTTAGAGGACAAAAATTAATGAATTTTTGAAATGACAGGAAAACTAAGTATTGGAAAAGATACAGAAAAATTTCATCCATATTCGGAAAAATAAGTATGAATCTGGTTGGGTGAGAAAACAACTTCTTTTTCAATGCGACATGCGGGGACAATCGTCATATGCTTACCGTCAATGCGGGAGCTTTCGGTGATGAACACGGATTTGTATATACCTTCAGTAAAGGTGGTACAGATGAAAATGGTAAAAAACTAAAGGCGAAAGTATTCAGATTCCGTTTAAAGAACGTCTGACTTCTCCGAAACTAGCAGAAGTTGCTGAATTTAAAAAATTCATCTTTGATCTTGAAAACCTGGACGAAGATACAAACTTCAGAATATGGCAGATAAGCTTCATGAGGGTAGTGAGCTAACGGATGAAGAACTAAAAAAGAAGTTGGGCTGACATCTCCAGATGAGGTATCCGACGCGCTTGAGAAGAGAGTATTAAAAACGTCATGAGTTTATTTCTGAATGGGATTATATCGATTTCATTAAGAAAGTAATTGACAGTGGAAAATATGCTGATAAAAAATTCTTTATTCGAGGAAATGGAGAATATCAGTATTCCGACAATAAAGGAACTGTTTATGAATCTTATATGCCAAATAGAATTTATCTAGCAGCAGAAGATGCAGAAGAATCTTCGACGGCAACATTTAATATTCTATTCAATTCCGAAAGCTTTGATGATATGAGCGTTGAAGAAAAGGGCAAATATTATGTTAATGGTTACATGATGGAGTATGACAACAATAGAAAAGCCAATATTCCAGTGCCGGTTACGGTCGCAATTCCAGTAGCAGCAGAAGATGCAGATGAAAAAAGCTAAGAAAAGAATCGAAGCAATTAAACATAAATTTATCGTCGAGGATGATGGTTTTAAAGGAATATGGCGTAATCGTTAATATGCTGAATGGCGCACAGAGAATTGAAATTACAGAAGATATGCTGACCGATGAGCAGAAAAATGACCTTGATTGTGGACTTATCACTATGGATGATATCCGTGCTGAATATAGCAAAAGGAGTTTATGGTGACAGAATCAAGGAGTATCAGTTTGTAAAACCAGCCAGAGGGTTCACGAAAGGCCGCCAGGACACGGTGTACACCGCAGACGACATGGTGATTCATAGTATCGAGCAAGAACTGCCAGAAGGAACTGAGGATCTTTTGACGATGATGATGAATTATAATGGGTAAGTTTTATTGATCTGACGGGACAAAAATTCGGGAGGCTTACTGCAAAAAGTAAGCTTCCTTTAGAAGATGGTCAAAAATTATTTATTGGTTATGTGATTGCGATTGTGGAACCAAGAATGTTAAAGTAAGGGGTTACAGTTTGAGGAATGGCCATACAAGATCCTGCGGATGTTTGAATAGAGAAGCGATTATTGTTCGTAATCATTTAACAAAAAAGAAATATAACAAATACGATTTAACCAATGATTATGGGATTGGTTATACATCAAAGAACGAACTATTTTATTTTGACTTAGAAGATTATGAAAAGATCAAAAATTATTGTTGGATGTATGATAAAGATGGCTATGTCGTAGATAGAAACGGCATAAAAACAACATAGATTGATTATGAATGAAGATGATTCACGAATCGAGATAGACCATATTAATCATAATGTTTCGGATAACAGAAAAATCAACTTAAGAAAGGCCAATAGATTTAATAATCAATCTAATGCAAAGTTAGCAAAAAATAATACATCCAAATGCAAAAGGTGTTAGTTATAGAAAAGACACTGGGAAATGGCGATCGGTGTTAATAAGAAACGGCTTACGTTATGAACTTGGATCTTATGTTGAAAAAGAGAATGCAATTAAAGCAAGGAAAGAAGCTGAAGAAAAATTGTGTCGAGAGTGGTCTTATGATAATTCAATAAAAATTGCGGATGAATTTAAAATAAAAGGAGATTTTGAAAATGGGAAAATACGGTAAAAGAAGTACAATTAGCGAAAATTTAAACGACTTTTTACAATTTGTTTACTTGGTGAAGCAGGAATTGGAAAGACTTCAACTATTGCCAAAGCGTGTGAAACAGAGTTTGGCCCAGATGGATATATGATTCTTGATATGGGTAAAGAACAGGGAATGGAGGCTCTTTGAAGGTTATACATACGAGACATGTGAAGATTGGAAAAAGTTTGATGATGTAACAAAAGATATTATTAGAAATAAGAAAACAGATTATCCAGATCTAAAAATCCTTGTTATTGATACACTGGATCAGTTTGTAGAGATTATGTGTCCTTACGTAATTAAACTGTGGAATACAGAAAATATGGGGAAAAAGGTTTTGAACCTGCAAAAACAATGAATGCTGCATGGTCTGGATTTGGGAAAGCAGACGACAAACTTGTAGAATTAGCTCTTGATAGAGTATGGGAACTTAAAAAGGTTGGCGTGAATACTTGGTTTACTGGACATGTAAAAATGAGAAATAAGGTCGATCCGTTAACTCAGGAGGAATATTCTGTCCTTTCGACTGATATTTCTCAAAGAATTCGAAGGATTTAAAACGAAATTCCATGTTATTGGTATTGCTTGCATTGATAGAACTATTAATCTGGAGGAACAGGTCGTAAAAATATTGTTACAAAACAAGAAATTAAGATGAGCAAAATTAAAGATGAAAAACGAAAAATTGTATTCAGAGATGACAATTATAGCATCGACAGCAAGAGTAGATTATCTGAGATTGAACCAGAAATTCCACTGGATGCAAATGAACTGTTGAGAGCATTAAAAGACGCAATTAAAAAATTCGAAGAAGAAAAAATCGGTAGAAGTTACTGTAAACAATGCGGAGTCTATTGCGAAAGTAGAACCTGATCCGGAACCGATTGAAGAAGATGAGGATATTGACGATATTCCAGTAGAGGAGACAATAGCACAAGAAGAAACCGCGACAGAAACTTCTGATTATCCGGATGATCTCGCTGCTGTAATTCGCACGATGTTTAAAGAGTGTACTGATAAAGATAAGAAAGCAAGCGTCAGAAAAGTCATTGCAGAATATGGCAAACTTAATGATGTAGATGAAGATGGACTGAAACGAATTTATGATATGATGAACTAAGGAGTATCAGGTATGCTTGTTAAATGCAGATATTGCGATAACAAGATAGATAGAAAAGATGCTTTCAAAGTGGTAGTGGATGGTAAAAACATCTACTACTGCAATGAAGCAGAATATCTAACTGTATTGCATGACAGAAAAATAAGAGATGATACATACGAGTGTATTAATGAGATTTTTGGGTATAAAGTAATTAATACTGCATTATTCAAAGAGTTAAGTTTTATACTTGGATCTTATTCTTATGATCGGATTTTAGCATATTTAGAAGAGAATAAAGATTACATGACATCTGTCATTCAGCAAAGAGATTATTCGAGTGAATACGCTAAAATCAGATATTTTTCTGCAATGATCAAAAAATGGTATCGCAGATTTTAAAAAGTAAAAGAAAAAAGAAGCACCTAAACAGGTGGAAGTTGATATGCCGGATGGTCATTATAAACGACGACAGAAGAAAAGAAGTTTATCTGATATTGAAGAACAGGTAGGTGAGTAATATAGCTGAATTTATTACAGGTGTCAAAGAAAAGTATCCTGCGCAGCTATTAAAAGGACGAATCGAATATGAAGGAAACGTCGTAAGCTGTTTCTTTAAGGATATGCTTCTTTGGATGATACGACATTCGAGAAGGACGATTTTATCACTGTTGATGGTCGGTTTTATTTTTTCATTACTGAAAGATTTACGAAAAAAAGGATTCTACTCTCTTGATGAAATAACTATTCTGTCAAATTCAAAACAAGAAGTCATTGATCGATATGAGGATTGTGGTGGATGGGATTCGATTCAGCATCAGATGGACATTATCAATACACAGAATTTTGATACATACATTGATATCTTGTATCGAGAAAATGTTATGCTTCGCATGTGCGATGATGGATTTAATCTTTTTAAAAGAGATTAATATCAAGGATAAGAAAGTTATTCCTCTTAAATTATTTCGAAAGATGACTGCTGAAGAGGTAACGGATTGGTATGAGGCAAGAATAAGCACTTATGGTACCGGATATTCGAGCAAGATCCTGGAAGAAAAAAGAAATAGATTTCGATGACGAATTTATTGAATCATGTGCAGAAGGTGAAGAAAATGGTGTACCTTTTGATATAGCAGGATATGATAAAAACGGAGAAGAAATCAATTGTTTTCCTTTTTTTATCTAGGCAAATAATGGGATTGTTAGAAGGAACTCTCACAATGATGGGAGGATTCAGTAGCGCAGGAAAATCCACTTGGTGGATTACAGTTCTTATGGCTCTTCTATATTATGATCGGAAAATTCTTATTATTTCCAACGAAGAAAATATTAAAAAATTTAAAATCAAATTTATGGTTTGGCTCCTTGGCAAGAGGAACAGATATTTTAAACTTACGAAAAAGAAAATGTCTGTGGGTGATATAAACAAGGAAAGTCGTGAGCAATTAAAAAGATGTGCAAGCATTCTGGAGAAAAGAATTATAAGGGTCGCGTAAAGTTCATTGCTATGAACGATGCAGACATGGCTGTTGTTAAGAAGAAAGTACGCGAGAATGTTCTTAAATTTGGATATGATACAGTTCTATACGATACGTTTAAAATCCAAGAGAGCGATTTTTCATCCTCCAGACAAGATTTGTCTTTAGTTAGAGACAGTAGAGAGTTAGATAAGTTGGCAAAAAAATATAATTTAATCATGTTGGCATCAGTTCAGTTGGCAGAATATATGAAAGGAAAATTATTCCTGGATGCCAGTTGCCTTTAGTAATGCCAAGCAGACGAAAGAAATTCTTGAGAATTTGTTCCTTATGCGAACTGTTTATGCTGAAGAACTTGATGAAAAAAGTAAATATTATTGCCATCCATTTAGACTGAAAAAGATTAACGATCAATGGATTGAAGAGGAATATAGAGCAGATCCAAATGCAGTATGGAGAATGTTATTTGTAGAAAAAACTCGGAATGGTAATAACTCCAGTGATACTGGTATTGCGTATCTTTTGAAGTTTTCAGGCGATCATTCTATCTTCAGAGAAGTGGCACAATGCCGTCCAAAACATGGAGAAATAAGATAAAAAATAACTTGGTGGTGATATATGTTAGAAGATATTAAAAAAGAGCTATTAAATAATCCAGAAAAACTAAAAGAGGTATTGGAACATTTTGGATACTGTAATATAGTCATTCGGTCTACATACATGCAATTTGGGCGAGATGAAGAATCTTCGAAAAAAAGTATTGTAATTAAGCTTGAAAATAATAATTGGCTGTACGTACATGATTATGCTCGAAATATTCAAACTGATATCTTTTCATATATCACCAATCAAAGAAAAGTAGAATTTGTAGATGTCTTAAATGAAATAAAAAAATGTGTTACATATACAAGATTATATTGGACACTTTCAGAAAAAAGGAATCTTTGGAGGATTTTATGAAAAGATTAGACAAAGAAACACTATTCAATCGAAAATATATGACGAAAAAATATTAGATGAATTTCAATTCTATCCCAATATTCGATTTTTGAAAGATCATATATCATTAGATGCACAGCAGTATTTTTTGGAATAAGATATGACGTCGAATCACAAGGAATTGTTATTCCCATCAGAAATGAATATGGACAGCTTTATTGGGGTTAAGGAACGTTTTTAATTATGAGATTTCAGATGGTGCGCTGAAATATTTTTATTCTTATCCTGGGCGTTGCAGCACTACATTATTTGGTTATGCTCAAAATTATCAATATCTTGTTGAAAATACTGTTTTTGTAGGAGAAGCAGAAAAAATTTGTCATGCAATGTTATTCATACGGATATAGAAACGCTGTTGCGCTTATGAGTGGAAGTTTAAGTGTACAGCAAGCACGGTTGCTTGTGGAGCTACATCCAGCAAAGGTAATTTTTTCTACATGATCAAGGATATGAATTGGACAATATAAAGAGAAACGTAGAAGTTTTACGTCATTATTCTAAGTTTACGGAATTTGAGATTGGATATTGGGATTGGACAAAATCATATTATGCTCCAAAGGTTTCTGCAAGCGACATGGGTAAAGAAAAATTTGAGTATATCATAAACAATGAAATTTTAATACTAGGAGATGATAAGGACGAAGAAGAATTATAATATTTTAAACGATTGTAGAGGAATGTATGAGGATGAAATATTTGATACGATTCTTCAACAAAGAGGAGTTCAAGATGCGAAACATTTTTTAAATCCAATAGAAGAAGATTTACTTCCACTGGATTCTTTATATAGGATTGATGAAGCATACATACGTATTAATCGGGCAATTGAAGAAAACGAAAACATTGGTATTTTATTTGATACAGATACTGATGGAATTGCGGCAGGAACGATTATGACGCGATATTTGAGACATTTCGCTGACGACATTTTTACATATATTGATGATGGTAAGCAGCATGGACTAAAAGGACAAAATTTACAGCAGTTTGCATCTTTAGATTTATTGATTGTTGTAGATAGTTTAGACGAAGACGAAATTCAGTATAAAGAATTGTCAGAAGCAGGAATTGATGTACTTATTTTTAGACCATCATGCAATTAAACGGGAAATTCCATATGATACATATACAATTCTTATTTCTTCGCAAAGAGATTATGATAATTCGCAATTATCTGGAGCAGGGGTGGTATGGAAATTCTGTAAATATTTGGATGAACAATTTCTTACAGATTATGCAGATGAATTAGTAGATCTTGCGGCATGTGGTCTAGTTGGAGATATGATGGATATGACAGTTATGGAAAACCGTTATATCGTATCGAAAGGGCTTGAAAAGATTTATAATCCAGCAGTTAAGAAGATTGTCGGCGGATTTGAATTCAACAGTACGGCAATTGCGTTTAGTATTGCTCAATTGTAAATGCAGCGAACCGTATGGGTGAAAATGAAACTGCTATGAATGCATTTCTAGAAGATAATAACAAACAAGTGCTTGCCTATGTAAAAGCATTAAAGAAATGTAAGGAAGAACAAAATCAAGAAGTGGAGCGTTTACTGCCGAATGTTTATGAGCAATGTGAGAAACAAAAAGGATCAAAATGTAATCGCTGTATATATTGATACACAATATGGTATTGCTGGTTTATTAGGAAATAAGCTACTAGAAAAGTATCAAAAACCGATCTTAGTGTTGAAAGATATCGGATCAAAATATGCAGGTTCTATGAGAGCCGTAGGTGTTGATGATTTCCGAAAAATCTGCAATGATAGTGGTTATGCAAAAGCAGATGGACATGAACTTGCATCAGGTATTCAAATCAAAAAATCAGATCTTAACAATTTCTTGTCTTATATTGAGACAAACCTTCCAGAGTTTAAAGAACCAACAATTGACATTGATATTCAAATTGATGTCGAAGATATTACCAGACGATTAGTAGAGAATATCAAAAAAGATTGATCGTATTTCTGGCACAAATTTTAAACCAGTAAGAGCTTATATGGATAATATTTGTGATTACGAAATTGGTCAGATGAGTGATTATAAACATTTAGTTCTAAAACCGAATGATTACTTGCAAATTATCAAATGGAACTTCGACGGTTCATTTGATGATATGGAGGATCATAGCACTATGAATGATGAATTCGAAGCCGTATGTAGTCTAGATAGTGGATTTTTTAGGTAGAAAATTTGTACTAAAAGCAGTATGCGATGTACTTTCGGAGGTGAATTCCGATGAGTAAGTCCAGTAAACAAAAACGTTGTTCTGTGTGTGGAGACACGGAAAGTATTGCATATTATATTTGGCAACGACAAGGCGAATTTTATCTTAAAGAATTATGTAACAAACATTATAATCAGCTTATTCGACATGGATATTTATTGGATAAAGAACAATCAACTCATCAGAAACGACATAAATGGACGAAGGAAGAAGAAGAACAATTAAAATCTCTATATGCTATTGGATTGTCCATGTGCGACATTGGTAAGGAGATGGGATTGTCGGTAAAATCCGTAAGAGCTAAAAGCTGTAGTTTAAAACTTGGCGATAAATACATGCGAAGTAATAATGTGAAATTTAAAGCAGTTTATCAGGATTATGATTGGTGCTATCAAAGATACATAGTACAAGGTATGACACATCAGGAAATGGCGAATGAATGTGGAGCATCGTTAAGAGTAATTCAAAAATGGTGCTCTCAAATACATAGATTGAATAAATGGAGTTTTAAAGAGTATAAGCAATTATCAGACTTACAATATCAAATAATTCTATTTGGAACATTAGTAGATGGACATATAGATAAGAGGGAGGATCAACCTCTTTACATTGAAAGTCATGCTATCGACAGAAACGGACTATGTGTTTTGGAAGTATGATAAATTAAAGGATTTATGTAGTGCGCCACCAAAATATTATGAAGCAACTTATACAAGTTTTGGAACGAATAAACAATATCTATGCAAACCATATTATAGATTTGAAACAAGAATTATTAATCAATTAAAAGAAATTCGGGATATGCCACGCATTCAAAAATTCAAAAACTCAATGAACTTGGATTATGTTTACATGTTCTTGACGATGGAAGCAGAGGAAATACTTGGTATTTATGTTTAGCAGAATATTCTCAAGAAGAAATTGATTTATATATTCGATTATGCAAAGAACGATTAAATCTAATATGTTGGCGACAAAAAGATGAAAGATATCTAACTTTTGACGCACCATCAAGTAGAAAAATCGATAAAATGATTTTGAATATTTTCTCCTGAAAATTTTGATATTATCCAAAAAAAGATAATAAACAACTCTAATGTTACACCACCTGCTCGGTATGTGTACATCGTTTTAAATGATGGCAATAAAATTGGTTTAAATAATTATTGTCGTAGCCATCAAATTCCCTATGTAAAAACTAAGAAGATAATTGACAAATATGATTTATCAGAAATTAAAGAAGATGAATTATTACAAATGATTCAGGAAGAGGAAATATCTTGAGATATAATAATTATCATAAACATGATCATATTTCCAATATTTTTTCGCCGGACACAAACACTAAACAGGAAGAATATATAAAAAAAGGCGATTGAATACGGGCATATGAATTATTTCACAACGAATCATGGTAGTTTTGGAGATATATTTGAAGCAAGAACTTTATGTAATAAATACGGAATCCGATGTATTGCAGGAATTGAAGGATATATTGTTCCAGATGCTTCAGAAAAAGATAAACGGAACTATCATATAATTGTTATTCCTAAAACAGATCTTGCTCGTAAAAAGATGAACTATGTTTCTAGCATGGCAAATATCAATGGATTTTATTATAAACCGAGATTCTTTATGAAGGATTTATTGACCCTAGACAAAGATGATGTTTATATTACCACAGCCTGTGTCGCTGGTTTGTTGAGGATGATGATTCGATTAATAAAATTTTTATGCCGTTATTTAAGCATTTTGGGAATAACGTATTATTGGAGGTTCAAGATCATCTTGATCCCATTCAAGTTGAGATCAATAAAAAAGCTATATATTATTCCGATGAATACGAGCTATCTTTAATTGCGGCTAATGATTCACATTATATTGACGAGGGAGGAAAGCAAGAAAAGATTAGAGTTATTAAAAGGAAAACATATTAATTATGGCAGCGAAGATGATTTTATATTAGATTATCCTACTGCGGAGACAATGATACATCGCTTTAAAAAACAAGGTGTTTTATCGGAACAACAAATCGATTCAGCTATTAATAATACATTAATTTTTGATAATTGCGAAGAAATACAGCTTGATTATTCTATTAAGATGCCAACTATTTATCCCGATCTCACACCAAAACAACGTGTAAATTTGCTAAAATCAGAGGTAAATAAACGTTTTAAAGTAATCAGAAAAGAAGAACATATTTCAGATGAAGATTACAAAGTATATAAAAAAGGTATTAGATATGAAATGAAAATCATTGAAGATACTAATGAGGAAGTACATACGGCAGACAATTTTCTTTTTAATGAAAAAAATGTCGATTTAGCGGTAAATAAATATGGTGGTGTATTAACAAGAGGCGGAAGAGGAAGTTGCGGATCTTTCTATATTAACAGAATTTTAGGCATGACTCAGTTAGATAGATTTAAGATTAATCTTCCTTTGTTCCCTGATAGATTTGCTTCTACGGCAAGATTACTTGAAAACCGTAGTTTACCAGATATTGACTTCAATGTTAAAGAGCAGGAACCGTTTGTTAAGGCGTCGAGAGAATTATTAGGCGAACACGGTTGTTATCCTATGTATGCACCAGGAACGATGCAAATGTCTGAAGCATTTAGAAATGTATGTCGTTCCAAAGGTATGGATTTTGATGAATTTAATGATGTTGCCAAGAACCTGGAATCATATGAAAACGATGAAAAATGGAAACCGATCATCGAAGAAGCGAATAAATATGTTGGAACCATTGTGTCTGGCTCAGTGCATCCCTGTGCTCATATTCTTAGTGATAAAAATTTATTATATGAATATGGCGTTACTCGTTTGGGCGAAAATCTTTGTGTTCTTATTACGTCATCAGAAGCCGATGAATATAAAGTATTAAAGAACGATTATCTGATCGTTAAAGTATGGAAGTTAATTGATGAAACATTTAAAGAAATTGGGAAGCCAATTATTCCTGCCAATCAACTTTTGAATGAAATCAAAAACGATCAAAAAATATGGGATTTATTTAAAAATGGTATTACTTGTACATTAAATCAAGTCGATAGTGATAATGGATCACAACAGGCGAAAAGATATAAAATTTCATCTTTTGAAGATGGCGCACATATCGCAGCTGCCATCCGTCCATCTTTTTTGATTCATGGAGAGAATCATTCTTAAATAGAGAGAAATATTCTACTGGATCACGACAACTTGATCAGGTTTTGAAAGATACACATGGATATATTCTGTTTCAAGAGTCTTTAATGCAATATTTTAATTGGCTTGGGGTTACACCGGCGGAATCCATTGGTTTAATTAAGAAAATTTCAAAGAAAAAATCAAACCACAGGATTTTTGCAAACTTAGAAGAACGTCTGAAGAAACAATGGATTATTAATACTGGCGCCGAGGATATGTTTGATGAGACATGGGGAATGATTCAAAGCTGCATGGCGTATGGATTTTGTAGTGCTCATGCCGCAGCGGTGTCTCTTGACATGTGTTATGGAGCATATTTGAAAGTAAATTATCCATTGGAATATTATAGTGTATGTTTCAATAATTATGCAGATGATCAGGTTAGAACTAATAAATTAAAAAAGAACTTGAATATTTTGGCATTAAATTGAGCGATATTAAATTTAGACATTCGACATCTAAATATTCTTATAATAAAAAAGAGAATACGATTTATAAAGGAATGTCTTCAATTAAATATATCGGAGATAATGTCGGAGATGATTTATATTTATTAAAAGATAATCAATATGAAACTTTTATTGATTTGTTGATTGATATTAAAAACACATCTGTTAATTCGAAACAATTAGAAATTCTTATTAAATTAAATTTCTTTTCAGAATTCGGTAAGATCAATACTCTCCTTGCGCAAGTTGAATATTTTGATAAGATTTACGGCAAAAAACAATTCAAAATTGATAAACTAGATGAACTAAATATCCCAAAAACATCGTACAAAAACATTGTAAAAAACAGACTGAAAAAATCTGGAAAGATTTTGATTCTGTTGAATTGCTTAAAGATATAATTTCTAATGTGGAATATCAAAAAAACATCTATTATAGACATTTTGAATTATCAGCAAGAATTATATGGATATGTTTCATATGTTCAACCAGATGCCAACAAACGTTTATATTATGTATCCGTTATCAATTCTACGAAATATCTTACAACGGCATCTCTTTACGAAATCTATAGCGGTAAAAACACGAACAGTCAAAATGTGGACAAGTCAATATAATCGTAATCCATTCGAACTTGGTTCAATTCTATACATAATTTCCCTGGAAAAGAAAAATAAAAAAGAACCAACGGGCGAGGTCGATCCCAAAACAGGAAAGAAAAATATATAGGGAAGTTCCGGATAAATTCGAATTTTGGCTTGTAAAATTCACAGTAAAAAATAATGTAGAGGAGGTGGTTCAAGATATTTAGCAATTACAAATATACAGATAAAGAGATGGAGGAACTAATCTCCTCCATCGTTATTCTGATCGATACGAGGGAAAAATCGTTCTCTCACATCACTGATTATTTCGATAGAAAAGATATCAAATATAAAAAGAAAGCACTGGCATATGGTGATTATAGTTTTATGCTTGAACAGAATGAAAAGCTTTCTATTCCAAGACCATTATATTTTGATAAAAGATTGTTGTGGAGCGCAAGGGCAGTCTGGAGGAAATTAGTGGTAATTTGACAAATGGCAGAGATAGATTTGAAAAGGAACTATGTTTGGCACCAGAGAATAAAGTACTGTTGATTGAAAATGGTTCTTATGCCGATATTGCATCTGGGAATTATGATACTCAATATAATAAGAAATCATTTTGGGCTTCGCTGCATTCTATATGGTTTAAGTACAATATTCCAATCTTCTTTATGCCAGACAATAAATATTCTGGATTATTTATCAGAGGATACTTTGAATATTACTTAAAGAATTTATTTAAATAGGAGGAGAATATATGTTTACAGCACAAGAAGCAAGAAATATCTCGAACAAAGCATACAAAGAGCAAATAGATGCCGAATTAGCGTCTATTATGCCTGAAATCGAGGTAGCAATGCGTAAGGGTGAGTACAGTTGTTGGATTTATGAAACTAACATTTCATCAGCCACAATTGCTTATCTGAAAGAACTAGGATACAAAATTACATCTTCAACACAGTATAATGAAACAGAATACAAGATTACGTGGTAGGAGAATAAAAATATGAAGTTAAGTGAAATAGCGGAATACATTGCAGAAAATTATCCAGAATCTAATATCGCATATAACAACGATGTCATAAAGGGATGCAGAGAAGAATGGTGCGAAGAAAGTCTTATCGATCCACTGCTAGATTTTTACATGCACGAAGAATTAGGTCTATGCGGATGTGGAAATCCAGAATTTACATATGAGACGATAAGAAGATATTTAAATATACGAAACGAATTTGTAATATCAAAAATTGATTATCAGGAGGTTATTGATAGATACAAAAATGATCTTTTGCTTGATTATAATAACGACATTCAATATGGTCTGTTACAATTCATGATGTATATTCTTGATGACAAAGATTTTACAACACATGGGAGTAGTATTGGTGGATGCTGGTTAACTAAAAAGGACAAAAGATTATTGACAGTTCTGGAAGCATGGAGAACAAGAGAAGATAAAGAATAATTTGTCAGGATGATAAAAGATGGAAGGCTGATGAGCTATGGCAGTATATGTGACTGGTGATATACATGGAGATCCTACCAGGTTAAGCAAAAATAGTTTCTACGAACAAAAAAGGATTTTTCTAATAACAAAGATGAAAATGTAGTTATTATTCTTGGAGATTTCGGTCTTGTTTGGAATAGAGATAAGGAAAGTAAACAAGAAAAGTACTGGTTAGATTGGCTTAACAAAAACCGTTTACAACAGTATTTGTAGATGGGAATCATGAAAATCACAAAAGACTTTCAACTTATCCTATAAAAGAATGGCATGGTGGCAAAGTACATGAGATAAGAACCCATGTATTACATCTTATACGAGGAGAAGTATTTACAATTGATGAAACAAAGTTCTTCGCTTTTGGTGGGGCAAGCAGCCATGATATTCAAGATGGCATTCTTGATTGCAATGATTCTACTTGGCAGGAAGAAGCAAAGAAACTTGATAAACAAGGTAAATATATGTATCGTGTTAAGGATTTATCTTGGTGGGAAGAGGAATTGCCAACTGATGAGGAAATGCAGCATGGAATTAATGTATTAAAAGAGAATAACAATATGGTCGATTTTATTATCACCCACAGTCCTTCGACGTCAGAATTATATCTTATGAGTGGCAATAATTTATATGAACCAGATGTTCTTACAAATTATCTAGAAGATATAAAAGTTACGACAAAATATAAAAGACATTTGTTTGGGCATATGCATATTAATAAAGCTATTAATGACAAAGATATTTGCTTATATGAACAAATTATTAGACTATTATAAGGAAGTGATTATGTAATGTGCAGATATTGTAACTATGAATCTGATGATAATCAAATTTTATCGATCCACTGATTAATGAATATTATTTGGATATCGAAACGATGATATGGGATAGTTATAATGAAGATTTTTTTCATGACAAAGAATATATCAATTATTGCCCATGGTGCGGAAGAAAACTGACGAAAGAATGAAATATCGTTATGGAAAAGAAAATTATTGACTATAGAAAAAGACATAGACGATGTAAATACTGTAAATACAATGTGCTTGTAATACCAAAGAACATGTATACACCAGACTACTATGTATGCAAAGTGAAAGATAAAATTATAGAAGATTGGTTTGTCAGTATTTACCAAGAATATTTTGTTCATGTTATGAATTAAAATAAATAAGGTGTGGTGGCGGAATAGGTAGACGCTAATGACAGATAGGCTGCCCTAACGGTTCGATTCCGTCGGCATCTGAAACAGTGAAATAACTGACGATGTTGGGTCTGATTTGGTAGAAGGGAGTGAGCAGCTATGTATGGTGCAAATCCATACCCACATATTATAGAAAAAATTGAAAGGAAGAAACTAAAAGATGAATAAAGAACTAGAGAATAAAGTATTAGAGATTGTTCAGAAATTGCAAATATATAATCCAGCAGTGGGAGATGATCCTAGATGGTTTAAACAATTTTTATTGGATTTAGAAGATATAATTATTGATGATGAAATTTCCCAAAAGAGCGCGAAAGATTGAAACGCATTGAAAAATCGTAAAAAGCTTGGCACAAATATGGATAATACACTTTATGTTAATATGAATAAAAATGATATTCAAATTGCAGTGTCTGCACCACAAGCTGAAATCGTATATTTAAAATGGTGTTCTAAAACAGACGCTGCAGCAGATATTATTATCGAAATGTGTTCCAGATATGGTGTAAAACAGATTTTCATTCAAGATGATCATTTTGGAACTAATCTTCTCGATCTGCTTAGTCAAAAAGGGATGGATGATTCTATGGATATCGTCAAATTTAATTATAGGGAAACGTAAAGTATCTTAATTAAGTGTATGTGTTTAAATCTAGAGAAATTCATGAAAGATAATTAAGGAATCTTGATTTATTGAGGATCTGAAAAAATGGAGACAGTAGAAGATTATGAATAGAGAAATACTTTTTAGAGGGAAACGTGTCGATAATGGTGAATGGGTAGATGGATATTTGTTTTGACGATGGTTATCAAAAACCTAGGCACGTTTTTTGTCGGTGATTTGGTGATTGCCGAGTATAATGGAATGGCTTGTGACGAATGGAATATTGAAGGCATTGGGTTTTGTGATGTTGACCCGAATACAGTTTGCCAGTACACAGGATTAACAGATAAGAATGACAAGAAAATTTTCGATGGAGATATATTAAGAGGATTTCAATATCCGTTCTGTCATGATGGAGAATATAACTATTACGCAGAGATTATTTTTGCGAATTGTTCTTTCATGACTTACACGCATAAAAATCCATTGTCTTGTGTTGTAAGGAATATCTGATGGAAACACAGAGTTGATGGAATGCTGGGCAAGTGAGGATTGGGAAGTTATTGGCAATATCTATGACAATCCTGAACTGTTGGAAGATGAAAATGAAAAATGCAAGATAATAAAGTGGAGAAAAGAATGATGAAATATAAAGTTGGAGATAGAGTGAAAGTCAGAAGTGACTTAACATTATCGGAGCTGTATGACGGCTACTGCGTACTTGATGAAATGATAAAGAAAAAAAATATTGTAACAATTACATTCGTTCATAATGATTACTACGAAATTAAAGAAGATGCTTTCTACTGGACAGATAAAATGTTTGAAGGATTGGCAGAGGATGAACTGACAGCGGCAGAGGTAATTAGACTTAACGCTGAAATGTGTGGAAATCTTTCATGCTCTGAATGCAAATGCAGTAGACGTAATAACAGTAAAGATATTTCATGTAATAACTTTTTGAGAAAATACCCTGAACAAGTTATTGAAATCCTTAAACAGTGGAAGAAAGACCATGATAAGAAAAAAGGTTGAAACAGAAATCATAGACATTGTTCGGGTTATGAAAGAAGAAAACAGTTCTACAACTTGCATATATGCTTATGAAATCGATGCAAGTAAAGAGAATATAGACGAGAAAATGGACGAATTGGTAAAAACAGTACTATGAAGAAAATGGAGGCAAAATTTATGCCAAATGCGAGCGTATTTGTAGAGTAATATGCGCATGAAATCACTCTTTCATTTAGATTTAAGGAGAATAAATATATATGAATAAATTAATTTTGTTAGTATTTTGTCACTTAGTTGGTGATTATGTTTTACAAAATGACTTTATTGCAAAGAATAAAGGAAGTAATTGGTATCATTTGTTCGTACATTGTGCGTTGTATTGTTTGCCATTTTATCTTGCCTTTGGATTAACCTGGCAGCTTGGAGTTGTATTTTTGACGCACTGTATTATTGATCCACTAAAGGCGAGATATCAAAAAATATCATATGTAACCGATCAAGTTTTGCATTATTTGGTATCATTCGTTTATTTTTTATAGAAGAATAAATGGGTAAAGCAAAAAGAAAAATGCGTCCTCAGCCTCCTTGGTGGTGGACATTAGACAATGATAACTGTTGGTTTTGCAAAAACAGAAACAATTGTGGAAGCTGTAAATTATTAAAGGAGCAACGCGCAATCGAAAGAAAGAAACGAGGTGAGTAAAACTATGAAACCTGATAGATTTACAATTACAACTAAAAAATTAGATTTTATGAAACTAAATGAAAAAAGATTCACACTTATAAACTTGAGAACGGATATAAACCATATTTGTTTATGAATGAAGATACAATTGACGAATTAGTAAACATAATTGGACTTTCTTGTGACGGATTAACAGGTGTTCGGTCAAATGGTTTGTGCGGGATGTATTGTGCGATGAAGACTTTTTGTGATAATACAATGCAATTTGGTGAAGTAGAAATGAGGTAAGAATATGAGAATTTTGACAAAAGAACAATTGTCAAAAGAGCCTAGTGGAACAGTGTATGCAGAATATGTATCTGATTTCATAAAAGAAGATTTGCATATTAAAGTTGGAAATAATTGTAATTTAAACATAATTCCAACACATGAATATAGCACAGAAAAAAAGATGCAAACAGACAAACTAATTGGTCTACTGATGATTTGAATATTATTGCAGACTATGACAAGAATTAATTGTTTGCTGTATTTAATAAATCGGAAGTAATGAAAATGATAAATTGTTTATCATGGGCTTTATCTGGATGTGATGGTTATTTTGATATGGATGAAGTGTATTGTGAAAATGAAGTAGTATATAGAGATCCAGAATGGATGCCATACGATTGAGAGGTGAGAATTATGCATTATAAAATACCGTATATAACAGGTTTTGTTGATAAGTATACAGTTCCAATCAATCATGATATCGATTTAGACAGTATAAAAATTTACAAAAGAAACAAAGATAGAACATTAGGTGAAATGGTTTATAACTTTAAAGTAGATTGTAATTCTACGCCAGCAACAATTTTTGTTGAAGATTCTTTTGGACAAGAATATTTTTTAAAATATTGTTATTTGACAGAATGTACATCATTCAAAAAAAATAAAATTAAACTTATAATAGCAAATGGTTATGAAGTTCTTCACTATGAGGATTTTTTCAGAAATGGATATAGAATTGATTATGATGATTGGATTGATCTCCTGAAATATCTAGGATATGAAGTAGAATATAAAGAGATTTCTGATGAAGAGGTGGAGGAATTGTAGTAAATGGCAGTAATTGAAGTGTGTGATATTTGCAGAAAAGAAATATCTAAAAAGTAATGGAATTACACTAGATTGTTCCGATTGGAATGGATGGGACTATCCTGCAGGAGTGCCTATAAGAACAGAAAGAAATTATATAGTAAGAATTTGTGACAAATGTAAAGATAATATTATTAAGTACTGTAAAAAGAAATGCGGGTAAAAGATGAAGAAAATTAAAGGTTTAATATTTGCAACAGGTTTTGTATTGTGCGGATTTGTTATTGAGCATGTGGAACTTCTGTCGAAGCAAAACAAGATAAACCATTAAAAATATGGTTTGAGAATCAAAATGGAAAGATGGAAACTTATCAGCTTGTAGACGAAGAGACAGGAGTAAATTATATTGTCGTGTCTGGTGAACTTTATCAGAAAGGGATTGGTACTGCAATAACTCCAAGATTAAAGGCTGATGGTAGTTTGTATATGAGCAAATAGCATGAAATATGTTTTTCAACTGGAGGTAAATAGCTATAAATAAATTTACAGAATTTCAACAACTAAAGATTCTTCCACGCGATAATCTCTCCAAACATGATTATATCAAACGGCATTTTTATCAAAATAAATTAACAAAAGAACTATATGACAGCGAAGAATTTTCGGATGATCAGCTCTTATATATTTTCAATAATAATACATTAAAAAGACTTGGGTTTCCTCTTAAGCGATGTGGCAAGAAAAGAAAAATGCAGAGGAAAAAAACGTATTATTTGCAATCCGGTATTTTTTCGATATCGTATACAAAACTATGGAAAAGGGTTGGGAGCAGTATACACTGGCAGGATTGATCGATCCTTCTAAAAATTTTGTTGATTGTAAAGATCTTCATTTGGGAGATAAAAATATGTTTGTAGGAGAAATAAATGGATAAAGAAGTTATTTGCGAAGTATTATCTCGTCTGATTGGTTATACGATGCCATGCGGAGATAAAGACGTAGATACAGTGCGTAGGATTAATAATTATAATCTTGTCTATGTTACAAAACAATGTGTTGAAACATTAATTGAGAATGCTGCTTATCAAAATGATATTGGTGAAGATTCTAGAAGTGCATTAGAAATGATTCATAATATGACTAAAGCAAAAGGGGAATAAGCGTGTGAGTCAGATTATTACATATTTAAAGTGTGATCACTGTGGTAAAGAATATAAAGATATTTATGTCAGTTTTGGACATCCAGAGAAAGATTTTGTATGAAATGGAAATGTGATAGCTGCAAACATGTTAATGAAAAACTAATTAAAGCTTGGCCACATAAAGAGATTGATTTTATAGCATTAAAAAACTTGGATTTAAATAAAGAGATAACAAGATGACAGAATATAAGATTGGTCAAATTTTAACTTCTAAATTTGATACAGAAATTGAATTAGCTTTATCTGGTGAGAAGGTTAAAATTCCTAAAGGCAATAAAATTATTATTGGTGCAGACAAATTTGCACATCATATCAAAGACGGAAGAATTCAACCACTTGGAAATGATGCAACCGTAAATGGACACGATAATATCGGAATTGCAGAATACTTATATATTGTTTTGAAAAATCATTTTCCAATCGAAGAGATGATGGAAGATTACGAAATCAGTAAAAAGTATTTTGTTGACGAGATTGAATGTGCATTAGATGAGATTTTCTAAAATTTAACAAAAACAATTGATGAATTTGAATTTTCATTATATTAAGTAAAACAAGGAGTATGAGATTTGCTGCAGCATAAATCATGGTTTGCTCTGAGTAAGAATGAAAGGAACATATAAATAATTGATAGAAATATCAAAAAATGAAGAAATAAAAATAGTCCAATTATATGTGAAACAAAAGTATACGTTAAGAAGAATAGCGAAAATATATCATACGGATCATCACAGGATAGGTAGAATTTTAGAAAAATATAAAATTAAAATAAACAATGATGATAGAACAATAACATCAAGAAAAGGATATAAGAAAACCATTTACTGAAGAACATAGAAAAAATATTGGATTATCAGCAAAAGGAAGAAAAACAAATCTTGGGAAAAAGATGCCAAAAATGAGTTTATATAAAAATATGGCTGGTCATTTACATAGAAATGTTTCTTTGGAATTCCTTTGTCATTTGAAAATATTGATAAATTAAAATGTCTCACGTCAATTATTAATAAAGATAGGGTTTCACAAAATTTTTAATGATGAACAATACAAAGAATTTTTAAAATATTTTTATTATGATAACACATTTAATCGTACTTATGATAATTGGATAAATGAAAATAAACAACAATTTGCGAAGCCATCATTAGATCATATTGTTCCATTGTCCAAAGGAGGTACATGGGAGTTGTCAAATTTATGCATCATTCCATGGTGTATAAATAGAGCAAAATATAATTTTATGCCAGATGAATGGGAATATATTAGAGGAAAATATTTCACAGAAAGGTGGTGTTAATTTTTATGTAAATCAAAGCTAATAATATATATTTAGGAGATTGTCTTGATTTAATGAAAGACATAAAGATAAAACGATAGATATGATATGTACTAATCTTCCATATGGTTAAGGACAAACTTCACGAAATAAATGGGATTCAGTTATTCCATTTAAACCATTATGGGAACAGTATGAAAGAATCATTAAAGATAATGGCGCAATTATCTTGTTTGCCAATGGGATGTTCACAGCAGATTGAATGGAAAGTAATAAAAAGCTTTGGAAATATAATCTTATTTGGGAGAAGACACAACCGACAGGATTTCTAAATGCTAAAAGAATGCCTCTACGTTCTCATGAGGATATCTGTATTTTCTATAAAAAAACTTCCAACTTACAATCCACAAATGACAGATGGGCATAAAAGAAAAGTGAGTAAAGCATCGCATCATGTAACTGCCAAAGATACTACAAATTATGGTGAGAGTGGCTGGACTGATTATGATTCTACTAAAAGGTATCCGAAATCTATATGGACTTTTTGCAAAAGATACTCAGAAATCGGCATGTCATAGTACGCAAAAACCAGTTGCTCTGATTGAAGAGCTAATCAAAACATATACCAATCCTGGAGATCTTATTTTAGATTCGTGTGCCGGAAGTATGACCACAGCAATTGCAGCGATAAACACTAATAGAAATTATATTTGTATTGAAAAAGATGAAGACATTTTTAAAGTTGGTCAAAAGAGAGTTTATGAACGATATATAAATCAAAATATGTTAGCAAGTGCAACATAAAATTAAAGAAAGGAGTATGAGATTTGTGCGCACATTAAAGAATTCTTTACTCTTAGTAGTTACTATTGAAATACATGGGATCAAAATCTCGAATATCGAAATATATAATTCCGATTATTCAACAGAGAATAAATTATGATATAAAAACGTACATAGAACCGTTCTGTGGTGGATGTAATATCATTGATAAGATTCAATGTGATACAAAGATTGCATCTGATAATCATAAATATCTTATAGAAATGTTCAAGAATCTAAATCAGATTCAAATACTTCCAGAGTTTATTACAAAAAAAGAACACTATTCAAATGTAAGAGAATGTTTTAATAAAGGTTTAACTACCTATCCATATTGGTATATTGGAGCTATTGGTTTTCTTGCAAGCTACAATGGACGTTTCTTCGATGGCGGATACTCTGGTATTGTGCATACAAAAGTCGGAACTGAAAGAAATTATTATGATGAAGCAAGAAGAAATTTATTAGAGCAAATTCCACAATTAAAAAACATTCAATTTCAATGCGGAGATTATGAAGAATTGTATTCCGATAAAATTGATTGTCTGTTGTACTGTGATATTCCATATTACGGAGTAAAACAATATGGTACAAGCAAAAACTTTGATTATGATAGATTTTGGAATTGGGCTGAAAAAATGAGCGAAAAGAATATTGTTCTGGTTAGTGAACATAAAGCACCTTTAGGATGGGATTGTATTTGGAAACAAGAAGTAGAAAGAACAATTGATAATAACAAGCGTGTAAAAAGCAGTAGAAAAATTATTTGAGATAAGAGAATAAGAGAATGAGAAATATGAAATGTGATAATAAGTGTAAAAACTGTATGAAAGACGCACCATACAAATTTTGTTGCAAGTTTGAATGCGGTCAACATGAATTTTGTAAATTGTGTAAATATAACAGCAATAAGTAATAAAATACATTAGTCTTGATCAAACTAATGAACCACTAATGCGGTGAAAAGAACTGAAAGCCTGAGATGGTGAAAAGGTAAAGGTGAAGGCTGTTGATAACACTTCAGTCAACCTATGAGTGTATGAGTTGAACCTGTGCATTCAGAATATAATACTCAGGAACAAACCGCAACCCTCACGCAGTCAGGGACAAGGATGCTCTCATGAAGTACGGAAATGAACGTGCTTCTAATTATGAAATTTTGGTTTCATTTATCTTTACTATTATAATCAAAATAAGGTAATACAAGGAAGAATCGACTATGGAAGAAATTATTGAAAAATTAAAAGAATGGGTCAATAAAAACTATGATCCATATGCATGTGGATTTACACCACAGCGTTCAGAAGGAAATTATTATGATTGTTTCTTTGATGGAGAATCTTGTGGCACATCGTATGCTGCATATGAAGTAGGACAAATCTTAGGTTTGGAGCTTACTACACCAGAAGATGACGGAGAGAATAATGAATACTAATTGTTGCCTGAATGAGTATGTATGTGGTGGGATTACCATGGTAGACCCAAAATCAAAGAAAAAAATATGTTTCTTTAATGACATACAAGAGATTAATATGACACGAAATACAGTCGAACAATGTCATGATTATATAAGGTATAAACCAATCATTACAAAAGATGAAAGAACTCTTTCGTTTTCAGCAAATACATCAAAGATCAATCCAGCAATTCTTGGCGCTGATCTTTCTAAGACGCAGATCAAGTTAATATTTTGTATGTCAAGAAAATCCAAGCAAGAAAACATCATAAGAAGAGAATTAATAAAAATGGCTTAAACGTTATGGGTATAAAGAGCAGTTATTTAATTTAGGACGATGGAATTGTAAATCAACTGATCAATTTGGTGAAGAATATAAATTTACAAGAAAGGTAATAGATGATGCTAATTCCGACAGTACCAGCAAAAAGAATTTGAAAAATTCGGATTTAAAAAATGTAAAGGAATGCCAAAAGATACAGAGTGTTATTATCTTTGTGTAGCACGAGGGTCTAAGATGCTATTTGTTAGTAATATATATTTTGGAGTAAATGATTGGATAAAGGACGATCCAAGAATCCATAAAAATGCCAATGGCAGATATAGCGATAAAAGAGATTATCTTGATATTGTTTATGAATTAATTAAAGAAGGTATGTTAAAAAGCAGTTTTTTATAAGAGGTAAAACCATGAAAAACAAATTACTAATATTTTTTGTGTGTCAGTATTTTACTATCATTTTCAGGATGTAGAGTAGAATCAGCACAAGCAAATGTAAAAACGAACGATACTGTAACAGTAAAATCTCTTGGAACCGATAATTTAATTAACATTGATGGATATTTATATTATGATAGTACAACAAAATCGTGTATTTTTGGAACGGATTAATTGGATATGGTCAAGCTTCAACAACACCATCACCATATTTTGCGCCAAATGGTCTTCCATATAAGTATGAACCAGAAACAAATACATTTGTAGAAATCACAGAATAGTCGAGAGGAAAGAAAATATGAGAGATCCAAATAGATTATATAATTTTTTATAATGAAGTAACAAGATTACACATGACATATAGACCAGATTGGAGAATTGGTCAATTTTGGGATATTTTTAAAAATGGCTGGATGGATGTAAACATATTGATATTTATTATCTGGAAGACAATGAACTGCTTGAATATTTAAAAGAAATTTGTGGGGAGAAATCGGTAAATGGATAAGATCAAACGAATGAAAGAACTGATTCATGATCTGAATAGGGCATCAGATTCTTATTATGGATCAGGAACAACACTTATGAGTGACGCCGAATTTGATTCAAAGTTACTTGAATTAAAGCAATTGGAAGAAGAAGCAAATACAGTATTTCCGAACAGCCCAGTCAATAGAGTTGGTGGAGCAGTACTAAAATCACTTATCAAAGTAAAACATGAGACTCCTATGTTAAGTCTTGACAAATGCCACTCTGTAGAAGAAATCAAAAATTTGCAGCAGGACACGATATTGTAGCTTCTATTAAACTTGATGGTATTAGTTGTAGATTGATTTACCAAGATGGTGAATTAATCGGGGCGGAATCTCGTGGCAATGGTACAGAAGGAAATGATATTTTACAGCATGTAAAACAGTTTATGAATGTTCCACTACGTATTAATAAAAAGGGCAAATATGTTATCGATGGTGAAGCTTTAATCAAGCTTGATGACTTTGAAGAGATCAATAAAAACGGAGAATATAAAAAAATAGCCGTAATCTTACTGCAGGAACACTTTCAAGTTTGGATACATCGGTCGTCAAAGACAGAAAACTAAGTTGGTATGCCTGGGAAGTGGTAGAAGAAGTTGATCCTATTCTAGCAATTAGCAATAACGATTATGAAGCACATGATAGTTTTTATTTCAGATTACTTGAAGCAGGGAAGCTAGGGTTTAGTATTGTTCCGTGTGAAAGTATTAGGTTTAAAGTATTATCAAAATGAAGAGCTACAATGTAAAATTGATAATTTTATTAGTCTTGCTGCAGAAAAGCACCTTCCACAAGATGGGGTTGTATTTAAATTTGAAGATGTAGAATACGGTAAGTCTCTTGGTAGTACAGAACACCACAACAGGAATGGTATCGCATTTAAAGTAAAAAACGATTCCGTAGAAACTACATTGAAAGATATCGAATTCACAATGGGTAAGACGGGTATTCTAACACCGACTGCAGTATTTGAACCTGTGGAAACTGAAGGGAGTACTGTAGAGAGCTTCTTTACATAATATTTCTGTCATGCGAGAACTAATGCCTCGTCCATTCAGAGGACAAAGAATTGGCGTATTTAAAGCCAATCTTATAATTCCCCAATTGCGTTGGGCAGAAGAGTTTATTTCAGATGGATTCGAAGAAGATATGGAAAAATCTTTTATTCATATTCCTGATAAATGTCCAGTATGCGGCGAACCAACTAAAATCATTAAAGAAAACGATTCAGAAGTCCTATGGTGTATAAATCCTGAATGCAAGGGTAAACTTCTTGGTAAACTAACTCATGCAGTCAGTAGAAATGCTCTAAATATTGATGGTTTATCTGAAGCAACAATTCAAAAATTCATTTCTTTAGGATGGTTAAATTCTATCCAAGATATCTATTATCTAAATACACATGAAAAACAAATGAAAACTCTTGATGGGTTTGGTTCGAAATCAGTTTCTAAATTATTCCAATCAATTGAAAAAAGTAGAAATACAACGTTAGATCGGTTCCTTTATGCGCTCTCAATTCCACTTGTTGGCAAAACAGCAAGCAAAGCTATTGCCGAGGCGGAAGATTATCAATTCGAATCTTTTATGCGTGATATGACGCATCCAGGAGCAAAATTCTTCTCTCATATTCCTGGCATTGGCGATTCTATTATTAACTCACTCGATGAGTATTTTAATAGAGAATGTAGTAATGTATGGGAACTTGGCAAGGAATTCACCTTTGAAACACCAAAGAAAGTATTTCTCAGTATAAACAGTGGAAAAGATTTGACGGGGCAAACGTTTGTAATTACCGGCAGTTTGAAACATTTCGAAAATCGAGATGCATTTAAAGAGAAAATTGAATCATTGGGTGGGAAGGTATCTGGTTCAATATCGAAGAAGGTTACTGCATTGATCAATAATGATGTTAATTCTACGTCAAGTAAAAATACAAAAGCAAAGAGCATTGGTGTAAAAATTATGAGTGAAGATGAATTCTAGAATACATCAGCTAAGAAAGAAGGTGAAAAATATGAATGATCACAAAATTAAAATCTGTCTTAAAACAGTAAACAATGCAAGTTTATTCGTAGCTAAATGTGGAGAATATAAAGATTGGGACATCAATTATATTCACGGAAGACTTGTTCTTGATGCCAAATCTCTGATGGGTGTACTAAGCGTTGCGATTGACGCACCTGCGTATGTAGAGATTTTTAACAGATGATGAAAAAGTTCTTGATAAGTTTAAAAATGATATGACATTATGGGAGGTATAAAAATGGGAACAATTACAATTTTACCAGAAACACCAAAAGATCCACTTGCACTAATTGGCAGAAGGGCTGGAATCTGCTGGAACGCTGATATTATCAATGAAGAAAAAAATATCAAACGAGGCATTGACTGTATTAAATCAGGACATGGAAGAACACTTGAATTTGTAGATGTTCATATGATTATTGATGGATTTTCTGCGAGGGTTATGCGCGAATATTATCGTCATGTCGGCGGTATGACACCATATTTACAGGCATCTACTAGATATATCAATTATAAAGACTTTGATATTATTGTACCAAAATCAGTCAAAAAAGATACAGATGCTTTGGTTGAATTTAACGCAACTACTCGTCAGCTTAGAGATTCACTCATCAAGCTTCAAAATATGGGGGTACCAAATGAGGATGCAGCAAATCTTCTTCCACTTGGTATGACGACAAAATGTGTAGAAAAAACGTAATCTCAGAAATCTGATGGATATGAGCCATGTAAGAAAATGTAGTCGTGCATATTGGGAATTTAGACAAGAACTATTTCCTGCTATTGAGAATGCATTAAAAGATTATTCTGAACAATGGGTATGGATTGTGGATGAACTATTTAAACCAAAATGTGAAGTGATTGGATATTGCGATGAAACAAAATCATGTGGAAGAAAACCAAAACGAGAGGAGTGATTCCTTTTGCACACACTATATTGTATCCTTGGTAGAACTTCTTCTGGCAAATCCTCTATTACCAAAGAAGCTGCTAAGAAATTAAATATGACGGTTCTTAAGTCTTATACAACCAGATCGATGCGACCAGGCGAAACAGTTGATAATTCAGATCATATTTTTATTTCACCTGATGACGTTGAAAAATATAAACCAAACATGGTGGCATATACAGATCGAGTTGGATATTGCAGTTTTGCAACAAAAAGAGCAAATCTTAAATTCTAATTTCTATATCATTGATCCAGTCGGATTATATACACTTAAACTCAAAACAAGAGATATAGATGTCCGTCTAGTATCTATCTATATTACAACCCCATATACAACTGCAGAAGAACGTGCAAAGAAACGTGGTGACTATGATTCATGGAAACAGAACTATGCTGCGGAAAATGATTCGTTTAGCAATTTTGAAAAATCTAATCTAATTGATTATCGTATTCTCAATGACAGATCATTGGAAGCTTCTGTAGAAAAAAATGATAAACATTATTCGAAAGGATTGGAATAAAAACAATGTACAGAACAGATATTAAAAACGATCTATATTGACTTCGATAATACGCTAGTGGACACGATCAAAACGATTGTGTCCCTATACAACGAAGACTTTGAATATTATAAGAAATTCCATCATGTTAATTGGTGGGAGATTGATTCATATGATTTTAAGGAATTAACCTGTACATCTAAGGAATACATTAATACATACTTTAATACACCACGATTCTTTTATGAACTGGAATTTATGCCAGATGCACATGAAATTATTGATGAACTTGGAAAAGTATATCAAGTAAAAATTGTTAGCATGGGTTACTCTCAAACTTAAAGCAAAAAGAAAAGTGGATTAATCAGTATCTTTTCTATCCAGAATTTATTGGTGTAAATATGAAAAAATACAAAGATAAATCACACATTGACATGAGTGACGGCATTCTTATAGACGATTCTGTACACATGTTAGAAACAAGCAATGCCAAAGAAAAGTATTGTTTTGGAGACATTTATAGTTGGAACAAAGATTGGGCTGGAAAGAGGTTAATGAATTGGACGGATATTGCACATTTATTATTATGAAAGGAAGAAAATTAGACATTGTATATTGGAACAAGCGGCGAGCTATGCCGTACACTAAAACAAATGGGAGATGATTTTATTACTGTGGAAATCGAAGGACAAGACGGAGAATATATCATTGAAGCTGTAACAAGACAATCAAATTACAGTGAATCACCTTGCAGTCACATTTGCATTAAATGTAGAGATGGCGGACAAGGATATATCAAGCGCTAAAGGAGAAATTTGTTATGAATGTATTAAGTTTTCTTATCGGAATGGTGATAGGCAGTGGTATTGGAATTTTGGTCACATCATTATGCATAGCATTAAAAATGGCGGACGAACAATCAGCACAAGACTGTGATGGTATTCATTGTAGATACGCGAAAGAAGAGGAGGGGTCTAAGGAATGAAGGTAATAAAAAAGATGGAACTGTTGAAGAATATCAAGAGCAAAAAATCATTGATGCTTGTAATAAAGCTGCAAGAAGAGCAATGGTTGAACTAAGTAATCAAGATTATGAAAAAATACTTAATAACGTCTGGGAAGAAATCGAAGAAAACTACGATGATGATACAAGCATCGAAATTTATGATATGCATAATATCGTCGAAGCTGTATTGGAAGAAGACTACCCAAAAGTAGCCAAAATGTATAAAGAATATCGGAATTACAAAAAAGATTTTGTACATATGATGGATAAAGTATATGAGCGTAGCCAGTCCATCCGCTACATCGGAGACAAGAGCAATGCCAACACCGACAGCGCCCTCGTTGCAACGAAGCGAAGCCTGATTTTCAACGAGCTGAATAGTGAATTATATAAAAAATTCTTTTTAACATATGCAGAAAAACAAGCAGCAAAAGATGGATATATTTATATCCATGATAGGTCTGCTCGACTCGATACGATTAATTGTTGCCTTTTTAACGTAGGGGATGTTATGAAAAACGGTTTTGAAATGGGTAACATTTGGTATAATGAGCCAAACTATTTGGATACGGCTTTTGATGTTATGGGAGATATTATTTTATCAACAGCAGCGCAACAATATGGTGGTTTTACCGTTCCAGAAGCAGATAAGATTCTTGAACCATATGCAGAAAAATCATATAGAAAATATTTTGATGAATTTAAAGACATATCTTTTTGTGTAGATTCAGAATTCGATAATGATTTACTCAATGATATAGCAGATAAATATGCAACCAATAAAGTACATCGTGACTTTGAACAAGGTTGGCAAGGAATTGAATATAAATTGAACTCGGTTTCTTCGAGTCGAGGGGATTATCCATTCGTTACGATAACTATTGGTCTTGCTACGTCTAAATTCGGCAAAATGGCTGCAATTACGCTTCTTAATGTACATAAGGACGGACAGGGTAAAAAAGGATTTAAACGTCCTGTATTGTTCCCTAAAATCGTATTTCTATATGACAAAAGAATTGCATGGTGATGGATCGGATAAATATCCGAGTGCAGATGTATTTAATGCAGGAATTGATTGCAGCGCAAAAACTATGTATCCGGATTGGTTATCTTTAACTGGCGATGGATATGTAGCAGAAATGTATAAAAAATATAAAAAAGTGGTTAGTCCTATGGGGTGTAGGGCTTTTCTTAGTCCATGGTATGAACGTGGTGGTATGCATCCAGCAGATGAAAATGATACACCAATTTTTAAAGGAAGATTTAATCTTGGGGTTGTTTCCTTGCATCTTCCAATGATTCTTGCAAAAGCTCGTAGAGAGTCAAAAAGATTTTTATGAAGTATTAGATTACTATCTTGAACTTGTTCGTGGATTACATAAAAGAACCTATGATTACATTGGAGAGCTTCATGCCAGTGTTAATCCGGTTGCTTTCTGCGAAGGTGGTTTTTTAGGTGGACATCTAAATCCAGATGATAAAATTAAATCTATTCTTCCTCCAATGACAATGAGTTATGGTATCACTGCACTGAATGAACTTCAGAGGCTTTATAATGGAAAATCTATTAGAGAAGATGGGCAATTTGCCTTAGAGGTCATGCAGTATATCAATGATTACACAAACAGAATCAAGGAAGAAGACCATATTTTATATGCAATTTACGGTACGCCCGCAGAGTCACTTTGTGGTTTGCAGGTAGAGCAATTCCGTAAAATTTATGGGATTATTGAAAACGTATCCGACAAAGAATATGTAAGCAATAGTTTCCATTGCCATGTATCAGAAGATATGAATCCGATTGAAAAACAAGATAAGGAAGGAAGATTTTGGAATCTGTTTAACGGTGGGAAAATTCAATACTGTAGATATAATCTTGGCTATAACAAACAGGCAATTAAAACACTTGTACTTAGAGCAATGGATAAAGGGTTCTATGAAGGTGTAAATCTTGCAATGTGTTATTGTGAAGATTGTGGATACCAGCAAGTAGAAATGGATACTTGTCCAAAATGTGGAAGTAAAATGATTACAAAGATCGACAGAATGAACGGGTACTTAGGATTTACAAGAGTTCACGGTCAAACTCGCTATAACGAAGCAAAAGAATGCAGAAATCAAGGACAGGGTAAGCATGTAATCATTAAATATTATAAGGGCTGGATGTATTATTTCCAGCCCTGTTAGGAGAAATATGAATTATCACAATATTACATATCCAGACCAAAATAATGGAGACGGACTAAGAGTTGTTGTGTGGGTATCTGGATGTAGCCATCATTGTTCAGAATGCCAAAATCCTCAAACCTGGAATCCACACGGTGGCATTGAATTTAATAATGATGCAGAACAAGAAGTTATGGATCAAATATCAAAAGACTATATTAGTGGCATTACTTGGAGTGGTGGAGATCCAATGTTTGAATCTAATATTGAAACTGTATTAGATATTACACAAAAAATCAAAAACAATATCCGAATAAAACGATATGGTTATACACTGGCTACAAATTTGAACAATTAATCTGGCCTGTTATAACTGATGATTTTAACCCAGAAAGAGATAAACGTCTGAAACAAACAAGAAAACTAATCTCTTTATGTGATGTCATTGTTGACGGTCGGTACAAAAAAAGAACTACGTGATGTCTCTTTACATTGGTGTGGGTCATCCAATCAACGAGTAATTGATGTGCAAAAACTCTTACTCAAAATAAAATTATTTTATACGAGGATAACAAATGACACAACAACTACATAAAAACGACATTTTATACTATGCCAGAATCATGCCAACATTAGGCTTATACGATGTATACGAGCTTAAAATTCGTACTATTGATGAAGAAAACAGATGGTTCTGTGGAATGGAAAAACGTACTAAAATAGCATATCTTTTCAGCTATGATAATATTGGCAAGACGATTTTCTTTGATCGAAAAGAAGCTCTTAAAGAAGTTAAACAAGCTGAAAAGAATAAAATCCCAGTTAGCAGCGAAACACTGTACGAAGAATATTAGGAGGTGATATTACGCCAAGTCCACTAATGAAATATAAAGGGACATATCGTCTAATGGCTAATCTGGATCATGATACAAATGATTTTCCACGAGACGATAAAGGAAATCTTGATACAGATGATATCTATATCAAGTGTCAATATGGTAATCAAATATATTACTATGGCAGAAATGACCTTGTTGCATACATTCCATCAATTGGAAGAGGTCATAACATTCTCAGAGCAATCGCGTTAGATAAACTTCAAATTGAAGATAAAATCCCATACGAAGAACTTTATCCTCAACTATTGTCCGAAGGAACAGTAAAACATATCATGGAAAATGATGAAGAAATTGAATTTCATTTTCATCCAAGAGACATTTCTTACATTGCAACACTTCTTAAAGCATCTACACATGGAGCAGATATTTCTCCATTCTCAACCAGAAATCTTCCAAAACAAAATATGAAATCCCAGAATCTGATCTGGAACAGTATAAACAGGTTGTAAAAGATGTACCAAAAAGATAAATTTCTTATCATATCTCGTGCTACATCCAATTATATCTTTGAGCGTATGCAGAAAATGAAACAATATAAGTCTGAGCCAATTAAAAACTAATGCGTAAAAAGATGCTTAAGGGTAAGGAATTTATCCATTCCGAGGAACAATGGGATGATTTTCTCAAGTATCTGAGCAAGGAGGTATCTATATGCTTGACTTAAACAATTATCAATTAGTAGCGGATCTCTCCAATAATAAGCTCAGAAAGAATGGATTCTCCTTTGGTTGTTATCGAAGGAGCGTATATAAAGATACGATTGAGTTTCGTCTATATATTGATCTTGAGGAACAGGACGTATTCTATCAAGTGTTCGACTCAGATCATAATCAGCTCTATATTCCTTATTACAATAGAGAATATGGTAATAACAAGATTGTCAAAGAGATTGATAGAAAAATCAATCGTATCATGAAAACCATGGTGAACCAAAAAGTCTTAAAGAAAACAAAAGAAGAGGAGAATAATTCTATGGATACAGAAACAATTAAAATTAAATACTTTGCAGATATTGAACCAATTGCACCTATTCAGAATGGTGATTGGATCGATCTAAGAGCTGCAGAAGACGTACATCTCAAAAAAAAAGGTGAATTTAGACTTATTTCTCTTGGCGTTGGAATGAAACTTCCTGATGGATATGAAGCGCATATTGCACCTAGAAGTAGTACATATAAGAACTTTAAAATTATGCAATGTAATTCAATTGGCATTGTAGACAACTCTTACAGTGGGCCACAGGACTGTTGGAAATATCCAGCAATTGCTATGGAAGATACAGTTATTCATAAAATGATCGTATCTGCCAATTCCGTATTATGAAAAAACAGCCTGAAATTCACTTCGAAACTGTCAAAGAGCTAGAAGGCAAGAGTCGTGGCGGATTTGGCAGTACAGGTAAAAACTAATATGGACGACGATCTACAATACAGAGAAGAAAATTGGGCATGGGATGCTCAATGCGCAGCAGTGGATGAGAGAATATTAACTTGTCCACGCTGCGGATCAATTATCTTCCTCAGTTCCAAAAATATGAATATATGGGAGCTGGATGGGAAGAATGGTATGAATGTACCAATGCCTCATGTGGGTATTGTTGCAAAATATAAATTATGCAAAGGAGAACAAAACAATGAAACTACAAAAACAAATCATTCTTGACAACGTTGATAAAGTAAAAGCGTTTGTCGTAACTGTCAGCAAATATCCTGGAGATGCAACACTTGTATCTGGAAGATATGTTGTTGACGCCAAATCCATTATGGGTATCTTTAGCCTTGCCTTGAATAAGCCAGTAGCATTCTCTTATGAGGGTGAAATGGCAGCAGAGCTTGCTAAAGAAGTACAAGTATATGAAAGTCAGGAGGTCTAAACCATTGCATAATTTTAAGAAAAAACTAGCAACTACTGTAACTCTACTAACCGTATTACTCACTCCAACATTGGCTAATGCAGAGACTAAATATGTTGAACCTACCATCGGTCTTAATTATCGTGTTGGAAATTCCACCAACACAAAAGAAAATCGGAGCTTTACCATATGGATCTTCTGTAGAGGTTTTAGAAATCACAGATAACAACTGGGCAAAAGTAAAAATTGATGATCAGATGTTCTATATGTCCAACGAATATCTTTCTGATGTACCTCTAGTTTCTGAACCCATTCTGCAATCCCAACCAATTGAGTCATCACCAGTAGCAACATCGTATTCTGGATATAGTCTCGGTACATATCAAATTACTCACTATTGCGGATGCGCAAGCTGCAATGGTTCTTGGGCTTGCAGTCCAACGGCATCTGGCGCGTATCCAGTATCAGGAAGAACTGTTGCCATGGCAGATTTACCTTTTGGAACTAAAGTAGAAATCAATGGGCAGATCTACACTGTAGAAGATCGTGGAGTACCAAGTGGATGCGTTGATATTTATGTTGACAGCCATTCAGAAGCTCTTAATTCCGGTATGTATTATACAGAAGTTAGAGTAGTGGGATAGTTGACATGGAGAAAATCTGAGGTTATAATATCCCCAACAAGGTTTTCTCTATGTCCCAGGGCAATCCAGTTGATCCTCAAAAGGGCAAAGTCACTGATCCTCTAGCCGTTCGCTAACAGATCACCGATCAGCTTCCAACTGTCCCTTTTCCCGATCAACAGCCCAGACAGCAGCCGGAGTAATCGAAAAAACAAAATGAAGACCTTGTAACCATGAAAAATGTGGTTATGAGGTCTTTTTTTACGTTAATAACAAATTATGCACAGATAAAAAGGCTTAAATACTGGGTTTTTGAGATTGGCAATTTTGAAAATTCCCGATGATTCTATTGTCCTATCCAACGGCAAAACCAACAAGTTTGCCCTTTTTAGGCTCAAGGAGGTTGCCTTGAAACATAGTATATTTTTACTCCATTTTTGGGGATGTGTAATGATAAATATTAAAAAGTCTGGGAACCCGCATAAACACTGGATTCTTGCTTTCCCAGATTTTCCCAAAAACAACAGGATTTGGGTACTTATTCTTACACACGCCTAAAAATAAACGTTTTTGGGTACTTTTTGAAACACACATAATTCATTTTTAGGTAACTTTTTCGACACATAAAATCAAAGGAGGTACACTATGTACAAGAAAAACTACAAAGGACGCTGTGAGAAAAAGTCTCTCTCAAGTGTGACACAATCTGCCGATGCTACAGCACCATCCAATCTGTTTATGCAGACAAACTGGAAACCGATCCATCTGTCCAATCCTTCCAATGCAATGCGCCACTCGAAGATGAAGACTACACAACAGACTTCCTTATCACACGACAGGATGGCACGCAATATGTCCGAGAGTGTGTAGAACGAAGTCATCTGACCAAGCCCAAGCCACTTACAATCAAACTTCTGGACACATCGCGTACCTACTGGCTTGCCCATATAGCGTTCAAGATTGGGGGATTGTAACAGATGCAGAAAGCTGATATAGCCTATATCAATAACACGTTCTACAGAATTTTAAAGACATCAGATAACCATACCCTTTGTAATTGACTGTCTCCATCCGAAAATGCCATTCTGGACTCTCAGAACACAATATACCCCATTGCCAGAGAAGCAATTATATGATGTTCTAAACATCGCCCCACCAGCCGAACAGGAGCTTACATCCGATCAGATGCGCATTGCACATGAGCGGTACACACTGATTGCACCGATCCTATACCACTTAGGAGAAAGCACAGCAACTGCAAACATCATCTCTTCCATCTCAGAGGAGCATAACATCAGTAAGCAGACCATCCGCCGCTATCTGTATCAATATCTAATCTTTCAGACCATCACTGTACTTGCACCAAAAGTTCATACGAAAGAAAAGGTACTGACCAAAGATGAGAAGAACATGAGATGGGCATTGAATAAGTTCTTCTATACACGCAGACAAAACAGTCTTGTTACAGCATATGAGATGATGTTAAAAGAAAAGTATTTTGACAGCACCGGACAATTACTATCCGATCATCCATCCTTTTATCAGTTCCGATACTTTTACCGGAAAACCAAGAAACTCCAAACATATTATATTTCCAGAGATGGACTGTCAAATTACCAGCGGAACAATGGTCCCTTACTAGGAGATGGTATCCGTGAGTTTGCAACCAATATCGGCACTGGTATGTTTGATTCCACAGTATGTGATATCTACCTTATAGACGAAACTGGTACCTTAAAAGGCCGTCCGATCCTAACCACTTGCATTGATGCTTACAGCAGTATGTGTTATGGCTATGTTCTCTCATGGAATAACGATACAAAGAGTTTATGTCATCTGCTCCAAAATATCCTTACCGATAAAACAGAATGGTGCAGAAAGTTCGGTATCCCACTAGACAAATCCCAGTGGAACGTGCAAGAGTTACCGGGCATCTTTGTAACTGATAGGGGAAGGGAGTACACATCAGAATCCTTTGCGCAGAGCACAGAAACAGGCGTGACTATGGTAAATCTTCCACCTTACAGGCCAGAGCTGAAAGGTGCTGTAGAGAAATTCTTTTGACATCATCCAATCCATGTATAAACCACTTCTCAAGGGGCAAAGGTGTGATTGATCCGGACTTCAAGGAACGAGGTGCAAGAGATTACAGACTAGATGCTTGTTTGACGATGTTTGATTTTGAGAAGATCATCTTACGCTGTATCATTTACTATAACAGTCAACGGCTCATAGAACGATTCCCTTACACACAATCTATGATTCATGATAGAGTAAAGCCATATGCAGCCAGTTTATGGGAATGGGGAAGACGACAACCAGGCGCAAATTTAATTTCATTCCCGCATGATACCGCGAAAATAATCCTATATCTGCTCCCCACGTACCATTGGGACATTCACTAGGCGTGGTCTAGTGGTAAATGGGATGCGGTATAAACGGGATGATTGCGCCGAAAGATTCCTGCAAGGTGGAGATGTTAAGGTTGCTTACGATCCAGATGATGTATCTGTAGTATGGACAGTAGAGAAGGGCGATTTTATTCCTTTTGAATTGGTTGAAAGCAGATATAAGAATAGAAAATTGGATGAAGTAGAACAGATCAAAGAACAGAGCAAAACAACACTACGTTCCGAACAAAATAATGCAAGACAGGCGAAAATTGATTTGATGAATGAGATCGAGTTGATTGCTAGGGAGGAGTTAAAAGATGAACGGTAAATTACTTTCACAATTGCCTGATTTTTTATGTGAAAACGAATTAGTAGAACGACTGAAGATATTACCAAACTATAATATAAACATTGCCAATGAAACAATGCCAACTCGTCTTCTTTGCGTTATCAGAATTATATGATATTTATATTCCATCACAATTATCTGTTGATGTATATAACAAATTGTATATGGCATTACTCAGATCAATTAAGAAAAAAGAAAATGATATGATGGTAAAACAACAAAGGATCGAAAAATACAACAAACACCATACAAACGTACAATGGTATTATAGGTGGTGCCGATTCGTTTACAATCATTGGAGTTTCTGGCATAGGGAAGAGTAGTGCTATTACCAGAGCGATCTCATTGATTTTCGGAAATCATTTTATCGAAACAACAAACCCATATCAACGAATTGCTCCTTTTATACTTGTGCAATGCCCATTTGACTCTTCTGTAAAAAGTCTATTGTTAGAAATCGTTCGTATTCTTGATGCTACATTGGATGGAGATTATTTACAGATAGCACAACGGTATACGACGGATAGACTAATCGGTTTTGTTAGCCAAATATGTTTAAATCATGTTGGGGTACTTATTGTTGATGAGATTCAAAATGTAGTTAATAATAAAAACGGTGATAAACTTATTGGGGCATTAACACAGATTATAAATAGTAGTGGAATTAGTGTATGTATGGTTGGAACACCAGAATGTCTACATTGGTTTGAAAGCGCACCACATCTGGAACGAAGGACAATAGGCTTGCGATATTTACAAAATGATTATGATGATGATTTTATACATTTTTGCAAAAAATCTATTAAAATTTCAATATGTGCAACAATACACAGAACCATCAGAAAAAATCATAAATTGGTTGTATGCTCATTCAAACGGAGTGACGTCAACTGTTGTATCGTTATTTTATAGAGCACAGGAATTAGCCATTATGAGCAACACAGAGAAATTAAGTATTGATATTTTTAATGCGTCATACAATGGGATGATGTCTATGCAAGTAGAAAAAGTGCAAAAGAAAAATAGTCAAACAGTCAATAAACCACATAAAGAAATAACAATTCATCATTCGGATAGTGTTAATATTGCTGACTTATACAATTATTCACAATCTAATAACTATGATCTCTTAACTCTTATTAAAAATACTTTTTACTGTTGAAGAGGTAGAAATATGTTAAATTATTTTCCTAAAATATATGACTATGAATTGTTTTATAGCATATATTCAAGATTGAAACAAGATATAAATGTACAGAGTAATCAATCTTTTAAAAGAAATCGTGTTTAAACGACCGAATGAATACATCGAAATATTTTATATAAACGAACCAAGTGATGTACTACGTTCTTTTATATCGAAAAAATTATATTATTAATAACTTATACTATAACCATACTATGCTTTTTTACTGGTCTGTATTTCTAAACGAATCGGATAAAGAAAATGCGTTGAGAAAGCTCATATCAAATGACAAAAGTTTTTTAGAATACCTTTCCCCAAGACCAAAACATAAACATCAAAAAATATTTCTAAAATATTGTCCATTATGTGCAAAAGAAAAAATCGAGAGCAATATCACGAAACATATTGGAATGCTTTCCATCAAATTCCAGAAATTAATGTTTGTGTAATTCATGGATGTAAACTCAAAGATTCATCGGTTCATGTTAACAATTCAAGAATAATAAATTTTCTAACGGCTGAAAATTGCATTAATGATGATTATTCATATGATATGGGAACCATCGGTGAAATCAAGGCTGCAAAATACCTATATCAATTGGTAGTAAGAAAACAGAGTCTTAAGAACGGTGTTACGATGTTTGACGTATTTTACAGGAAGTTAGTTCAAAAGAAATATATCAATCAGCTTTCGTGGCTCCAGCATAAGTCGGTATTTTTAGATAATTTTAAACAATATTTATCTGACAATAACATAAAGGAAGCTTATCAAACAAAAGCAATGAGTAGTATATTCTTAAATAAAGCGAATCCACTTAGAACAATTCATATATTATTATTTTTAGATATACAAATATCTGATATTTTTTGTATGCAAAACGGCGAAACAAATTGATTCGGAATTAATTGAAAGAATTCGATCAGAGTATACAAAAAGATAACGGCATAAACAAGCTTGCGAAACAATATCATATTTTACCTTGTAATGTAAGTAAAATAATTAACGGTCAATATGAAGTTGAAAAACAAAAATTAATAAGCCAAAATTATGCACATAGTAGCAGTAGGAATATACCGCCTAAAGGAAAGAGGTATTCTGAATTAGATAAAAATTATTATCCTAAAATTGAATATTATATTGACTTATATTTTAAGAATTCTGACAAAGTTAGAAGATTAACTGTAGGAGGATTTAATGCTTTCATGCAACAAATTTGTCAAGACATCAGAAGAAATGATTTTTATTATATGCCACAATGCTATAAGTATATTAAAACAAAAGAAAAAAACCAATAGAGGATTATTGGGTCGATAAAATAAAATATATTGTCGATCAAATTGACAGCGATTATATTGCATATAGCGAATTAAAGGGTATGGTACACATAATAGAAAAAAATATGATAAAAAGCCATGGATATACTACAATACAGATATCCTGAAACGTACCTAAAAATACAGAAAAATAATAAAAAAGCGTAAAAAAAAAAATGGGGAATACCAAAATTAATTGATATTCCCCATAAATTATTGCATCATTTTATCTTATATGATATACTATTTTTGCACTGATGAAACGGTTGTTTCATATGATGGTGAAAAAAGAAAAAAATTTCTTTTTCTGGCTGCCCGATGAAGGCGGCTTTTCTTATTTTACGTGTATATTTATTATAGTCTAACACAGCATTCAATTGCTATCCATCCTGCACCAGATTTCAATTTACCCCATGTATATCCATCAGCAGTTTTTGTTTCTGTGATAGTATATGTTCCAATAGGGCAAGAACCAATGGCAATTCTAGCGCTTAGACCAGCAGAAGCACGAACTCTGATACCATTTTCCTTAACTGCAATTTGAAATTCTTTATTTACAACAGTGCTATGCTTATCCAAAGCACCGACATAAGTACAAAAATCTTTGTCAATGCAAATCCAACCTGCACCAGATTTTAGCTTACCCCAGTATGTATTTTTGATTTCAGTGATATTATAAGTTCCTTTGTCACGAATGCTTCCAGTTGCACTTGCCTTACTGGATGCGTCGCTTCTAATTGTTAAAGCATCGCAATTAACTTTATATTTTCCTACTTTGTATACAGGCGTAGCTGGCTTTGCGGTTGGTTTAGACACTGGTTTACTTGCAGTGGCTACTACACCAACATACGTACAATATTCATCCGAAACATTGATCCAGCCAGCTCCGGATTTTAGTTTACCCCAACAATTATTCTTAATCTCTGTTATAGTATACTCTCCACGATCTCGAATAGTATTGACAACTTTTGAATTAACAGTTGCATCCGATCTGATATGAAGATCACAATTTACCTTATACATACCAACTTTATATGTTTTTTGTTTGTGCTGGTGTGGACGGTGTAACAGTAGGAGTGGAAGTAGAACCTAGCTTTGCTTTAAATTCGCTCCATGTCCAAGAAGTTTTATATTTATTGTTAGTAACATATGGAGCAGGACAATATTTGTTAACAACATCATAATGTCTAAGTACATGATCCGCACCTACGCCAAGTTGTCCCATCAAATATTTTACTAATTGTACGCAAGCATTTTGTGTTGCTTCTGTAAAATACCATGTTGGATCTTCCGCATATTTTCCTGTGCCATCACATTTAGGACACATCTCAATTCCGATACAGTTACTATTTCTTGCATATGGATGTTTTTTGAGTATAGTATCCTGCAGTGCCTACTTGCCAAAGGATAGCATTATGGTCTGCTGCTTTATAAATCGTACCATCCCAATAAATATAGTAATGCGCACCACATCCATCTGAATTAATTTTATTATTTTGTCCTGTTACTCCAAGATAATGAACTACAATATATTGTTTTTGATTTCCCCATTGTGGGACATAAGGTCTGCTTGCATTTGTAACGTCAATAATATTCATATTCGAATTCTCCCTTCCGAGTTTATCAAAACGAGTTAAATCCCATCGTTCGATCAAACTACAAATTTTATCTACATATTTAACATCTGTTGCATATCCGCCATTTTTAATTAACTGCGCTGCCGTTTTGTAGTCTTTGCAACCAGATAAACCAGCATATCTTTTTTACTTTTCCATTCATCGCTCCATTGAGATAATAGGAATGGTCTTTGATGCTAGTCAGGATATCTGCATACTTTCGAAAATCAGCAGTTACAACATAAACTTTCCCATCTTTGGTTTGCTCATTTGTTTTCTTCGTATATTTACTCTTTCCATCCCAAGCAGAAGTCCATGTGTTACCAGAAAGACTTGTTTTCATTCCGAATAAATTATTTGCATTTTTTGCCAATTCGGTTGTTCCGTATCCAGATTCCAAGCAAGCCTGGGCAGTAGTAACTGATGCTAAAATTCCACTTGTCTTCATATCTTCGGCGGCAAGCTTACCTATTTTTTCAACGAATTCTTTTTCTGTCATCTAATCGCCTTCTTTCACAAAAAATGAGAGATATCATATAGATACCTCTCATCAAATTATTTAAATGTAAAAACTGTTTTTCCGAAAATCTTATAATAAGGTTTTTCAGATTGTTTATGATCAAAGATTGCCCATTCTACCCAGTCTAAAAATGGAATAAAAATCGCAGACAAAAACATCCATATAAAACAAAACGGCAGACATACTTGTCCACAAATGTTAAATGGCATGTTTCTGTAATCCCATATAGTATAATTCTGATTAAGAGTAATACCGACTACATATTCACCTGCCGTGATAGCAATAGTACAGATTAAAATTTGCAGCAAGTAATCCATATCATATGAGAACATGTCATTTAAACCATCAATAAAAAATAAACCAGCAAAACCTGCGAGTAAGAACATAGACCAATGTGATGTGTGGGGTTTTTTAAATAAGATTTCCATTCCATAATAGACTGTTCCAGAAAGGAGAAAAATAAAGATATGACATAGAATTTTAGAAAATATACGATTTAATTCCCTCATCACGCAACGTCCGTTTTAGTGAGAGACTCAAGTTTCTTTTCAACTGCTACAAGAAGAGCATCTTTAGAATCTGTGATGGTCTTGATCACATTAGCATATTTTTCATCCGTGATTTCCATACCATAAGTGATTTTCTTAATAGAGTCGATATCTTTTGCTTCTTTGATCATCGCATTGAGAACGTTACAATATGTAGTATGATATGTTTTGTTGACACTAAGAGACATGTAAATTTTCAAAATATCCGTTGCTGGATAAAGAGTACATAACTCGCCATTAGCGTGGTATGGAAGTGGAAGAGTAAAATCTGTTAGCTCTGCAGTCATAACAAGATCTTTGACATTACTCTGATCCTCGATCGTATAAGAAAAATGTTGATTTCCGAGGCTTGTTTCAATAGCTAGTCCACTCTCGATTGCAGCGGTGCATTGCTTACCGATCTGCTCTTTATAATAATCACGGAACTCCTCAAGGGTCATACTATTGGTATTGACAATACCTACTACAGACTTTATATTTTCCACCTCTTCACGAATAAGAAGGTTTTTGCTAGTTTAACGATAATTAATTCAGTTGTCCTATATTTTGGAACATCCTGATATTGAGCAGGAATGTGAACAGTTTTTTGTGATAGTATCCGTCTCTTCGTCATATTCTGTTACAGTCTGATCGTATTCTTCTTGCACTAATCTTTTCTCATATTCAGTAATTACATCTGTAGTACATGTAATCGCTGCAACCTTTTTGGTAGATGTTAACGGTACTAAGTAATTTATTTTCTTCATCAACCAAATCTATATAATCCAAAATTTCTGATCCAAAGAATGATTTAATGTCATTATATTCTTGATCGACAAATTGGATCGTGCTTTCATCGTCTCCAAATAGATAACTGTAGATTTCTTTTGTGTCCCCATTTGGTAATCTAATAAATTGTTTTGTCATCCTTTCCTCCTATTTTCCTTTTTCAGCCAAAATATCTTGGATATACTGATATACGGCGCCAGAAGTGATTAAATTCTCGCTGCCCTCAGTTGGCACTGTATCAATATGTTCTTTTCGAACATAATTTTCTAGCTCATTTTCGAACGTCGCAATTTTTGCTTCAATTGCCAAAAACCAATTTTGGGCTGGTACAGTTGTTTCATCTGGCTCAAAAAGAAGATTCAACAACAAATGTAAAACTTTTGGTTTTTAATAAGTAACCATCAGACAAGAAGCATATGTATGCAACATTTTTTTTGATGCATGTGTTGCATTAGCTGAGACAATCCATGAGAATCTAAGATTATCTCTAGAATATTTAACATTGCAAAATCTCCTCATCTGTTGATTCATGTATTCCGTTCGTGTTTTTTGTATATAATTTTGATTTTCTTTTCAGACAAATCTACACCGTCATAATAACGAGCAATCTGAAATGTTATAAGAGATGAGTTCTGTTCGCCCATCACAAAAGTTCCAATGTCTGAAACATCAACATTCTTTTCAGTTATGATTGCAGCAGCATGTTGGTCGCTCATTTCGGATGTTGGAAACTTTTCATTTAAAATATAATTTTCGTCCATTCTTTACCTCAAAATAATAATCTCCTTGACAAACAGTTTGCCTGTGCATAAAGTAGTAAATAGCAAATTATTCAAGGAGATTTGTGTATGAATAATATGATTCCAGTTCCAGTTATTGCTTCTTTTTCTACAGAAGGGAAAATTATGCCTTTATATTTTCGATATAAAGAGTGTGGTTCCATACCAGTAACAATGAAAACTTACATTAAATATATTACTTGTTATAAATTTACATGTGAATGTGAAATTGATGATAGAATACAAGAAGTCTGTCTTATTTATTATTGGAATGAAAGTAAATGGTTTTTGACAAAATAATATAGATCATTCTGTTCGTTTCCACATGTAACAAACTATATACGGCTGAACAATAGATTGTGTTGCACTTCCGTTTGTGCTTGTTTTATTAAGACGTGTTGCTCCTGCAGTTGGTGTTCCTTTCCATGTCATTCTATTTGCATTCGAATTAATTGTAGACCCATACACGCCACCACTTGATCCAGCAGTTAAATACATAGTTGTATCGTCTGCTCCAACAGACTCTATATGATTATGCGATATATTAACAGTTTTTTGCACCACCTGTTTTCTCTACTGTACTAAAATCAGTGTCAGAAGAATTGACACCGACAGGTACTCGTCCAGATCCCCATGCAACCCAAGTTCCAAATCCTAAATATGTAGAAGGATTAGCAGAATTGGATGACATTAATATATGTCCTACTGGATATAATTTCTGTACAGCACTATTAATCAATGTATTTATATCTGTTCCGTTCACTGTCAACCCTTTATTTGCTTTTATTTTCCAATCAAATTCAGCAATAGCCTCAGCTTCAGCAACTTTTCCAAAAAGCTATACCTAATCCGTTTTTAAAAGAAAGAGAATACCTTTGAAACGGAATTACCAGTTGTTTGAGAAATTACTGTTTTGAATTTATCTGTGACAACTAATTGAATATCATAACCAGAAGATGTTTCTGCTTGGAAAATATATGAACCACCAGAAACTGAATATTTATTTTGATAAGAAGATAGGGTGGCAGAAGTGTAAGAAGAAACGCTTTTCTTTTTTATATTTTATCTGAAACGTTGTTGTGTTTTTACTATTCAGACTTGTTGCAGTGGCTGAGAATATAACTTGTAAATATGAGCCGTTTGATGTTGCATTTCCAGAAGAATCCGTTCGTCTTGCCGATAAAGCTGTAATTGTTGGATTGCTATATGCGAGAACTGTAATTGATTGAGAAGCCGCTGTTGTTGATTTTCCTCTGCTATCCGTAGCAGAAACGGATATTGTCCAAGTACCGGATGTTGGAAGAGATATATTAACACTACTTCCATAATATGTATACGTAGTTCCACTAATGGTGGCTTTAACTGTGATTGTTTTGATAGTCGCAGAATTATTTGCTGTGGCTGTAGTGGCTATATGTAATTCAGAGTTGTTTTGTACATATCCACCATATGTACCAGAATATCCTTTATTATCGCTTAATGCAAATGATGCTGTTGGTGCAGCAGATAATGGAACATAAGCAGTAATAGAGGAGTAGGAGTTTCCTATCTCCGTACTTCCGTTAAATGTCTGAATACATAAGCCGATATACACACTATTATCATTTGGTATACTCGAACAAATAGACATTGGAAGAGTGAAGGAGCCAGAAGTTGCTACGTTCTTAACCGCTTCAACCCAACTTCCATTTTCTTTAACTTTATACCAAAGAGAATGTGTAAATGAAGAATTGTTTCTATTAATATTAATCGTTACTGTACCGCCAATTGTATTTCCACGTACGGTTCCAAAAGTTGATTTCCTTTTAATCTGTGGAAAAGTAATAGTGGAACTACCAGAACATGTGATACTTGAAGTCTCAACAGCTGCTTGAATTTTTACCGAAATAGATTTATTTCCATCTGCATCGTGTGTAAATGTTTTAGAACCTGACGCGATATTTCCTGCATAACGAGCTACACGATCTGTTTTGCTTACGACATTACTTCCATCAATTGTTAAAATTAAAGTTCTTTCAGCATACCAAGATACACCACCTGCACACGATAACGTCCAGTTTAAAGTTGTTGTGTTTTTGACTTGATTCTGGCTTGTAGAATATGTAAAGGTATAATAACGACCTTCACCATAAGCGTTTGTAGAAAATGATCCCATTTATCAACCTCCCGTTCCGACAAACTGACAATTCATATTTCCAGCTGAATCAAGAGTAAAAGAATATCCTAACATTCTAAGCTGATGGGTAATAATAACATCAGGAATGTTAAGCTCACCATATTGAATGTACATAAGTGGCTGTCCATTTCCTAACATCTGATATTTTTCATTATCTATAACAACCTGGTATGGATTATTTTTCTTTCCTATTCTTAAACCATTTGCATCAAATTGAAAATAATTTTCCTGATTCGATTTCAAATTATTGACTGTACTGTTCAGCCCGTCATATGTATCTTTTTGTACATAAAATCCGAACTGGTTATCCGTTTGTTCAAATCTTGTTTTTGTTTCTGTTTTATAGTCTCCAAAATCATCACTTGTAACATAAGATTTTAAAAGCTTCTGAAATCATTCCATCTGCTTCGACCCTCATTTCAGCCTTTGCTTCGTTTACATCATTTTTTGTGCAAACAAACTTATTTTTTTGCGTAGTCTGTTCGATCCATGTAGATTGCGCTCCAATTGCATCGTTTAAATCGTCTAAGCATAAAGACCAAGCAGTTGGGAGGTTTCCCATTTCAAGTTGCATATTGTAGAACCAATAATCACCTGAAGGAAATGTGATTTCGATATATTTATGTGTAGCAGTATTGATATTTTTGCATACTCTATTAAATTGTTGAAAAGAAGTAGTGACTGAAAAGTTTTCTGTTAATGTCCCAATACTTAGTTGAACAGTAGATGCAGCTTTCGCCTTGATTTTCATCTGGAATGTATAATCTCCTGAATTCCGAAGAACATCATTTAAACGTAGTGTGCTTTTTTCATTACAGCTGAGATGTCCACAAGTTACTTTTTCGCCATTTAGACCAGTAACAGATTCTTGAATTAAAGTATAAATAGTAATCACCTCCTTAGTGATTGAAAATGGTCAATATTATCTTTCACGGGTTTCAAAAAAAAAACCAGTGTTTTCAAGGAAAATTGAGGAACAAAAATAGGATGAAAGCAGAGTTTCATCTGGTGGATTAAATAGTAATCTCCAAGCAAAAACAAAAATATTTCACAATCGGAAAGCAATGATATTGAATCACTTATTAATTTAATTATATCTAATACAAAAGGGCAAAACAACGGGATCTTTAACATCTGCGGAAGTTGGAAAAAATCACCCTAGAGGCTATTCTGCTATAGTGCAAAAAATTGTTTATGATAAATTATCAATTAAGATATCCGGTATTATTTTTTTTCACTCGATGGAAATGGGTGGAACTTTACATCTCATATTACTAATGATGAAACAATAACAAAGATATTCTTTTTTTGCAATGTCATAAATGAAAATAGTAAGATGTTTTCAAAAGATTTTGAAAAATGCAATTGCGTTGCATGATATTGATTAACAATTTAACATCTTCGAATGTATATTATTTATCAGGTAATCTACAAGTAAAGAACGAGCCAACAGAACAACATTGTACTAATTGTTTTGTTTTCATTTTTGCAGAATCTATTGGTAGAGTAACACAAATTATCCTACCTGGAAACCATGAGAATATTTTCTATCGATCCATGATTACAGACACAAACAATTGGTGTACTTGGAAGAAAATATAATGAATTTTCCAGATTTTCGTTCACTTTAATTAAATAGTAATACACAATTTATGTTACAAACCAGCTCCAAAAACAAAAATAATATTAATATCGTAATTAACTCTCGGTGTTCGATTATATTATTACTTAACAATTACAGTGGATATCTAGCCGTATATGCAATCGAAATCGATTCACAATACAATTGTTCGCAGATAGAAATTATAAACAAGAAACAAATCAAACCAATTATTACTGTAGATAATAAAATTTTAACTATATCAGAAAATGCCTGGATTTCTGCTTTGATATTATCCACAATCCCAATTACCGAAATTAAATAGTAAGAGTTTAACATATCTCAAATCAAACAGATCTAGTACCGCCCCAGTTACATTTAACATTGATAGCTATAAAACATATATCATTTTTGTTAATCACGATGGTGGAAATAACAGTGTGGTTTCGCTAATATACGCAGAATCAAATCCAAAATTGATTGAATTATATCGTGTAGGAGCAGTTTTTACAATTAATCTTAAAAATAAAACACTTGCTATTACATCATCTACTACATATTGGAATTACACAATAATCTATGTCTGATTAAATGGTATTTTAAATAGTAATCTGCCAAGAATAGAGTTTTTAACAAGAACCATCACTGCGAGATCCGAAAAACAAGTATACGATTTGCAAATTAGTGTTACGAAATACATTATCATCTCAATCTGGTCAGAAGATCGAATGGGGTGGCCGTATACTGTAACTCGTGGAGTAAGTGGAATAGAAGCTACTCAAAATTGGGCCATTTGTTTTATCGGAAATCCGACAGGTAATTTTACTTTCAAAGTTGCAGCTTTGAAGATTAAATAGTAAGACAAGAATCAAACCAATAGACGTTAATACGACAATAAATGACAAAACAGCAACGATCAAATATAATATATCGGACACCGCTATCGGTTTATTATTGATTTCCGGTAATATTGGAAGGGGTGTGTATTTTTCGATTGTTATCAATTATGGAACAAAATGGTCTATGAGACTACTTTCTTTCACTGCGTCAAATACCGATACGTCAAGTATTGCTATTAATACAGATTTGGGTAAAATTACTTTTAACGGAAACTCCAAATTGGAGTCCTTTTACAAAGTGAATGGATTATTATTTGGTTAAAATAATTCTATAGACTGCGGATTTAATATAAATACAAGAATAAAAACATGCAATCTACAAAATTGCAAAATATCAATATATACATACACGACAAATAGACCGTCCAATGGGCGATCGAAAAAATAAAAAGGTATTTTATTAGCTTGCTTACAAAAAATTAAGCTATATTTTTCATAAAATTCGATTTAACACGTTCTTGTTGAACCATTACATATTGCATCGTTGTATCTGGCTTGGCGTGTCCTGCATAGACCTGAATCTCTTGTAATGGCATACCACGTTTTCCTGCATCCGTAAGTACCGTCCTTCGAAATTTATGAGCATGTACGTGAATATTTGTCTTTTTACCTAACGCTGCCAACATAGACTGAATTGCCTGAACTCCAAGTCGCTTATGTGGAGATTTTGAGGACACAAATAAAGCTTCATTTGTATCTTTTCTTTCATCAAGATATTTTTTAAGATGATAAATACAGCGATCTGTCAAATAAACAGTACGTTCTTTCTTGCCCTTTTCTCCATAAACAATTAATTCTTTTCTTTGCCAATCAATATCCGAGCGATTAACGCTAACTGCCTCTCCAATACGAGTAGCAGTACAATATAAAAATTCCATAATTGCAATATCTCTCTGAGAGTTTGCATTGCAACGAAGTTCTTCCATCTCTGCTGCAGAAAATGTTTTCTTAAGTTTAGTAGGTACTCTCATTTTCTTGAGTTTTCGCATAGGATTTGATTGTATATATCCTTCATCCGCAACCCATGTAAAAAATGAATTAAGATACCTACGTATGTTATCAAGATATACAATAGAAGTATGATGCGTTTCTTGAAAAAAATGCCAAATAATATCTAATATCATTCGTAGTTATGTTATTTATTTTCTTGTTGATCTGTGTGAAAAACTGAATAATGCATCGACTGTAACCTTTAATAGTTCTTTCGGACAATTTTCAACACGCTTTGCGGCACAATACATCCGAAGAATCTTCTCCCATGTACGCTCTGATGTTACTAACTGAGTGTGTTCTTCTTGTACCTCGATTCCGTGGAATGCAATAACCATAGTGCTTTCTAATTCCGAAAGCTGTTCATGCGTTAAGCTATCCTGTAATTTTCAAGTATTTGCTCGAGAATATTTTCTAATTTTGTCAATATTGACCTACCTCCTTGGGAAATTTTGGCAATTTCTATTACCACATTCCCATATTCTCTCATCAAATACTTGAAAAATACAAACCAATTAAATCCGCATATAATCTATATTTGTAAGCTACGAGCATCTATAATCACTTCCTTTTAAATATATATTCTCCGCAATTCATCTCACCATTTTAAGAAGTGGGAAGATTTTGAGTATTAATGAAGGTCTTACTATTTTGCTTTAAGACAATTATATTTTTACCCACTCGCTCCAAGTATTATTTTTAATTTTCATCCATATAGTTTGAGCGTAAGAAAAAAAGCACAACAATTCCGTATTTTCTGCCGGCTTTGCTTTGATATGCAAGTAGAAATCCGCCTTTGCCATCCGGAGAACCTTGATCGATACTTACTGTGCTTTGTAGTGTGAATAACCTAATTTCTCCAAAATCACATTTTATAAGTACATCTTCAGCAAGATCAGAAGCAAAAACTATGTTTTCTGAACTTCTGAGCCGATTACTATTTTATAGAGAACCAATCACTTTAACGTTTCTATCCATAGTAATTAGGTTGCACTTCCCCCATATTGTAAGATTTACTGACACGGTATTATCATTAGAATTTAAAGATGGAACAGCACCCACGGTATTTAAAATATTCGCAACGCCCGACATCCTCCCAAATGCAAAAATATTTATGTACCTGTTATTGTCTATATATAATATTCCTGTCATATGAGCATCTTGTAGAAATTGAAAGGATATCGTTTGTGCCTTGTCACCAGTTCTGCCTGAGTAAATATATATTTTACTATTTAATTCATTAATAGCCCCCCACTACATTCTTACTTGATGTCTGTAACTCATTAATTACGGCGGATGTCAATTTCTTAACTATCCAGTTCCACACACCTCCGAACTTCACATTCTTAACTTTCGATGCAGAAGCATCGTATTCTACCAAAAGATCATTATCTTCTGGTGCAGATTTTTTGATCAAAACTACCTAACATTTTATCACTTGCCATAAGTGTATTACCTCCTTATAAAAGTTACTCCTCAAATCAATGAGGAGTAATAAAATCAATAATATGCAACTAAACGGTCGCCTGTTTCTGCCACTATGTGATTACCACTTTCATCTAGTAGACTGGCAACCATAAAATATAGATCATAAATAAGATCATTGGAGTTTCGAATTGTATTCGCTGCTCCAACCTTCATGTTTGAAATAATGTTTTTATTTGAATTCGCGGTACTAAGAGCAAGATTTGCATTGCCCGCAGCATCAGTAATTGTCTTTCGAAAATCTGTTGCTTTTTGAATAACATCAGTTGTACCCGCAGAACTTCCAACCAACGTCTCGACGGCTTTTGCATCAACTTTAAGATTAGCAATGTCATTTCCTTGGTTTTGTAATCTTAGTTTCAAGGCTATTAGCCTTTTTGGGTGACTGTTGAAATATTTCCTGCATTATCTTTTACACTCTTCTGAATTTCTCCTAAAGCGGCTTTGAGAGTAGATTCCGTCTTTCCATCAGCAAGAGTGACCTTAATCTTATCTGCACTAGCAGCAATTGAGTTGCTGATCTGTGTATTTATACCTGCAGTTGTGGTATAATTATTTTTAAGATTAGCTTCAATTGTCCCAGCTTTAGTTGTTACTTGCGTAACCTTTTCGACAAGACCTGTTTTTGTGCCATCTGCAGATCCATTGATTGTAGTTTCAATATCAGATACTTTTGTCGAAATACCGTCGATATTGACTTTTTGTTCTGTTTGGCGATCTCGAATGTCCTTAACTGTTGTGTTATCATAATTATTAATAGCATTAGTTATATCTTTCTGCTCTGCTTTTTAATGTAATAGCTTTTGCATTGTTATCAACTTTTAACTCAACAGATGCAAAAAGTATTCGTAAATGTCTGAATCACAGAATCATAACCTTCAGCATCTTGAATAACAGGCACAGTCTGAGAATCTAACTGTTCAGTTATGCCGCCAGCACGATACATTACACACTTAATTTGTTGTAATTTAAGGGTACTTGGAGTGTATGACACACTCGTTTCGTCTTTGGAAGACGTGTATTTTGTTGACCAAGATAATCCATTTAAAGACTCTTGGATAATAAACCTACATGCATATGTGGCACGAGTTTTACTTCCGACTTGTTTATAGGCCGTAAATGTGGTTTTGTTCGGTGAAAAGAGAATCAGTCAAGAAATAACCAGAGAGAAATCTTCCTTGTTCATCGACAATTCGATTTCCAGATTCGTCAGTAATAGAACATACATCAAGAGTGCATTTTTTGATTACTGCAACAGATGGTTCGATTTCATAAAGAACAGCATCTTCACCCTGAATTAACGACCAGACGTAATCAGAAGCATTATTACTTTCTGTTGCGGTGGTTTTTGTTATAGAGCAAGACCAATATATTTTTTTGCCATCTGGATATTCAGACATGCCATTACCTTTGGCATCATCGGCATATTTAACCCAGATATATACCGTATCACCTTTATCGCCCTTAACACTAATTCCATCTGTACCTTTGATCAGCGACCAAGTATAATCAGAATAGTTACTGCTTTCAGTTATAGATGTTTTTATTAACAGCAATACCCATGTACGTCTTTCCAGCTGGACTGTCTGACATACCAGAAGTAGGAGAGTCAGCGTATTTTAGCCATGTATATAATGTTTTTCCGTCTGCTCCTTTAATCAAACTCCATGTATATTTACTTGGATTCGTGCTATCATCTTCGATGTTATCAGTATACTGTCCAATATAAGATTTTCCAGTACCGATTGTCGTATCGAATCCTGTCTTTCCATCAGCAGAGTTAGCATAAGCAATATGAATATAACCACCATCACCTTTAGCGCCCTTTTCTCCAACATATTTTGCCCACACATACGCACTAGCATTTGTTGGAGCTGTGGCAGTTGTGGTAATAGCTGTTCCGATATAGCCTGTTGTTGTGGATGGGATAGCTGTCATCCCAGTTCCTTTAGCGTCCGTTGCATATCTAATCCATACATAGGAAGATACGCCATCGAAATAGTCAACGCCTTTTTACTGGGGTTTTTCCATCTTTTCCATCTGCACCTTTAATCAAAGTCCATTTATATTTTGTCGGATCTGTACTATCGGTTTTTGTATGGTCAGTATATTGTCCCATGTATTTTTGTTGGTTCCTACTGCAGTGTTAAATCCAGTTTTACCATCTGCAGAATCAGCATAAGCAATGTGAATATAGCCATTATTTCCTGGAACACCGTCTTCTCCAACGTATTTAGCCCAGGTGTATGCGCTTGCGGAAGTTGGGGCTTTTGACGTTTGAGTTGTTGCAGTTCCGATATATGTCGTTGAAGTTGATGGAACAGCAGTCATTCCACGACCCTTTGAATCAGTAGCATATCTAATCCAGATATAACATGAAACTCCGTCAAAATAATCTACTCCTTTAACTGGAGTTTTACCGTCTGCGCCTTTTATTAGTCACCAGGAATAATCCGCAGCATTAGTACTCTCTTTTTTGATGTTGGTTTATTCCATGCCATACCCATATAAGTTTTACCTTCGGGAGCATCTGACATATTTGTACCTTTTGCGTCATCTGCATATTTAATCCATACATATAGCGTTTTTCCGTCATCACCTTTTATGCTCGCACCGTCATCTCCGCGAAATTCTTGACCATTGATAATCAGAATAGTTTGAACTAGGTGTTTGGGAAGTCTGGTTATACGCAATACCAATATATGTTTTTTATTGGTTGGATCATCTGACATTCCACTGGTCGGAGTATCTGCATAACGAATCCACGTATAATATGTAGGCGCTGGAATACCTTGAGATCCGTCCTTGCCAGCAAGAGATTTAATCCATGTGAACTTTTTTGAAATTTTCTTTCCTGCAACGGTACATGTAAAAACAATCGTTCCTGTTAGAAGAGATTTGTTACCAAGTGTTTTACCTTTTGCTACATTCAAGGTGATTTTACCTGGTGCAGTAGAAGTAGAGTCAACATTTTCTGCTAACGTAATTCCATCTGGTAATTCACCAACAGTCACGGTACATACTGCCTGTTTAATTCCCTCATAACCATAGAATGGAATTTCGATAAGAAAACTAGCCGCAGTTATTCCGTCAGATGTACATGGAATATTTTGGGTTTCGTTAGATAAAACAACAGTATAACCATTTCCTAATTGATCTACTTTGTCCGATAAATCTCCAAGTTCTTTAGATGTCGCAGATACGGTTGATTTGATCGTGTTATAAGATTTTCCGAAACTATCATCGCCATCCCAAAGATGTGATACATCAAACACTTTAGATCCGTCAGGCATAGTCCAGTCACGCATAGTTGTCTTGTCTATCTTAGATTCTGTAATTTGACCGTCGGCAATCATGTCTGTTTTAATAAAATCATCTGGTACAATACCTTCATGCAGCCCTTGTGAATCTAAGAGTACAGATCCTTTGGAATCTGATATGATTAATCCGTAATTTCCGTTTTTATCTTCTCCAAGCTGAACTACCACATTACCATCTTCATCATAGATTGAGAACGTATTATCTTGAATTCTGAGCGTACCATTTTCAGATAAAATCTTGATTTTATTGGTATAGATGTCGCCAGCTTTAAGTTCATTAACGGTGATATATTTGGCAATCAAATCCTTAATCATTGCTTCACTCATCGTAGCATTTTCAGTTGTAAGATTAATTACAATACCTGTCTCCGTGGATGAAGCGCCAATGATTGCAGATTTGATGGTAGCAGCAAGAGCAGATAATTCTTTAAAATCAGCACTATCGGCAACGACTCTTCCTGCTGTAATAAGTTTAGCTTGTAGATATTCGAAATATCCATTTTCACCGTACAAATCGGTTACTTTAATGATTTTTGCATTAAGTTCTTTTTTAGCGAAATAGAACCGCCAGCCAGCATACCAGCAAATTCATTATTGATTATTTGAGAAACACCATTCTTGAATGCGCCATTGGAAATGAGTTTTTGGATGAGGCCTGCTGTGAGAGTAATTCCTTCATTATTTAGAAAGTTATTAGATGAACCAGATGCGGAAGATTTACTTGCATTTGATGGTGTGTTTAGGACGTATGATAAGTCATTTCTACTACTACGTCCTTGTATCATATTAGAAAATGTTATTTGAATACTATTATCTGCTATAAGCGGATTATATTGTATTTCAACTACACGAAGTTTTACTACCTTATTATCTACGGTCAACCATAGATAGTCACCCTGATTTATATTTTTTATATAATCTTCGTAATCAGCCAAGGCTAAGAAATTATCAAGAGATGTGGTAAATTGATATTGGGGATGAGATGCTATGTACAAATCGTCAATAGCAGCATCTAGAAGCTTAAAGTTGCTCATCAATAGCAGATACTTGGTCGTCTGAGTCTGTTAAAAACATATTCTCATTTGAGTAATCACCATCATAATAAACTTTCGACAACTCGGTAAGATCACGCTCTGTAAATTGTAATTTTTGCGTGTCGCAATATATTCTTCTACCAGCTTCGTCTGTTATATAATTCCCGGCTTCATCGAGAATGTATCCTGAATTATCAGCAGAAACAACACCACTCCAAGTTTCTTTTGAAACCTGTTTTACGAGATCTGTACGAGTTTTATTATAACTATTTAATATCTCGTTTGCTGCATCAATTTCAGATTGTCGCTGATCATATGCTTCTTGACATCCGCCAACATAATTTGAATCTAATTGGTTTTTGGCATCAAGATATTTTGCGTACATTGTATCGTGAATATCTTTAGTATGAGATGAATCCTCTGTATATGGTTGATCATATCCTCCTTTTTACAAGTTTCGATAGTATTTTTATATTCTTGTAATTTGACTTTTAATTCATCAAACCATATAATTTCCAATTTGTTTTGTAAGAATCCACATAATCGGCATTATCGTCATCTGTTGGTAACTGACGATTATCCATTTCAATCTGAATCGATGGGAGAATAACATCTTTAATCTGATAATAATCATTTGCATCAGAAGAATTTTTCAAAGCTGTTTCATCGAAATTTCCATCGTCATCCACATAGAACTGTTCGTAACCTTTTAGTTGTGCCTGATAATTTGCTTGAGCTTCTTTCAGTTCGTCGTCCGTAAATGTACTCCAATCAGTCGAACAATCATCTAGTGGAACGCGATCATATAGCTCTGTTACGACTTTCATTTGTTCATTATATTGACGAGTTGCTTCTATATATAATATACGAGCTTCTTCATAGTCTTCTTTCCATAGTTTATATTTAATAATTAAAAGAGGAGAGAAGTATTTTTCGTTTAAGTAATAATCAATATTTTCAATATAATTTGAACCAAAATTGACATAAGTAATGCCAAGATCATCTGCGCCTTGCACATAATATCTAGTATACATATTGCTATCATCTACAGAAATTTCTTGAGATTGTTGCAGATTGCGAAAATTAATGTTTACGTTTGTGCTCTTGCCATAATTCTCTGGGTGGTAAGCGCTTATTTTCATATGCAAAAAGTCGAATACAAATACACACTGAAAATATTTAGCCATATCTTGTGTAAAGAAAGAATAAAGATCCTGACTCTCAATATCAAATGCACCAATTTCGTTAGATAGAAGAGTAGTGGTTTCGACATATTTTCCATCTTTATATGTCCGATACGTTTTTGGGGTTGAATCAATTTCCCCAACAGACCATCCTTTCATGCCAGAGGCTTTTAGGGCTAAATCAATCAAACTAAGTTGCGGATTTTTAGGATTGTGAAATTTAATTTGTTCTTTAGCAAATTCTACATCATCTATTTTCTCCACATTATTATCTGCTAACATCTCGTAGGAATCTGTTGTTCCCTCTGGTTGATTTTAAAATTCTTGAGATCGTGTTGTTGCATCTCGATTTCTGCGGATTGACATGTGATTGTTTTGGTTTGCTTCATACCATCGTCAGTAATTTTCGGATGTTCCATGATGAACCAACCAACATTTTCGACATAAACACGCATAAGCCATCCAACAAGATCATATACATTGGAATGAACTAATTTTGAAAGACCTTTTCCATCTTGAATAAGAATATTTTCATTCAAGTCAAACGTCAATTCAAATGTATTATTAAATTTTGACGTGAGCTGAAACGTACTTTCTTCGATTCCATTAATAGCACATAGAATTTTACCATTTGGTGTTCCTAAATATACATGCCCCTGAATCGGCTCATTATAACGATTAAAAACTATATTCACGTTTATTCACCAACCTTTCGAGACTCAATATGTTTAACTTTAAAATCACAATTACCATAAAATAGAAGAGAATTGTTCCCGTTCAAGAGCTGCAGCCAATACATATAAGCCACATCAGTAATACCCAATTTATCGTAAGTTACCATTCTTCCTAATTCATCGTTAATAGTAAGTTTCTGACAGTCAAGATATACTTTCAAATCTTTAGACATTGACATCCGCATAAGACCATTTTCAATAATGTAATATACTTTTGAGTCCGTCCTATAAAATATCGTGTGATAAGTTTCGTTCCCATAAGCATCAACTAACTTAAAGTTAGCAAGTGTATTATTACAATGCCAATCGATGTCTTTTTTGTAGAATCAGAAATCGTGAATTCTACAGTACAAGCATTTGATCTTGCATATGTATTTACTAATGATACTAGCTGACTTTGATAATTCGTATTAGAAGAAGAAAAGCGTACCTGTCTGATTAATTGTCGCATCAGACATATTACAGATATATATTTCTCCATTTGCCTTTGGAATAATGTCAATTGGAAGGATATACATAACTATTCAATTCGTCACTATTGTTTGCAATTAAAATATTTTTATATGTGGTACATGACACACTTGTTACAAGGTTATCAGTATAACCAAAGGGCGTTGTACATTTAAAATATAGTTTTAATCCAAATGTTTGAGCATTAACAGAGTAAGATTCAATATTATTAAACCAACCAAAATAACGAACTGTATCATCAGCCGAATCGCCTGTTCCTGAAAATGTTAACCATTCTGGAAAGTGAGAAGAAGTTAGCCATCTAGTAATTTCACGACGTTCTGATTTAGTAATTACTGCTGCATTTTGATTCGTGAATTTACATGGGTCTTTAATAATATCAAGCTCGAATTCTAATGTATCGTTCCACTTATCGTAAAAAGTAATTCGGCTCCACTTTATAACGATTTGCATCTCCAGTCTCCATATCCCTCTCCATCGCCATATTCACATCTGCATCATCATCAAAATCCACAGATACGTATTTCACACTTAAATCACTCAGTTTCTTTCCCATAAACGTAAAATCTTTAAATTCTTTTGCCATTTTCTCACCTCCAAAATTTTGTTATAATTATAATTGTTGTTATAGAAATAGGAGAGTACCTTTGACAGTACCCTCCCATAGTTTGTCATCTTGATGGTCTAATACCAACTTTTCTTGCATCTTTCACGATCTGTTTACTTGTATACTGATAAGATTTTTCCAGTATTTTCTGCAATCCAGGCAGAGCATCCCTGTCAACATTACCTTCAACTGTGAGTAATGAATCATAATGATTTGTTACCGTTACATTTCCGACATTGCTGATGTTCTGAGGAATATTCGTCTGCACCAGATTTGGCGTAGTACTTACATTCATACCGAATTCTTTAGGATCAATTGCACTTAATGCAGCTAAATTACTTACGAAATCTGCTGGTAGAATAGAATCTCCATCTTGAACAGGCGTAAGGACAGCACCATCTTTCTTGCGATAGATTAATTCTGAAACGCCATGATGTTTGGTGTCTTTGTTTTCGTTTGTCCATACAAGCTGATCGCCATGAATATGATCCGTACCTTTTCATAACCACTAATCTGACTGAGACGTACCCATCCAAGATCACTATAATTAGGATCATGCGCACTCTTGATATGGATCTTAAAATCACCAGTAGTACGTCCATTTCCGCCATATTCCCTAGCTGTATAAGAGTCAATGACAACGGCACCAGGCTGACCGGAAAATCTACTACCTCTTGGAGACATACCCCAAGAGTCATTGTAGTAAGATCCTGTGAATGTTACGACATCGCCAACACGAGGAATTCCATCGCCACCAGTTTTTTGCTGGTTGTGGTTTCGGCTGTGGCTTTGGTGGTTTTGGTTTCGCATTGACCTTAATTGATACCTTTGCAGACAGTCCACTTCCATCGGTAGTGGTAGCAGTAATCGTACAAGAGCCAGGTTTCTTTTGCTTTTACCGTACCATTGGATACAGTAGCAATTGATTCATTACTTGATTTCCAAGCAAGAGTCTTATTAGCTGCATCGTTCGGTCTGATTGTAGCAGTAATACTTGTGGATTTACCCTCTTCCAGTGTAGTAGAAGTAGGAGACACCTTTAGTTCCGCAACCTTACGATTCGTTGTATCTTCCGGCTTGACTAATTGATCCGCAAGATCACTGTTTACTTTTGAATTACTGTTGATTGGATCAGTTTTTGTACCAGATGCGGTACTGGATGGATTTTTATTTGCACTGGACTGAGACTGTGATGCGTTGGAATTTTGATTCTTAACACCTGTCTCTGTGCTTAGATCAGACTGGGTATTGTTAAAATCCGTACTACCTACCCAGCCAGTATTTTTAATGATAGAATTGATTTTACCGTATGCTTCTTGGTAAGAGGACACGGCCTTGTCGAGCATAGAATTGATGATCTCAAGCTGTTTGTCAGCATTATGACTGATTTCGTACTCGGTGTTGTCCAACGTCTCTTGTAAATCCGAAGAAAGTTTATCGAAACCTTGAGACTGCATATCATAAGCATGGTCACGCTTCGTATCTTGCAAATCACTTTCTGCTGATTTTAGGTCAGCTTGTAATTTTCGCAGTCGGCTCTGATCGCTGAGATTATTACTACCTTGAAGAGCAATAATTTCTGCTTTCAGCTTATTAATATCATTACTCTGCGAAGTGACCTTCTTTTCATATTCATAGGCGCTCTTACGTTGGTCTAACAGATTTTTCTGCTTTGAGATTATTTTATCAAGATAATCAACCTCTGTACTCATAGCATTCTTATACAGATCAACCAGACTGTCCTGATATGATTTCACATCTGCAATCGAACCTTGAATACCTTCACGGTAATCTTTTTGACTTGTCATTATATTCCGTTAAGGAAATAACACCATTGTCATAAGACTCTTTTAGTTTTTGCAGACCCGTGGTATAATCTGCAATTTTTTTGTTTTGCCGTACCAATACTCTGCTGTAAGAGAGCAACTTGTGCCAATCCCTCTTCAGTGATACGTCCTTGCTTATCAAGGAATGCATCATCGTTCAGAAGGTCGCGGAAACTTTTTAGCTCATCTTCAAGATCACTGTACTTCTGGATAGCATCGTCAAGTGGCTTAAAACGTAGCTCATAGATACTATCTTGAAGAGATTCATTGTCCGTAATCAGTTCCAGAGTATTTTCTTTTAGCGTTTGAATCTTTTCTGCATAATCTTGATACGATTTAGAATTGACATCAAGAACCGCCTGTTTCTTCCGGTATATTTCCATCTGCTTTAGATTCTGCTGTACTTGAGCGTTATTATTATCTATACGGTCAGTGTATAGATTCTCTGGCACATCACGATTCTGGGATTGCAGGTAAGAAATATATTTCTCCGTAATATCCGAATTACGTTTGATTCCGTCAATTACATTTTGGATGGTATCAATTTTAATCTGATCCAATTTGTCCCGTAGTTCAAGAAGGCTGGTAGAAGCATCATAAATCTTAGCTGTGAAATCTTGAATATTTTTCATAGCAGCTTGATAAGCTTCGGAACCTTTCTTAAGATAACCGCTGGAAAGTTGAGACTCCATCTCTTTCTGATAATCGGAAAGCTTTTTCGTCAGCTGATTGTAAGTATCTTCCTGTGCTTTGATGGATTTATTTATGCTTGCATAATTGTCTGGATTGTCGATGGCTACGCCTAGAGCATCGTTAAGAGATATTTTGGAATCGGCTACGTTTTTGATTTTATCATTGATGTCTACGATCGCATCATATTCTTTTTCAATGATTTCCAGACGTTTCGCAGCGAGTTCGGTAATCTTGTCTTCGAGCTTGGCTACGTTATCTGTTGCATCAAGATAAGATTCATAATAACTCTGATAATCACTGATTTTCTTTTTCAGATCCTCATCTGTGATTGTTTCAATGTTAAAACTACCATTTTTTAGCTGATTTTTATAAGCATCGGATAAGCCAATACTCTCAGCTTTTGCCAGATACATTTCAGCGGCTTTTTGATTATGAACACGTTCATTTTGAAGTTTACTTATTGCATCCGCAGCCTGATTTTCCTTTGCAACTAATCCTACTGCACGATCAATAGCATCTGTAGCAAGTTCAGAAAGTCGAGATAGGCGGGAGAGTAGTATCTTGATATAATCGACTACTTCCTCGGTTGTAGATTTATCAGCAGATGTGCCTCCGGAGCTACCACCTGAAGATCCTCCACTAGAACCGGTTGATGTACGAGTAGAAGTGCCTCCGGAAGAACCACCAGAAGATTTAGATGAAATGTTCTTATCTTTATTCTTCTCTGATGTCATCACGCCGTTATTCTTATGAATACCAGGGGAACCATTTCCAAATGCAGTACCAGATACAAAAAAGCACCACCTTGTATTTTTCCGAGACCATTGCCGGAAGTTACATAACCGTTCTTAAGTAACTCCTCTGACTGGCGATGATTAAATACAATTTGACCACGCTTAATATTAACGAATTCAGCCCCATTATCTCCAACAGTTCTCCACGTACTTGTTGTTGGATCGACAACAATTTCAGTACCTAATTCTCCAACAAGAGAAGTACCAGACTCTTTTGCTCCCCAGTTTCCTGATGAATAAGCTGTACCAAGAGAATGAGCAGTACCATCTACTTTGTGTGGTCCAAAAATATTAGCTCCTACGGAAACTACTTTTCCAACAACACTACCAATAGCAGAAGCCAAAGACGATACTGCTCCTGTACCAAATACAGTTGCGCCAACAGTGACGTTTTTGCTAACAACCTGTCCGATTATACCGACTAATTTCTGTACAACATCTGACCCTAATACTTTTGCAGCCACTTCAACATTTTTATCTGCTACATTCTCAATAGCTCCTTTTAAACCTACAAGTTTGTCTTCTCCTGATGTTTTTGCATCAACCGACACATCTTTATCATTTGGAACGTTCTCATCAATTTCCTGTTGAACTTGTGATCCGTCTACCGTAAATGCGATATTTCCCTGTTCATCAAGATATGGTTGAAGATCGGTTTTAACACCATTCAAGTCAGCTTGAAAAGTAATAGTATTATCTTCTCCTCTAATCGCTTCAACTAACTGCTGATCTCCGTCAACGTTAGCCGTAATTTGAATAGAATGTCCCTCTTTTAAAAATGAAAATTCCTGATCAATTTTGTCTAGAGATTCTTTTTTCGACCTTTGGTGTGAGAGTTACATCTTTTTTCTTTTGGAACGCTATTGTTCATTGCATCATCAAGTTTAGACGTATCTCCGTCTATATGAAGTCTAATATCATCTTCAGACAATTTTCCTAATGATTTTTCAAATGAATCTGCATCATCCGTATTAAGCTTGAGCTGTGCAACCAAGTCATTGTCTTTTAAATCAGAGTAAAGATCCTGTACTTTCTTCTCGGCTTCCGATGTATCAATATTAAAGCCCATATCTTTCATCTGGTTTTGGGCATTCAGATCTTCATATGCTTTTTGGAACTCTTGCAGTTTATTGATTGTTTCCGTAGATTCTTCAGAAAATTTACTCGTATCAATTGTCATTACCGCAGGTTGCTCTAATTCTTGCTTTTCAACTAACAAATCTTTCAGAGCGTTGTACGCCTGTAGAGTATTGATGTCTCCTAAATCTAATGTACCATCATCATTTTTTAGATTCTCTAAGGCTGTTTTTTGCTTTGTCTATATTTGCGTCAATATCAATTGTTGTTGATTTGTTCTCTGTATCGTTTGTTAAACTATCAATTTTCTCTTTAGCTTGCGTTGTGTCTGCATCGACATTCATAACACTATGTAATTGATCGCCAAAATTCTTATAATCAGATTTATACTGATCGCTCTGATAGTATTCAGACCATTGCTGTCCGGAATCAACGAATGCATCATTCATGTATTTCATAGCGTCATAAACGTTAGAAATCTGTCTCTGAATTGCATTTTTGTTTCTTCGTCGGTTGCACTCGCTAAATTAGCTTTTAATTCTTCGACATAAGAACTTGCTTCTTTGTAAGCGTCAAGATTTGCAATTTCACTTGTATTAGCAGACTCTGCTTTCTTAAGATATTGTCTCTTGGAAGCATTTAATTCTGCCCAAGTCTGATTATCTCCACCCTCATCGGCAGTATTTTGAAGCTGATCAATTTGCTGTTGGATAGAAGCAAGACTATACTCGAACTGAATTTTGACAACAACGTCGTCATTTGTAAGAGTAGAAAGATCATTCTCATAACCTGCTAACTCTTCATCCCATCCATCAATGAGATTTTTGTATCGATCTTTTGTAGCTCCTTCTTCCATGGAATCATAAATAGTTTTAATTCCATTTAGAGCTGATTTATACTGATCCAGAACATCGCCAGACCATAGCATATCATCAAATTCCGCGCCATAAGATTCGAGATTATGCATAAGAACTTCAACAGCACTTACGCTAAGACCTAATTTATCCGCAGCATCCGCACTACTTTTTAAAGTTCTCCGTCCATTGGAAATCGTTATTACCATCTGCAATGGCAAGACCGACATTTTGAAGATCGGTTAAGAAATTCTCCGCACTTTGAAATTGATCCTCGTTGTCAAAATATCTTTTAACTTTGTCTTGCGCTTCTTTCCATGCTGCTTCATACGCCTGTGCATCAAAAGTAAATCCGTCATCAGGATTGATCTTCTTCTGCGTCATAAACTGAGCCGCTTCTTTGAAGTCGTCTGTACCAATCTGCCCATTTGCAAATAGTTCATCCGCTTGGGCAAGATATTCTGCCATCGTTTTCCAAGAAGCATCCTGATTGTCTGCATTGAATGCACTCGTTACACTTGCAACGCTACCTTCAACTGTGTTGATCGCATCAGCCGCATCCTCTGCAGCCGATGCGGTTTCTTGAAGATAAGATTGTAGATCAGAAATATTGTCAATTCCGAGATCGTCTAAAGTAAGCCCCATACCGGCAAGTGCTTTTTGTAATTCTTCAGCGCTTCCAGCAGATTCTTTTAATTCTGCTTTGAGAGCATTCTTACCAAAAGAACCATCAAAGAAATCGCTAAGAGAATTTAATGCCTTTTGTGCATCTGTAAGATCCTTATCTGTAATTAAACGAAGCATTTTCCTAGCTTTTTTCAAAAATACGGCTCGTAACCAGATAGTGCAGTCAAACCTTCTCCATTTACAGAAAAACTATTCAGCATATCTGTGATATCAGAAGCTTTTTCTTGAAGTTCTGAATCCATAGAATCAATAGCTTCTTGAAGGTTTTTCGCATCGCTTTCGTACATTTTCCGAATTTTATCAGATTTCGCCTTACCAGCCTTTTCTTGTGCTTTAACTAGGAGATCTTGATATTTCTGATAAAACGCCAAGTATGATTCTAGAGATCCGGTTCTTGAAATTGCACCATCATTCTCATTAAGATTGATATCTATACCAGGATTTTTGTAAAATTCCTTGAGTTCATCCTGGATATCATCCTTCTTCCATGGATTCCAATGCAAGATTGTATAATCAGGCATATCCATGCTTTTATATTTATTTAAAAGATCTTTTGCATCTTCCGCAGCTTGTCTTTGCTCAGAGGTAACAACTTGTTCTTTTTAACTTTAATGTTCTCTCAAGTTCATCATTTCCCTAATTTGATTTTGTCAATCTCGGTCTGATCAACAAGAGTTAATTGCACATTGTCTGCAGATTGAATCTTGTCAATCATCTCATCAACAGATTCAGTACCTTCTAATGTAACATTGTAATTAGAAGCTATTTCCTGAAGAGTCTGTTTATATTGATCAGCCTTTGCATTTAGATTTTCTACTTCTTTTTGAGCATTTTGAAGATTAGAAACATGTTCTTTAACATTTTTCAGGTTGGTATCATAGGTAAGATTGTACTTATTATCTGCCCATTTCCAAGCCGAATAAGCCGCGAACGCTGCTCCAACAGCCGCAATAAGTGGAAGCATTGTTTTTAGAGTAGCCAGCAATCCTTTGAAATAATTGGAAAGGCCAGAAAATGCCGTACTTGCTTTTGATGCAGATTCTGGGAGTTCGACTATAGAGTCACCTAGTTCCGCATTCTCATTAATGATTTTTTTTTACTTGTTCATTATACCCTGCAGAACCTTCTTTTTAGTTTGCCTAATAAATCTTCTTGTTCTAAAAAGCTTACCTTGTTTTTGCAGAGCCTTTGCTAACGCCGGAGCATTATTTATAGAATCTTTTATTGCATCTGCGTATGTTAATTTACCAGTTGCTGCTTTTGCAGAAAAAGAGCTGCATCACTTGCCAAAAGATAAAGCTTGGTTCTTTAATTCTTTTATTTAAGCCTAACACATTTGCTTTTGCTTCTATCTGTTCTGAATTAAATTTACTAATTCCGTCTTTACCAACACCAAAAGATGCATTAAACGAATCTTTTAAATAATTTTGAAGATCATCATATGATCCTTCATTTTTAAATCGTTTTCCACTTAGATCTCCTAAGCTTCCGAATATACTTCCTAAATCTTTAAACTGCAAATTAATTGTTAATAATGTTGGATTTATCAAACAATTATGATATAATATAGGAAATATTGACGGAGGTGATAGTATGCCAAAGGTATTTTGTCCAGAATGCCAAAATATAGTGAGCAGTTTTGCAGAGGCGTGTCCTGGTTGTGGTTTTCCGATTAAAAAATATATTAAAGAAGCCAAGCTTAGTGATTTTTCAAAAACATTTATTTGCCCAAAATGTGGATCATTTAGCACGGCGACGGATGTAGTAGCAACAATTCAATGCGATTTCTGTGGTACACCAATGTTTCAAACATCTGAATCAACAACAACTACAATTTCAAATACATCATGGCCTAAAACAGAAGATGAAATTGATTCATATATTTATTCTCTCCTTGAAAAATGTAATAAAATAGAGGAATATGACACAGAAGCACATCAAATTTACAAACAAAAATTAGAAGAGAGGGTAATGGCTCGCCGTAAACAACAATCCAGTCAACAACCATCCCCATCCGCCAATCAGCCCCATTGTCCGACTTGCGGTTCTACCGACATCATCAAAATTTCAGCAGCTAAGAAAGCTATGGGTGCTGGATTATTTGGCTTGTTCAGTAAAACCGCTAAGAGTCAGTTTGAATGTAAAAAATTGTGGTTATAAGTGGTAAATTATTCTATGTGAGGTATAAAACATGAGTATATTTGAAAAAGACGATTCAATGAATCGATCCGTTAATTTATGCCTAAGTATGTGTGAACAGCTATATAAAAATAAAATCTCATAATTTAACCGTTCTTTTTTTCAGACGATATTATGCATGATCGTTTACAATATCAAAATGAAAAAGTTGAATTATCCGAAGAACCAGAGGGATTATATGTTCCTGGCGAAAATGGTGCTATTTTTTATAAACTATCCTAATTATATAAAAAATCCACCTGCAACGTTAATTACAATAGTGCATGAGCTTATCCATTATTTTGATTCAATGCTATTCGTAAATGACTTTTGCGATGGAAACTGGGATAATTTTGAAAATCATGAAATATATAAAACATTCCGTTTGTGGAGTGAATTTCACGCAGTATACCGTTCTTTATTACTTGGAAGAGAGATATATGCTTATGCAATGCCAGAATATTACTCCAGAGAAGATATTATAGAAGAATTTCAGGACTTTACTAAAATTAATAATTATAAAAATTACATAGAATCATTTGACGTAGTTGATTATTATCATATTTTTCGATATTGTGCGGAAGTTATGTTGTGTATAGGAATGAATAATCAAATCACATTAGATTATTGTATTACAAATAAATTAGTAAAGGATTTTCCCGCTTTTAAAGAATTATTTTATGATTTGTTAAAGATGACTACGTATAAAGAAGCAAAAGAACATTTAGATCTGATGCATTGGAAATTGTTCAAACATTTTGAATATTAATTCGATATTAACTTTGTCTGATCCAGCAGAAAGTGGAGGTAGTGGTTTGCCGTTTTTATCATAAATTGTTTCACATAGAATAATATCATAATCGCCACATGATTCTTTTTTAGTTGGATCAATATTTGACACATATGGTTTATTATTCATTTTTTGTTACCTCGGAAAACATAAAAAGAAAATTTTATAGTAATAAAAACAAAACAGCAAACTTGCTATTCCACATTGTCCTGCATGTGGTAGCACCGATATTGAGAATATCAGCACTCTCAACCGTGCTGTATCAACTGCTATGGTAGGCATTGCGTCAAAGAAAATTGGCAAAGCAATTTAAGTGTAGGAACTGTGGATATGATTTTTAATGATCACTAAAGACGAACGAGAAGGATAAAATATATGGGAGAAATATTTACATTAAAAGATTTTGAAAATATTCATATTGTTATAAATTATAGCGCTGATAATGACAAAATGCCTGATGTGCTTGAGTTAATTAATGAATTATGTCTTATGGTAAACGAAGCATTTCCGATAAATAAAAAGAAATACTAATAATTTTTGAACCACAAAGAAAAGATCCAATATATTTAAGAGAATCTAAAACGATTATGATAACTCCGCATATAGAACAATGGAATGCAATTGTTTATGAGCTATCACGTGAACTATGTCATTTCGAAGTTATTGACGAAGCGCCACAGGCAAATAAATGGTTTGAAAGAATCCATTTGCGAGGTTGCATCTTATTATTTTTTCTTTTAAAAATGGCAAAATTATATCATCTAAAATATCTTGCCACAAAAGAAGAAAAAAATATAAACGTTATATGGAATTTGTTGCAACATATTCAAGACAATCAGAAAATTTTAAAAATTTTCTCAACGGGCGATTTAGTTATTGGGAAAGATAAAGCATTATTAGACGTGCTTCAGAAAAATGAAAAATTACGTGAATATAATCGTTATATTGCTATAAAAATTTTGCCTGTATTCCAAACCAATCCACAATTATGGGAATGTATTCAGTATCTGGGCAGCGTTGACGCAGAACATCCATATGCTTTTCTATTACAATGGAATACAATTTGTCAGAAAAATATTGGAATCGATGTATATGAGATAATTCAAACCTTGGGCTGGTCAAATATTCTCCGAATATAAATTTTGAATCATCTATGCGGTATTCATCAGGTAGTCGTATACCAATTCGAACTGAAGGATCATTATCAATCTCTTTTAAAAAGACCTTCCGTATCGATGTCAACATATTTTTTGCCATCTTTATAATATGTTTTAATATAATCAGAATATCCCATTTAATCACCTACTTTCTAATTAAGGAGAAGTAAACTATGCTTACAAAAGAGAATTTGATTCATACTGTAACAAAAATTACTGTATTAAAAAGAAAATGATGAATGTAAAATTGGTACAGGATTTTTCTATAAATACCATGCAAATGATCGAGAAAATTATGCATTAGTCTCGAATAGGCATATATTTGAGAATATGAAAAACGCTTTGTTTTCTGTCCCTATTGAGCAAAACGATCAAGTGAATCTTCTAAACAATGAAATACGTATCCAACCATATTTACATCCACAATATGACGTTGCAGTAATTGGAATAAATGATCTAATCGATTCACCAGAATATGTAGGAAAGCTAAAAATATCTTGGATTACAAAAGAAGATATTATAACGGAAGATTTTCCAATATCTTCAATTGAATATGCGTTAATGATTGGATATCCGTTATCATTTCAGTCTGATAATTTTGTCCTCCACTTATTCGAAGTGGTGTTATTGCAACACCTCTAAAATCAAAAATTTAATGGATTGGAACGTTTCCTTGTAGATATGGAATGCTTTAGTGGATCAAGCGGATCACCGATATTCATTAATCGTGATAGTCAATATTATTTAGTAGGGATTGAACAATCAAGCTATTCATATAAAGAAAAAGAAGTTGGTCTTGGAGAATGCGTGAAAACTACAATGTACTTTCTTCATTCTTACCATAATATTTTACAAGAACCATCTTATATAGAGACTCAAATTGATTTTTTAGATACTTGATTCGTTTTCAATGAGTCTACAATATCAAAATATGTCTTTTTAATACGACTATCGACTTTTCTTTTGCATTAATACAGCAGATAATATATCAATATCATTCTGCAGTATTCCTTCTCGTACATATATTTGATTATCTGAATCAATATATACATATGACATATTTTGTGAATTTAATTTATCTGAAGACACAATTCTTGTTTCTATCTTGTTTGCTGTTTGCTGAATATTGATAATAATCACCTGCTTTCATTAAAACTTATTTTTAGACAAAGGAAAAAATAAAAAGATATGTCATGGAAAGGTAGAGTCAGAAGAAGTATACAGCCATGGCCCTGGTGGGCTATAGCGTTGTTATTCTTTGTTGCATTTTTGTTGAAAATGTTTTAGAAGTGGAAGAGGAGAGTATGGAAAGTTATATTTCCATACTCTCCTCAATGCAATATTGACTGGCACATTTCAGGTAAACGGTAAAAACTGAGTACCTTGAACATTTAATATTTGCTCGCTTGCATCAATAATACCATCTGGATCAGATTCTAATGTTTCAAATACTAATTTAGATTCCATGCTTTCACATCCTCCATTGTTATTCTGTAATTTGACGATAAATATCTATATAATTTTCCTATTATTTTCCAACAACGCCAGAAATAGGATAGAAGCTGGCGTGTGATGAGAAAGCATCACAACTTTCGTATACCGTGGAACATGCATTCAACGCATATAAACTATGGCATTATATACGCTGGAGGAAGGGTGTTCTCTCTACTCCTCCTAACTTTCATATGCTTCGCTCGTCATTATGATTTTATTTTTAATTTCATAATTGCTGCTAACGTTTCACATATTACTATACGTAGTCAGGTTGGCTCGTGCGTTCTCGCGGAATTTTCATCCGTTTCACTGCATTACTGCAGAATAGCGAATTCGACGAATTGATCCTCTATTTATTTTTTACAAGCACTAATCTCCCTACGTTGAAATATCATTCCATTGCTATGATATTCTCCGCATTGATAAGCCAGTTTACGATAAACTATAGCCAGGATTTTGGCTAACCTATGCTTGATACAAATTTGAAACCACCAAGTGCTGTTAAAGCTGTGCCAAGTGGCCCAAGTGTTTCAGTAATTTTAGTAAGAATTTCTAAGAATTGTGTTCCGCTATCTATGACAGCCTTGAAAGTGTCTGATGATAGAACAGAAGTTGAAAATTCTTGGAATGTAGCCTTGAATCTTTCAAGACTGTAATCGATACCTTTTTTGGTAATTAGTTAATTCTCTTTCGGCGGAACCTTCGGAATTTTCCGCTGTTTGATATGCTGCCTTAATAACATCTACGTTATTCAGGGCGGCAGCCAGACTATTCGACTGATTTTTGCCTGCTAATATTTCAAGAAGTGAAGCACGGTTGATATCTGTCATATCTTGCCATTTTTCACCAATACCTACAACAATGTCATAAATATCCTTGAAATTATCTTTATCTTTCATGATGTCAAAGCCACCAGTTAATGCTTTGACTTTAGGCTTGTAGTTTCGAAGTAGAAGTTACTAAACCTTCAGTATCTTCACCCATAGATTCAAGCTCGGTGTCTGCCATTCTGTTACTTTCATCTGACAAACAGATTACTGACCATAATATAATTATGGCGATACGTTATTTCTAGCGTATTCTCACGTTTCATATTTAAGGAATTATTGCGTGACGATTACAGTTATATTAACTATAAAAGAAATCTTATAGATTTGATCGGACTGTATATTATCGTTTCCTATTTATAAGGAGAGCGAGATAACTTCAATTTATATGTTACCATATAAATCCTGCAGTCTCTTGGGATACTTATAATTTCACATATTATTTGTACTTATAATACCAATTATAACCACCAGAATAATGTCTCCCAGAACAAAGTGCTGACGCAATATGTTTTTGCTCCAGTGGCATCAATTGCTTCCTTAATCGTTGAGTATTCTGCAATGAAATTACCATTCTTATCAAATTGAATTACTGGAGAATAATCTCTTCTTCTATAATTCTGAGGATATGTTATTTTTCCATAATGAATTGCATCATATATACGGTGCTTTGTATAACCAAGCATGTTTTCACAATCAGAAACAGAATATCCTTGATTTAATAAAATTTGAACCTTTTTCTCATCTATTTTATTTGAATAATCGAGATCAATATATGAAGGCACAGATTGGATGTCAGGGAAAAATAATTGAATCATTTCCAAAACTGTATAATCTCTCTGATCTACTGCGTAAAAATTATATCCAATAGATTTCCAATATTTTTCTTTGATTTTATCTTTTTGTTTTTGGTCTTCAAAGTCATGGAACCAACTCTGTATTTCAATTGCGATCTTTTGATTATGATTAACAATATCCGTTGGCAGTGAATGATTGGTATCTGGATTAACACATGATTTATCTTCAACAACAGTATCTGGAAATTCATGTAACCAAACTTGTTTTAAAACTAAAGCATGTGTTGATTCTAATTGGTTACATTCACAATGAGAACATTTTGCACCTGTTTTATTAGTAGATAAATTATCTTCACTTAAACATCTTTTTCTATTAATATTATTCCAACTATTATAGAAGGTACGACCGCATTTCAAATGTTTAATTAACAATCTCTCATCTCTATTTTTAAAATGTTCCGATAAACAAATATATTCTCCATTTGTATTTTTTTATTGAGAAATGTATTTATATTTTGTATAGAATATTTGTTTGACTTTTGCTATTGGAAATGGATAACTTTTATTCATTATTTGGTTATATATCACATCATATAAATACCCGTTATTGTCAAGGCATGTTAAAGGAGATAATGTTATTCCTTTAAAATCAGATTCTTTGACTTGCAAATAAAAACCATGTATTGATAAATTATTTTTAATGTCATCATAAGTCAAGTTCATAGTGTATCCTGAACAAATATCACACTTGATCTTATGTCCTTGTCTTACAGAATTAAAAGAAGTTTGAAATAAATTTCCGCACTCACATCTAAATGTTAAAATACTTTTTGAATTTTCATATTTTCCAGAAACATAAGTGCATTTACAGTTTTCTTTATGTAATTCTAGATAATGTTGAATGTTGTATATAACATCAGGGTTCGATTTATGGAATCTAATTGGTTGCTTCGTTGTATGTTCCAATTTATCAAAACATGGGTATACAATATACCCTTCTTTATCATAACATCGAAATTTCGAATGTGAATTTTTATATTTCCCACTTATGTAAGTATATCCATATTGTTTTAAAAGTTCTATAATATTTTCATCTTTATGTGATCTTTTATCAATCATTTAATGTTTACCTTTCTTTTTGATAATTCATTTTTATATTCTCTTAATGATTAGAAAGGTATTAATAAATTGCTATAAAATTATAAGTCTTTCCTACGTCTCTGGTGTTCCCTCACCATTTGACATATATAGTTATCCTCTATGCTATTTTTAAAAGCGCTGCATAGCATACAAACTTTCCTTGTATGGAGGCACAAATTTTACCTCTAAGTCTGGCGCTTACAGTTTTCCACATATTACCGACTTTATCCGGATCTTGTATGGTTGTGTTCTTTATTTTTGTTTGTTAGATTCATAACGTCTAACTGCTAATAATATTTAGCACACTATGTCATCATAGTGAACAGGTCATGTCTTCACCCACAGCATTATCTGTTTGGGGTATACCTTTTCAAATTAAGGGGATTTCTCCCACGCCTTTATGATTGCGTCTTACTCCTGATGATTCAGATATTCTGGATTTCCACCATTATTTGATAATCAAAATTGATATTTCTGAATCCCGACAAGGGATGACCGTCGAACGTTTACCCTCGACTCAAGTACCGAATGATCTTCGGGATACGTTAGGGTACTTCGCTGCCAGCGTTCTAATCCATACGTTTTTAAACCGTCATACAATAGTTTCCTTTGTATTGTGGTGTATGATCATAAAGAGTTCTATGGCAATTAAATATATTCTTAATATGTGTTTCCACATATTGAACCAACTTGTACCACCTGGTTCCAGTAATTAGTGCAATTGATTTTGAGAGGCTTGTATGACTTGCATTAAACGAAGCTGCACTTCTCTGTAACGCTTCACCAATACCGTCTGATCCAATTGCATAATTATTTGCTACCTCGTTAAATTTATCCACAATTGATTCAGCCTCATCAGCTTGCATATTAAAAACCTTGTAACGTAGAAACCAAACTTTCTGAAGCCGATTCCTGCGTCATATTATCTCCAACTCTCTGATACAAGGTTGTAACATCAGAAAGTTTCTTGGCATCGTCAAGCGACCAACCCAACTTCGACCAATCCGCAGTACTACTAATTACATCACTAACTGTAGCACCATATTTCTTGGCACTTTCAGCAGCCTGATCCCAGTACTGACTTAATTGGCTCTCCGATGCATCACTTGCAACTTTTTGCCAATTCAATTTGAGCATCATTGATTTCCTTTACATTAGAAACAACCTTTGATGGAATTTCCATAACGACATTCTGTAACATGCCGTAAATTCCAGTGAATTGAGCAATTTGATTAACAGCACGTTTTGTATCTTGCCAAAAACTTGCGCCTGTTAATCCATCAGCAGAAATTTTTGCTTTCAAATCCCTAGCTTTAGCGTCAACTTCTAACTTTTGTCCTTCTGTTGTTACATTTTTATAAGCATCACGAACTTCTTCAAGCTGCGCCTTATATTTCTTCCATGCCTTGCTATTGTTATTGATATAAGATTGCATCTCATTTGACGCACGTAAAGCGACCCCAGGTGCTAGTGTTGCAGTTTCTTCAGCTTTTACCTGTTTCATCGCAGTCTTATATTTTTCTTCTTCCTCAGTCATCTTTTGAAGATTTTTTACTAAGACACTCAACCTCTTCATCACTAAGATCAGAAACATTCGTATCTTTTAATGATTTTTGAAAGTCTTCACGAATCTCTTTGAACTGTTTAAAGCTTTCTCTTGCACGAGTCAGTGACTCAGAAGTTTGCCCCTCATACTTAGAAAGAGTATTTTTATATCCAGCTTCCGTTGCAGAATATGTTCCAGTTTGCAATTCTTTCTGAACTTCTGCTAATTTTTTACGAGCATTAATTTCCTGCTCGATGCCAGAAATAATTTTAGAATTATCATAGTTGACAGCTTTTGTAATTCCAGAATCACTATTAGTATAAGAATCTCGTAGAGTTTTTAATTTTTCTAATTGCGATTTGCTTGCAAAACCATCGGAATTTTTTACAAGATTATCAATTTTATCAATAGTTCTCTGAAGTGTGGTACCATCTAGATTTTTTGAAAGTGAAGTTCCAAGCGTTTTCGCGGTAGTTTCAACTTCATTAAGCTTTGCATTCAAAATATCAGCATCCGAAGCAATTTGTGTTAAATTTCCAGAAGATCCTTTTGTCAATTCTGCTTGTATACTAGCCTGATTGTCATGTATGGTATTCACTGTTTTTTCTAAAGATGATAAAACGTCTGCAGAACCATCTTGTCCAGCGTACTGAGATTTAAGCTTTTCAACTTTTGCGTCAAATTGTTTTATACAACTAGCTGATATAAGATTTTTTGCTTGAGCTACTTTTTTTATCAATGGCATTTTGAAGCTTTGCTGCATTTGAATCTCCAACGACGGTATCTTTTTTGATGTTTTCTCCATAGTGCTATTGACTAGGGTCATGACATTTTAAATTCTTTACCAGCAGAAGTGCATTCATCAAATTTTGACTTAATTTGATCCATTGATGCGCCAGAAGTAACAAGACTTGATAATTCTTTTTTCCAAACCTGTTATAGTTGTATCAAGTGTTCTTGCTCTTTCAATTGCATCTGTGGATTGTCCAGCATAATTACTTAGTTGTTTCGAACGCTGTCCCTGACGAATAGCAGTATTGTCATCATTTCCATAAGCTTTGATTGTAGCATTTTTCTCATCGACATACGTGTTGTAACCATTAGCTTTTCTACGAAAATGATTAAGAGCTTTTTGCTCCACTTCATCATTATAAAAACCTTGCTTTTTTGCATCTGCAATATATTTTCGATTTGCAGACATTTCATCAACTAAATCAGAAATCCGACCTTTGACATACTGTTTATCCTCTGTGGCTACTTTGTCTTTTTGCTTCTTTTGTCTTTAATGAATAATATTCCGTTACGTCTTTATTTAACTGAGAGTATGCTTTTTGAAGATCAACGACAGTATCTTTTTCAGATGTTAGCTTATTATTATTGTAATTTTGTTGTACGCCATTAGATTTTGTATAGCTATAAGAAGTAGAAGACTTGCCGTTTTTCCATAACGAGTAGATCGTACAACTTTGTCGGCATTTATTCCATCAAGCTGATCTTTATCATCCGCAGTTTTTTTGATGATTTTGTCTTAGTTGTTGATTTCTTAGATTTTTTTTTTGATCTTTTTATCTAGATCATCTATTTTCTTTTCTGCAGTAGACGAAACATCTGTATCAACCGAAATTTTTCTCTTTTTTTTTTTTTTATCTAACTTATCAAGTTCAGAATCATCAACCTTTGGCTTAATATTTGTGCCAGCAAGTTCTTGAAGAGCTTTATTTGTTGCCTCAAAGTCTCTTTTAGATTTTTTTGTATCATTGGTAATCTCTTTAATACCTTGACTGATTTTGTCTTCCATTTCGGCTCTGATTTTTTCACTTCGCCTATATATTGTTTTTGAGTCAGACATTTATACCTCCAATCTAATCATCATTTAATATATCATTGATTCGTTTTTTCAATTGCTATATTAATATAAGGGGGACAACCGTCCAGATTCTATCTGTTGTTGAATGTATTCTTCTGGTGTCGGAGATGTATTTGGCGTCAATAGCCATCTGCCTTCGCCGTGCTTTCCCTCTTTGAAAAACTTATCAAAAAACATCTGCAGCAGGTAACGAATTTCCACCAAAAAAACTTGGATAATCGCTCATTTCTCCTTCATTTGTTATAGCATACAAACCAGAACCTTCGGATGATACCGACGTTTTAACCCCAGTTTTGAAATTATTTGTTCTTTTATAAACAGATCCTTCATCATGTTTATAATATTCTGCTAATGCCTCATCTTTTAATTCATTCATTTTTGGCTGTAAATCTATAGCAACTTGATTTGCAATTTCTGAAGAAATGTTATTTAATCTTTTTACTTTTTTTCGTTTTTTCAATTGCTTCTTCACATTATTTCAATAAGTCATTAATCGAATTAAAAAGTCCATCCATAGATATAGACATGATATATATCTCCTTGTTATAGAAAAATCTTCTGACATTTGACTGCCAGAAGATTTAATTAATTCTTATTTTTATTTATTCTTTTCTGTCATTCTTTTTTGCACATCCATGACAGTATCAACCATTACATCTCGAATTGCTTTTGCGTTCAGCATTTTACTTTCATTCATTTTTTTTAAGAATATTCATAATCATTCCAATGCTTTCTGGATTTTCAAGAACAGGTTTTGCAGCAACCTGAACATTTCGTCCAATATTTGCTACAGCATTTGCCATTTCTGCAATTTCCGTATACATTTCATGTTTTTCATCCGTACAATGAATCATTTTTTGTAGTTTAAAATCTACAATCTTTTGTACACTTTCCATCACATGGTTTTTGGTATTGATATACGTAAAATTAATATCATTTTTCTTATCTGATTTATCTACATTATAGAAAAATTTATTTACATGCGCATGAAGATTTTGATCTTGCATAACACAATCATAGATTACATCGTCTTTTTCAAATTCAACACCGTCAATAAAATAAACAGCAATAGCAGTAATAAGTGCAGCTTCCTTATTCCACGGTGTATACTCACCGCCTTCAAACATATAATCTACAATGAAGTCAATTGCTTTTTCTCATCTGCAAGTGTAATAACCGGTTTAATTTTTACATATTTTGTAATCATTTATTTTCTCCTTTTTATTCCTGATAAATTTTAACTTCCCAATGATATCCGTCATCTGTATGAATACTATATTTATCAGAATAAGCATCATACTTTACCTGACAGATCTGGGAAGAGTTTTCTACTATTTTGAAATACAAGTGTGACGGCAAACAATAATTTCTCTTTTTTTAAAATATCATCTATTTCACTGGAGTACATTGTTTACCTCTTGAGTTTCTTTTTTTCTTACGTTTTCTTTCTGCCCGATTCTTTTTCACGATCTCGTATTCCTGCCATCCTCCGTCGATCTTGGAATAACAAATCCATTTATAGTTAACATCTGGATAGCAGTACCAGAATAGTTTTCTTTTAATCAGTGCAACACTGTCAGGGCATCCCTTAGTGTCAACAACTTCTTCATGTCCATCCTTATAGACAATAAAAAAAAATCAGCCACATATTTTATTGGCTGAACAGTTTTTCCGTCGTGTTTGAACTTTGGTTGTAGCTCATATGGCTTCTGTAATTCACAATCCACCACATCGCCACTCTCCACCACTAATGGGCAAAGCACATCACGATAATATTTCATTTCTAAAATTGAATCAAAAGTTATATTATTATAAGTACGTTTACTTACATCTTTATCTACGTTATATTTAGATCTAGCGATTGTAATCACTTCCTTTTAAATATTATAATTATTCTTTTATTTTAAGATTTACTTCATTAATACTATCTGTTACAAAATTTACTTTTTTTCATATGACATATTCTTTTCCTTAGAAATCTTCTCCGCTGTCAATTTACATATGACAGATGCGATTGTTAGTATATCTAAGGATTTTCCAAATCCTAATGTTTTTGGCTTTTCTCAAATTTTAAGCATATTATAAATCCAAATATATTGTTTCACCTCTCTCAAACAGACGGTGATTAATCTTTGATTAACAACTTATCATAATCATTTTTCATATCTTCATACATAGATTGTTTTGTTCTTTCAACAATCATGTTTATAAATTTATTGTATAATTTTCGAAACATATAAGACCTTCTTTTAATGACCGTGAATTTTATTGCGATAATTCGCGGTCATGTTATTAGATGAAATTCATCTTTCAAATTATTTCTTTTCGTTAAATCTTAATTTTACCTCAACTGGTACAACAGGAAGATGTTCCATACAATAATTAAACTTTGCATCTCCCGTATGGTTTCCGCCTATGGCGTTATATGTCGCATGAAGGCTAATAAATTCTTCAACCTCATCTTCTGGTATTCCATTATTAGAAAGATAGGATTTATATTTTTTTGATTAATGTGATTCGCTAAAGATTCTTTTTTGGGCTTGAATTAAATTTTTTTATTTGCTCTTGTTCTTCTTCATCTGACTTAACAATTTGAGATATGTTATCTTTTAATTCTTGCTGGATTTGCAAACTTTGTTTTCTTATCATGGATTCTATTCTTAGAATATGTATTCACAATATTTTGCGTATCCGTGATAGCTTTACGGATCTCTTCCAGATATTGATCTAGATTTTCTTGTATTTTCTTATCATGTTTTATTGATTGACTGACGTCTTCTTCGCGTTGTTTTGAAAGCTCTTTTACCTCTTTTGCTGTATTTATAAGCAATTCATGTTCTTCTTTTTTTTTCTCGCGCATTGCTTTTGTTTCAATGCCCAAGAATTCAAATAAAAACCAATGTAATACTTGAATAATTGCCTGGAATCCTAGCAACGCTACAAAGATTGTTATTCCGAATGCCTTCCAGTCTATGCCAAAAAAATCACGTATAGGTTCCACGTTACACCTACACTTTCTAAGCCTTTGGCTCTGTATAAGTCATAGCATTTTCTGAATCACCAGCGCCTGCTGTCGTAGGATCAATTACAATACCTAAAATTGCCAATACTACGAACACTGCATTAACAACGTTAACTAAATTGTCTCCAAGCTCGCTCAAGTCAATTGTGAAACCAAATACTGCAGCAATAGTTTGAATAAGTACAATTACCGCTGGAATTAATGAAATCCAGAACATTTTATTTTTTACTCTAACGAGCCAATTAATATTTCTCATAGCTTTACCCTCCATAATTTTGATATGATAGGAGAGTGATAATACACTTTTACGCCCATAACCATGAGCAACCTATGTTAAGTTCCTCAATGTCATGACACAATTTTTTATTTGGTTACATATGTAATCAAGTTCTTCTTTTGTTTCTGATCCACACAAAGTTAAACGGATGCCATTATGAATATATTTTTCTTTCATTCCGATGGCAAGTAAAGTGTCAGATGATTTCAAACTTCCGGAATTACAAGCAGATCCAGTAGATACAATTACACCATACTCATGAAGTAAGGTCATTAATGCTTCGCCAGATACTCCTTCAAAACACAAGAATAAATTATATGGCAATCTATTATTATAGGAGCCAACAACAAAAAAATTTGGAACTAATCCTGATAATGTTTTCACGAGATAATTTCGTTTTTCTGATGTACATTGATCATAATTATAATGCTTTACAACGTATCCTAGAGTTAAGATGCCAAGTGTGTTCTCTGTTCCACCAAAAGGCCATGTTCTTGCGAACCATATATAATAGGAGACAATTGAATATTATCCTTTTTATATAAAACCCCACACCCTTTTAAAGATCCTAATTTATGCGCAGAAAACCCTGCAATATCAATATCCAATTTCTTGACATCCAGTGGAATTTGACTGATCGACCCAGTGCAATCAACATAAATTTTACCGTTATAAAAATGGATCAAATCAGTGAACTTTTCCACATCTTGTATTGTACCGATTTCACTATTAGCATAATCCATAACCACAAAACTTCTTTTTATGATATATAGAAAGAAGAGATTTCAAATCATCAAAATCAATTTCGCCCTGTCCATTTACTTTTAATGGAATAGCATTTCTAACTGTTTTTACATAATTTAAAATTGATTTATGCACAATAGGAGAGTACAGAATAACACATTCATTTTGATCTTTATATCCTTTGACTGCTAGCGTATTAGAAGCTGATCCTCCAGAAGTAAATAAAATATTACTTTCATCTGCATGAATAAAATCAGCAATATTTTTTTTCTTGCTTTGTCAATTTTATTCCGAATATTTCTTCCTTCCTGATAAGCACTTGATGGATTATAATAATCGTCTAAAATAGATATAATATAATTTTTGTCTCTTGGTTTAATGGAGTAGTAGCAGCGTTATCTAAATAAATTTTCATAGCCACACCTACTAATCATAATATTCATTGTTAATATAAAAATTTTTCAATGCTTCAAATAGCTCTGGTGTCTTTTTTATATTTCCAAATGGTTTTTCCATCATCATCGACCTTTACGAATTCATAACGAATACCGTATTCTTTGAGATATTTGTATTCATCTACAAAAAGAAGTGGCATACTCCTTATCAAATTTCATTTCCTTTTATTCCTTCCTGATATATAAGCGTAAAAAATAGGGGTGCGTATAATTGATATATACGTACCCCTATAATTCTCATATATCAATCAACACTATTTTTATTCACTTTAGATTTTGGAACAATCTTTACAGCTTGTTCTCTTTTTTTTAGTCGCAGTAACTTTTTTATCATTCTTATTATCAATAATTTCTGATACAAGTTTTTGGATATTTTCCTTGTAGGTAGAAACTTTTGATAAATCACACAATGATAGATTTGTAGCTGCTGTTTCTTTACTTATTGCACCTTGAGCGTAATCGCTTACAGTTTCAAAAACATTTTTGCAATTTTCTGTATCAAACAGATTCATCCACATCGGGAGATTCTTGCTCGTAGGACAATATCCGCAATACTCATAAGCCTTACCACAAGTAAGACATACTCTGTTATTTGCCATTTGTTTCTCCTTCTGATTAGAATCAGTCTTCGTCAACCTCATCAGCATCGTAAACGCTATACAGAATCTTTTCATCTCCACAATATTCGATCTCTAGATCGCCTTTGAAATCCATAGTTGCAGTGTCAGCACTAACTGGAACAGTGGTTTCCGGAGATATCTGGAATGATGGCATTACAATGTAATCTGCTTTTAGCTCATTTTTTCTTACATGGATTGTAGTATGTAGCTTTCATAATTGCGTATACAGATGTTGGGAATTTGTTTGCGTTATTGTGAATTACAGCACCAGTCTCTACTTCACGATCATAACGAACAAAGAACATCTCTGCTTCATCATCTAGTGGAAGAGTCAGTACAGCGCCTTCTTTCGCAATAGAGAATTTGTCTGCAGCAGCAGTCGTATCCATAGTATATGTTTTTCCAATGGAACCATCACCAAAATACTGAGCTACTTTTTACGGAACCTTCTACATATCCAGTAATCGTAACAGTTTTAACACCATTTTTTAACGTGCATTAGTCTTGGCATTTTTACTTTCCCATTCTTAGAAGCAAAAAATTGGTTGAGATCCAGAAGATGCAGCAATAATATTGGTGTTAACAAAAGCATTTGTTGCAGAAAAAAGCACCTGATTTAGATTTCCAAATTTTCTTTACAAGATTACCATTTTTATCGGTAACATCTGTAGATTCAGCAGTGACTTCAATGCTTGCATCACTTAATTGAGTTAGTACATATTGTGGAATACCAGTACCTTTATCTTCTACATAAAAGTATAGAATCTCTTTATAGATTTTGTCACCTAATTTAAAAACTCATTTGTTTTTCCTCCTTAAATTTTTTTATAAAAAAAAATCATGCAGATCCTTTAAGATCTCGCATGAAATTAAATTCATTTTTTGGAATTTTTGATGTATCAACAAATCCAGAATAACTGCCATTAATGACAGCATGTGTTGATTCATAAATTTGAAGTCTTTGTACGCTATCATAGAATTCCACAATTCCAACATTGCGTAGTTCATTTTTTTTATATTTCGATCCAGGGTGATTCAGATAGAAAGAAATCATAGATAATAGACTTGGTGGTTTTAAAGAATTGTCTCTTTTCATCGCCAGCAAATTCTGTTTGTCTCTATTGATAAGATCTCTTTTAAGAGTCTTGCTAGAAGTGAATTCCTCTTCTGGCGGAAATGCATGAAACATATATTGAATATATTTACACATTTTAATTCGTGTTGGTTCGTCAATCTTTATATCTTGAATAGGATTATATAAAACAACACTTTCTTTTCCATCTTTTTCTTCGGGAAAGAAAGAAAACCATGAAAATCAATATCACCAAACATCAGTTTTGAATATTCCAAATCAATATGTTTGATTAAAATGGAAAACAATTGCTGATTTGTGATATCATTCCAGTCAATTCCATTGTTCCAAAGTTGTAAACGACATTTTGTTGTATTTGAAATAAATGGATAAATAACAGATTGTATATTTTTTTTCTCCGTATGTTATATAGTCTTGAATTGATGGCTGATGAATTGTGATTCTATCATTCACTACATAATCATCTCCAAAATATAGTTGAAGAGGATTAAAATCTAAATATTCTTCTTCATTATTTCCTTCATTTACTATCTGTGCTTCAATTGCACTTTGTACAAGATCATTATTCGCAAACCCCATAATTTACCACCTTTTATTACTATAGAAGGATTTACCATTCTCTGTTTTTGTAATATTGTTTGGGGGTAATAATCTGATATTGCAAAGTACGAACAAGATAGTTATTATCCATCGTTGATGCTTTATCTAAAGATGGAATCGGATTTTCAACCTCAGTTCCAATCCATGCAAATCTATCTCGCAATATTGCAGCAATTAGATCATGTCTTGGTAAACCAGTAAGATCATCTATAACATCTTTTTCATGGATAAATATTGTGAAAGTAAGAAGAAGTGTTTTTACAGAATTATTATATCTTGCTAAGTCGCTAAAACTTGTTTGATAACATACATAATTCCTAGAATCTGTTTCTGTTTCTGGGAAAATATGTATGGACGGATATGGGCATTTTCACCAAAATAACGATCCCACTCACCCAATGGCTCGCCATCTGCATCAACGTTTAAATTTCCATCATCGTCAAATAATTCAGATTCCAACTCTGCATCATGAATCGCATACAGTAATTCTGGACAGTGTAATAATGTTTGATATACTTGATTTTTGATGCGAATATTATCATCATCTGGATTATGTGTATATGCGCGTAATTTATTAAGCATATCATCTTTTGTATGAAAGGAGTATTTATTTATTTTGTTCATTCAGATACCCCTATACAGTAATTTCAAAATTTTCAGCTACTGAATAATGTTATTATTTAAAGAAATATCACATGATATTAATAATAATTTCCCTAAATAATTTCGATCGTTGATAAATTTCATTTTAATTTGATTATATTTACAACCAGATTTTGACCACGATACATGATCAGATAATTCATTATTTTCTACGGAGCATTTCCAAGTAAATTCTCCTCCTTTATATTGATCAGATATGTCATTGTGATCCTCGTCTAGTATTTTTATAGTAAACAGTTTATAACTGCCACCAACTTTTACATTGGTAGAAGATGCTATAATTTTTTTATTTATACCGGCAATTTCTCCAGGTGTTGATGGTTCGACTGGGATAACAGACGAATCATAATAATCAGCATACATACCAATAATCTTGCCATTTTCGTCACGTTCAATATAATCTCTATGTTCATCCCAAAAATCTTGATAAATTGTAAGTTTTTGGATTCCGACAGGTTTTGTGTTTTCTATTTTTGTTACAGACCATGCCAAAGGATGTTCTGTTGGCGCGCTAATAATAAGACGCATTGTTTTACTAACGTCATCGTTGTACCAAAACTTTTCTGTGATCGGATTTAATGGGAACCAAATTTTATCCTGGTTGTCTGGGTGGGCAAAGTAGTGGTCTCTGTTTTCCAGTTGTGTACGAATTCTGGTTTCGAAGCACACCCCACATTTTCCGCTTAATTCTGTTTTGACCAGTTTTTTCAATCCATGTCAAATTATAATCACATGGAAGAATTAAATACTTTCGAAATTGGTTTTCAATTTCTCTTCCAACAATTAACCATTTATGATAAATATTATTATCATCTGGAATATCGACGAATAACCCAATCGGAAAATCGGCTAGATACCGTTCGTGATAATCTGTTTCATAATAATACAAATCATCATTCTCGGAAAAAGAATATTTTTGAGACGGACGAAATTGTAGATAATAAGGAACCTGATCCTTATCTATAGACTGATAAGAATTAATAATAAACTTTGCATCAATTGGTGTTTTGGTTGTATTGTCATAAGTCATATTCTGATTTTTATCTGGCTGATCATCATGGTAAAAATCATATATATAACACTTTTTTGCCTGGATGTCATGATCAAATGTTTGTTCCATAAGAAAATCTGAGTTTTCTTTTGTTATTTCACCAATTGTTTTTGCATCATTTGATCGTAGGCTTGATATACGTCTAGCTGTTGATAGGTTTGGCATGACTATTTACCTCCTCTAACATAGCTTTAATATATCCATGAGAATCTAGAATAGCTTTTCTAAATATTCTATAACTATATTTTGGACTATCTATTAGATCGTATGCCGCCTGTAATGTCGAAATTAAAAGTAGCATATCATTTGGACAACCTAATAATGTATTAAGTCCACCGAATTTAAATAGAATATCTTCAAAGTATTTTTTGAAATCATCATCTGAATTAAAAATTCTGTCTGTCACTAGCTTATCTTTATATAAAAGTAATCTATGTATATTTTTTGTGCATTAAACATGCTGCGTTTTTTATTTGTTCGTCAGAAAAAGTTCCATATAAATAATCCATATTATGTACCATTATTAATATAAGAATTATAAAGATAACCATGATCTCTAATAGTCTTACTTAATTCCTTCTGTACATTTTCTAATCTTGTCTGAAGCAATCTGTATGGATTGTTTAGCATTTTTTCTTCTTTTCCACCAACCATCATAATGGTATAATTTAAAGAATCGACTCTTGGACTGAGCCATTCAATTGTAATCCCTAGAACAAATAATTTGCACACATACTCAATATCAGAACTTTCATCTATTGTATTTACAAGATTAAAAGAAACTTCTTGCAGTTCATCGTCCAATACAATAGAAGAGAAGAGTCTTCTGATTCTTGCATCTCCAAGTACATTGTGTAGTCTTTCGGTGTAAATCTCATAAAAAATCATTAGAATTTAATGCTAATTCCTTCGGATCGTCGATCCTGCCCAATGCCCTTGAAAAGATAGTTTCATAAGGAAGTATCATCTTAACCTCCTTTATTTAACAAATAATTCACTTAGAAGATTAAAATCCGAATCAAAGATTTCACTGAGTTTTCTTACTTTTTGCAATACTGTCAAGATGACCATTAGCAATCTCTGTAGCAATCATCTGTTCCAGGATGGTTCTTATAGCTTCTGGCAGCTCTTTGATTTCCATTTCCATCTGTCTTGTAGACATATCAAGAATTTTGAGCAAATCATTTCTTGTATACATTTTCTCATATACTTTTTTTTACAGTAGGAAAATCTTCCAGTAAATCGTCATCCAGGATAACAAATCTTGGTAAGAATACATGGTCTGAACCTTTTCTAATCAAAGAAACAAGGTCACGATAATTGATTTCGCAATCATATCCATAATCTTTGAATTCATAAATATTTCCAGATTGAGACGTGATGTTTAATCCCCCATAACCTACTGATCGACACAGAATATAATCTGAATCTGTAAATACCTTTTTCTCTTTTTCGATTTTTTCTTTTCAATTGGTTTTTCAGCAATAACCTGTTCTTCTGCAGTTACTTTTGTATCAACTTTAGTAGCTACTTTTTCTAGTTGTAGTAGCAGTTTCCTTTTTTGCTCGTGCTGTCGGCATGGCTTTCCCTCCATTAAAATAGGAGAGTAGTAATTATGCTACCCTCCCAATATTTCTTATACTATAATTCAGATTAGTCCTCTGTAATGGTCCATTGACCAAATACTTTTCCTAGTCTTGTAGATACTCCAAGCTCTCTCTGAACTTCGTATTTCATGATATCAGCGATGTTACTATTAGCTGTTCCACGCTCAGTGATTTCCTCGATTAAAGTCTCACCAACATCAATCATATCAACCATTTTGTCATCACCAGAAGCAAATACATAAAGAACATCATCTTTATACATATCTTTTGTAAGATCATTCTTTGCGAATCTTTGTGGAATCTCAATTAGGGTATAACGTCCATAATTACCGAGACGACCCATCTTTGCTACATCCTCTTTCTGAGAACTTGCGATCCAATTAACATCAATAAGACCATCAAGCTCCTGAAGACCTACCATAGTTCCCATAATAACAACTTCTGCATTGTCATTTGCTACAGATACATTCTGAAGAACTTTGTTAAATTTCTTTCTATTTGCTGCGTTAAGTGCGCCATTCTGAACAAATTGTGTCTGTGATGGAAGTTTCTTGTGTGCTTCTAGAATCTCTGCAAAAATAAGCTCTTGTGATAAAACAACAAATGCTCTTGTAATAGCATCAACTAGCTTTATCCAGTCCTCTTGTCCGATTAGGTATCTATCGATATCAGCACCCACAGCAGCACCGTAAACATCCGTCTCAACAGAATAGGTCGTGTTTTCTGGTAGTCTCTGTAACATAGTGTCATGGTGTCTCTTTCCCATTCTTGCTACAGAAAGAATAACATCATCATGTTCATTGACAAAAAAGATTTTTATCTCCTTCTTTTGATATTTTTATAATTTACAAGAGCATTGAACCACTCGTTTTCTTTGAGGCCAGTAGAGATTGTCCAATCGGTTACTTCCTCAATTACATCAAAGAACTGGCGACCATAATCTCTATAGGCACGCTCTCTTTCTCTGCGAGAAGAATCCTTTGTGAGATTAAAAATTCTCAGAGATACTTCTCTAAGTTTATCTTCAGCCTCTCTCTTAGAAATTCCGTCATCAAGTTCATCTTTATATAGATCAAACATCAGATTTTTTTTACTTCTTCATAAGAAGTTTTCATTTCATCGAATACATTAAGTACATGTGCGCTAAAATTCATCTTATTCATTGCTTATTCCTCCCTTCTTTATAGTTCTGAAACTTTGTGTTTCTGACTTCCAGCTTCAACAGTTACTTTCTTACCAGCGACAGGTGTACCATCGAATGCATCTGCACTAAGTTCGTAAACATCTGTTACTGTAAGAACAAGACCTCTAACTGTTTTCGTTCTTTCAGCAGTTGCTGCGTTGAAGAAATTGGATGTTTTCGTAAACTCGCTATTGTAATTTTCTGCAATTTCTGGAACCTCATAAATTAGAATTGCTGGTGCATTCACATCAACTTTTTTAACCTCTACATACCAATTTCCATTAGCTGCTTGTTCGAGAATTTCACCCTCGAATCCTGCTGGTGCATCAGCAGTTTCATACTGATCAAAGCTTACGTATTTACCTTTTCCGCAAACTGTTCCGTTATCAGTATCTTTTTTGATAACCATATTTAGTACTCTACCAACTTTGTCTGAAAGAACCTTAGTTGGAAAAGCAACGTGATGTTGTTTTACGCTGAATCTTACTGCCATAGTATTTATCCTCCTGTTTTTTTGCATAATAAAAAAGACCGCCATTATGACGATCCTTAAAGTTAAAAGTTATTTTGTTTATTTATTTTTCTTCTTCAGCAAACAGTTTTCCATATCTGCTAGGTTTCGAAGCTTTTTTATTTACATTTACAAATTGTTTCTTTGATGTAGCTGTCTTTTTCTTCTTTGTTAGAAAGTGCGAAGTTACCATGTTCAGAAACATAATCTGAATGAAGAACTTTAATTTCTGTCTCAAGATCAGTGAGAGAGTAGTTATCCATTTCAGAAACAAGCTTCTCATAATCTTTATTTACAAATTTTCCTTCATTGTCTTTTTTGTGCAAGAATTGCATATTTTTCAGAATCAAGAATTGCTTTTTTCTGCTCACGAAGTTCGTTTAACTCAATTTCTTCTTTAAATGCTTTTAATTCTGCATAGTTTGAACGCATTTCTTCGATAGAAATCTTCTCAGATTCTGTAAAAGCATTGCAAACATTTCTATTCTCTCTCCAGCAAGTGCAATATTATCTTCATCTCTTGTATAGGACTGTTTATAATATTTGTCGCTGTCCCAATCTTGCATAATAAAATACTCATCATACACCTGAGACACATAACACCATTCAGAATCATTTCTATAAATAGAACATAATGCATTTAATGCATATCTAATATCTTCGAAGGAAATATCGAATAACTTATTGAATAGCTCATCTTTTGAAAAACTTTCTGTTTCAGATTCTGATGCAGTAGTATCTTCGGTTTCCTCTTCGGCAACCTCCTGAGTTTCCTCTACTTCTTCAGTGGTTTTAGTTTCTTCTTCGGAGGTTTCCACAACTGTTTCCTCAGATTCTTCTTCTGGGATAGTTACTTCCTCTTCAGACTCTTTTGTTTCAGTTACCTCCTTAGTTTCAGTAACTTTCTCTTCAAAGTGTTCCTTGTTCAATTCGGTTCCTCCTTTCATAGTTTTTTTTTTTCTATATTGAAACGTGCATCTAATTCATCAATACTAGACTGCATCGCATTCAATTTTTCATCAACATATTTTAATAAGCTATTATTTTCAACACTAAAATCTTCAAGAGATAGGAAGCTTCCCTCCATTCCCTCTCCAATAGGCGTACCATCTTTTTTCACTACCCAAGCAAGTGCATCCATTAAATCTAAAATGATCTAACTGAAGATAGTGCTTTTCAGCATTGTAGCTGCAATCGTAGATCAGCAATTCGCAGCTTACCTTTGTTCCACCTTTTGATTTTATAATATCTGCTGTACGTGTGTACTCGATTGGATTGCAACTTTAGCAACTACATATGTTTTATTTTTTTTACTTTGTCATATTCTAGATATGGATCATCAGCGGTAAATGTACCTACCTGATTTTCATCATATACTTCATACTCATTGCCATCCTCATCTTCCTCAATATGAAAGTCATGACTATGAAAGTCCCATGTTCCATCGTCAAGCTGATGAATTGATGCAAGTAAAGGAGAATATTTTAACGTAGGCATTGCCTCAAGCATTGATTCCTCTGAAATATAACTATTGTTTCTATTTAAAAGAGTGTGACATACACGAACTTTTGCATAAAGTTTTCCATCGTCGGACTCTTCGATTTCTGCTTTTGAAAACTCTTGAATTGATTGAACGACAATTGGTTCGTTAGATTCTTTTGATGAAAAATTATAAATTTTTTTGATTCACAAAATTTGATTAAGTCTTCAACTGTAAAAAATTTTTGTTCATATTTCTTTGTTTTAACCTCCCTTCTGTAAAATTGGTATAAAAATACCACTCAAGAAATAGAAGAGTGGCTAAAAAGTAAGTATATTGCTATACTGTATTTTTTGATTTATCTATATTTGAAAACTGAAGTTTGTCAGTATTCAAAAATATATACATTCCATTCAATTCACTTACTACTTGAAATCCAAGTTTCTTTAAGTTTTCAGAGGTAGTAGTGTCTGTTGTTTTTAAAAACTTTTCTTTCATATGACCACCTCATTATTTTCTGTCTCTCGTTTTAGCTCCCTCGTTACTTATTTCGAATCAGAAACTTCAGGTCTGCCACCTTCGTCACTTGTGTTTGATACTGTATTGGCAGAAGCTAATGGTTTAAATCTATCTGTAAGGTGTAAAATATCATTTTCTAAGAAATTCATAGCCAATGTATCTAATTCCCCAACACCATTTAAACTATTAATCGCTACAATATTAGGAAATCCATATTGCAAATCTTTCTGCATAGATTCTTTGAATGCATCTTTTGTATGGATAGATACATTAAAGAACTTAACTTTTGCATGATTTTTTTACTTGGTAAGAGAGCATCCTATTTACCCACCCTTGTATTTGCCCAAGTAAAGCAGAAATTGCAAAAGCGCTATCAACTTTATTTGCAGAACGAACACCCTCTGAGTTAGTAAGAGTAGCAGAATTTAACGTCTGCGCGCCACCTGATGTGTTGAACAATTCTTTTGTAGCTTTTTGTACTTTTGTTGTGTCTGAAGCTTGGTCATCAGAAAATGATATTGTATCAAGTGGAAGTGGGGTTATAATAGAGCCGATATAAGGTGGAAGACTATCTACCAGTTTGTTATAATAATCTACAGCAAAATCTATATTTACAGCCCATTGATCTGGTTCATCAGCACCAGATAATGTCGGTATAGTAGCAGTAATCAATTTATAAATTTGCTGATCATCTGCAACAGCTTGTACATCACCAAGATTTAAAAGACCAATTAAATCAATAAATAAACCGCTAAATATAGGAACGATTGTTTCCCAAGTTTTAACCCTTGACTTTGTGCATATAGCATACTCATCTGGCATTGGTTGCCATTTTTTTCTGACTGTTACCACCGTATTCTTTATACACATAGAAAGCAGCGGATCACCAAGATATTCTAAAACGTCTTCGAATTTCTTATATTTACTCATATCTACAGAAAACGAATAATCTCCTGTGAAATATTTTCCAGAAATTCTACAATATTCTGGTGGGATTTTTAAAATAAACATTCCAGTTTCGTCCAACCAACAACATCCATAAAACACATCTTCTATAAAATTGTTGATTAGAACCTGTAAAAAGTTACCTTGTAAAGACATTCTATCTAGCCATACCAAAGTGTCATAATAATCTTTTTAATATACTTTCCTTGTCGTTGTCACCGGTTGGATCATATGACGGAACTACATATCTTGCATTTAGATCAAACATAGTTGCGTTATACATAATCAATCTAAAATATGGTTGGCAACGATAAAATAAATAACGTGATAATCCACGTAATTCGTTTTCATAACTATCTATATTTTGAAGATATTTAATTACATTTTCTTTATTATATGAACTGATGGAAATTTGTCGTGTCGTTTTCGTTACATCACGAACTTGTTTAAATGCATTTTGTGTTTCTGCAAATCTCTTTTGTTGGCGTTCAAGACTTTGCATATATAATTTTTCGTTCTGCAGCCGTTGGCTGTTTTTATGTATTGGAGATGTTTCTGTCATCTCTTTCTTTGATTGTGTCATCTTTGATGCAAACACCTCCTTTGCTATTTAGTTGTGTTTTGTTGATTTTTATTTAGATTGTTTTGGAAAAAACGAAGATATGCGTTTTGGTTGATTGATTGAAAGTTTGGAGAGGAGAGATTGAGTTGATGTTGTTTTTTGGTCTTAACTTTAATTCTAATTGACATGCACACCAATAATTATATGCTATAGAAGAATATCTATCCTTTCTCATACCAGACACTTCTTTTACTTTAATGTTTCCATTTTTTACTTCGTGGTCTAATTTTACTAATTCGTAAATACCAAGGGTTGTTTGTAGATACGGCATCTTTAGTTTTGCTTGTTCAGTTGGAGAAAGTTTCGAATATCCTTTTATATGTATCTTTTAACGCTAAATCTGCTTCTTGCTCTGTTGTTAAAAAATTTATTTTACCATTTTGAATTCCATTTCTAAGCAATACGCAAATTTCATTATTAAATTTGTCTGTTGCTTTTACAGACCAAATAACTTTATTGGCATCTCTTACATGACATCTAGAAGCCATATCTGAATCATTAATACATGTTAATGCTTTTATATGTTTCCCCATTTTTCTTGGTCGTATTGATCTTTTATAATAAAGTCAAATACACCCAAACCAATACCATTTGTATCAAGCACTAAGTCTGTACAGTTATATTTATAAAAATATCTCATCACTATAATTCCAAAATCATCAGTTGTTAGACCTTCAAAAGTTTCACCATAAACAAAATTAGACTGGTAAGAAGTATCATTTACTTGAATTAGATCATTAATAAAAATTGCAGAAGCATCGTTTCGTTTCTTTTTAGTTGATTGCATAAGGGCTACGTCAATCGATAGAATTCTTTTTTTCTGTTGTTAACACTTTTTTAGGAACTTGTACTTTATCATTATAGAAACTCAATGGCATATAAGCTTTTTTTAGCTTGCGTCTTGCAGATAACTCATCAAATTTAAATAAACTACCATCGGTATCTCCGAACCACAAACATTCCATTTCCATTTGTTGAACCAATTCATTATAATCAAGCTCTGACATTTCATCTTCAACTTGTTCTCTGGAGAGAAGCCCTTCTTTAATTGATACTTGATAAAGGAAGCCCCACTATCATGTATTTCTTTTTTATCATCAAAGAAATTCAGTGTATAGCTTTGAGCTTTTTATATGCCCATGAACTTTTAAAGTAAGCACTAGACATATATATTTCCTTATTTCTTTCTTGGAGATGTTTATATTCTGATTTATTTAAATATTTTTTGGTTGTCTTGGACTTGTTAAGAATTTCCTAAGAACTGTATTAAGGACTGTTTCATCAACCATGCGGAATTCGTCAACAATTATGCAATTTGCCCTTGCTGAACGGCTGTTCTCGGAACTTGTACGTGTCTTTATCCACGATCCATTTCTAAAATAAATAGATGCATCATTTTGTCCGATACTACATTTTTTCTATTTCTGACCGTAGAATAGAAGACTGTTTCATGAAGTCGTCTTGTATTTTTAATAAAACTTCATTTGCCTGTTTTAATGTACCAGAACTTACAACTATTTTTTGTTCCAGGGAAAAGTATACAACGAACACAACAAAATAGTGCCGTTAAATACGTTTTTCCCTGACCTCTTGCTGCAAGATACATTGTAAAATTGTAATGCATCATACACCACAATAATATTTTTTGAAATATCTTTAAAGTAATTCCAAGGACTTCTGACACATAACGTTGCGGGTTATCTCTATAGTAAGCAGCTCTCAGGCCACAGTATCCATTATTTTCTGCTCTTTGTCTTTTTTCTAACTCAGCTTGAGTTTTTCTTATAGCCATAATTTATTCCTCGTCAATCTTTGATCCAAAAATTTGATCAAAAAGTGCTTCAGAATCAAAATCTTCATCATATTGTGGCTTAGTAACGGTATATTTAGACATGAATCTTTCATATAGAGCAGAAAATGCGTTTTTCAGTCCCATCATTTTGGATAAATGACCTTTGAAAAAAACATCAATATATAGCCCGATTTTATCAACATCTTTAAATTCTTCATCTGGTTCTGGGATTGGTTTTTCCTGTTCCCATTTATCAATCAACTGTCCGAAAGTAAGATTGTCTGTTAATGCATTAGATGTTTTTTGTGAAGGTTTTACATTCAAACTTCCCATAAGGTTTTGAAGCGTTGCATCCAATTCCTTAGTGTCTTTTCCATTTCTTTGTGCTTTATCTATTTCAAGTTCTTTAAAGCAAATTCTCTTGAATAATAATTCTTGTGCCTTATTTTCACATGGATATCTAGTTGTCCAATCTTTATACTCATTTTCTAAAAAAACATTAAATCTTCAGTATTATAATTTCCGAACCTTTTTTTTGCTGATTTTAATGTTTTCTGAACCATTTTTGTATTATATTCCTGATCTGTATCTTCATCTTCAATATTGAATACAGAATCTTTAAAAAGTTTTGTTTTTTATAATCATTTAAGCTACGACATATTACAATCCATTGCTGTACGGCAGTGCTTCTTACTTTTTCACCTGTTTGTTCAGATAATGATTGCAATTGATCATTATAAATTCCTTCATCAAAATACCAATTTAAACGCTTAAATGTCTCTATAGTCTTTTTCTTTATTATCTGTTCGAATTTCAGTTTTCTTGTCGTAATCCGTGCATTCATCTAATATACATTCTTTACAGGCATAATGCTCTAAATGATCTGCACTAATATCAGATGAATAAATGCCATTCGAGTTTTCCACTGACCACAATGGCTGCAGTAAACTATATGACCATTGAGGATTTTTCTACAAAAATCAGCTAATTTTTTATAAGCTGTTCTTAAATTTACCACAGTCATTTTGTTAACTTCGTTATCAGACAGTGGATCAAGTACTTTAGCCATTGTGTCGCCTTCTTTCTTTTATTTATTGCAATAAAAAAAGAGTAATAAATATACTCTTCTTTATATCTAATAAAATATTTCTATCATTTATATTCTACAGAGGTAAAATCATTGTTATTATCAATTCTACGAATAATGCCATGATTCCACCAAACAATGCAGGATTAATCCTGTAAATTCCAGTCATACCTTTCATATGCATGTCTCCTTCTTAAAATAATACCGGCAGCGAGACTTGAACTCGCACGACCTTACGATCAAATGATTTTAAGTCATTTCTGTCTACCAATTCCACCATACCGGCATACGGAGGCACTGCCTTCATTCGCTAATTATATACGGAGCCTGTAGGATTCGAACCCACGCGCCGTTGTTAGCGGCCTGTCAGTTTTCAGGACTGATCTCTTCATCCAACTTGAGTAAAGCTCCAAAACAAAAATGAGCAGAGTAGGAGTCGAACCTACGGTGTTTCTAATGTGACGGATTTACAGTCCGTTGCTATCGCCACTAAGCACATCTGCCCATAAAAATAGGAGAGTAGATTGCTGCACTCTCCATAATAAAAATCATATTAAATTATAACTCACAAAAAATTATAAATTGTCCACAACATTATTCCAATACTGCAAACGAGCTTTAACGCCAGCAGAAGCAGTAGTACCAGACTGTACAAGCTGTTTATATGCTTCGTTAGAGTCATAATTCTCAACAAACTCATTTACCGCAGCTTCGAATTTTCTAAAAATCTTTTCCGTCTTTAATACATTTATAACCGCCATACAGGATCATTGGGATAGAAGTAGATTTTACCTTGATTACTTCATCGCCTGTATTGAAAGCATCTAATACATCTGTTAATATACTGATATCAGTAACATTGATATTTTCATCATACCAAACAACAAAACTGTCAATATCTTTCGCTCTAAATGATGTAAAATCATTTTCTTCATTTGTATTAATCAGCATAAGAGTTTCGCGGATCAGATCACGCTGAACATCTTTCTTATATTGTGCATCAGTAAGGACTTTCTCAAAGAACTCATGATCTGCAAAATTAAAAGATAACATCACTTACTTTTTCACTCTCGATTGCTGTACGCTTTTGAGTATTGTTCAATGGTTTACCATTGTTCTGACGAGTAAACATTTCTCGAATATCTTCCCCAGTACGATCAGTAAACACATAGATTGTCATCTCATAATCATTCAGTTTATCTTGTACAGCCTCATCAAGCTGTGCATATTTTTTACCAGCAATTTCATATACCTCGCCATCAACTGTAACTGGTTTTAAATTTTTAGCTAATCTAAAACCATCTTTTTTAAAAAGTCTCTTACTGTAGTAGCTCGCTGAACGCCATCAAAAAATTCTTCTTACATCGTCAGATCCGACTTCGCACCTAATTGGATCAATTGGATACGGACGAAGCATAGAGTCAATCAGTAAACTTTTCTGACGATTACCCCACTGATTTTCCTGGCGTTGAAACTTGTGTTTCATACTGTATTTTCCTTTTGCGATATCTTTAGTAAAGTTCTTTGCACTCTGTCTTTTTTTTACTACATAGTCCATACAAAATTACCTCCTGTATTTGATAATTTCACATTATCACAACAGGAAAATTTTGTAAAGGTACAGCACGTTCTTTTTATAAATATTTTTGCGATTTTTTGTATTTTTTGACGTCGCACAGTTTCTCAGGTTTGTGCCAATACCGATTCCTAGACGTCGGTCGGAGATTGCAGTTTACGTGTTGCTACACGATCTATCTATAGATTGTCCATATCTTTGTATTGACAGATTTTTCCTGTTGACATATAATCTATATGTAGGAATTCACCCAGGCGTTCATTTACGGCTGGATGCAATGCCAAGGATTTTTCAGAGCCGCATCGAAGCAGCGATGCTTCGTTATATAGATACCCTTGCTAAGAAAGGAGGGTGATGCAACATAGATACGTTTCTAAGATTTTTTAAAGATACATATACAATTGTGAATGATAGCAATTTACTATCTACGATTGTTGCCGGGACAGTTCTAATGTTTTTACAGAATATTGTCCCAACGAAAAAAGACCGCTAAATAAGCGATCCTTTTCGTAAGTTGAAATCAGCCGATACCACTTCGGCTCTGAGAAATCCACTTGGGTGAATATCCCAATTCTATATATTCGATTTATCGAAAGCCACTTGATTAGCAAGTGGTTATTTTATTTATTTAAATAATTATGTGACTACTATATCACTCTACATCACGCTACATCGTTCTACTTAGGTCTACTTTGTCTTACTTACAAATGTAATATACCTTAATTTTTGAGGAATGTCAAGTCAAGTCTTGACAAATGACAAATTTGTAGTAAAATAACACAGCTGTCAATACAAGTAACATCTAATTATTCTCTTGCATTTTTACTTCTTTTTTCGATTTCCTGCTGCTTGAATTTTAATAATTTTAGTTTGTCTCTAAGTTCTGATTTAGAAACTGGTTTCAGATATGCAGCTTGAGTGGTTGCGCTTGACTTGTGATTAGCCCATTGCGATGCAAGATTAAGATCTCCAGTATCTTCATATATTTTTATTAATCGCTGTTTTCTCATGCAGTGAGGATGAAAATCTTCTATTCCAATAATTTCTCCGAATTTATGCATTCGATCAGTAATCATACTTCTTGTCCATGGCTTCCATTCATCCTTATATTTATGTATAAATAAAGCGTCACATTCAAGATGATCATAATCGTCCTTTCGCATAGATAACCATGTTTCGATCATATCTCGACATGTATCATCAAATGACACTTCAACTCTATAGCCTTCTTTTTTTCTCTGATTCCTTCAAATACCATATTGTCAAGATCGAGAGAAGAAATTGTCAATCTTTCCAATGCTCCTAATCGGTTAGCGGAAAATAAAAGAAACTTCAAATAATAATTGATCCTGTATACTCCATTTATTATTCTCCGTTTTGTATAAATCATTTCTGATCTGATTTATTTGATCATCAGAAAGAAAATAATGATTTAAAATCTGTTCCTCGTTTGCCTTTTTCATGCGATCAAGTTTACCATCAAATGGGTGATATTTAACAAAACCGCGTTTCATTGACCAAATATAGAAAGAACTTACTGCAGATACTTTCATATTGATAATTTTTTTTGTGATTTTGTAATACTTCCTGGCAAAATAGCATATATCCTTCCATTATATCTACGGCGTTTTCCATAAATTCATCAGAATATAAATCAAGCTCGCCATAGTTTTCGCCAAGCCATATAAGAAAATGTCGGAATAAGGCTCCATATCTCTTGTATGTCGTATCTTTTACATCTTTATTTTTAATAATATTGGACTGTAAATATTTTTTATATTTCTTCCAATTTTCTTCATAAATATATTTCTCTTTGTCAGGAGTGAAATATTTCACTCTTGTAATTTTTTCTTTTTGACAATGTTTCTCTCCTTTCTTGTCTGCGTAAAATAGAATGGGAGAGGGGTAGGTGACTCTACTCTATTGACTCATGACTTCCAATAGTCCAATTCCATTAATTCTCTCGACCAGCTATGACACCCGATCGAAAGATCTCTATATCTTATTCTCCATCACAAATAGCACATTGTTATGCTGCAGTAATATTCTTTACCCACTGATCATAATTTTCGATAATCCATTTTCTACCTTTTTCAGTCCATTTCAGACATGGTGTAGCATTCTTGGCAGTATAACTCTGATAATCTGCGTATCCTTCAGTAATTAGCCATTCATATTCAGCATACGGACACCATGTTCCAGATTGATTTTTAAAATAATATGATTAAGATTCATAATCTCATTAAGTTTTTGAGCACTTCTATAACCAAGATCTTTTGCTACAACGGTAGTAGTAATTAATCCGTCTTTATTAAGAACTTCATCATGATATTCAACTTTTGGTTTCTGTTCCTCAATTTCTGCAACAAGTGGAGCAGTTTCGATCTCAACAAGCCGTTTATGGGCATAAGCTACTTCGCTTGGGTCTTTACTAAACAACTGTAATTTTAAACGTTCTTCTTCAGAAAGTGCTGTACCAGATTTTAGCGCTTCTTCCATGGTATTGAATGCATTAATATATTTAAGTTTCCATTCAAGAGCCTTCTTACCAGTAAATCCCATTGCAAGTAAAGAGAATCCATCACGATTCATAAGATATTCTGTTTCCATACGACCACGACTACTTTTATACTGCGATTCAACAAACATATTTTTCACGGTCGAATTTTCGACCATGAGTTTCTTAATTGACTCATTCACATGTTTATTTTCTTTTCCAAATTTCTCAGCCACTTCACGACTACTTGCTAGTATTTGACCATTTTCTTTTCTTAACATAATATCATTCATAAACTTAAATTCTCCTTTTCTAAAAAATATATTTCTTAGTAAAAGGAGAACTGGTTGGTAATTATCCAACAAAGTTCTCCATTGCTGGTGTGATAGGAACATACCCTATACATTCTTTCCACCAATAGAGATGAGATAGAAGAGTAATAAACTACCCTATATTACTCATTATCAGGTTATCCACCCGTCTCTAATCATTTATTCTCTGCACTCGTTTGCAGAAAATTGTAAACAGGAAGCCAGGGATTCGAACCCTGATTAACAGTTTTGGAGACTGCCGTGTTGCCAATTACACTAACGACCTGTATTTGAGTGCGTAAGCTGCAGTCTTACACACTCAACAAAATTATAAATAAAAACTTTTCAAAATCTCAGATAGACGATCCTTCTGAACCTGTTCAGATGACCAATATGAAATAGAACTATATCCATTCTTATCATGCTTGCTACATGTAAATCCCTGTCCATCATCAGAGAAATCTACATCCATAGAATCGTCATGACAATTCAACTCTGATCAAAGTCACCACTAGATTCTTTTTTTTCCGTGATTTCAAATTCATATTTCATATCCGATTCAAAATATTTAACGCATTTAGAATTTGCATTTTCATCAAAAAATACAAATTTTGGAGATAGCATACAATATCTTCCGTCCAATTTTAGCTTCTCACAAAATATTTCATCACACACAATACTGATAACATATTCGTCTTCATAGTTATCCCACTCAGGATCTGCTAACTCAACAAATTTTAGATCATAATCGTAAAATACCAATTCTCTCAAAATTTCTTTTGCATGATCATACTTAGCAACAAAACTTACGTTTCGATCACAATCATGTAGTAGCTCATAAGTCTCGACAACTACTTCGACTAATTCTTCGATACTTTTGCATTTTAGTGTATGCATATAATCACCACCGATCTATTAGAGAACATCCTCTTTAAGAGCAGTAGCTGCCTTGAATTTCGGTGCTTTATGAGCAGCAACCATAATTGTTTCACCAGTCTGAGGATTACGTCTCTTAGATTCTGCCTTTTCTACAACCTCGAATTCTCCAAATCCTGCAATATTCACAGATTCACCATCAGCCATTGCATCTTTGATAGTAGCGAAAACGGCATCTACATATTTTGCTGCATCTTTCTGGGTTACTTCTAGTTTTTGCTGCTACGGTTTTAAAAATATCTTGTTTGTTCATCATTTTAATATTCTCCTTTTTGTTCAAATAAATTTTACACTTATGAAGTGCTTGTCTAATTTTTTATAATGTGTTATTCTCTATAAGTACGGAGCATCTTCCGTATTCTTGGACTGCCGGTTTTTCCAATGATAGAAAGTTTATCAACGGAAGGCAGGTGATTTAGTATGGCGATGTTTTATTCACCAGAAACACCAGTGTATGTCAATAGCTACTCACGTTTCCGTTATAATAAATGGGAACGAGTGAGACAGTATTGGCGGCACGAACGTAACCGTTAGGTTATGATACCTGCATCCTGATGACAGGATTGAATTCTCTGATAAAGTTCACTTCTAGAAATCGAGATAGCCGTCAGTCCTTCTTCTGTATTGTTTTAGTCATCGGCTTTTCCCGAGTTTTATACGTTTTGTTGTATAACAACGGAAAGGCAGGAATTCTAGGTAGCCGATGACCTTCTTTATATGTAAGTACAGACGTATCTGTACTTATTTTTAGTTTAATTCAACAGGATAAAAAGCCTGTACCCCTTTATCTGTACAAATACATACCATCTGAGATGGTTTTCCTGTTAATCTTTTTTCCACAGTGTGCTGATCTCCACATCCAGCTAAAGATCCACCTCGAATCATTTTTACTCCATTCACTTCATCAAGAGCACACGTATGTAAATGTCCATATAACACAGCGTATGGAATGTATCCAATCGCCAGACACAAATTTTGTACACCAGATTTCCCAAATGGATCAAAATCACCATGCACACCAACATATGTTTTCCCACGGATAGATATATCAACAATTCCCGAATCGAGATTTCTTGTCAAAATATGAAAATTATTGATATGCTGTAAAGATAAATCAACTGCCCAACTAATCAAATCATCTAACCGTTCGTCATGAATTGCATCTTCTTTTCTATCAATTCTTGTATGGTTTCCAGACACGTTTGTCATGAATACGACTTTAAAATATTTGGTCAACTCATAACAAAATGAAGAGATGAGTTCCGTTGCAATTTTAATCTGTTCAATTACATTTTCACGATTAGTTACTTGGATTGTTTTATGAATATTTCCTGATATGAGATCTCCTTGTAGAGATACATAACACCTTTCAGAATTATGTAGTTTTTGGATAGAAATGATGTTATCTAATAATTGTTGCATTCTGTCTTTAGCAATATCAGTATTATATTCTCCAAAGAATGAATGAAATGTCTGACCGATATGTAAATCACTTAAAATTACAAGCATATCATTATCAGATGATATAGAAACGTCATTATGTTTAGAAAAAAATTTACTTTTCCAAGATCGCTCAATTGTTTTTCTAATAGATCTAATTTTTGCTCAATTCTAGCATCAATATAATTTTGCTTTTGCCAAGCGTTTCTTTCATCTCTAAATTGAATTTTTAATCGCTCTAATTCTCTTTGTGCAAACCGAATATCTTGCAGCTGTTGATCAGAAGCAACAAATTTGTCACGATTTGCATTCAGCATTCGATCAAATGTCGCTTTGTCCTTCCGAAATTTTGATTCTCCATAATGAGTTCCAAGTAACTCATTAAGTACATCAGCTACATCATTCCAGGAACCGATTATATCCTTATCTTTAGTAACTCTATATATAAGTTGATCATCTGTTTCACCAGGTAATCTTGTATAGGAAGTAATAGTAGATCACTCCCTTCTTACTCAACATCAACTGGTTCATCCAGTTCTTCCTCGTCCTTGACCTTAATATTAATTTCTACTGGTAGGTCTGCGAAGTCACGTAGAAGAGTAGAAAGTTGCTTTATCTTCTCCATCAACATTAATTACCATTGTCTGTGGATTTAAAATACCAGTAACTTTCATTGAAGTTGTCGATGTTTTCTTATAAGTAAATGCTGCCATATCGTATAATTCTCCTTTTAATCCTAAAAATTTGTATAAAAAAATAGAAGAGTAGTAAACTCTTCCTTAAATAATTTCATCTAAACTTGTGATAATTTTATCAGCAACACCATATTTAATAGCTTCTTTCGCAGATAAATACCAGTCATTTTCAAAGTTTTCGTTAAAGATATCTTCTGGAATTTTTGTCCTAGATAAAACAAAGTCTCCAAGTTCTTCGATTTGTCGTTGATAATTTAAAATTGCTGCGACTACATCATTGTATGTTCCAGCAAATTGACCAGCTCCCTTATGGATGAGAAATTCTGCCGTTGGAAATGTAAAACGCTCATGACATGCTAAATAAATAAAGCATCCACTTGATGCAGCCATACCAACATTGATTCCAATAACTTTTGTTTGACTTAGTTGAATTGTATCAACCAAACAGTTATTTACCTCTAAATCGCCACCAGGACTAAAGAAGATTACTTTAATTGGTTTACGTTCTTCTACTGGAATATTATTTTTTCTTATCTTCCGAATTCCACTGCATAATCATCTTTGCATATTCCAAAGTCATGGTTGTAATTTCATCATCAATCCAAATAATTCTATCATCGTAATTTTTATAAAATTGTAATAGCGTAGGATCTGGCAACTGTAAATTTTCTACATTACTTGGGATTGCAATGTCTAAATATGTTGCTTCTAATTTTTTCTTGAGTTCCTTTTTCTCCATTGGCAATATGCCTCGTGCTTTCATAATATTTCCATAAAAGGATTAATCTAATAAATCTGCCATAGCTGCAGTTTCACTTCGTTCTGTTTTCTGAAGCTGTACATAACCAAATTTTGTATGTCCTGCAAGTTTTTGTACAGTGGATAGTAAACCATTATTCATTCTAAAAAAGAGTAGAATCTGTTTGTTTAAAATCTCCGTTCATCCAAAGAGCAGATCCTTCACCAACTCGTCCAATAAGAAGCTGGACATGTTCTTTTGTTAGATTTTCTGCTTCACTAACGTAGATAATCGCATTTTTAATATCTCGTCCTCGAATATAACCGAGATGTTCAACTTCAATATTTCCTGCCATAATCTGCATTTCCAGACCATTTTCTCCACCAAGGTGATCTGCTAACGGCATTGCAAATGGCAAAATCTTCTCAAATTTAGTACCAGGTAAGAAACCAACCTCATTTGCATCTTTTACGCCAATTGCATTTCTGACATAAATTAATTTCTCAAATTTTCCTTCTTCGATTAATTTGATAGCATTTGCAATCATGAGATAGTCTTTTCCACTACCAAATCTACCTGAGATAACTTTGATTGTCTCTTCTTTTGTCCTGTAGCATATCAAATGCTAAAACCTGTTGTGGGTTTCTTGGTTTGATTTTGCCCATAAAATGACTATTAATTTGTTTATAAGAAATAGGATGATATTCTTGTCCATTCCATTTTCTGTAATCAACAACCTCACCATCATTCTTTCGAATTATCAGATATTCATTCAGAAGTGAATCATATTGATTTTCATTTAAATGTAAATAAAAATAACTCATTTCCTCATCAGAAAGAGTTACATCTTTGTATCCTGTGTATTCATCAATATTTTTAACAAGATTTATTTCATTTACACCTTTAGTTGGTAGTTTAAAAATATTTTTTGAAATAAATTTACAATTGAGATCGTCTGTACAAACAATGACAGGAGATACATTTCGATTATATAAAACTGCTGATGCAAGAATAATGTTATCAGGTGTTTCCTCTAAGTAATATCCTGCAAGAATATTTTTTACATCTGTGTTAGTTGCGACAACCTCATATTCTCCATAATGCTCATCCAGCATATGAGCCGTTTGTCTAGCTTTGTATTTAACTTCATTATCTTTATGACCTGAAGTCTTAATACTTTCAATCTCTTCAAGCGTCTTCTGTGAGATAATAAAGGGTTCTTTAAAAGCTTCCCTTTGCAAATTCAGAAGAGCATTGGTATCTAGGAATAATTTAAATTCCAATAATTGATACCACCTTTCTCATTAAATTTCGCATTAGCGATGATATAATTTTTTTCTATAATTTTCGAGTAGTCTCATATTATGAGGAGTCTCACACAAATAGAATTTTTACGTTTATGACATGATTCCGAATGGGATACGCCGCCTTCCGCATAAGGAACTCCATGCTTTACTAAATATTCTTTCTCTTGTTTAGTAATGAGTACTATATTAATGCACACCTTTCGTTTTAAATTTCTTTGCATTTGCCACAAAGATAAATAGTTGGGGTGGTAGGACTCGAACCCACGACCGTTCGGATATAAGCCGAATGCTCTAACCAACTGAGCTACACCGCAATAATGCTACATAAGTAGCAAAAATAAGTACGCTGAGATTAAACGTATCTTCGGAAACCTTTACCGACATTATTTTTTTTCTTCGGTTATCCACTATATGTTGCTTGCGCACACATATAGTATCTTCCACAACCGCCTTTTTAAGAAGAGGCTTATCTTCTTTGCTGTATGACTACTCAAGTTTCATCGTTCCATTAACACTGCCGTGCTACAAATCTCTGCTAAGAGAACTGTGCAGAATCCGCTTAACACATCCAGATATTGCGTATCTTTCAGTGTGTGTATTACCTCAAAAAAGAGATTACACATTTTGGCTGCTTACACCATACAGAGGTACAGACTTTCGCTTGTATAATTTGTTTACCTTTTGCATTAAACCAATTTTTATATTCTTCCTGAATATACTAATTAATAGAAACGAAATTGAATACAGAAGACGCGCTGCACCAGATGTTTCGTTATCTTTTGGATAACAAAATCCATCACGCCTTCGTAGCTTTCGGTTATAATCCCTACTCGCATCCTGCATAAGCTAATTTGGCATCTCTACCAATTCACTTACCCAAATGGACATCGCACTTGTCTAATAAGGACTCGCACTATATATCCTCCTAATTCCCCATCATATCTTCATAGGTTCGCGTGAGCTATTCTGTTGCGCAGAAAAATGCTTCTCAGCGGTTGCCCCTGAATCACCTTGTTGCTCCCTATTTCCTGACACTATTTCCACACAGGATTTACTCGTTTTACCGGTATGAAACAGCACTTTTTGAGTGCCTGGGATGTTAGTTTTGCATAGATTGACCAATTTTCATGGCGACGAGTTGTAAATTCGCCTTTAATACGCTCACACGCATCTATCTGTGCTATGCCACGAGTTGCGGGACTACGAGTCGAACGTAGCTTTTAGAGAATATGAATCTCTCGTGGAACCGATCCAGCATATCCCGCGATAATACTGGCAAACTATTATATCTGCCAGTAAAAAAAAAAACATAAAAGAAAAGGAGATAATTATGAAATTAACATAAAGAATTAACCTTTTGAAAGGGCGGCAGAGAGTAACCGCCCGTTGAATAGACTACAGGTTTTGTTTCTTCCGGTATAGTCAGAAATAAAAAATGATTATTTATTCCCTTCAAAGAAAAATAATTTTTTTTGAAAAAGAGACAAAAATCCCAACAAAATTAAGCATTTTTCATACTGTCAGCTTCGAACATTTTATGGTTTCTCAATTTCTTCATGCGATCTTTTGCTTTTTCTCGATCAATTTCTTCGGCACACTTACTACAATAAATCCTATTTGGAGCAGTCATTTTAACTCTTTTTCCACATGATGGATTCGCACATTGTCTATATCCTTTTTTAAAGTTACCAATATATTGATTCCCTAAATTAGAAAATTCTTTTTATCTTATATACCACGTTATCAGATTCAACTAAATTAACTCTAATATTCAGGTTATCTATTTGTTTACCAAAATAAATATAACCATTTTTATATAACTCATGAAGCAGTTCGTTTTTTTATCCGACGTAAGAGTAATATTTGCCAATTTAAAAATTTCAGACAATCCTCTAAGATCCTTTTTATTAATCCATCCATCAGAATCCATATAACGAGCTACGGCATATAAAGTAAACATAAATTTCTTTTTTGTCTATCATTAGGAAGTGAGTTAATAAGATCAATTTCTTCTTGATAAATTGGAACATATTTTAATTCTCTGAGTTGTTTGTCCTTTTCGTTAATTTCTTCCTTTTTTTATTTGACTTTTTATCTTTCTCGTTATCATAAAAAATATCACATACTTTCTCAATTTTGCGAATCCATTTATATTCCTGATAGCCATAAATCATCATATCAGAAATCTTATTTGTAACGATTTCAACTAACTGTTCTTTTTCTATATTTTCATTGTTAATATAATAATATTTTGCTGTTAAAACAATCAAATAGCCAATAGATAGATCTTCTGGTTTCTTCTTTGAAGCCAGAACGGATCTAATATAATCCTTCTCATTCAGTATATACATTTTCATTCTCCATTTCTTCCAAACGTTTAATAAGCAAGTCACCAATACAGTCCCAACAAAACTGTCGATTCCCCTTATACCCATAGGTAATATCAAGGATAATATTCATGCGCTCTTCATCATTTGGACAAAGTTCAATAGCCGCTTGCCTAAATTTTTTCGCATAAATATTTTCTGTTATTATTTGATTGTTCTTTGTCGGAAGACCTGTTTGCTTTATACTCCTTAATACATTCACGATACTCTTGTTCAAGATCATGTAAAGCTTTTCGATGTTCTTCTGTACATCGACGTTTAACTTTTTAAACAATTGTAATCAAAAGTAGAATCATGATGCAATTGTGATTTATATCCGTCAATTGACTTTCAACATACCAGCAGATTTTATTCATTGCACATGCTCCAATGCCAACCGGCATTTTATACTCATACCAAAATAAAAAATCCTTTTGTTCGTCAGTTAAATTATCCCTTTTTACTATATAAATCTTGAATACTGCAATCATATAATGCGGCGCATTTTATCTCGCTTTCCTTGATATAGTTCTTATACTTACGTTTAATCTCATCATAAATATAGATCATAAAATACGGTTTTCGATAAGCACAAATTGATTGTAAATAATGATTATCTTTACAAGCACCAAGATTATACCAATATTTTGCCATTGGTTTTGCAATAATTCCTTTGATTTTATCCAATTCATCCTGTTGGTGAAGCTGTCCACATTCAATACGATATAATAAATCATTATATTCATTAGACCCCTCTTTAAATCGAGATAACACTTCAATCATGGAAGTTACACGATTTGTAATCTGCCCAACCTGATTTCCCATGCCGTTTTTATTTGTTTTTTTGACTTCTTTTTCATTAATAATAATCTTATTGGCTTTTCTTTGAACACATTCAATTGCTAATAATTTTCTAAAACAACGAAGTAAGACTTTATTATTGGTTGAATATAAAAAGATCGCCATCCCAATCGCAACCGTTTTCCGCCACACAAAAAGAATCCCATGCATTGATAATCATAATAGTATCCATATACTGATACCAATACAAACACTCTTCATTTGAAATTACATTGCATTTTCGAATATTATTGTGAGAAGTCATTGGACTTCGAAAGATAACTACAGAATCTACAGATTTGTCAATCCAGAATTTTGAGTAGCATTGATCAGCTTTTAATAAGCCAGTTATTTCTAGGCCACAAATTGATTGCATTAATGCAAACGGATCACCACTAGCAATTTGATAATTACCATTTACAATTAATTTACCAATTTTTGCATCATTTATTTTCTTCTTAATATACCTATGAGTTGAATCGATAATATACGGATCACCAAGCATATATTGGCTTGTATATAATGCGCGTTGCCATGAATTCACGTCTGTATTTTCATTAATTCCAAGAAATTTAATGGTGGATTCGTAGTCTCCACACATCGCATCTTTAAATGCTGAATGGTAGGATTACACAATTCTTTAATATCATCATCAGTGAATTCATAAGACTGTAAATATTGATAATTTAATTCACGTTCTTCATCTAAGATATGAGGAGAAATTTTCGTAACTGCAAATTCATATCCACACTCTCTATATGCTGCAATATATTCGTCAATACTTTCATATGCCGACCATAATTTCAATGAAGATTCCGTGAGAATCATTTCACACTCTCGAATGTCCTGCACATTACCCCAAATATCCTTGATAAAATAATTCCCACCATTATATTTTTCAATAAACTCTATAATTGGGAAAGGATAGAGCATACCTTTTAACCAGGCATTTCGCAAACATACACCTGCAGGAGTATAATCTAATCCAAGAGATTCAGCAACTCTTTGCATGTATCCAATAGTACATAAATTAAACCCATCAGACACTGTATTTTCCATTACTTTATGTTTTTTTCACGAATTGGCTCACCGTCTCCAACTCCACTATCGAGAGAAATTACATCATCTTCGTATTGAGTAATGCAATCTTCTACAACTAAAATTCCATGTGGTTCGCAAATTGGCTGCGATGCAGAGCAAGTTAACGCTTTATATGCTTCATATTTTGCTGGAACTAATGGCACTTCTTTGTTTCGCCTACACTCACATAATTCATTTAGTTTATCTATGTATTCCGAATTACAAAATAGAAGAGTATTATTCTTCAAACCACCTGTTGTTCCAACAAAACGTCTATAATTTATACCATTTACAGTAACACCTTTTCTGTTTGTCGCTCTTGCAAAATCTGTTTTCTGATCAATAACGACTTGCATAAAAAGTTTCGAAAAATCACATTTCCATTTTGCTTTCTTCATGATTTTCTTTGCCATAATTCGAAATTGCTGACCTTCAAATAATGAAACAGATTCTTGGTATTTAAATGCTTCTTTTTTATCAATATTCAAATTCCATTTAGAATATTTTAATTTATCTGTTCCAATTTTAAAAATCTCATACTGAGGTACATTAATACCTGCCATATATTTTTTATTCCTCCAAAATCTTATATTCTCCATCGCCAACACGGACAATAATTCCATACTGATGTAGCTCTAAATCATTAAACATACCACCAACTTGAAGATAGTCTTCAGAAATGTTTTTCAATTTAATACAATGAATTTCACCATCATATTTAATTGCACCAAGCATTTCATTCTTTTTTCATTGATTGCAAAAAGCAACACAATAATTGCAATCTTGAGTATCTACAAGCTCATAACAAAAATCATAGATGTCATCATCACTTTCAAGTAAAACATTCATCTTCTCACCACATCCGCATTTACATACTGGCGCGCATAACATGTTATATTCAGGATCTAATCCAAAATCCTTAAGTTTAAAATTTTTAAAATTCCATACAAAATCTATAATATTCATACTAAATCCTCCTGTGTTATACATTCATAAGCAAAGCCTTCATTTGTAGTATATAGTAAATGTGTTTTATGCCTAAATCCTTGATGGCAGCCATACATGACGGACATGGCCTAGACATACCATAAGGTTTATCATTTCGTTTTCGATATATATATAATTTTACTTTGGAAAAATCTATATCCAAATGTCGGATGGAATTGATACAGCTAATTTCCGCATGTATTTTAGGAAGAAGTGTTTCCTGATCAACGTCAGTATTTCTATATTTGTTATAATATTTCTGTACTGGATGAGTTTTATTAGTATTACAACCAATACCAACAATATTTCCTTTTGTATACTGCCACACAACCGATATGTACGTTTTTATAATCAGAAATATCTGCAGCCTGTCTCGCTTTAGATAAATATCTACGATCAGTTTTAGTAAACAAACTCATCCACTTCCTTTACTGTGGACTGCTTTGCTTTTTTTAATTTTTGTGTTTGAATAATATTTCTTCGACACTGTTCATCAATTTTTCTGTCTGCAATAATCTTTTCTGCGAAGTGCGATCCATGTGATAGGGTAGTAGAATTCGGATATGGAGAAAATTCTGTCAACTGAATTACTCCTCCAAATCTTGTATTATCTCTTAAACTTCTGGTGCAAAATCTTGTGTTCTCTTTCATAATTAGTATCTCCTTTGATTTTCATAATTTTTAAATACATTTTTATCACTCCTTGACTATAGGGATGATTAATAGTTCCTAATTTTATATTCTCTAAACATTCATCAACATTTCATCTTTTTAACGCTATCTCCAAGTTCATCAATAAACGGACTAGGAGTCATAAGATTATCATTGTATGATGCAGTAGAAGAGAGATATAACTCATTCTCTGCTCTTGTAATACCCACATATAATAATCTGCGTTCATCATCGAGATTGTCACTTTTTGCATGTGGGAGCAGTCCATCATTCAATCCAACAATGAACACGATTGGATATTCCAAACCTTTTGCTCTATGAATTGTTGAGAGATGTACTTTATCATTATTCTCCATTGCAACTTGTCTATTGATGTCATCTAAGTACAACATAAACTCGTTTAAATCAAAATACTTTTCTGCAATATTCTGAAAAGCATCCATATTTTCAATCTGTTCCGAAAATCCACCATCATCAGCCTGTTTACCCTTGCTAACAAAATCATCGATTTTAAGATAGAATCTCAAATATTCAATCATCTCACCAACCGACTCGAATTTTCTGTTCTGTAGTGTATTAATAACTTCATATAATTGATCAATTCCATTTTTAAAACGCCAATTTCTGCGATCAATCGTAAACATTGCATTGTATAAAGAAGTGTTTTTTCGTAGCATTTTCTTTTGACTTCAGCGAAAAAAATTTCTGGTCTAACCAACGATTTGGTTTATTATATACATACGAAAATGCTGAACTATCTCCTTCGTGCAATGCCAATTTAAGATAGGAAATCAGTAACTTAATCTCTGGTAGTTCCGTAAACATGACCCCATTAACAACGTCATATGAAATCATATTTTTAGACATGACAGTTTGCAATATTGTCAACTGGGCATTTGTCCTTGCTAGAACAGCCATATCTCTATACTCATTGTTCTCTTTTTTCTCTGTGATCTTTTTACAAATCCAAGAGGCTTCATCATATTCACTTACAAATTTTTCTGTATTCAGGGAGCTGATGTGTTCCTTTAGAAGCAATACTTTCTACGTAATTTTATCCTTACTGTCAGGAATATGTTGTGCTAACATATTCGCCATGCGTACAATATCTGTACTACATCTGTAATTCGTATTTAAATGGACGATTTTCACATCAGAATAATCCTGATCAAACTGCATAATGTATTCACTTCGCCCACCACGGAAAGAATAGATTGCCTGTAAAGGATCACCTACAATCATAGTATTTTTATTATTAATTCTTTTAAGAAGAAGAGACTGTGCCATAGACACATCCTGAAACTCATCTGATAACACGTAAAGATATTTATTCTGATAAAATTTTAAAATATCTGGGAATTTGTCAAAACACTGATTTGCCATATTCAGAAAATCATCAAATTCAATATAGGACTTATCCTTTTTATAATCTTCATACATTTTATAAATCTTTTTTCATCCGATCATCAGGATACGGATCGTCATCTGAATAAATCAAATCATCTGTTGAGCCTAGCATGTTTGTCTTTTGAATTCCCAAAAATCTCAGTATTCCATTATAAGGAACATCATCTTTGTTCTTGCATAATCCAAGTAAATCACAACAAATTTCTTTCAGTGCTTTTCTTTTTCCCAAGATGCAGTCCATACCTTGTATTTTCCATATCCATATGTAGAAGTAATAATTTTAAGAGCGAGAGAGAGTGAAAAGTTTCTACATTTACATTAGCTACTCCAAGCTTTCCCAATCTCTGCTCAATGCTTTCTTTTGCCTTTTTACTGAACGTGACAGCCAAAATAGTAGTGGGATCAACTCCATAATTCTTAACCATGTTTAAAATTCTATATGTAAGTACAGATGTCTTTCCAGATCCAGCTGCAGCAATGACAACCATATTTCCGTCTATGGTGTGAATGGCTTCTTTTGGTTTGTATTAAATTCCATTTTTATATCTCCTTTGCTAATTAATTTGAAGCGTGTATTCATCTTCAACTTTACGTTTATTAATTCTCTTCCCAAGATATTCAGTTTCATTGTTTATTGTCATTTCGCACAATCCCTTAAAACACAGGGAATAATCATCTTTACTTTCATAGATCGTATATTTTCGAGGTGATTTATCAAAACGTTTTTGGGCATTGCCAATAATCATCTCTGTGAAAGTATCATTAAATTTTTTGATAATATTGGATTGATGTGGGAATTGATTTAGAACAAAACTACATTTGTCAAGATCGATGTAATAAGCTTCATATGACTTATAGACAAGTTTGATTTTGCGTTTATATAATTCATCTTTGAGGGCTTCATTAAATCGTTGTGATTTTTTGCTGTAATATCTTTCTGATGCATTTGTGATATTTGCTTTTTCATCAGCAACCTTAATACAAGCAGCATAAAAGTCCATATCCTCTTTAGACGCTTCTCTAGTTTCCAATTTAATATTTGCATGAACAACTCCATCTGAATCGATTTCAACCATCTCGTCGGATACTTCAGAAGTGATCTTGTACACATCACGCCAGATGATAAGACCTGCAGATTTAAGATAATCCAGAGCATTCATAATATAATACTCAATCATATCATCTGATTTATTATAAAATTCATTAATAGTATCCAATTCGTATTTAATAGCTCTGCTAGTTTCCTCTTTATTATATTTACAGAGATTATAATTTTGATTAACCATATTAATTTCTCTGGCCCATTTACCAAGCGTGATATCAATTTTTCGATTCTGATCATGTCCATTAATAATTTTTTTCCAGTAATAGTGGAACAATATATTGATATAGAGAAGCATTCATCTTCTTAAAATTAGCTGGTAAGATATATGGATAGACTTCTGTAATCTCATATTCTCTTTTACCAAGATCAACAATTTTACAGTATCTGGACATTTTTTCCAAAAGAGTCCTTTTGTTCTTTGTTAGAAGCTTACCATTTTTTTGATGTACGACTCCTTAACAGCAGGGCTTGCATACTTGTTTACGAGATCAATTTCTTTAATTTTCCCTTGTTTTACAACCATTTTTTCCATTTTTTGATTTTTCCTCCTTTAAAATTCCCTTATTTTTTCTGGGAAAAGTTCCTCTCGAAAACGGGTACCAAAAGTTCCTAATATATAATATATATAGGGAAGAAATGGTACCCGCATTTCACCCAGTATTTATAAGCAAAAAAATTGCTCTATTTTATAATCTGTTTATAATTGGTTAATGAATACTTTATACATTTTGCATTAACTGGTGGCTGCTTGCAGTCGCCAGAACGATGAGCAACGTAGCGAAGCGAAGTAGCGGAATCGTTGGTAGCGTGGCACACTATTGTCAATCCAACCGTGTAACCAAAAACTACCGTAGCCACTTTTAATGATCAATTCCAATAATAAAAGAGTGGTTCCTACTATATTTTCTCCATTTATTATTGAATAGTTTTATAAAATTGTTCTCTCATCCAGAATTGCATCAACCATTTCTTCGAATAAACTTCTGTATTCTTTGTCATAAGCTAGTGCATCCATGGTCATACAATTCTTTAGATTATTATTATGACAATAGTCATCTATCATCTGATTTAAATCCTTATCTGGATATTGTTCTCCAAATTTTTCAAATAATTTTCTATATAATGTTTTGTAATCATCAATTCCATATTTCATCATAATTCGCTTAAATTTAGGCATCATAACACTTACCCAATATGGCATTTTCTTAATTGGTATTGTTTCAAATGTATTCATATTATTTTCTAATGATATTAATCGTTCATTTAGTTGGGTAATATCAGTATTATATCTGTCATATAAAGAGCTAACTGCCTGATTTATATCATTTTGAATTTGAATAAGAGTTTGGAGAGTTTTAATAACTGGCTGTAAATTTATAGATGTAAGAGTGTTATTTCTGTATTTTTCTACAATATCCCATACCCAATCCATAAATTCGTCAGCTTTCTTTTGATGGGACCATCTGCATATTTCCATGACACCTTTATGGGAATAATAGTAAGTTTCATGTCCTAAACCATCTGACAAGCAAATGGACAGTTTGTCCAATCGGTCGCTATGTCTTTTATGAATTTTACCAATAGCATTTGTTGGATCTTTATATTCCAACGCTTGACCAATTTGTTCTCTTGTTAATAAAATGTCATCATTCATATTTCTATAAAAACTGCAGTCCAGTTCTCCAAACTTTTCTGTTGTAATCAGTTTCAAATTATTATTCATAGTAAATATCTCCTTTTTATTTATGATTTGCTTTGGTATTCACTTATTCTCCATACGATTTGAACCATTTTTAATCTTATGATTTTGTTAATCTTTATTTTCGAACATAAAAATAGCAGACAAGATTTCTCTCATCTGCTATTAAAATTATTTTTGTATTTTGTTTTATTCTATTTCTGTATCAGTTAACCATTCTATATCAGGACTTGCAATTAATCTAGCATTATTATATGCCATATCTAATGTTAGACAAGTGAATCCTTGATAACAATTATCTAATTTTGTAACAGCTAATGCTAGATTTGGTTTTCCTTCATCGGTATCTAGACACAACGGTAATAGTAATTGGATTTTGTCTTCATAACATTGCGGTATTGCTAATTTATAATTTGCTGAGACTCTACGTTTCATTAACTCAACTGCACCTGTAAGAATACACATTTTATTTTCTTTTTCTAGAAACCCTTCTGGTAAACGTTCTTTATTTCTTTCATCTTCTAGAATATGCTTAAAATGAATATCTATAGGGTAGTGCCAATCGAAGAGTAGTAGTGATGGATCTTTGAAATAGTTTGCTTTCTGAGGTCGTTCTGATATTCCATGCTGATTTAATTCATGTCCAGTAAGGAAAGAGATATTATATTCTGAATTTGAATAAGCATAGATTGGCTCATAATATTTCGTAAACAATCCTGTGTTGAATAATGCATAATTTGTTCTATAAATGATTTGTCCATCCGTTCTAAGCTTTTTTATATGTATGAACCAGGTAATTTGTTAGAATTCCATTATTAGGATATGTTTTGTTTGACCAATTTTCTTCTTTTTTTGCTTTCCTGGCAAGCATATCTGTATAATCCTTCCAATTTACATTGAAGTGTGCCATATATTCCATCCCTTCGTATTTTTTGAATGCTGTTCTAAGTATATCATATTTTCTGGATTCATGAAATGGATCTGTGGAGGTATATTCTGGTAAATATAATTCACATGAATAAGACTCATACGAATCTTGTTTTAGAGGAATATTTTGTCCTTGTAATTTAGTGTAAGTATTTGTGTAAGCTTCTTTGGCTGATTCTGCATATACCATAAAGATATGATCGTATGGTTCATAACAATAAGCTGCAGTAGTTGGTACTAAATATGTATTCATAGCTTAAAATCTCCTTTAAGATATAATTTTTCTTTTGCAAAATATTATTCTCTCATTGGAAATTTTATTTTTTGATTTTTGAATGTAGTGTATTGAATGGCAAAGATGTTTTTGCTACTGTGGTTTTAAATACCCCTCCCTATAACACATTTGATAGGAGAGTGTACATATCATTTCTTAGGTGTGATCGTGGGAGAGTATGCGAGATTATTTTTCTAGGACGGATTTAGATGTGTTTGGTGGATAGTTGTTAGGGTATGGATATAAAATTGATTTAAAATCTGTAGAAGTATCTTTTGTATAGGGTAGGTGATTTTTATGGTCATCTACCCTTATTTTATTTGAGTTATTTCCTATTTAAAATGTGATGCTGACACTAAGTTTGATTCTGTACATATAATTGTTTGCCAGTAAAGTTGATCCGAGACAACAGGGAATTGATATTTCGGTGCGTTTTTTTCTAATTTATTATATC
>VOFC01001172.1_pt1 | contig 170000 bp, 284 predicted proteins | sample 5384161 | NCBI WGS metagenome assembly VOFC01 (sample SAMN12384722, study PRJNA508395) | human gut metagenome | isolation source: healthy gut B | host: Homo sapiens | reverse complement strand
TAGTTCATCGTTTTCAAGCATTTAATAAGTCTTTAAAGGATAAAAAAATAAGTATTTAGTTTGTCCTGAATGTGCGCAAATTATTCGTGTTCCTAGAAATAAGGGGAAAATTGAAGTTCGTTGTCCTTCAGTAAAAATCTTTTGATGCGAAAAAAGGTATTTACGCAAAGATGGAAAAGTTGTAAAATGTTTGTAGATGTTGAGGAGGATTAAAGAATGAAAAATTGGTATGGCATGTGATCATGGAGCATACACATATAAGGAAGAAATTAAACAAATGTTGATTGATGAAGGACATGAAGTTGTGGGATTGTGGTTGTCATGGTACAAACAGTGTTGATTATCCGGATATGGCAAAAGCGTGTGCGGATTTAGTTGTGGAATGAAGAAGCGGACAAGGCATTGTTATGTGGGCACTGGAATTGGAATTTCGATTGCCGCAAATAAAGTAAAAGGAACTGTTGTGCATTATGTACAGATGTAACTATGGCTCGTTTGACTCGTGAACACAATGATGCGAATATGTTGAGTATGGGACAAAGAACGACAGGTATTGAAACTTGTAAAGATATTGTTCATACTTTCTTGAACACTCCATTTAGTGAGGGTGAAAGACATAAGGGAAGAGTTGCAAAAATCAGTGCAATTGAGGATGCTCAATAAAATTTAGGGATGCTTGGAAAAGTGTCCTTTTTATTTTTTAAAATTTTAAAAAAAAAGGGGTTTACAAGATGGAAATGATTTGGTAATATAGATGAGCACTGCCGAGGTGCAGATGATCTTTGAAACCGAACAGGAAAATAAAAAAATACAAACTAAAACGTCGTGACTTTCGAAACAAACAAAACAAATAAACAATTGTAAAGAAAGATGTCGTAGAGACACTAAGAGCTAAATCAAATGGAGAGTTTGATCCTGGCTCAGGATGAACGCCGGCAAGCATGCTCAATACATGCAAAAGTCGAACGAGAGGAAGGAAAGCTGCTTTCCCAAATCTAGTGCGAACGGGTGAAAATGGTAACCCGCTCATGTGCCCGATAACTTCTGGAAACGGATGCTAAACCGGATAGGTAGCAGGCAAGCTTTGACATAGGGCTAAGGCCATGAACATGGGATGGTATCTTAGCAGTTAGGAGGTAACGGCCCACCAAGGCGTGCCCGGCGACGGCCTGGAGAGGGCGGATGCAATTGGGACTGAGACACGGGCGTCCTACGGGAGGCGCCGGAATGTCAATGGGCCCTAAACGAAGCAATGCCGGTGAGTGAGGTGGCAGATCAAAGCTCTTGGAGAAAAAGGTATGGGCTCAACCCGTACTTGCTCTGGAAGCAGTCGGCTAGAGAACAGAAAGAGGACGGCGGAACTCCATGTGTAGCGGTAAAATGCGTAGATATATGGGAAGAACACCGGTGGCAGAAGGCAGCCGTCTGGTCTGGATTCTGACACTGAAGCACGAAAAAGCGTGGGGAGCAAATGGATTAGATGCCCTAGTAGTCCACGCCGTAAACGATGAGGAACTAGGTGTTGGGGGAATAACTCAGTGCCGCAGTTAACGCAATAAGTTCTCCGCCTGGGGAGTATGCACGCAAGTGTGAAACTCAAAAGGAATTGACGGGGCCACTGGCAGTGGGTATGTGGTTTAATTCGAAGCAACGCAGAAGGAACACCAGGCCTTGACATCCCTTGCAGGAGGTATAGAGATATATCCGAGGTTATCAAGGGAGACAGGTGTGGTGCATAGTTGTCGATAAACTCGTGTCGTGAGATGTTGGGTTAAGTCCGCAACGAAGCGCAACCCTTGTGATATGTTACTAACATTGAGTTGAGGACTCATATCAGACTGCCGGTGATAAACCGGAGGAAGGTGGGGATGACGTCAAATCATCATGCCCCTTATGGCCTGGGCTACACACGTACTACAATGGCGTCTACAAAGAGCGGCAAGCCTGTGAAGGCAAGCGAATCTCATAAAGGACGTCTCAGTTCGGATTGAAGTCTGCAACCCGAACTTCATGAAGGCTGGAATCGCTAGTAATCGCGAATCGACATGTCGCGGTGAATACGTTCTCGGGCCTTGTACACACCGCCCGTCAAACCATGGGGGAGTTGGTAATGCCCGAGCCGGTGGCATAACCCTTCGAGTGAGCCGTCAGAGGAGGCAGGACCGATGACTGGGGGTTAAGTCGTAACAAAGGTATCCCTGCGGGAACGTGGGGATGGATCACCTCCTTTCTAGGAGAAAGAAGAACGTGGAAATTGAAGGAAAAGGGAGTATGAGATCCTGTTTAGTTTTTGAGAGGTCATAGACTTCTCAGAGGAATCGATCTTTGAAAACTGAGCAACTAAGAAGAAAAGACATAACAGAAAAGGTCTAAAACGTAAGTTGTAAAGATAAACTGAGAAAACAGTAAAAAAAACAGTTCTTGAAAAGAACATCTCGAAACACACGAGAACCACTGATTAAGTAAGGAAGGGCGTACGGCGAATGCCTTGCCACTCGAAACTGAAGAAGGACGCGCCAAACTGCGAAAAGCTCCGTGAAGCTGTAAGGAAGCGAAGAAGCGGAGGTGTCCGAATGGGGGAACCCGGCAGCAGACATGAGCTGTCATCTGCAGGTGAATACATGGCCTGCAAGAGAGGTACCCGGCGAACTGAAACATCTAAGTAGCCGGAGGAAAAGAAAACAACAGTGATTCCCTGAGTAGCGGCGAGCGAAAGGGGAGAAGCCCAAACCGGTCCAAGGACCGGGGTTGAAGGACCATGATATGGCAAGAGCGAGGATAGGAGAACGGGATCGAAAGCCCGGCCGAAGAAGGTGAAAGCCCTGTAACCGAAATCCGAGCGAAGCCTAATGGGATCCTGAGTACGGCGAGACACGAGAAATCTTGTCGGAAGCAGGCGGGACCATCCGCCAAGGCTAAATATAAACGAGTGAGCGATAGTGAACCAGTACCGTGAGGGGAAAGGTGAAAAGAACCGCGGGAGCGGAGTGAAAGAGAACCTGAAACCGTATGCCTACAAGAAGTCAGAGCCCGTTAAGGGGGTGATGGCGTGCCTTTGTAGAATGAACCGGCGAGTTGCGACAGACTGCGAGGTTAAGGAGGAAAGACCGGAGCCGAAGCGAAAGCGAGTCTTAATAGGGCGAAAGTAGGATGTTGCAGACCCGAAACCGGGTGATCTAGCCATGAGCAGGTTGAAGTTGAGGTGAAACTCAATGGAGGACCGAACCGACTACCGTTGAAAAGTTAGCGGATGACTTGTGGCTAGGGAGAAATTCAATCGAACCCGGAGATAGTGGTTCTCCCCGAAATAGCTTTAGGGCTAGCGTCGGAAAGAACCTTAGTGAAGGTAGAGCACTGAATGTGTGATGGCCCCATCCCGGGGTACTGAATACAATCAAACTGCGAATGTCATTAAGGATGTCCGGCAGTCAGACTGTGAGTGATAAGGTCCATGGTCAAGAGGGAAACAGCCCAGACCGCCAGTTAAGGTCCCAAAAATACAGGCTAAGTGGAAAAGGATGTGGGGATGCCCAGACAACTAGGAGGTTGGCTCAGAAGCGCCCATCCTTTAAAGAGTGCGTAACAGCTCACTAGTCGAGTGACCCTGCGCCGAAAATGTACCGGGGCTAAGCCTGATACCGAAACTGCGGATTGTAGGAAACTATAGTGGTAGGGGAGCGTTGTATACGAGCAGAAGCCGTACCGTGAGGAGCGGTGGATTGTATAGAAGTGAGAATGCCGGTGTGAGTAGCGAGATGTAGGTGAGAATCCTACACACCGAAAGCCCAAGGATTCCAGGGGAAGGTTCGTCCGCCCTGGGTAAGTCGGGACCTAACGCGAGGCCGAAAGGCGTAGTGGATGGAAAGCAGGCGAAAGATTCCTGCACCCGTATATGGAGCGAAGGAGTGACGGAGACGGATAGTGTGACCCTCTTAATGGATTGAGGGCGAAGCGAAGATACCGGGTTACCAGGCAAATCCGGTAACTAAAAGGCTAGAGCGTGACAGGTAAGCGAAATCTTAGGAAAGTAGCGAAGCACATGATGACGGCTTCCAGGAAAAGCTTCTGGCAATGCATATGCGGCCCGTACCAAAACCGACACAGGTGGGCAGGGAGAGAATCCCGAGGTGAGCGAGAGAACTGTTGCCAAGGAACTCGGCAAAATGACTCCGTAAGTTAGCGAGAAGGAGTGCTTAAGCAATTAAGCCGCAGTGAAGAGGCCCAAGCGACTGTTTAACTAAAACACGCAGCTCTGCGAAGTCGCAAGACGAAGTATAGGGGGTGACACCTGCCCGGTGCTGGAAGGTTAAGAGGATCTGTTAAGAGCGATCTGAAGCAGTGATCCGAAGCCCCAGTGAACGGCGGCCGTAACTATAACGGTCCTAAGGTAGCGAAATTCCTTGTCAGGTAAGTTCTGACCCGCACGAAAGGTGTAACGATTTGGGCGCTGTCTCGGCGTAGACTCGGTGAAATCTTAGTACCTGTGAAAATGCAGGTTACCCGCAACTAGACGGAAAGACCCCATGGAGCTTTACTGCAAAATTGATATTGAATTCTGGTCATACATGTACAGGATAGGTGGGAGACAAAGAGACGTGCACGCCAGTGTACGAGGAGCCGTCGTTGGGATACCACTCTTGTGTGACCGGGGTTCTAACCTGGTATCGAGAACAGGTACGGGGAGAGTGTCAGGTGGGCAGTTTGACTGGGGCGGTCGCCTCCCAAAGAGTAACGGAGGCGCCTTAAAGGTACGCTCAGATTGGATGGAAACCAATCGTCGAGTGCAATTGCAGAAGCGTGCTTGACTGTGAGACAAACAAGTCGAACAGGGACGAAAGTCGGGAATAGTGATCCGGCGGTGCCGAATGGAAGGGCCGTCGCTCAACGGATAAAAAAGCTACCCTGGGGATAACAGGCTGATCTCGCCCAAGAGTTCACATCGACGGCGAGGTTTGGCACCTCGATGTCGGCTCATCGCATCCTGGAGCCGGATTCGGTTCCAAGGGTTGGGCTGTCCGCCCATTAAAGCGGTACGCGAGCTGGGTTCAGAACGTCGTGAGACAGTTCGGTCCCTATCTGTTGTGGGCGAAGGAGATCTGCGGAGAGCTGTCCTCAGTACGAGAGGACCGGGATGGACCTACCGCTGGTGCACCGGTTGTTCCGCCAGGGGCATAGCCGGGTAGCTAAGTAGGGAAAGGATAAGCGCCGAAAAGCATCTAAGCACGAAGCCTACTCAAGATGAGATCTCCCATTCGCAAGAAGTAAGACCCCTTAAAGACGATAAGGTAGATAGGCCAGGGATGGAAGTGCAGTGATGTACGGAGTTGACTGGTACTAATCGGTCGAGGACTTAATCAGGAATATGGAATTTCTTCAGAATAGTTGTTCGGTTTTGAGGGATCGAAAGAGAACTCAAGATCCGGTGGCGATAGCAAAGTGGACACACCTGAACTCATCCCGAACTCAGAAGTTAAGCACTTTCACGGCGACAATAGTTGGGCTTGCCCCTGCGAAGATAGCTAGCTGCCGGGTCCTTTTTTTTTGCCTTTTTATATTCAAAAGCCAAGTCTAAGTAAATAAAAAAGACTTGGCTTTTTTCAGATTCATTAATTCTTTAATTGTATTTTCTAATGCAATTTATGCGGTAACTGGTGTCCTCTATATGAATCACGGATTTTTTTAATGGACACATATCTGTGTTTGTCCTATATCGGATTTCCTTAACAAGTTTATCGTATATGAAAGAAACATTATTCTTTTCTAAATAAATTTTTGCAGTTTCACTTAGAGCATGAGCATAAACAAATTAAATTTTTGCAAGAACGTATAGATAAGCAGCTGCTTTACCTAATACTGTATCTTCTATATCTGTGTTTTTATAAAAATTCATATCTTCATTAATTTTTGAAAGGATTGGTTTATCCCCAATATCATTTGAAGTATAAAATACAATTTTGTTTCTTTTTGCGATAAATTTATTCAAATTCATCCGCTACTTTCTTTAGATTACTGATAATTGGAAGCTTTTGTGGACATACACGCTCACATTGTCCACATTCAATACAATCTAATGGCTTTCCATGTTCATTTTTAAATCATCATATTCTGTTGATTTACCTTTAGATAAATTTTGTTTTCTTTTTATTGAATAGATTAAAGTATTCAGGTATACAGATGTGTTTTGGACAACCAGGAGCACAATAGTTACATGCAGTACATGGAATAGCAATAGATGTTCGAATTTGATCACCTAGCTTAATCAAGAAATCGTTTTCTTTTTGTGTCAACGGTTTAAATATTTTCATATATGAAATATTGTCATTTAATTGTTCAAGGTTTGACATACCACTAAGTACAACACGAACATTTTTAAGACTTGCTGAAATCGTATTGCCCATGATGCAATAGATAACGATCCATCTAAAGTTAATAATTTAGTTTGAATATCTTCAGGAACACGCACAAGACTTCCTCCCTTAACAGGTTCCATAATAACAACTTGTTTTCCATGTTTAACAGCCGTTTCATAACATAATCTAGATTGTACACTTTCACTATTCCAATCAAGATAATTGATTTGAAGTTGAACAAAATCCATTTCAGGATGTTTAGTCAAAATTTTGTCTAAAATATCAGCAGTATCATGAAATGAGAATCCAATTTCTCTTATTTTACCTTCTTCTTTCATTTTTTTAATAAAATCAAAACAACCAAATTTTAAAAGCAGTTTGGTAATGATTACGATTTAAAGAATGCAGAAGATAATAATCAAAGTAATTAACTCCACATTTTTCCAATTGTTCATCAAAAATTCTTTTTGCATCCTCTTTTGTTTTCATAAATGGGACAGGCAATTTGTCGGCTAAAGTAAATGAATTTCGTGGATATCTTTCAACTAACGCTTTTTTTACAAATAATTCACTTTGTCTTTGGTGATAAGGATAAGCGGTGTCAAAATATGTAAATCCATTATCCATAAAAGTATCAATCATTTCACAAAATTGTTTTAAATCAACAGAAGTTGGTTCTTCTGGATTTGTTAATGGCAATCTCATACATCCAAAACCTAATTTCTTCATAAAAATCCTCCTATTATGTATAACTGAATTATAGTACAACTTTATTGTTTAATAGAAATTATAATGTTAAAATTGTCGAAAATATGTATATATAAAAGATCTTTTGATTTTTTATTAAAAAAAAAAAAAACATCTGACGAAGTGAAAAGTATTTGGTAATATAGATGAGCACTGCTGAGGTGCAGATGATCTTTGAAAACTGAACAGGAAATAAAAATACAAACTAAAACGTCAATTTCGAAACAAACAAACAAACAATTGTAAAGAAAGATGTCAGAGACATCTAAGAGCTAAATCAAATGGAGAGTTTGATCCTGGCTCAGGATGAACGCTGGCGGCATGCCTAATACATGCAAGTCGAACGAGAGGAAGGAAAGCTTGCTTTTCTAAATCTAGTGGCGAACGGGTGAGTAACACGTAGGTAACCTGCCCATGTGCCCGGGATAACTTCTGGAAACGGATGCTAAAACCGGATAGGTAGCAGACAAGCATTTGACTGCTATTAAAGTGGCTAAGGCCATGAACATGGATGGACCTGCGGTGCATTAGCTAGTTGGTGAGGTAACGGCCCACCAAGGCGACGATGCATAGCCGGCCTGAGAGGGCGGACGGCCACATTGGGACTGAGACACGGCCCAAACTCCTACGGGGAGGCGGCAGTAGGGAATTTTCGTCAATGGGGAACCCTGAACGAGCAATGCCGCGTGAGTGAGGAAGGTCTTCGGATCGTAAAGCTCTGTTGTAAGAGAAAAACGGCACTCATAGGGAATGATGAGTGAGTGATGGTATCTTACCAGAAAGTCACGGCTAACTACGTGCCAGCAGCCGCGGTAATACGTAGGTGGCGAGCGTTATCCGGAATGATTGGGCGTAAAGGGTGCGTAGGTGGCAGATCAAGTCTGGAGTAAAAGGTATGGGCTCAACCCGTACTTGCTCTGGAAACTGATCAGCTAGAGAACAGAAGAGGACGGCGGAACTCCATGTGTAGCGGTAAAATGCGTAGATATATGGAAGAACACCGGTGGCGAAGGCGGCCGTCTGGTCTGGATTCTGACACTGAAGCACGAAAGCGTGGGGAGCAAATAGGATTAGATACCCTAGTAGTCCACGCCGTAAACGATGAGAACTAGGTGTTGGGGGAATAACTCAGTGCCGCAGTTAACGCAATAAGTTCTCCGCCTGGGGAGTATGCACGCAAGTGTGAAACTCAAAGGAATTGACGGGGGCCCGCACAAGCGGTGGAGTATGTGGTTTAATTCGAAGCAACGCGAAGAACCTTACCAGGCCTTGACATCCCTTGCAGAGGTATAGAGATATATCCGAGGTTATCAAGGAGACAGGTGGTGCATGGTTGTCGTCAGCTCGTGTCGTGAGATGTTGGGTTAAGTCCCGCAACGAGCGCAACCCTTGTGATATGTTACTAACATTGAGTTGAGGACTCATATCAGACTGCCGGTGATAAACCGGAGGAAGGTGGGGATGACGTCAAATCATCATGCCCCTTATGGCCTGGGCTACACACGTACTACAATGGCGTCTACAAAAGAGCGGCAAGCCTGTGAAGGCAAGCGAATCTCATAAAGGACGTCTCAGTTCGGATTGAAGTCTGCAACCCGACTTCATGAAGTCGGAATCGCTAGTAATCGCGAATCAAAGCATGTCGCGGTGAATACGTTCTCGGGCCTTGTACACACCGCCCGTCAAACCATGGGAGTTGGTAATGCCCGAAGCCGGTGGCATAACCCTTCGGGGAGTGAGCCGTCGAAGGCAGGACCGATGACTGGGGTTAAGTCGTAACAAGGTATCCCTACGGGAACGTGGGGATGGATCACCTCCTTTCTAAGGAGAAAGAAGAAACGTGGAAATTGAAGGAAAAGGGAGTATGAGATCCTGTTTAGTTTTGAGAGGTCATAGACTTCTCAGAGGAATCGATCTTTGAAAACTGAGCAACTAAGAAGAAAAGACATAACAGAAAAGGTCTAAAACGTAAGTTGTAAGATAAACTGAGAAAACAGTAAAAAACAGTTCTTGAAAAAGAACATCTCGAAACACACGAGAACCACTGATTAAGTAAGGAAGGGCGTACGGCGAATGCCTTGCCACTCGAAACTGAAGAAGGACGCGCCAAACTGCGAAAAGCTCCGTGAAGTCTGTAAGGAAGCGAAGAAGCGGAGGTGTCCGAATGGGGAACCCGGCAAAGAGACATGAGCTGTCATCTGCAGGTGAATACATGGCCTGCAAGAGAGGTACCCGGCGAACTGAAACATCTAAGTAGCCGGAGGAAAAGAAAACAACAGTGATTCCCTGGGTAGCGGCGAGCGAAAGGGGAGAAAGCCCAAACCGGTCCAAGGACCGGGGTTGAAGGACCATGATATGGCAAGAGCGAGGATAGGAGAACGGGATCGAAAGCCCGGCCGAAGAAGGTGAAAGCCCTGTAACCGAAATCCGAGCGAAGCCTAATGGGATCCTGAGTACGGCGAGACACGAGAAATCTTGTCGGAAGCAGGCGGGACCATCCGCCAAGGCTAAATATAAACGAGTGAGCGATAGTGAACCAGTACCGTGAGGGAAAGGTGAAAAGAACCGCGGGAGCGGAGTGAAAGAGAACCTGAAACCGTATGCCTACAAGAAGTCAGAGCCCGTTAAGGGGTGATGGCGTGCCTTTTTGTAGAATGAACCGGCGAGTTGCGACAGACTGCGAGGTTAAGGAGGAAAGACCGGAGCCGAAGCGAAAGCGAGTCTTAATAGGGCGAAAGTAGGATGTTGCAGACCCGAAACCGGGTGATCTAGCCATGAGCAGGTTGAAGTTGAGGTGAAACTCAATGGAGGACCGAACCGACTACCGTTGAAAAGTTAGCGGATGACTTGTGGCTAGGGGAGAAATTCCAATCGAACCCGGAGATAGCTGGTTCTCCCCGAAATAGCTTTTTAGGGCTAGCGTCGGAAAGAACCTTAGTGAAGGTAGAGCACTGAATGTGTGATGGCCCCATCCCGGGGTACTGAATACAATCAAACTGCGAATGTCATTAAGGATGTCCGGCAGTCAGACTGTGAGTGATAAGGTCCATGGTCAAGAGGGAAAACTTGACCCCAGACCGCCAGTTAAGGTCCCAAAATACAGGCTAAGTGGAAAAGGATGTGGGGATGCCCAGACAACTAGGAGGTTGGCTCAGAAGCGACCATCCTTTAAAGAGTGCGTAACAGACTCACTAGTCGAGTGACCCTGCGCCGAAAATGTACCGGGGCTAAGCCTGATACCGAAACTGCGGATTGTAGGAAACTATAGTGGTAGGGGAGCGTTGTATACGAGCAGAAGCCGTACCGTGAGGAGCGGTGGATTGTATAGAAGTGAGAATGCCGGTGTGAGTAGCGAGATGTAGGTGAGAATCCTACACACCGAAAGCCCAAGGATTCCAGGGGAAGGTTCGTCCGCCCTGGGTAAGTCGGGACCTAACGCGAGGCCGAAAGGCGTAGTGGATGGAAAGCAGGCGAAAGATTCCTGCACCCGTATATGGAGCGAAGGAGTGACGGAGACGGATAGTGTGACCCTCTTAATGGATTGAGGGCGAAGCGAAGCGGCTGGTTACCAGGCAAATCCGGTAACTAAAAGGCTAGAGCGTGACAGGTAAGCGAAATCTTAGGAAAGTAGCGAAGCACATGATGACGGCTTCCAGGAAAAGCTTCTGGCAATGCATATGCGGCCCGTACCAAAACCGACACAGGTGGGCAGGGAGAGAATCCCGAGGTGAGCGAGAGAACTGTTGCCAAGGAACTCGGCAAAATGACTCCGTAAGTTAGCGAGAAGGAGTGCTTAAGCAATTAAGCCGCAGTGAAGAGGCCCAAGCGACTGTTTAACTAAAACACAGCTCTCTGCGAAGTCGCAAGACGAAGTATAGGGGGTGACACCTGCCCGGTGCTTTGGAAGGTTAAGAGGATCTGTTAAGAGCGATCTGAAGCAGTGATCCGAAGCCCCAGTGAACGGCGGCCGTAACTATAACGGTCCTAAGGTAGCGAAATTCCTTGTCAGGTAAGTTCTGACCCGCACGAAAGGTGTAACGATTTGGGCGCCGCCTCGGCAAAGAGACTCGGTGAAATCTTAGTACCTGTGAAAATGCAGGTTACCCGCAACTAGACGGAAAGACCCCATGGAGCTTTTACTGCAGCCTGATATTGAATTCTGGTCATACATGTACAGGATAGGTGGGAGACAAAGAGACGTGCACGCCAGTGTACGAGGAGTCGTCGTTGGGATACCACTCTTGTGTGACCGGGGTTCTAACCTGGTATCGAGAACAGGTACGGGGAGAGTGTCAGGTGGGCAGTTTGACTGGGGCGGTCGCCTCCCAAAGAGTAACGGAGGCGCCCAAAGGTACGCTCAGATTGGATGGAAACCAATCGTCGAGTGCAATTGCAGAAGCGTGCTTGACTGTGAGACAAAAGTCGAACAGGGACGAAAGTCGGGAATAGTGATCCGGCGGTGCCGAATGGAAGGGCCGTCGCTCAACGGATAAAAGCTACCCTGGGGATAACAGGTCGATCTCGCCCAAGAGTTCACATCGACGGCGAGGTTTGGCACCTCGATGTCGGCTCATCGCATCCTGAGCCGGATTCGGTTCCAAGGGTTGGGCCGTCCGCCCATTAAAGCGGTACGCGAGCCGGGTTCAGAACGTCGTGAGACAGTTCGGTCCCTATCTGTTGTGGGCGAAGGAGATCTGCGGAGAGAGTCGTCCTCAGTACGAGAGGACCGGGATGGACCTACCGCCGGTGCACCGGTTGTTCCGCCAGGGGCATAGCCGGGTAGCTAAGTAGGGAAAGGATAAGCGCCGAAAGCATCTAAGCACGAAGCCTACTCCAAGATGAGATCTCCCATTCGCAAGAAGTAAGACCCCTTAAAGACGATAAGGTAGATAGGCCAGGGATGGAAGTGCAGTGATGTACGGAGTTGACTGGTACTAATCGGTCGAGGACTTAATCAGGAATATGGAATTTCTTCAGAATAGTTGTTCGGTTTTGAGGGATCGAAAGAGAACTCAAGATCCGGTGGCGATAGCAAAGTGGACACACCTGAACTCATCCCGAACTCAGAAGTTAAGCACTTTCACGGCGACAATAGTTGGGCTTGCCCCTGCGAAGATAGCTAGTTTGCCGGGTCCTTTTTTTGCCTTTTTTGTATTTTGGCCTATAATATACTAGAAAGAAAAGAGGATATTATGAAGAACTTAGGCTTTTTACAATGGAAAAATAGATGAATTAGAAAAAATATGCAAGTTCCAATGTTGGATCGTGCTTGTTATTTTGGAGATGGTGTATACGATGCATCTTATGCAAATAATCATACAATTTTTGCACTTCAAGATCATTTAAATCGTTTTACAATAGTGCAAAACTTTTAAATATTAACATTCCATATAAAAAAGAGGAATTACAAGATTTATTAATTGAATTAGTAAATAAAGTAGATTCACCAACACAGTTTGTATATTGGCAGGTTTCAAGAGGAACAGGTATTAGAAATCATATTTATCCTGAAGACATGAAAGGTAATTTATGGGTTATGATTACGCCAAAGCCTTTGGCAGACCCAAATAAAGAGATGTCTGTTGTTACCATGGAAGATACACGATTCTTTCATAATAACATTAAGACGATTAATTTAATTCCTGCAGTAATGTATTCAACAGAAGCACATAATCATGGTTTTGATGAGTGTATTTTACATAGAGGACCAGATCGTGTTACAGAATGTGCTCATAGCAATGTATCTATCTTAAAGGATGGCTGCTTTATAACTGCACCTTGTGATGAATATATTTTGCCTGGTATTGCCCGTAAACACTTGTTAGAAGCTTGTACGGCTTTAAATATTCCGTATGAAGAAAAAGTTTATTCTTTGCAAGAGTTATTTGATGCGGATGAAATAATTGTATCTAGTAGTACACACATTTGTCGTCGAGTAAAAATGGTAGATGGTAAACTATTTGTTGGGAAGGATTCATCAACATTTAAAAAGTTACAGGATTATGTATTTAATGAATTTTATGAGTATACAAACGCAAAACGTATTGATTAATTAAGGCTGGCAGAATGCCAGTTTTCTTTTTAAAACTAAGATGAAATCGTATACAGTAAAAAATATGAAAAAAAAAAAAAACATTTGACGAAGTGAAAAGTATTTGGTAATATAGATGAGCACTGCTTTGAGGTGCAGATGATCTTTGAAAACTGAACAGGAAATAAAAATACAAACTAAAACGTCAATTTCGAAACAAACAAACAAACAATTGTAAAGAAAGATGTCAGAGACATCTAAGAGCTAAATCAAATGGAGAGTTTGATCCTGGCTCAGGATGAACGCTGGCGGCATGCCTAATACATGCAAGTCGAACGAGAGGAAGGAAAGCTTGCTTTTCTAAATCTAGTGGCGAACGGGTGAGTAACACGTAGGTAACCTGCCCATGTGCCCGGGATAACTTCTGGAAACGGATGCTAAAACCGGATAGGTAGCAGACAAGCATTTGACTGCTATTAAAGTGGCTAAGGCCATGAACATGGATGGACCTGCGGTGCATTAGCTAGTTGGTGAGGTAACGGCCCACCAAGGCGACGATGCATAGCCGGCCTGAGAGGGCGGACGGCCACATTGGGACTGAGACACGGCCCAAACTCCTACGGGAGGCAGCAGTAGGGAATTTTCGTCAATGGGGGAACCCTGAACGAGCAATGCCGCGTGAGTGAGGAAGGTCTTCGGATCGTAAAGCTCTGTTGTAAGAGAAAAACGGCACTCATAGGGAATGATGAGTGAGTGATGGTATCTTACCAGAAAGTCACGGCTAACTACGTGCCAGCCAGCCGCGGTAATACGTAGGTGGCGAGCGTTATCCGGAATGATTGGGCGTAAAGGGTGCGTAGGTGGCAGATCAAGTCTGGAGTAAAAGGTATGGGCTCAACCCGTACTTGCTCTGGAAACTGATCAGCTAGAGAACAGAAGAGGACGGCGGAACTCCATGTGTAGCGGTAAAATGCGTAGATATATGGAAGAACACCGGTGGCGAAGGCGGCCGTCTGGTCTGGATTCTGACACTGAAGCACGAAAGCGTGGGGAGCAAATAGATTAGATACCCTAGTAGTCCACGCCGTAAACGATGAGAACTAGGTGTTGGGGGAATAACTCAGTGCCGCAGTTAACGCAATAAGTTCTCCGCCTGGGGAGTATGCACGCAAGTGTGAAACTCAAAGGAATTGACGGGGGCCCGCACAAGCGGTGGAGTATGTGGTTTAATTCGAAGCAACGCGAAGAACCTTACCAGGCCTTGACATCCCTTGCAGAGGTATAGAGATATATCCGAGGTTATCAAGGAGACAGGTGGTGCATGGTTGTCGTCGCCTCGTGTCGTGAGATGTTGGGTTAAGTCCCGCAACGAGCGCAACCCTTGTGATATGTTACTAACATTGAGTTGAGGACTCATATCAGACTGCCGGTGATAAACCGGAGGAAGGTGGGGATGACGTCAAATCATCATGCCCCTTATGGCCTGGGCTACACACGTACTACAATGGCGTCTACAAAGAGCGGCAAGCCTGTGAAGGCAAGCGAATCTCATAAAGGACGTCTCAGTTCGGATTGAAGTCTGCAACCCGACTTCATGAAGCTGGAATCGCTAGTAATCGCGGATCAGCATGCCGCGGTGAATACGTTCTCGGCCTTGTACACACCGCCCGTCAAACCATGAGAGTTGGCAATACCCGAAGCCGGTGGCCTAACCCTTCGGGGAGTGAGCCGTCGAAGGCAGGACCGATGACTGGGGTTAAGTCGTAACAAGGTATCCCTAGGGGAACGTGGGGATGGATCACCTCCTTTCTAAGGAGAAAGAAGAAACGTGGAAATTGAAGGAAAAGGGAGTATGAGATCCTGTTTAGTTTTGAGAGGTCATAGACTTCTCAGAGGAATCGATCTTTGAAAACTGAGCAACTAAGAAGAAAAGACATAACAGAAAAGGTCTAAAACGTAAGTTGTAAGATAAACTGAGAAAAACAGTAAAAAACAGTTCTTGAAAAAGAACATCTCGAAACACACGAGAACCACTGATTAAGTAAGGAAGGGCGTACGGCGAATGCCTTGCCACTCGAAACTGAAGAAGGACGCGCCAAACTGCGAAAAGCTCCGTGAAGCTGTAAGGAAGCGAAGAAGCGGAGGTGTCCGAATGGGGAACCCGGCAAAGAGACATGAGCTGTCATCTGCAGGTGAATACATGGCCTGCAAGAGAGGTACCCGGCGAACTGAAACATCTAAGTAGCCGGAGGAAAAGAAAACAACAGTGATTCCCTGAGTAGCGGCGAGCGAAAGGGGAGAGCCCAAACCGGTCCAAGGACCGGGGTTGAAGGACCATGATATGGCAAGAGCGAGGATAGGAGAACGGGATCGAAAGCCCGGCCGAAGAAGGTGAAAGCCCTGTAACCGAAATCCGAGCGAAGCCTAATGGGATCCTGAGTACGGCGAGACACGAGAAATCTTGTCGGAAGCAGGCGGGACCATCCGCCAAGGCTAAATATAAACGAGTGAGCGATAGTGAACCAGTACCGTGAGGGAAAGGTGAAAAGAACCGCGGGAGCGGAGTGAAAGAGAACCTGAAACCGTATGCCTACAAGAAGTCAGAGCCCGTTAAGGGGTGATGGCGTGCCTTTTGTAGAATGAACCGGCGAGTTGCGACAGACTGCGAGGTTAAGGAGGAAAGACCGGAGCCGAAGCGAAAGCGAGTCTTAATAGGGCGAAAGTAGGATGTTGCAGACCCGAAACCGGGTGATCTAGCCATGAGCAGGTTGAAGTTGAGGTGAAACTCAATGGAGGACCGAACCGACTACCGTTGAAAAGTTAGCGGATGACTTGTGGCTAGGGGAGAAATTCCAATCGAACCCGGAGATAGCTGGTTCTCCCCGAAATAGCTTTAGGGCTAGCGTCGGAAAGAACCTTAGTGAAGGTAGAGCACTGAATGTGTGATGGCCCCATCCCGGGGTACTGAATACAATCAAACTGCGAATGTCATTAAGGATGTCCGGCAGTCAGACTGTGAGTGATAAGGTCCATGGTCAAGAGGGAAACAGACCCAGACCGCCAGTTAAGGTCCCAAAATACAGGCTAAGTGGAAAAGGATGTGGGGATGCCCAGACAACTAGGAGGTTGGCTCAGAAGCAGCCATCCTTTAAAGAGTGCGTAACAGCTCACTAGTCGAGTGACCCTGCGCCGAAAATGTACCGGGGCTAAGCCTGATACCGAAACTGCGGATTGTAGGAAACTATAGTGGTAGGGGAGCGTTGTATACGAGCAGAAGCCGTACCGTGAGGAGCGGTGGATTGTATAGAAGTGAGAATGCCGGTGTGAGTAGCGAGATGTAGGTGAGAATCCTACACACCGAAAGCCCAAGGATTCCAGGGGAAGGTTCGTCCGCCCTGGGTAAGTCGGGACCTAAGCCGAGGCCGAAAGGCGTAGTGGATGGAAAGCAGGCGAAAGATTCCTGCACCCGTATATGGAGCGAAGGAGTGACGGAGACGGATAGTGTGACCCTCTTAATGGATTGAGGGCGAAGCGAAGCGGCTGGTTACCAGGCAAATCCGGTAACTAAAAAAGGCTAGAGCGTGACAGGTAAGCGAAATCTTAGGAAAGTAGCGAAGCACATGATGACGGCTTCCAGGAAAAGCTTCTGGCAATGCATATGCGGCCCGTACCAAAACCGACACAGGTGGGCAGGGAGAGAATCCCGAGGTGAGCGAGAGAACTGTTGCCAAGGAACTCGGCAAAATGACTCCGTAAGTTAGCGAGAAGGAGTGCTTAAGCAATTAAGCCGCAGTGAAGAGGCCCAAGCGACTGTTTAACTAAAACACACGCCTCTCTGCGAAGTCGCAAGACGAAGTATAGGGGGTGACACCTGCCCGGTGCTTTGGAAGGTTAAGAGGATCTGTTAAGAGCGATCTGAAGCAGTGATCCGAAGCCCCAGTGAACGGCGGCCGTAACTATAACGGTCCTAAGGTAGCGAAATTCCTTGTCAGGTAAGTTCTGACCCGCACGAAAGGTGTAACGATTTGGGCGCCGCCTCGGCAAAGAGACTCGGTGAAATCTTAGTACCTGTGAAAATGCAGGTTACCCGCAACTAGACGGAAAGACCCCATGGAGCTTTACTGCGACCTGATATTGAATTCTGGTCATACATGTACAGGATAGGTGGGAGACAAAGAGACGTGCACGCCAGTGTACGAGGAGTCGTCGTTGGGATACCACTCTTGTGTGACCGGGGTTCTAACCTGGTATCGAGAACAGGTACGGGGAGAGGGTCAGGTGGGCAGTTTGACTGGGGCGGTCGCCTCCCAAAGAGTAACGGAGGCGCCCAAAGGTACGCTCAGATTGGATGGAAACCAATCGTCGAGTGCAATTGCAGAAGCGTGCTTGACTGTGAGACAAACAAGTCGAACAGGGACGAAAGTCGGGAATAGTGATCCGGCGGTGCCGAATGGAAGGGCCGTCGCTCAACGGATAAAAGCTACCCTGGGGATAACAGGCTGATCTCGCCCAAGAGTTCACATCGACGGCGAGGTTTGGCACCTCGATGTCGGCTCATCGCATCCTGGAGCCGGATTCGGTTCCAAGGGTTGGGCCGTCCGCCCATTAAAGCGGTACGCGAGCCGGGTTCAGAACGTCGTGAGACAGTTCGGTCCCTATCTGTTGTGGGCGAAGGAGATCTGCGGAGAGCCGTCCTCAGTACGAGAGGACCGGGATGGACCTACCGCCGGTGCACCGGTTGTTCCGCCAGGGGCATAGCCGGGTAGCTAAGTAGGGAAAGGATAAGCGCCGAAAGCATCTAAGCACGAAGCCTACTCCAAGATGAGATCTCCCATTCGCAAGAAGTAAGACCCCTTAAAGACGATAAGGTAGATAGGCCAGGGATGGAAGTGCAGTGATGTACGGAGTTGACTGGTACTAATCGGTCGAGGACTTAATCAGGAATATGGAATTTCTTCAGAATAGTTGTTCGGTTTTGAGGGATCGAAAGAGAACTCAAGATCCGGTGGCGATAGCAAAGTGGACACACCTGAACTCATCCCGAACTCAGAAGCTAAGCACTTTCACGGCGACAATAGCTGGGCTTGCCCCTGCGAAGATAGCTAGCTGCCGGGTCCTTTTTTTTTTGCCTTTTTATATTCAAAAGCCAAGTCTAAGTAAATAAAAGACTTGGCTTTTTTCCTTGCACATTTTTTTCACATATCATGAATAGATGTTTATGGTATAATAAAATGTAAAGACAAACTATTAAATGTCAATAAGTAATGTAAAATTTGTTGAAATTGTAGTTTTCTTTGTTGGATCAAGGGTGTTTGTCTTGATTTAGAGGTGAATCCTCGTTAAAAACTTCATCTAGTTTTTGAAATTGGGTGCATTGAAAACAACTTTTTTGAGCCTTTAAAAATTTTTCAAAAAGCCTGATTTTTGAAAGAATTTGTATGTTTTTTTTATTCGATTAAAGTCGTTTTTATCGATTTAAATACGAATTCATGGAGTTCTCCATATTCATCTTCATACAGATATTTCTTTCGTCTAGTTTTTTTGCCGAAAAGTCTGTTTCGGCATTTTGGAAAAAACTCATTTTGGGTTGATTCCGATAGTTTCACCAAATCACGGTATTGAATAATGTATGTGGACTGGTTTTTCATTAAAGAATAAATCACTTTGCAAAGTTTGTTCGCTACTGCATTCACTGCAAGAGTATGTTTGGTACGATCTCCATTCTTTTTTCTGGTAAAGTAAGCTTTAAATATCGGGTTGTTTCTTCGTGCAAATTCAAAGAACCATGTAGATTGCATGACGAAGATAACGAGAACCTTTCTTGGAAATTTTTCCACGCTTGTTTACAGAAGAACCAGACTTGGAGTTGTCACCATATAACCCTGCCAGGGATACGATCTGACTCGCTTTATGAAATCTGGAGATATCTCCTATTTCAAAGAACGATTGTAGCCGCGTGTGATTTTTCCACATCCTGTTAATGTAAGAAGTACATGATAAGCAGGAAATTCTTCAGCCTTAGAATCAATTATTTTCTCAAGATTTCGTATTTCTGATTCAAGAGAATCTATAGAATCAATAAGGTCGTGAATGTTGTATAGTTCGCCATCTGAGATAGATTTGCGAACAACAATCGAATTACGTGCAGATGAATAAGTTCATTTGCTTTGTCTACGCCAAATTTGTTTTTAGAAGCTTTTTGAAGAACAGAAACAAGTTCATCGAAATCGGCTTCTATGATAGAATAAGGTGTAGGATATATTGAAAAAGATGGCTTTTAAGGTTGCACGTCCACTTGGAAAGACTTTGAGAAGGTCAGGAAAATACAAACAAACTTTGGCGAGGAATCTGTTTGTTTCCTGAGTGCATGTAACTTTAAGTGCATTCCTTCTGCGAATGTAGGCTTTCAAATCAGTATATCCGTTTTTTGCTACATGAACGATTTGAGCATCGCCGTTCAAAAGAAGTTCGGCAATACAGCCAGAATCGATCTTATCTGTTTTATTAAGCCGTTTGTAGTCTCTGTAATTTTTAACGGAATCCGGAGAAATCATAACTACGTGATACCCATCTGATTTGAGCCTTTCGTATAAGTTAGTACCATAGATACCTGTCACTTCCATCCCAAACAAGATCTTATCTTTGTTCAGACATTTGGAAAGAACAGTGTTAAGGAACTTTTCATATCCTTGTAGCGTATTTGAAAAGTGTCCTCTCTTAATCAAGAATTTATCCTGATTGTTTTTCATGGCAAAATCGTGTTTGTTCTGAGCACAATCGATGCCAACGTAGTAGTCATAAGAATCTTGTTTTTCATAAAATCTTCCTTTCGTAACCGGTTCTGGATTGCACCTCTAAAGCAAGACAAACACAACCTCAAGAATTAGAAGATACAGTGCAAGAGCAAAGTTCATCAACAAACCAAATCAGTGTATAAGGCACGTCTTGAATAAAGGAGCCAGTCTTTAAAAAGTGAATCAACAGTTCACAGGAGGCATGTAGGCTACCTTAGTCCAGAACGTTACAATTATCTTGGATTAAGAAGAAAAATACAATCTATTTAACAACAATGTGTTGAACTGATTACGCTACATATTATATGAGGAGGTTTATTATGGACCAAAAGTACATAACAATACAAGGTGCTCGTGAAAACAACCTTAAAAATATAAGTTTAAAACTACCCAAAGATAAATTAGTCATTATGACAGGCGTTTCTGGAAGTGGAAAAACGTCCCTAGCCTTCGATACCATTTATGCTTTGAAGGACAACGTCGATATATGGAATCTCTATCCGCATACGCTAGACAATTTCTTGGCAATAGCGAAAAACCTGATGTTGATCAAATCGATGGATTATCACCACCATTGCAATTGATCAAAAAACTACATCTAATAATCCACGTTCAACTGTAGGAACAGTTACCGAAATTTATGATTATCTACGTTTATTATATGCACGTATAGGTGTCCCTTATTGTCCTGATCACCATATTCCTATTACTGGAAATACTATTAAGGAAATGATTGATAAGATCATGGAACTACCTGATAAAACTAGATGTACAATTTTGAGTCCTGTTATTCAAGGTAAAAAGGGATCACATAAAGATCTTTTAGAAAATTTAATGAAAGAAGGCTATATTCGTGTTCGTATTGATGGAGAAATTAAGTATCTTGAAGAACTTGAACCTTTAGATAAGAACAAGAAACATTCAATTGATGTTGTTGTTGATCGCATTGTAAAGAGTGATGATCGTTCGCGTTTTCATGATTCATTAGAAACTGCACTCAAATTAAGCGATGGTTTAGCTATTTTACTAACGAATGATTCTGAAACATTATTTTCAAGCAATTATGCATGTAAAGTGTGTGGTTTTTCTGTACCTAAACTAGAACCTAAATTATTTTCATTTAATGCGCCTTTCGGAGCTTGTCCAGAATGTAAAGGACTAGGTATTACACAGAAAGTAGATCTATCTTTGTTGATTCCGGACGATACCAAATCAATTGCCCAAGGAGGCATTCATTATTATAAAAATATTGTAAATACAGAAAATCTAGAATGGCAGAGAATTCATGCGCTTATTAAATATTATGAAATAGACATGGATACACCTATCAAAGATTTACCTAAGAAGAAGCTTAACTATTTATTATATGGTTCAGATGTACCAATCGCATACCAGTTGAATTCTCGTTCGGGAATCGTCTCAACAAAGCTAGAATGCATTGAAGGTGTTTGCCCTATGATTGAACGTAGATATATGGAAACTACTTCAACGATGTCTCGAGAATGGTACGGTTCTTTCTTGGCAGATGCTCAATGTCCGAAATGTCATGGAGCACGATTAAATAAACAGGCACTATCTGTACTTGTTGGTGGAAAAAACATTTATGAATGGACGCAAATGAGTATTAGTGAAGCCATCGATTTTATGGATCAGTTAGAATTAACGCCAACACAAGCTAAGATTGCAGAGTTAGTGGTCAAAGAAATTAAAAACCGTCTTTCATTTTTAAATCATGTTGGACTTAGTTATTTAACTCTTGATCGTTTAGCATCCACTTTATCAGGTGGAGAAGCGCAACGTATTCGCTTGGCAACACAGATTGGATCCCGCTTAACGGGTGTTATGTATGTTTTGGATGAACCAAGTATTGGTTTACACCAAAGAGACAATGATCGTTTGATTGGTGCGTTAAAAGATATGCGTGATTTAGGCAATACATTAATTGTGGTTGAACATGATGAAGACACAATGCGAGCAAGTGACTATATTGTGGATGTAGGACCTGGTGCCGGTGTGCATGGCGGACAAATTGTTGCGGTGGGAACACCGGAAGAAATTATGCAGAACGAAAACTCAATTACGGGAGCTTATTTAAGTGGACGTAAAAGAATTGAAGTGCCGGCAACACGTCGCAAAGGAAATGGCAAGAAACTAAAGATTGTGAAAGCGAGTCAAAACAACTTAAAAAATGTGAATGTAACTATTAAACTTGGTACATTTACTGTTGTGACTGGTGTTTCAGGAAGTGGGAAATCGTCATTAGTTACAGAAGTGTTAACACATGGTTTACAACATGCACTAGGGCGATTAAGAATTAAGCCAGGGGCATGTAAAGAAATTCAAGGAATCGAAAATATTGATAAAATTGTTGAAATAGGACAAGATCCAATCGGTAGAACGCCACGTTCAAATCCTGCTACATATACAGGTGTATTCGATGATATTCGTGATTTATTTGCGCAGACAAAAAGAAGCTAAAATGTTAGGTTATGATAAAGGACGCTTTTCATTCAATGTGAAAGGTGGACGTTGTGAAGCCTGTCAAGGCGATGGAATTTTACGTATTTCTATGCACTTTTTACCAGATGTTTATGTACCTTGTGATCAATGTGGTGGAAAGCGTTACAACGAAGAAACATTACAAGTTCAGTATAAAGGTAAGACGATTGCGGATGTATTGGATATGACGGTTGAAGAAGCCTTGGAATTCTTCAAAGAATGTTTCAAAAATCAAACATAAACTACAAACATTAAACGATGTAGGACTTTCTTATATTAAGTTAGGTCAAAGTGCTACGACTTTATCTGGTGGTGAAGCACAACGTGTTAAACTGGCAAGTGAACTTCAAAAGAAGGCAACAGGAAAAACATTATTTGTGCTTGATGAACCAACAACAGGTTTGCATAGTGATGATGTAAAGAAATTGATTGATGTTCTACAACGTCTTGTAGAACACGGTGATACAGTATTAGTTATAGAGCACAATTTGGATGTGATCAAATGTGCAGATCAAATTATAGATATGGGACCTGAAGGTGGACAAGGAGGAGGAACTGTGATTTGTACGGGAACTCCAGAAAAGGTTGCTTTGCATGTAAAGAGAGTTATACAGGTCAATATTTAAAACCAATGTTAGAAAAAGGAGGAGACCATGGCAAAAGTAATTGTTCGTGATTTAGCTAAAAAATTCATGTGGACTATTGTAACTGGGGATTCAGACTCATTAAATCGTCCATTAACTTTGGCAGATACAAACCGCCCTGGATTAGAATTAGCCGGATATTTTCCAGACACACAAACAAAACGTCTTGTCGTACTTGGAGATAAAGAAATAGGATATATCGAAGAGCAGATGGATGAAATTTCTCAGCGTCGTTCTTTTGAATTTTTGACAGGAGATAGTACACCATGTATTGTGGTTGCACATGGGCATGAGTGCCCTCCTGTTTTAAAAAGAGATAGCACAACGTAAAAATTTTCCTGTGTTTAAAACAGAATATCAAACATCACACGCAATCGTTAGTATCACAAACTATTTGGATGAATGTCTTGCAGAATCTGTAGTCATTCATGGAGAGTTAGTGCGTGTATTTGGTGTTGGTGTATTGATTACCGGTCGAAGTGGTATGGGAAAAAGCGAAATTGCCTTGGAACTTATCAAACGAGGCCATCAATTAGTCGGCGATGATCGTATTGATTGTTACAAAATACACGATGATTTGGTAGGAAGAACGACACCTATGTTAGAAGGGTTCATGGAACTAAGAGGTGTTGGAATTATTAATGTTTCTCGCATGTATGGAGTAGGAGCTGTTGCCCATGAAACACAAATTGAATTTCAAATCGATTTAGAGCCATTTAATGATTCTTATGAATATGATCGAGTTGGAATTGAAGAAAAAAAGAATACAATGAGATTTTAGGAATCAAAATTTTAAAGATGACTATTCCGGTTTCTCAAGGACGACCAATGTCATCTGTTATTGAAACGGCTGTGACAAACTTCTTATTGTTGAAAGATGGCTTAGATTCAGCTAAAGAATTTGAAGAGCGAGTACTATCGCAAATATCCGAGAATAAGAAGGAGGAATTCGATGCATCTGTTTCCGAACACTAGAATTTTTGTTTCTTTTGGATCTTTAGAAATTGCTTGGTATGCCGTTTTAATTTTAACAGGCGCATTATGTGCTTATTTACTATGTCAAAGAACAATGAAAAAATGGGGATATGCACCTGAAGTTCTAGATGATTATGTAGTTCCTATGTTGTTTATTGGAATTTTGGGAGCTCGAGCATGGTATGTTATTTTTGAATGGAATTATTATTCTTCACACCTAAATGAAATTGTAGCCATTTGGAACGGTGGTTTGGCACCATACATGGAGGCTTGATTGCAGGAACTATTTTTAGTTTATTCTTCTTTAAGAAACGCCACATTTCATTTCTTAGAATGTTTGATTTGATTATGCCAACTGTGTTATTGGCACAAGCCTTTGGGCGTTGGGGAAACTTTATGAATCAAGAAGCCTATGGTGGGATTGTATCTGAGAGTTTCTTTGCGCATTATCCAGTGTTTATTAAAAATCAAATGTTTATTGATGGAGCCTATCGGATGCCTACTTTCTTATTTGAAAGTGTATGTAATCTATTAGGATTCTTGTTTATCACACTTATTTTCCGTAAGCATTGGTATAAAAGACGCGGGGACTGCGGATTTATGTATATGGTATGGTATGGAATTACACGTTTTGTGGTTGAAGGAAGGCGAACCGATTCTCTAATGGTATTTGGCCTTCGTACAGCTTTCAACTTGTATCTTTAGCTTTAATGGTTGTTGGTTGTCTTGGCTTAATGGGCGTATTTCATAAAGCTTTTCACTGGAAAAATAAACCGATTGTTTTGTTTGACTTGGATGGAACGTCGATTGATTCACAACAGTTGGTTTTTGAAACATTTAGAAGAGTTTTTAAAGAATTAAAACCCGATTATGAATTATCAAATGAAGAACTATATTCATTCTTTGGACCAACGCTAGAAGTAACTTTTTTCAAAGTATTTCCCAGAAGATCAGGTAGAAAGTATTATTGATCGTTATCAAGTAATCAATAAATCTTTGCATAAAAAATCTGTTAAAGGAAGTGCCTCATGCCAAAGAAATGTTAGAGGGGTTAAAAGAACAAAATATACAGTGTGCGGTAGTATCAAATAAGCGTATTGAAGTGGTGAAAAGAGGACTAAAACAAGCTGGTTTTAGATGGCTATTTCAAGGTTGTATTGGGAAAAAGAAAATTTGCCCGAACCTAAGCCAAGTGCATCTGGCTTGATTGAAGCATGCAACTTATTACATACTAGTCATGACGATTGTATTTATGTTGGTGATAATGTTGCGGATATTGTAGCCGCAAAAAATATGGTGCCTATTCTGTAGGATTTAGTGTAGATGAAAAACAACGTGAAGCTTTAGAAAAAAAAGCACATCCATGTAAGGTCATCGATGATTTAATGCAGTTAGTATCATTATGTAAGGAGGATCGCATATGGAGCGACAATACGATTTGGTAATAGTTGGTGCCGGCCCTGCTTTGGTTTAAGCGCAAAGATTATATGGTTCAAGGGCAGGACTTAAAACTTTGATATTAGAAAATGGAGCGCCAGGTGGAAAATTGATTAAGACAAATAAAATCAGTAATTATCCAGGTATAAAAGATATTGAAGGTACACAGTTGGCAATGGATATGTTTGAACAAGCAACATCTTTTCAAAATTTCAATATGCGTATGGTGAAGTCAATAAAATCGATGAAAATAAAAAATGTATATTTAAACGATGGGAATGTTGTGAAAGGGAAAGTCGTCATTCTTGCGACAGGAACAAAGGAACGTTTATTGAATATTCCTGGGGAAAATGAAAATCTAGGACATGGTGTTTTTCTTTCTGTGCAGTTTGTGACGGTGCATTTTTTAGAGATAAAGAGGTTGTAGTGATTGGTGGAGGAAACTCGGCATTAGAAGAATCGATTTATCTTGCCGGGCTTGCGCGCAGTGTTACGATTGTGATTCGAAGAGACGTATTTAGAGTGAAGAACATATTCAAAAACAAATTGAAGAGAACGCAAAGATTCATGTCATTAAGAAGCATATTCCTGTTCAAATTTTAAGTTCGGAAGGAAAAGTATCCGGTATTGAACTTGAAAATGTGGATACTCATGAAAAACAAGTTATAGAATGTTCAGGTATCTTCCCTTATGTTGGACAAGATCCAAATACGGATTGCGTACAAGATTTAGGTATATTAAATGAGCGTGGCTATGTTCTAGTCGATGATGATCGTCAAACAAAAATTCCAGGAATTTATGCAAAGGCGATGTCATTGACAAAAATTTAAGACAGGTTATTACGGCATGTAATGATGGTGCCATTGCAAAGACAAAGATGCATTTCATAAAATAAAAGGAATTTAATAGTTCAAGAAACCAGATGGAAACATCTGGTTTTAATTTACAAAAAGCGGCCAAAGTGATTGAAACGGCTTACAATACACTTGAAATCAGTCACTGAAAGTGATTTAATTAAGATAAGAAAAGGATTTGAGGTGCTATATTATGTTGCCTGAAGAAGCTATCCAAAAGGTGATGGATGCGTATTACCATATTACTGGATTAAGATGCTATTTCGTGCAAGACGAGACAGAAATTAGCAGTGCAAAGGAAAAGAATTTCTTTTGTAAATGTTTAAAAACAAGTTCATCTGCATTACGTCAATGTGATGAATGTACATTTGAAAATTATACAGGAGCTTTAAAATCAAATAAACCGCAAAAGTATGCATGTCATGCTGGACTTATCAAATGGAGTGTTCCCGTATCGTTTGCAGACGTAAAAGGTGTAATTATATCAGAAGGTGTTATTACAAAGCAGCAAGGCTTAGAAGCAGAGGATTGGGTCAATCATTTGGCAGAAACATATAATGTTTCTAGATCTATACTTTTACATAACTACACAAAAGTTGTTGTGATGAATGAAGATCAGGTTGAAGAAAGTATTGAATTGATGCAAGATCTATTAAAGTACTACAAAGCAGTAATCGAGGGTTAATTCCTTCGATTTTTTTGATATATAAAAATAGATAGGGATAAATCAACCTTTAAAAGTCATAGGGATTTTGACTCTGAGATAGAGATGACCTTTAAACACTTTTAGGGTTTACTTTCCCCTATCTTTTGTTACAGTATTTTTAGAAGGGATTGGACGTAAAAAAAAAGGTAGAAATCCAAAGACCGATCAAAGTTGTGATTTCTACCCGTCCTCTTAGACAATTATATGATACTGAAAATTACCAACGACTTCAACCTGATTTTGAATAAAGATGATTATCAAGCTTTTGTTAATGCGATCGATTTCTTTGTCTTTACATTGTCCTGTTTGTGGTGTCGTTGGCCTTTTTATATTATATGGACACTACACAAGATTTGTGATCATTGATGATCTTTCCAGTGGTGAGTGTAAGATTCAAATTCATGTTCAGCGTATCCAGTGTACTCAATGTAAATCCACTCATGCCTTGCTTCCAACTAATTTTGTCCCTTATACTCAGTTCACTTATCTTTTCATTTACTATATTGTTACACTTGATGAGAATGATGATTTGATTACTTCTTTTGAAGTTGCTCTACAAACGATTCGTAAAGTTAAAGCTCGTGTAATCGAATTCTGGGATTCGTCAAGTTTCCAGACTGGAGAGATTTCAAGCAGGATGACTTGAAAATAGAATCTTTAAAGCGTCACAATATCCTCTTTGGATCCACTAGAAGCTATTGTAAACTTTGTGTACTGTCACCAACAGGGTCGCAACTTTGATTCTGATTTCTTTTGATATTATGTCATTGAAATCAGAAAGGAGATGATCTTATGATCGAAAATGATGCTTTCAAGCTGCTTTGTTAATCAATCTTTTTCACCTGAATCCTGATGATATTGCCAATATTCTCTGTACTACGTTCAATAAGATGATGGTTCTTGTTGTAACTCTTACAGATAAACATCAGGCTTGTCCTTACTGTGGGTTTACTGCGCCTAAAATCAAGGAATATGTAACCAAGGAGATCACTCATTCGGCTCTTACCACACAGAAATGCATAATAAAATACAGGGCAAGACGCTACAAATGCTCATGTTGTGGAAAGACCTATTATGAATTCAATCCTTTTGTCTTCAAATCTCAGAAAATATCGATCCTTACTGTACATAATATTCTGAAGGATCTGAAAGATTTCAATGAGACATTTACTTCCGTTGCCAGACGATATCATGTTTCTCCAACTTCTGTATCCACCATCTTTGATAAACATGTGGATATTGGCAGAAACCCACTTCCGGAAATCATTAATTTTGATGAGGTATATGCCTTTAAATCCGAAAAGAGTAAATATGTCTGTGTTCTTCTTGATTTTAAAAAACAGATTCCTGTTGATGTTCTTCCAAATCGTAAAAGGAATATCTTTTAAACTACTTTCAAAAGATCCCTTTAGAAGAACGCAAAAAGGTAAAATACGCCTGTTCAGACATGTATGAAGTATATAGAGATGTCGTACATAAGGTGTTTCCATCCTGTTGTATGCTTTTGGATTATTTCCATCTTTCCCAAGATTTCCATAGGAAAATGAATGAGGTACGTATCAAAGTCATGAAGGGATATAAAGATAATAAGGCTTCAGATGAATATTATCTTCTCAAAAAAATTCAACTGGTCATTATTTAAAAAATCCAGAAGATGAAGATAAATATGGAAGACTGTTTGATGTAGAACGTGAGCGTAAATACAACTCTCATTTTAAAAAGCTATATGAACTACTATGATTTAAGAAAGAAACTGCTTGAAATCAATAATGATTTAACTATTTGTTACTCATTAAAACTAGAACTTGTAGACTTCTATTCAAAATCTACAATCGACAATGCGAAAGTAAATCTAGAAAATCTGATTCGCAAACCGCATTGATACAAACATTGATGAAATGATTGCCTTTTCCAACAATCTGATCAACTGGAAACAGGAAATCATCAATTCATTTACGATTGTAGGTACTGAATATAAAGTTGAAGCAGACAAAGGCCAGGTGGTAGTCTGCAATAAAAAGTGAATAATGCGATCATTGAGAATCGAAACAAGATTATCAAGTGTATCAAGAACAACGCCAATGGCTACACCAACTGGTCTCGCTTCCGCAATCGTGTAATGTATGTACTCGACCCAAACGCTACATTCAGCCTGGAACCAAGGGAGAAATGATCATGGATGCACAAGACATTATTGAATTGATTGAATACTTCAGAAATCTTCAAAACAATGAAATGAAATTTGAAATTGAAGAACTACGAGGATACATTGACATAAGATTCGAAGAATTATATGACAAGTTAACTGAATACATTGATTTCAATCATTCAAATCACCCATTATAAAAGAGCAGAGATATTGAAATCTCTGCTCCCTAGTTAATAATCCTTTAAATACACATAGGGTTTTCGGCCCTACAATTTTTGAAGCCAACTTTTAGTCGACCCTATCTAATTGCGGATTACCCTTAGTTATTGACTCCATGATGGAATATCGGTGTATCATCACTGATTGCTTTAAATACATAACCACGATTTTTATAGTTTTCAATGATGGTCGGCAAAGCTTCAACTGTAGAAGTTTTAGGACTTGAGTCGTGGAACAACAACATAATTTGATCGTAGTTACAATTCGTTGAGTTATCGACGATTGTTTGAGCAGGTACGCTGTTTGAAGCGGCATCCCCACTTGAGCAGTTCCAGTCAAAATATTCATAACCTCTTTCATGTACCATACTATCAAGTTTTGACATAATACCATGAGAGTAGTTGGCAGAAACCATATTGCTTGAACCACCAGGGAAACGAATATATTTTGGAGCTTTTCCTGTGATTTGTTTAACCATATCACTTATTTGTTGTAAATCATTAAAATATGCTTCTGTAGATGAATAGACGGTCGCATAATCATGCGTATATGTATGAAGTGCAATCGTATTTCCTTGTTTTTCTGCTTTTCGAATGGAATCATTATATTTTTGATTGTTTCCAGTCACAAAGAATGTAGCTTTCGCATCATATTTCTTTAGTATCTTTAATACTTTATCTGTATTTTCACTTGGACCATCATCAAATGTTAGATAAACGACTTTTGTAGGTTCCTCAACAACGACACTAATCTTTTTCTTAGCCTTATTGCCAGAACGATCCGTTGCCGTAACCGTTAATTTATAAGTGCCTTCTTTTTTTGTCTTTACTTTTGAAGAATCGATTTTGATCTTTGGATTTAAATCTAAGTTATCCGTTACTTCAATATAAGATTTATAGTTCGGTTTTGAATCTGTATAGACATGAATTGGATCTGTACTAATAACAGGTTTTTCAGTATCTTTTTTAACGTAAGTGTCGTATCTTTCATTGTGCAATTTCCATATGCATCTTTAGCTATGATCGTCACTGTTTGTTTTTCATCTTTAATCACTTTATTTTTAAAAGATAAGGTAACCTTTGAATCATCTTCAACACTTTCTACAAAAGAATTGGGCTTCACATCTTCTTTTAAATCGGTGGTGTACGTTTTAACTTTTAGCTTTGGCGCTTTCGTATCTTTTACTGAGACTGTACACGTTTTTTTATAGTCTTTTATTTGATAAGTAACTGTATAATTACCTACTCTTTTAGTATCGATATCACTTGAAACTTGAACACTAGAATCCGAATGATAGAAGACTTGTTGAATGTTTGTCTTTGGATCATACTCATGATTGATCTCTACTTCTGGATTTGTAGAATATAATAATATAGGATTTTTAAAAGCATAACCCATCAAAAATATCATGCATATAAATAAAAAAGCAATCAAGCCATTTCCGAAAGTATCTTTCCTTTTTTTATTTGTCATAGTTGACCCTCGAAAGATATGGTCCAGTCTTTTTGTGCACAAAAAATTAAATTCCCTAAACATAATTAACCCCTTTTAAACTCTATATCTATTATACATGAAATAAGAGAAATTGTTCTAAAGATTATGGTTCTTTTTTCTTGTTGTTGTAGTTGCGCATAAATTCTTATATAATAACCTTAGAAAGGTGGGGGAAGCACTATGAAACTTATCCTAGCAATTTTATCAAATGACGATAGTCCAGTGGCAAGTAATGCACTAAATAAAAATGGTTTTTCTGTTACTAAATTAGCAACGACTGGTGGATTCCTTCGCGCAGGCAATACAACGTTGATCATTGGTTGTGAAGACGAAAAAGTAGAAGCAGCTATAGATATCATCAAGGAATATTCAAGTAAGCGAACGGAAATTGTACCTAGTACAGCTAGTTATGACATTGGCCGTTATGCAAGTTTTCCTGTGGAAGTTACTGTTGGTGGAGCCACAATTTTCGTGCTAGATGTAGCACAATTCTTAAAGGTTTAGAAAACAAAGGGGGTAGAATATAATGTTCTACCTTTTTTTCCGTTAAAAAATTGTGAATAAAGACCCATTAGGGGCTTTTTTTCTGTTATGATTGAATGGTAAAGAAAAAGGAGATTAAAACGCAATGAAAATACTAGTTATCGGTAAGGGCGGACGTGAACACGCACTTGCGTATGCATGCAAACGCTCAGTTTTGTGTGATGAGTTGATTTGTGCTCCAGGTAATCCTGGAATGGAAAAAATTGGAGAATGTGTCAATGTGAAAGACAATGATGTAGAAGGTCTTGTCGCTTTGGCAAAAGAAAAAGAAATGTAGATTTAACCATCGTAGGTCCTGAGGCAACTTTAGCTCTAGGTGTTGTAGATGCGTTTAAAAAAGAAGGCCTAAAGATTTTTGGGCCAGACAAAAAAGACAACTCAGGTTGAATCAAGTAAGGATTTTGCCAAGAAAATTATGGCAAAATACAATATTCCAACAGCTGCATATAAAACATTCTATGATTTAGAATCTGCATGGACTTATGTACAAGAACAGGGAGCTCCTATTGTTATTAAGGAAGATGGCTTAAAAGCTGGAAAAGGTGTTACAGTAGCTTCTACGTTAGAACAGGCTAAGGAAGCCTTAGACATTGCCTTTGCGATTGAAAATAATTCGGTTGTGATTGAAGAATGTTTATTTGGATTTGAATTTTCTTTGATCTGTCTAGTACACAATGAAACAGTTGTACCTTTTAGAAGTAGCCCAAGATCACAAGTGTGTATTTGATGGAGATAAAGGCCCAAATACAGGTGGTATGGGATCTTATAGTCCAGTTAAGAAGATTACTTCTGAAATTATCGATGAAGCTATGAATGAAATTATGAAACCAATGGCAAGTGCTATGGTTAAAGAAGGTGTTCCATTCACTGGATTCTTATATGGTGGATTGATGTTGACAGAAAAAGGTATCAAAACAATTGAATTTAATGCACGTTTTGGAGATCCAGAAGCCGAAGTTATTTTGCCTCGTTTAGAAAGTGATTTTGTCCAAGCTATTTTAGATTTAATGGATAATAAACCAGTTGAACTAAAATGGACAGATAAAGTCAGTCATGGTGTTGTTTTAGCAAGTACAAACTATCCTGCAAGCTCTACAAAAGGATCTTTGATTACAGGTGTAGACGATGTAGATGGATTGGTTTTCCACATGGGAACAAAAATGACAGATGAAGGATTGGTCACAGATGGAGGCCGTGTTTTAATGGTCGTTACTCTAGAAGATGACTTACAGACTGCATTTGATCATACATATAAAAGAATTAGAAAAGATTCAATGTAAAGATTTATTTCACAGAAATGATATTGGAAAGAAGGATATGTAAAATGGCTAAAACAGATTTAGAAATTGCACAAGAATGTGTCATGGAACCAATTGAAAAGGTTGCCGCAAAAATTGGAATTCCTGCAGATAGCTTGGAACATTATGGAAAATATAAAGCTAAATTGTCTTTTGATTATTTAAAATCCATTGAAAATAATCCTCATGGAAAATTAGTATTAGTTACAGCCATTAATCCTACTAAGGCTGGAAGGAAAGAGTACGACAACTGTTGGTTTAGGTGATGCTTTAAATCGTTTAGGTAAGAAAACGATGATGGCTTTACGTGAACCAAGTTTAGGTCCAGTATTTGGATTAAAAGGTGGAGCTACAGGTGGTGGCTATGCCCAAGTTGTACCAATGGAAGATATCAACCTTCACTTTACTGGAGATATGCATGCGATTACAACAGCTAATAACTTAGTTAGTGCATGTTTAGATAATGTGATTCATCAGGGAAATGAATTGAATATTGATCCTGAAAAAGTAACTTTCAAACGTTGTTTAGATATGAATGATCGTACTTTGCGTAATATTACCATTGGTTGTGGTGCAAAAGCCAATGGAGTTGAACGTAAAGACGGATTTAATATTACTGTCGCAAGTGAAATCATGGCAGCTTTATGTTTGGCAGATGATTTAATGGATTTAAAGAAAAGATTTGGAAAAAATGCTTGTGGCATATACTTATGATGATAAGCCTGTATATGTACATGATTTGGGTATAGAAGGCGCATTGGCTATGGTTATGAAAGATGTCAGATTGCCTAACGTTGTTCAAACACTTGAACATAATCCAGTATTGATTCATGGTGGTCCATTTGCGAATATTGCGCATGGATGTAACTCTGTCATTGCCACAAAAAGCATGTCTAGAACTTGCAGATTATACAGTTACAGAAGCTGGATTTGGTGCGGATTTAGGTGCTGAAAAATTCTTGGATATCAAGTGTCGATTGGCTAATCTTAAACCAAATGCGGTTGTGATTGTTGCGACAATTCGTGCCTTAAAACAACATGGTGGAATTGCCTTAGAAGATTTAAAAGAAGAAAATGTAGAGGCTATGCTTGCAGGATGTGAAAACTTAGCTAAACATATTGATACAGTTCAACAATTTGGCTTACCATACATTGTTGCGATCAATGAGTTTGCGACAGATACACCGGTGAAGTAGTCTGCATTGGAAAAATGGTGTGAAGAAAACAACCACCCAATGTCATTATCTCAAGTATGGGCAAAGGTGGAGAAGGTGCTATTGATTTAGCCAATAAAGTAGTTGCGTTATGTGATCAAGAAAATAACTATGCTCCTTTTATATGATTTAGATAAGTCAATTGAAGAAAAAGTAGAAACCATTGCCAAGAAAGTATATGGTGCAGATGGTGTTGATTTTACAGAAGAAGCACAAGCACAAATTGCGAAGTTCAATGAATTAGATGGGATAAATTACCAATTTGTATGGCTAAAACACAAATGTCATTATCAGATGATGGTAAAGTAATGGGTCGTCCTACAGGATTTAGAATTACAGTTCGTGAATTACGCCCAAGTTTAGGTGCAGGCTTCATTGTTGCTCTAACAGGTAAAGTGTTAACGATGCCAGGCCTTCCAAAACATCCAAGTGCATTAGACATGGATGTGGATGAAGATGGTAAAATCGTAGGATTATTCTAATGTCAAAGGCTGGATGAAAAATTCCAGTCTTTTTTTGCTTTCATCAAAAAAAGAGTCCAGACAATCAAATGTTGTCTGGACTTTTGGTGAGTAAAGCTTATTGTCTTCGAATGTCTAAATCAAGGGTTTTATTTGTTGCATCATAGTGTATATTGACTAATATATTATCGTTGTTAACTCCTAAAAAAAGATTTTTCTGGAGAATTTGGATCCATGGAATCAAAACCTTTCTCCTTTATTTTCTTTATGTAGTCAAAATATTCATTTTCTTCTACTTCATAATAATGAATGGCATATTTATTCTTTTTGTTGAAAACCGTTCGTGAAATATAATCTGTTTTTGGCAATAATGAGTTTAATTCACTTACTGGAGAAGACAGATTTTTCTTTTCTTCTTTAGCATCTTCTTGGATCAAACGATTGTATTCTTTTTTTTTTTGCTTCTTTTACTGTCATAGAATCATAATTTGGATTATTGGCTAAGTCTTTTTCGTTACCATTTTCATCCATGACTGTAGATGCATCTGTGAAGCCACCATTTTTCTTATTATAGAAAACCTCATCTGAATCATTGAATCCCTCAAATTCTTCAGTTAATAGTTATTTACATCCATAGCTAGTAAAGCATAATATTTAGCTTTTTTGCCTGAATGGCTCCTGAATCTTGATCACTATCATAATATTTTCCATTCACTTCTTTTTGTTCCATGTATATATTATCCATTTGGCAAACGAATAATTGTATCTGAATCACTATATGAAGAGAATGAATCATAAGCTACATTATCCTTTAGAATATACTCCTTAATATTATTTGTGTTTGTGATGGTAGGTGTAGAAGAGCATCCAGTCATTAAAAGTAGACTGTTGATTTTTGACACTACCTCCTTGAATGAAAGGACATAAAAATGAATAAGAGGATAGTTTTTAAATTACAATGTCTTTTTTCTAATGTTAAACTTCATATTTGATTAGTTGAATGTCTTCTAGTTTTTCAATACCTAATCTATTGTATTTTTCTGAGAATAAACGTATAATCAATGTCTTTTTATTAACGTGTTATTCAACAAAATGACCTTTTGTTCATCAAGAATAAAATTTTTATAAAATGACTATATAATATATAATATAAATAATCCATACATTAAGACTGTGGATAAAAGATGTGTGCAAGGATGTGTGCAAGACATGAGGAAAATATCAAGAAATAAGAAAAATAAAATGACAATTATATTAATAATAGTAGTGATAGGTATTGTATTTTCTTTGTTTGTATTATATTTGATAAATGGAATAAAAAAAATCAAGTACCGGAAGATTTTTGGAATGTAACAAAGACAGGCTTTGGATTATAAGGATTATCAAGAAGGAAAATGGAAAATATCCGTAGAGGAAAATGTAAAAGATCATCCTAGAATATTTATTCAAAATATAGAAGAAAATGCCACCGTTTCTTATGGCTTTCAAGAAGATGGAATCACATACATCTATGATCTGCAGACAATCGAAGATGATCAAACCATTAATAATGAAAAACTAACGATTCAATCGACGGATACAGAGTATAAGAAGTATTCTATGGATTATATGAATGTTATCTATCATGGACCTTTATATTTTGACACAATCACAGCTTCAGGAGATATAACAGTTCAAAATGACAGTTCACTTCTATTTGACGATACACCATTTTTAAAAGAAATGATGGAAAGAGAAAGAACTTTGATTCAAGAATTTGAAGAGAAGTTTGATTTAGATTATTCAAAGACGGATTTTGTAAATCTTCCTGAATTGTTCAAAGATGTACAGTTTGATGAAAATACAAACTACAATGAATCATTAGATGCAATACAGTATTTCAGTAATGCAGATATCAATGCCAAAGGATATCAAATTCAAACCTTTTTAGAATTAGATAAAAACGGGAATACAGGTATCCTTGGTACATATGTGGCGAAAGCAAAAAATGTATGGATCGCAAGTGAATGTCACCCTTCAACCTAGAAGTATTGAGAATTGTTATGATTTGATTCCAGTTTATGATTATGATGCGGAATATACGGCATATATATCTGAAAACATGATTTATCTTTATCCAATCGATATTACAGATGAATCCTTGAATCAGGAAATGCAAAGCAACTGTCCAAATAGTGTAAACCAACTTAGTTCAGATACAAAACCAATAGAGATGTGGTAGAAAATAAAAAAAAAGAGAGGGGTTCAATATGATTAAAATAGAATATATTATGACAAAAAATATGGTAGAGAATGTATTAAAAAAAAATGTTTCACTCTATACTAATAAAATATTATTAATTTTCATTTTAATATTTACTCCCATCACCATTTTTTGTTGTGGATTCTTTTTGTGGAACCTTACGTATCGAAGATATTCTTCTTGCCTTATTTATAGTTATATCAAGCTTATTAATTTGGTCTCAAATTGTTTGTATCATTATAACAAAGAAAAGGGTAAAAAATACCTTTGAAAGAGTACGAATAATGTATGGAGATACAGATGAATTTCCAGAAGCAATTGTTTTTGAAGAAGACGAATGGCTAGTTGAGGGAGAAAAAAAAGTTTAAATTTTAAATATGAAGATATGGTAAAATACTTTTTTTTCTTGATAATCAATTATGCATCGTCACAAAAGGAAATTGTCTAGTTAATTTTCCTATAGATCCAAATTCAGAACAAGCAAAACAAATAGAAAAGCTTTTAGTTCAGAAAGGTAACGCAAAAAAAAATCAGGTGGTTTTTATAAAAATTTCTAACTTTTAAAATAAAGAATCACTTTGGTACATAGAATTTATAATTTATATGTTAAGAAGTCAGAGGATATTAAAAAGAAATATCCTCTGACTTCTTCAAATATAACACGTATAATTAATATAAAAAGAGTTTTAACCTTCCGAATATATAGTTTCTTTTTGCTTTCTCATAGGGATTAAGAGATTTAACAAATATTAAAATTAAACATTTTCATTAATAATTCCGGTTAAATATGTTTAATATTATTTTTTCAGTTATATTTTTGTTGTTCTTTGAAGCAACTTTCTGCACATTCATTCATACAGATTAGGAGGAAAGGGTTATGTTGAATGTATTGATTATTGATGATGATTTAAAAGATTCTAAAGATCTTGAAAAGTTATGCATCCATTATTTTAATAAACGTAATATCGATTACAAGATTAATATTGAATTAAAATTAAATGAGAATTTGGATACCTTTTCTAATGTAGACATATTATTTTTGGATGTAGAAATCGGAAATAATAATGGAATTGAATTTTCTAAAAAACTTAGAAAAAGTTTATCCGGAATTAATAATCATCATTACTTCTAAATATTCACAGTATTTGATTGATGGGTATTCTATCGATGCCAAACGATATTTTTTAAAAACCAATTGATGAAAATATATTTAATGAAGAAATGGAGAATGTACTAGGTGCGACATTTCAAAAATATATGGGATTTTATGATTCTAAAATTGCACCATATAAAATCCACTATGATAAGATTCTTTATGTTGAATTTTTAAATCGTGCAACTGTACTTCACTTTTTAAATGGAGTACAAATAAAAAAACAAGTTACCCTTTGAAATATTGGATTGAAAAAATTAACAGAATATGGCTTTGCGCAACCTTACAAGTGTTATGTGGTAAATCTTAAATATATTTCTGGTATTAGTAAAGATAAAAGAGATCTTTTCTTATCGAACAATGAGAAAATTCCTTTGTCAAAATTTTATAAAAAGGCCTTTATTGACAATTATTATAGATCTTTATTTAAATTATTATGATGTTAATATCAGTATCTTTAAATTTATTGTTTTTAACACTTTTTTATCAGGTCTTTTAGTGAATTCAAAAACAATAAATTTGTCTTGCCGGCATATATTATAGTCGTTTTAATTCAGTGGTATTTAAATCAAAATGGAATGACATTTTATGGTCGATGGATTATTCTACTTTGAATCTATGTTACATTATGTTTATGTATAAAGGTAAAATACCTAAAAAATTGATTTACTTTATTTTTGCTTATTTTATTTTTGCGATTTCAGAATTAGTGTCGGTTCTACTTTTAGAAATTTTTAATGTTGTTAGTGCACCAATAGATGTACATTCATCTACATATTTAATTGTGATTTTAACAACACAGATTATTTCGTATACAATAGGATTTACATTGTCAAAGTTCTATCATGATAAGAATACAATTAAGTTTACATACATTGTGTTGATTCCGATTGTTTTCCTTTTTAGGGATTGCCTTATGCTACAAAGATTATCGTGAAATCCTGCAGAAGAATCAAATATTCTTGAATGTTTTCTTCTTTTTAACAATTCTAATCTTCATTTCATTTTTAATTCAATATGGCTTTATTCACAATTTACAGATTAAAGAAGAACTGAAATTAGAAAAGATGGAGAATGAATTTAATGCTATAAAATTTGATATGATGGATAGAAACTATAAATCAAATTTTAATTTTATGCATTCATTGCTTCATGAAATCACGACATTAAAAACAGGATCGAAAAATCTGGGGATCAGGCAGAATATGCACAAAGTATAGATACAATAGAAAAAATTGTATTGGAAAACTTTAATCAGATATATTCGAATAATATAGCGATGTCTGTGGTTTTAAATGAGTGTAAAAGTAAATTAGAAAATAAACACATAAAACTTTCAATGAATCTTCCAACAGATATTTTTTCAAGTATAAAATATGACGAACAAATTAATTTGTATCTATGTTTATTTGATATTATCTTTGAAAAAATTAAAGAAAATAGTGTTCTTAGTATCCAAGGATGTTCAACTAAACTACAAGATGTGATCAAAGTTGTTTTTGAGTCAAAAGAACAATGTGTTGAGTTTGGTAAACTATTCAAAGAATTTTCATATATTCAAATTTATTCATTTGAAGAAAATGGATATTTCAATGGACTTATCATATATAAGAAGTAGAAAAAGTATAGACTTATAATGGCGCTTACCTCTTCGTAGGTACTTTTTTTTTCTTTTATTTCTATTCGGAAAAGAATAAAATAATCAAAAAAGGAGAATTCGTATGACAGAATTTTATGAACAAGTAAAAGAGAGATTGATGCGCTACGTAAGAATCAATACAGAATCCAATCCACATAGTACAAGTGTTCCTACTACATCTTGTCAGATGATTTAGCTAGTGTTATCTATGAAGAACTTCAAAAAATTGGGGCTACTAATGTATATTATGATAAAGATACATGTGTAGTATATGGATCTCTTGAGGCCAATGTGAAATCGGGAAGAGCTATTGGTTTTGTGACACATATGGATACAGCTCCGGATGCGAGTGGTAAAGATGCGAAGCCTTGGGTACTAGAAAATTATGATGGGAATGATATTGTTTTAAATAAAGAAAAAAAACATTATTATGTCACCATCTGTATTTCCAAATCTGAAACAATATATTGGGCAGGATTTGATTTTAACGGATGGTACAACACTACTTGGAGGGGATGACAAGGCAAGTATTGCAGCTTTGTCATGACGTTGTTGGAGTATTTAGTGAAACATCCAGAAATCAAACATAATTTTATTTCTGTCGCATTTACGCCAGATGAAGAAGTGAGTGGACTTGCTAAAGATTTAGATTTAGAACGCTTTAAATCACCAATCGCATATACACTAGATGGAGATCATTTGGGTTATTATATGGATGAAACATTTAATGCGAGTCTTTCAACGATTGAGATTCATGGTATTTCAGTACATACAGCTACCGCAAAGGGTATTATGAAAAATGCGGTGGATATTGGAAATGCATTCTTAAATAAATTACCGGCATTAGAAAAACCACAATATACCCAAGGAAGAGAAGGCTTTTATCATGTGGTGAGTTTTAATGGGGATTGTGAATATGCCAAGATTGAAATCAACGTTCGTGATCATGATAGCTAGCAGTTTGATATACGTAATAACACATTAAAAATGATTGTGGATATGTTAAATAAAGAGTATGGACAAGGTACCGTAAATATTACACAAAGAATTCAATATCGTAATTTAAAAGAAGCGATTGATCAAGTACCATTTATGATTCCATATTTGAAACAAGCCATTGAAAGTGTAGGATTAACACCTCAAACAGAACCATTTAGAGGAGGAACCGATGGCTCAAATTCTTATCTCATAGAGGACTTCCTTGTCCTAACTTATCAGCGGGATATGAGAATGCGCATGGACGTTTTGAATATGTTCCCATTCAGTCAATGGAAAAGAATGTGGAAATCTTATTGAATCTAATTGATATATATGCGAAATGTGACTGTTAAAAAGGTCACATTTTTTTTGTTGCGTACTGTTTGAATTTTTAGTATAATACACTCAGTCGCAGAGATGGTGAAATGGCAGACACGCTGTCTTCAGGCGGCAGTGCGAGAGATCGCGTGAGGGTTCAAATCCCTTTCTCTGCACCACATAAATCATGCCGACTTAGCTCAATTGGTAGAGCAACTGACTTGTAATCAGTAGGTTGTGGGTTCAATTCCTATAGTCGGCACCACTTAAACAATATACCCTTGATGGTCTGTTTTTTATTTTTCTTCTTGTTGTATAATGAATATAAAGAAATATGCATATCAAGGAGAAATAATATGAAAGAAGTATTTGAAGTGGGTCTTGATATCATTAAAAAGATTCAAGAAACACAATTTGAAAAATTAGAACAAACTGGTCATTTAATGGCTCAAGCTTTTATGGAAGGTCATAAGTTTTTCGTAAGTGGAAGTGGCCACTCTCATACAATGGCAGAAGAGATGTATGCTCGTGCAGGTGGTTTAGCTTTTGTGGTTCCCATTTTGACAAGTGAACTTACGATGACGGAGCATCCGACAAAGAGTTCACATATTGAAAGACTTAGTGGTTATGCCAAAATCTTAGCAGAGTTATATGGTATATCTTGTGGTGATGTCGTTTTGATTGCATCCAATTCTGGGCGTAATGCCTATCCAATCGAACTTGCACTTGAAGCTAAAAGTCGTTGTGCACATGTAGTTGCCATCACAAGTATGAAACATACAACTGCTCAATCTTCTCGTCATTCTTGTGGAAAGAATTTGTACCAAATTGCAGATATTGTCATTGATAATTGTGGAGAAATTGGAGATTGCGCTTTATCTATTGATGGTTTGGATGCCAAGCTTTGTCCAACATCAAGTATGGCCAATTCTTTCATTGCACAATGTATCAATGTGGCATGTGCCGAATATTTGATCGAACGCAACGTAGAAGTACCTGTTTTTCTTCTTTAAACTGTGATGGTACGGAAGAAAGAAATAACAAATTATTTAAAAAGTATACACGTATGTATTAGAATAAGGGGGGCGAGGTGCTTATGAATAAAAAGAAATTTATGGATATATATATTTGGAATCACAATCATCATTATTGGATTGATTAAATTGGATACATTGATTTCTATGGTATCTATATTATGGAATGCATGTAGAGTTTTAGTGTTTGGAGCTATGATGGCTTTTGTGATTAACTTGGTTATGGCTAAGATTGAAAAGCGCTTAGGTTTTATGAAGAAGGGGAAGCGTGCAACAAGCCTGCTTCTTTCTTTGATTTTAATTTTTCTTTTTGTGTATTTCTTAATTACACTCGTTGTTCCATCGTTAAGCGAAGCCATTGGAGTGATTGTGGTCTGTATTGCCAAAATATTTTGAGAATACACAGAAATTTTTGGTGAATTTATTTGAGAACAATCCACAGCTTGCGGAATCTATTAATAACTTAGATATCAACTGGAAAAATTTGATTCAATCCGGTATTAATGTTCTTTCGACTGGTGTTACCAATGTTGTAGGCACGACATTTAATGTTGTGACAGTCATAGTGAATAGTGTATTTAATTTTGTGTTGATGTTTATTTTCGCAATCTATGTTTTATTAGAGAAAGAAAGATTCGTTCAGTTGTATCACCGTTTAACGAATCTATATCTAAGCGAAATTGTGAAATGTAGAATAGATAAGTGTTTGCAAATTATTAATCAGACTTTTAGTGCTTTTATTGGTGGACAATGTATTGAGGCAACTATTCTAGGGACACTATGCACATTGGGTATGATTATACTACGTATGCCATATCCGGCTATGATTGGAACATTAGTTGGATTTATTAATATTATTCCGATGATTGGAGCTTATATTGGTGGGGCGATTGGTATGTTTATGGTATTTACTGTAAGTCCAATTATGTCTCTTTGGTTCTTATTATATTTATGTATTCTTCAACAAATCGAAAGTAATGTGATCTATCCACATGTCGTTGGAAATTCAGTAGGATTACCAGGAATCTATGTCATGATGACTGTTGTGATTTTTGGATCTTTAGCAGGTATTCCAGGTATGTTTCTAGGAATTCCTACAATGGCAAGTGTGTATAAAATTGGTGTTTTATATCTAAATCGAAAAGAACGCTTAAAAGAAATGAATGGATGACGAAAAATCGTCCATTTTTTCTTATATGCATGATATAATGTTGTGGCAAAGGAGATCAGTTATGTTTGATGAAATTCATGAAGAGTGTGGTGTGTTTGGTGCATATCGCGTAGATAATGCAAAGCAAGTATTACGTATTATGGTTTGCATTCCTTGCAACACAGGGGTCAGGAAGCGAGTGGTATTGCCGTTTCAGATGGCGAAAATATCACTTTACAGAAAGGAAAAGGCTTGACTGTAGATGTTTTTCAAAGAGAAAAAATTAGACTCTATGGTCGGAAGATTAGCTGTTGGGCATGTTCGTTATAGTACAGCGGGCGGTCAGGAAAATGAAAACATTCACCAATTGTATCAAAGGGACATAATGGAAGTTTAGCTATCCTTCATAATGGACAGATTGTTAACGAGAAAGAGCTTCGTATTGAACTTGAAAATGAAGGGGCTATTTTCGAGGGAACAAGTGATAGTGAAATTATTCTTCACTTGATTCAGAAACAAAAAGGTACTTTAAAAAAGAACGTGTCATGAAGACTGCAAATCGTATTGAGGGTGCATTCTCTTTCTTAGTTATGAATGAGGATACTATTTATGCGGTTCGTGATCGTCATGGTTTAAGACCTTTAAGTTATGCCAAAAGTCAAGATCGCTACGTAATTAGTAGTGAAACATGTGCTTTTGAAGTTATGGGAATTTATGAAAGTGTGGATTTAAAACCAGGAGAAATCGTAGAGTTCCATAAGGGTATTGTGAAACATGAATTTTATTCAACAAATACAGATAACCATATGTGTGCAATGGAGTACATTTATTTCGCAAGACCAGATAGTGTAGTGGAAGGTATCAATGTACATGCGTTCCGTAAGGCTACAGGATCTATTCTTGCCAGAGAAGATAAAGATTTACATGCGGATATCGTTATTGGTGTTCCAGACTCATCTTTATCGCCAGACCATTGGTTATGCAGAAGAGGCGGGTATTCCATTTGAAACTGGATTGATTAAAACCGTTATGTAGGACGTACATTTATTCAACCTACACAGGCGATGCGTGATCGTAGCGTTCGATTAAAATTAAGTCCTGTATCTAGCGTGGTTAAAGGAAAATCAATTGTTATGATTGATGATTCGATTGTACGTGGTACGACTTCAAGAAGAATTGTACAATTATTGAAGGATGCAGGAGCTACCCAAGTACATGTTCGTATCGCTAGTCCAGTCATCACGAGTCCATGTTTCTATGGTGTAGATACTTCTACAAAGGATCAATTGATTGGTGCTCAGATGAGTGTAGAAGAAATTCGTGACTACATTCATGCGGATACATTACGTTTTATGACCGAAGAAGAAATGAAGGAAGCTACGCATGGCGTTGGTTTATGCTTGGCATGTTTTAATGGAGAATATTGTACAAAATTGTTCTCATATCAAGAAGAATTGGATAAATAATTATGACTATAAAGTGTTTGGCTTTTGATTTAGATGGAACTTTACTTTTAGACGAATCGAAAAGAATGGATCCAAGAACGGTGGATTCGATTCAAAGGGCGATGGCACAAGGTATGCACGTTGTGATTGCGTCGGGTCGAGATAAAAACGGATGTAAATTTGTATATGAACCATTGGGATTAGAAAATGGAAATCATTTTTTTTGGCATTGGTAAACGGACAAGTTGTATATGATTTTGAAAATAAAGAATATGATTTGGATGATGTTTTAACGGCAGAAGATGGAGTTAAGATTCAGAAAGTTTGTAAGCAATTTGGTGTAGAGGGAATTTTTCAATGTGGATATGATTTTTATAGTTACATATCTTCCTTGAATCGTGTAAAGAAAAAAGTCAAAAATGCCATTTTAGGAGAGCCAGATGATTATGGCTTGAAGGATGGCAAAGAAAATCGTAATTTTATTGATTTGCCTTTTGAAGAAATTCGTTTGACGCAAGATATCAATAAAGTGATTATGGTGCATTCTCCTAGATTCTTTGAAAAGAATTTTGAAGGAATTAAAGCGGCTTTAAGTGATTATGATGTATTGTTGATTGGTCCAGATTGGCTGGAAATTATGCCAAAACATGTCAATAAGGCTAGTGCATTGTGGAAAATCTGTGATAGGCTTGGAATCGGCATGAACGAGGTCATGGCTTTTGGAGATGCACAAAACGATTTGAAGATGCTTCAACAAGTAGGTGTTGGTGTAGCTATGGGGAATGCGATGGATGAAGCTAAGTATGCGGCTACTGTAGTTACGGACACAAATATGAATAATGGTATTGGAAAAGTCATTGATGCTTTGTTGGCGGGCAAAGAAATGGACTTACGCAAAGGCTTGTTATAGAATAGAATCAGATAAGGAGGAACCTTGTATGAAAATTGTAAATACAGAAGAATTTAACGCATTAATGAACGAAGATGCAGTTTTAGTCGACTTTTTCGCAACTTGGTGTGGACCATGTAAAATGTTGACACCTGTACTTGAATCAGTCGCAAATAAATTAGATGGAAAAGTGAAAATTGTAAAGGTGGATGTGGATGAAAGTCCAGATTTAGCGCAAAGATTTGGTATTATGTCTGTTCCAACAATGATTCTATTTAAAAAAGGACAACAAGTCTGCAAAGATTCTCAGGATATATGCCTGAGGCAATGTTGATGCAAAATATTGAAAGTAAACTATAGGATGATTCGTCATCCTATTTTCTTTAGGGGGAAAATATGTATTATATCGCATATGGAAGTAATTTAAACAAAGAAGAAATGAAGCGGCGATGTAAAGATGCGAAGTTGGTGTCTTTGGCAAGACTTGAAAACTATACACTTACATATCGTGGAAATCCTGGACGAGCTTATCTTACAGTAGATAAGAAAAAAGGGGGATTTTGTGCGAGTAGCTGTATGGGATGTGAGTGAAAATGATAAGAAGAGTTTAGATGAATATGAAGACTATCCATACTTATATGATTGTTTTGAAGAAAAGGTATTATTAGAAAACAATGAAACAATCACTGGTTTTATCTACCAAATGTATGATCGTTTTCCAATATGTAAACCGAGCGATTCGTATATGGAACGTTGTAAACAAGGCTATAAGGATATGGGTTGGGATTCTTCAATTTTAGATTTTTAATGAATTTTAAAGTTTGGTGTGTCATAATAGAAAGAAAATAAGGGGACTTTAAAAATGAAAAATTGGAGATACTTAATTTTAAGTTTAGTTTTATCCTTGTTCATTCATTACTACGTCACAATTTGTTTTAATGGAAATTTTTGGCATGGGATGGTATCCAATTCAATTCGTCGTATGGTGCATTGAACTGGTTGTTATATATGATGCGTTGATGTTTTTTACGAAAAACTGGAATGTAAAACATCGAGCCATGTTTTTCTTTGTATATTATATATTTTTGATTATTGCCCTATTGATACGCTATGATCAAGGTATCAGTATTATTCAATTGAATCCATTTGCCTGTCTTAGAGAAATCTATTATGGTTCTTGGACAGAGTGGATCGTATTCGCATTTAATATTGGATACTTTATGTTTATGCCATGGGTGAATGGACTGCTTATTTCATCAAATAAAGAAAACTTTATTGTTTCTGTATTCATTGGTTTTCTGTGTGAATTTATGCAGTTGATCTTTCATAGAGGCGTATTTGATTTAGGGGATATTTCTCTATATGTAGTTGGAATCTTGTTGGGGATTTATGTAAAAGAAAAGTACCATGTTCATTTAAAAGAAAAGAGTGAAGTACATGACAATTAAAAAGGTTGCGATATTCGGTGCAGGAGCTGTTGGCTCCTATTGTATTTATGGTTTATCAAAGTGCGATATACAATTAAGTGTCATCGCAAAAGATGAACGAAATGAAAGATTAAAAAAAGAATGGTTGTTTAATCAATGATGTCATTTATCATCCCGAAGTATTAACGCCTGAAGAAGCACATGGAGTAGATCTTCTTATTGTATGTTTAAAATACAATGCGTTGCCAGATGCTTTAGAAGATATTCAACAAATTGTAGATGAACATACATTAGTGATGTCTTTAATGAATGGTGTGGATAGTGAACAAATTATTGGAAATCAGATTGGTGTGCAAAGATATGATATATTCACTCATAAAAGTAGCCAGTCACAAAGAAGGTAATGGATATGTATTTGATCCAGAAACAACGATTGGAATCGTACTTGAGGAAAATAAGGAAATCGATGAATTGTTTAGTCAAAGTGATCTACATTATCGAACAACTTCCTATATTCAGGAAGAAATATGGAGTAAGTTTCGTTTAAATGTAACGAAAAACTTACCTCAAGCTATTCTTGGAGCAGGTGTTGGATGTTATTCGGATAGTGATCATGTGAAAGCTATACAGTCTGGATTAAAGGATGAATTAGAGACTATCGCAAAAAGCTAAAGGTATTGATATGTCAAAGGCGATTCAAGTGCAACACGTGGTAGTGCAGTGCCTAAAACGGCTAGATATTCTACACTGCAGGATTTGGATGCCAAAAGGCATACGGAAATTGATATGTTTTCGGGGGCAATAATAAAGATGGGAAAAGAACTAAATATTCCAACGCCTTATAATGAATTTGTATATCATATCATCAAGGCTACGGAAGAAAAAGAATGATGGTTTATTTGACTATAAATAAAGAGAAGTGATTTGACTCACTTCTTTTCTTTTAGAATGTAGAATGTATTTTTTCCTTTTCCATGTTGACTGATTTGACCTTCTTCTTTCATTCTATTTAAGATGCGTCCACAAGTTGTTTGAGAAAGGTTAAATGCATCTTGAACATCTTTACGAGTGAATTGGGTGTGTGTTTTCGCAAACTCTAATATTTTGTTTTCAGGACAATCATATACAACTATATCTTCCTGAATTTTATTGTTTTTCTTTTGATAATTTAGATTTGGAAGAATAATTTTAAAGGCGTTTTCTGTTGTCACAAATTGAGGCTTGAATTCAGATTCTGAATACGAATCAATAATCTTTTGAATGCCAGTACCATAAGCTTCAATGAGTTCTAATCGGTAAAAGATATTTGCGAGTTTTGGGTTTCGACAAACAGAAATACCAAGTCGAATGTCTTCTAAAGTGATTCCTTTTTAATAAGCCTCCGATTGAAGTGAATTCAATACGATCTGTATACATACGAATGAAAGAACTTGCGCTATATGAATATTCACGATGAACAATTAGATTCAATAAAGCTTCTCTAATGGCTACTTCTGGATAATCTCTTTTATCAATTCTTTTCAATCCTGAAAAGTTGGAATGTTTTTGATTTCTAAAATCGATATAAGAATATACTTCGTGCATTTGTTTGAATAATGAACCGGTAAATTCATTTCGATCTTGAAAAACATTCTGTGTTTCTCCATTAAAAACTGCAACTTTAATTGTGTGCTTACATTGATCCGATAAAAGTAGTCCTAAATTCGTGTATATACCATCTTGATTTTGAATGCCTAAGTTCTTTTCTTTAAATGGGATGTTTGATTCATCGAATTCAGTTTTAGCAGAAAGAAAAGTTAAGTCTTGTTCTAAAGAACGCATTTGTTCAAAATCTTCTTGAAATATCATAAAATAGCTCCTTTTTACTCATATACTAACCAATCTAACCATTCTAATCAATAAAGAATTTGTTTTTCTTGTTGTGCATATCCCCCTTCCTGATGATAGTGAACAAGAAAAATTAGATTGACAAAGAATAAAGAAAAAATTATTATAATGATAGGGAGTGGGAATTCCCACATTTAGATTTATATTGGAGGTGTTGATAATGGAAACAATAAAGGATTATGTTGCACATTTGGATAACAAAAAAGAATTACTCTTAGAGGAGCTACTTATCATTACTATAATGTGAAAGAATATGGAAATGGTTGTATAATTCTTGAACCTCGGGAATTATCAGTGCCAAAGAGCATTTCGGCTAGAACATTGGCAGATATGGATCGTGCGGTAAGTAATTTTAAGTGTGGAGATGTTTCCACGGCTATTGATTTGTCGGATTTTTCAAAGGAATAATAAATGAATTTTAATATACGAATGGGAATTCCTGAAATGCAGGAACTTTGGCAAGATTTGCAACAAAAATATCGTTCTGGTAAGATCAAAAAGAAGGAAGAGCAACTCTATAAAAAATGGGGAAAGCTTTAAAGTTGTTGTCGGCGGATCCATTTTATCCGAGTCTTCAAACCCATGAAATAGAGCCTTTATCTAGACGTTACGGAATGAAAGTGTGGCAATCTTATTTGGAAAATAAAACAAGTGGTGCAATGAGAATGTATTGGGTTTACGGACCGGATCAGAAAGATATCACGATTATTGGATTGGAGCCACATCCGGAAGATAAGAAAAATGGCGCATACGATAGCATTTCACTGTCGGATTTGTAGAATAAATTTGAATAAGGTACTAAATATGAGTAGTTAGTCTGTGAAAATAGGTTAGCTTTTTTTCTTAAAAATTCAGAATGATTCATTTCTAACCATTCTTGTCAATAAGAAAAAGAAGTGATGTTACTCACTTCTTCTTAGTCTAGATTGTATAATTTCTTATATTTTTTTGATTAAATAATCTGTGTAGTAATCAGGATTAAATGGTTCTCCACTTACTTCTTCTACGATTTCACCATAGATTTACTTGCGGCATAATGGTGTACATTTTCTTTTAACCAGTTTGTGATTTTTTCAAAGTGGTTTGTTAGTAGGGCATCTTCTACGTCAAATTGTTTTTCCATTGTTGCATATAATTGTGCGAAGATACGCACTACCCAATGCGTATGTTGGGAAGTATCCTAAGTATCCTGTAGACCAGTGCATATCTTGTAAGACACCTTCTTTATAGTTTGTAGGACGAACACCTAAATATTCTTCGTATTTATCGGCCCATACTTCTGGTAGCTTATCATAATCTACATTTCCTTTCGCAATTTCTTTTTCGATTTCATAACGAACCATAATGTGTAATGGATATGTTAATTCATCCGCTTCTGTACGAATCAAAGCACATTCAGTTTTATTGATCATGTTTACTAACTCGTCAACAGACACATCTTTAAATTCTGGGAATAAATTTACTAATTGATTATAGTTTGCTTGCCAGAATGCGTGACTTCTACCAACGTGGTTTTCTAAGAAACGAGATTGCGATTCGTGTGCAGCCGAACCAACAGCCTGTGTTAGCATGGTTCCTTCAAAAGCAGGATCCATTTGTAGTCCATAAAGAGCGTGTCCATATTCGTGTACAGTTGAAAGGATGGCACTTAAGAATTGATCTGGATAATAGTGTGTTGTGATACGAGTGTCGTTGCTTGAGAAGAAATCTGTGAATGGGTGTTCTGTCGTTGAAAGGTATACTTTCCCAAAATCTACTTTCATGAAGTCACAAATAACATCCATAAATTTTTTTCTTGGCGATCCACTGCATAAGTTTCATGAAGTAAGTCATCATTGATTTGTGGTTTGTTTTGAATTTCATGAATTAGTGGAACTAATTTCTCTTTCACATTATTAAAGAATGCATCATATTTTTCTTGTGTCATGCCTTTTTCATAACGGTCTAACAATACATCATACGCATTGTTTCCATTAAACTTAGGGTCATATTCTAAAAGGTGTAAAGTCTCTTTCATGATTGCTTGTAAATGAGGCTTGAAATGTTCATAGTTATCTGCTTCTTTAGCTTCATGCCAAGCAAGTTCACTATCGGCTTTGACTTTGACATAGTTCGCATATACATCACTAGGAATGTTTTCAGATTGTGCTAAGGCTTCAAGGCGATAGTCGACTTCTTTCTTTTCTAAACTTCCTTCTGGCAATGTCTTTGCGTATTCCTTGATCTTTTGATTGTTTCTGGATCATTTTCAATGATGAATGCTTGTTTAGATAGTCTAGACAACATTTCATTTGAATAAGGAATTCCTTTCTTTGGTGCAATTGTCATTTGTTCAAAATAAATGGTTGAGAATGCCAATGAGAAGGCATCTAATGTTCTTTCGTATTCTTGATAGAATGGTTCAAATTTTAACATGGTTAAATTCCTCCTGCTTGTATTGTAACACAAAGAAAAAGAATAGTCATTATATAATGAAAGCGAATTTTCAAAATGGTGATATAATACAGAAAAGGAGTAAAGAGTATGGATGCAATTTTTAATCGTACGAGTATAAGAAAATATAAACAGGAATCTTTAAAAAAAAGAAGAGATCGATTTAATTTTAAAGGCGGCATTTAGTGCTCCTAGTGCTAGAAATAGTCAGCCTTGGCAATTTATTGTTGTTCAAAACAAAGATACATTAAAGGATTTAAGTCAAATGACACCCTATGCATCTTTTCTAAAAGATGCAGCCATGGGAATGGTTGTTTGTGCGGATAAAAATAAGAATGATAGTTTGGATTATTGTCAACAAGACTTGGCGCGGCTACAGAGAATATGTTGGTTGAAGCGAAAAGTTTGGGTATTGGTTCATGCTTTGGTTGGGTGTGTATCCGAATGAAGCGCGTTATTTGGCTTTAAACCAGTATTTTAAATTGCCAAAAGGAATTGTTCCAATGTGGATGATTTCATTTGGATATATAGATCAAGAAGAGGTTGTAAAAGATAAGTTTGATTCTTCAAAGGTGCATTATGAAAAGTATTAATATTGTAGAGTGTAAGAATGAAAATGATTTAAAAGAAGTAGCTATTCTTGCCGAAAAGATTTGGCATGAATTCTTTCCTGGAATCATTTCAGAAGCACAAATTGATTATATGGTAGATAAGTTTCAGAGCTTTGATGCCATGCAAGACCAAGTAAAACATCGGCAGTATCATTATCATAAGGTATATGAAGGTGATGAGCTAGTTGGATATATTGGGTTGCAGAATCAGCCGGATCGTTTATTCTTGTCTAAACTGTATTTAAAGGATTCACTAGAGGAAAGCACTATGCGACTGAAATGTTTGAATATGTAAAGAAGCAGGCAGAAAAGTATTGTTACTCATCTATTTATTTGACTTGTAATAAATATAATAAACACAGTCTAGTCTGTATATGAGAAGTTTGGTTTTCAATGGATAGATTCTGTACAGACAGATATAGGAAATGATTTCATCATGGATGATTATATCTTAGAATATCGATTAGGGACATTTTTATAAGTGTCCTTTTTCTAGTTCGAAAATAATTTCTTCATGATAGGCTACCAAACTCATCTAAGTATTTAATCGATATAAATAGTGTCAATAACTCTTTAAGAATCATGCATATCTAATTTACCTTAGATGAATTTGGTAACCTATCATGATTTTTTTTCCTTTTGAGACATCCGATATAACTGGGTGATTTATTTTGTATTTATAAAACAATTTTTTAAAAATTTACCGGATTTAATAATGTTTTCACATTGGATCTTTATAATAAAAATTGGCTACTGGATGTGGTTGGTGGTTGCCTCTTGTTAAGGAGATTTAAAGCCTTGAATCTTGAGTTCCAGGTAAGTAGATCCTTCTATTTTTTTTTGCAGGAGGAAAGCTTATGTATATATATCTACATATTGATGTTGCTATGTGCTTATTTGCCATAGTAAAAATACTAAAAGTAACATTGATGATTATAGAAAAATGCAAAAAGCACTAATCACCACTAGCAATGGAAATAGATTAGTGCTTCAAAGATTAACTATATTTTCAGAGCAAGCCGCTGCTTTTCCAGTGGCTTTTCTCTATTTGTATTATACCGATAAAGGAATGGTTATGCAAATTTATTGGATTATTATGGTTTGGATGCTAAACATATCAAAGAATTTGTTGAATCATTAAAATAAGATGGAGTTTGACTTCATCTTTCTTTTTTTTGAAAAAATTTTTAGAATATGATATTGTCAAAGGGTGATTAAAGAGGGATGTTGAATATGGATATGAAGAAGATACAGGAGTTACCAACTCCAGAAGAATTAAAGAAGGAGTTTCCTTTGCCTTATAAGGTGCAAAAAATCAAGAAACAAAGAGATCAGGAAATTGAATATATTTTTACTGGAAAAGATGATCGTTTAATTTTAATTATTGGTCCTTGTAGTGCGGATCGTGAAGATTCGGTTTTAGACTATATGAATCGTTTGGTCGCTTTTTACAGGAAAAAGTAAAAGATAAGATTTTTATGATTCCACGTGTCTATACAAATAAACCTCGTACAAAGGGTGTTGGATATAAGGGGATGTTGCATCAGCCAGATCCACATGCCGAAGAGGATATGTTGAAGGGAATCATTGCGATTCGTAAACTGCATACAGATGTTGTAACACAAACTGGTTTTACTTGTGCAGAAGAGATGCTTGTATCCAGAAAATCATGCGTATTTATCGGATTTATTAGGATATGTTGCCATAGGGGCAAGAAGCGTTGAAAATCAACAACATCGTATAGTGGCTAGTGGTGTAGGAATTCCTGCAGGAATGAAGAATCCGACAGGTGGAGATCTTGCAGTCATGATGAATTCTATTGTGGCAGCGCAAGCCGATCAAAGATTTGTATATCGTGGCTGGGAAGTACAGACTGAGGGAAATCCACTAGCTCATGCAATATTAAGAGGATATGTGGATAAGTTCAATCATGCGCATGCGAATTATCACTATGAAGATTTGATGGAATTGATTCACTTATATGAAAAGTCAGATTTAAAGAATCCGGCTTGTATTGTAGATTGTAATCACTCGAATTCAAATAAACAATATTTAGAACACATTCGTATTGCCAAGGATGTTATGCATTCTAGAAGTAAATCGGAAGATATCAAAAAGTCTGGTGAAAGGCTTAATGATTGAGAGTTATTTAGAGGATGGAAATCAGCCAACAGATGGTAATGTGTATGGAAAGTCGATCACAGATCCTTGTCTTGGTTGGGATAAGACAGAACAATTGGTTTTAGATTTATATAAGTTGTGCGATTAGGAAGCGTTTTAAAATGGTACCCACAAGTGAGTATCACAACTGTCACGTTGTTGTCCTCCTTATGGGTACCATTTTAGATTTTAAATGATCTTCATCCTTTTCTTAATATGTTTCCTTTGTAGAAATTTCAGCTGGCTTATTTAAGATATACATGAATTCTTCACCCGTAATTGTTTCTCTTTCATATAAGAATTTGGCAAGTTCATGTAACTTCATCTTATTGTCTTCTAGAATTTGATAAGCCTCGTCATGTGCTTTTTTAATTAATGCGATGGTTGCCTCATCAATCTTAGTCGCTGTTTCATTTGAACAAGCTAAGGATGTATCGCCACCCAAATATTGGTTGTTTACTGTTTCTAAAGCTTGTCATACCAAATTCATCCGACATTCCTAATCGTGTAATCATGGCTCTGGCTAGTTTCGTGGCTTGTTCAATATCGTTGCTCGCACCACTTGTGATCGAATTAAAAATTAATTCTTGAAAGACAACGACCACCTGTATACACCATGATTTTTTGGAAAGCTTCTTCTTTTGATAATAAGTTTTGTTCGTTTTCTTCTACTTGCATAGTGTATCCCAAAGCCCCTTTTGTACGAGGAATAATTGTGATTTTATGAACGGGAGCCGTGTTTTTACATTTGGCAGCCACTAAAAGCATGTCCAATTTCATGATAAGAAACAATCATTCTTTCTCGATTTGAAATCACTGCTCCCTTCTTTTGTTCACCGGCAATAACGATTTCAATGGCTTCTTCCAAGTCTTTTTTTGAACCACCGTTTTACGATGGTCACGAACCGCTAATAAAGCCCCTTCATTAATGATGTTGGCAAGTTCGGCACCACTGGCACCTGCACTAGCTCTAGCGATTACGTTAAAGTCAATGTTGTTTGAGCATTTGATGTCTTTGGCATGTAATTTAAGAATGGCTTCACGACCGGCAAGATCAGGAAGTTCAACTGGAATTCTTCGATCAAATCGACCAGGACGTGTTAAAGCAGGATCTAATGAGTCAGGACGGTTTGTGGCGGCAAGCAATACGACGCCTTTGGATCCATCAAATCCATCCATTTCAACAAGTAACTGGTTCAATGTTTGTTCACGCTCATCATTACCATTCATACCTGCACCATCACGTTTTTTACCAATGGTATCAATTTCATCAATAAATACAATACAAGGTGCTTTTTTCACGAGCTTGTTTAAATAGGTCACGCACTTTAGCGGCTCCTCTACCAACAAACATTTCTACGAATTCACTACCTGAAATCGAGAAGAATGGAACGCCAGCCTCACCCGCAACGGCTTTGGCAAGTAATGTTTTACCGGTGCCAGGAGGACCTACTAATAAGGCTCCTTTTAGGCATTTTGGCACCAATTTCTTTATATTTAGCTGGATTGTTTAAGAAGTCTACAATTTCTTGTAGGTTTTCCTTCGCTTCTTCTTGTCCAGCTACATCCTTGAATGTTTTTCCCGTTTGTTCACCGACATAGACTTTGGCATTGCTCTTTCCTAGATTGCCTAGACCAAAACCAGAGCCTTGTGAAAATGACATTTGATCATCTCCGCCCATTTTCTTTTTGCATACGCTTAAACATCCATGATCCAAATGCCCAGAAAATGATTAATGGTAAGAAAAAGAGAAATTAAACTCGATAAAATTGGATTCATTTGTTCTTGATAGACTTGGCCAAACTTAGCTCCAGATTTATCCAAACGATTGACTAAATCTGAATCATTCATAACACCTGTTTTATAGGTTTTATCTGTTGAATTTTTCTTTAATGTGTAATAAATATTGTGATTTTCAATTTGCACAGTATCTATCTTCTTTTCTTCAATTTTATTTAAGAAATCTGAGTAATTGGTGGTTTCAAGCTTAGATTGTTGAAACATAGGGAATACGATAAAGTTTAAAGCCATAATAACAATCAATATGATCATGTAATATCTATATAAAGGCTTCTTTTGTTTGTTCATGAGTGTTCCTCCTTAAGAAATTGATTACATTATACACCTTATTAGCACTTTGGCAAGTGGAGTGCTACACGTTCCATAATTCCACATAATTTAAAAAAAGTACCGCCATTGCGATACTTAATGAGTTGTGATACGTGTAATATGCACAATTAAATATATTTTTTCATCACGCGTAATTTGTTTATGTAGTAATCTATCGATATATTTTTCGATTTGTTCTACGCAGTCTAATGCAGAAGAATTCTTGATAATATATGTATAATATATATCATCATTTTCATTTTCAAGCATTTTATTTTCTAAAAGTCGTTGTAAGAAAAATTGCATGTGAACAACAAATCTTGAATAGTTTAGCGAATTCTCATCAATTGTATAGCCATAATGTAATTGAATGATTTGAAAAATATCTTTTAACATTTTGACCATCAACATACCATTTTCTGTTGAAAGATCGTTCGATTTGATTTGTGCATTCACAAAGTGAAAGGCAATGTTTCCGGCTTCTGTTTCAGGCAATTGAATATGAAGTGTTTCATTAATGTAGTCTACACTTGTAAACCAAGCATAAATTCATTTGGATAAAATTTTTGGATTTCCCACAACATTCTATTTTGTAGAACAATACCTTTTTCATATCTTTCTACTGCATATAACAAGTGATCTAACAAGGTCACAAAGATTTGTTTGTTGAATGGAGAAGAAATTTTAAGTTGTGCCATTTCAATGATGTGGTGCACAATTTCTAAATAGATGTCGGGTGCGTTTTCTAAAACTTGAAGATATCCATTTTTATTTGTACTATCTTGAAGAACATATGTTTTTTCTATATCTTCATCTCTAATTTCGTCTCCTACTTTATAGTGAAAACGCAGCCCCTTTCCCATCACAATCATTTCCTCATGATTATCATTTACTAGAAGCATATTGTTGTTTAAAAATTTTTCGATAATCATGTGAAGTACCTCATATACCTAGATATTCTTTCCGTTTTCCTCAATTACTTGTTTGTACCAGTAGAAACTGTCTTTTTTTATATCGTTTTAATTCTTTTAAATCAAATTCATCACGATCGACATAAATGAATCCGTATCTTTTTCTTATAGCCTTGATGTGTACTAACAACATCAATGGCAGCCCAAGGACAATAGCCAAGCATTTTGACACCATCTGTAATGGCTAAGCGCATTTGGTGAAGGTGTTTTTGAATAAAATCAATACGATATTGGTCATGAATACATCCATCTGGTTCTAATGTGTCATTGGCGCCAATTCCATTCTCTGTAATCAGAATAGGAAGTTGGTAACGTTCATATACCTTTCTTAAAGTATATCGGAATCCAACAGGATCAACAACCCATCCATACTGCGTTTTCTCTACGTATGGGTTCTCACTAGGTCGATATACGCCTTGTTCACCTAGCATAATTTGTTGGTCACCCGCTCTTGCAGTTACATCTGAAGCATCTCCTTTACTTGCAGCTATAGTTGCGGTTGAATAATAATTCATAGCGATAAAGTCTGGGTTTGCGCCTTTTAATGTTTCAAAGTCTCCATCTTGAATTTCTGGAGCGATATTACGATCTTTTAGGTAAGACCATGCCAAAGGGTGGTATTTTCCAAATGCACAAACATCGACAAAGTTCCAACAGCGAAGTACTTCCCAGTTGTGAGCGGCAATCGCATCATTTGGATTACAAGTAGCTGGATACATAGTCTGTTAAATTTAGTGCAGGCCCGATTTTACCTTCTGGAACCATATTATGGAAGAGTTTCATGACTTTTGCCTGAGCAAGCATCATATGGTGGTTTTGTTGATACAAATCTTTTTTTAGATGGTAATTTTCCGACTTTAGGTAAGCCGATTGCTCCAGGATGTAGAATCATCGTATTTTGTTCGTTGATCGTTAACCAGTACTTTACTTTTGATCCATAGTGGATAAATAATACTTTGGCATATTCAACAAAGGCTTCAATCGTATCACGGTTTAACCAACCACCCTTTTCTTCTAGGCAATATGGTAAATCAAAGTGATACATTGTAACAACAGGTTCGATGTTGTATTTTAAGCATTCATCAATGACATTATTGTAGAATTCGATGCCTTTTTCATTCCTTTACCCGTTCCATTTGGTAAGATACGAGTCCATGCGATAGAGAAACGATAAGCTTTTAATCCCATTTCTGCAAATAGGGCAATATCTTCTTTATATCTATGATAATGATCAGAAGCTACAGAGAAATCAGCAACATCACTTGGGTGTTCATACATGTCAATGATAGATGGGCTTTTACCATCTTCATCAATGGCACCTTCAACTTGGTATCTTTGAGGTAGATGCTCCCCACAAAAAGTTTTGAGGGAAGTCTTTTAATTTAGAATAGTGCATGGTTTACCTCCTAGTCTAAAGAAATTAATTTGTTTCCATGTTGAGTTGTTGATTGTTTTTCAATTTGAATCGAACTGAAATTCTTTGAATTTGTGATGATGATTGGAGTGGTTGTGTCATAACCTTCTTCTTTGATTTTGTCTAAATCAAAAGTTAATAGTAACTGCCCCTTTTTAACTTCTTCATTGACTTGAATTTGAGGACTGAAATATTTTCCTTGTAGATTAACAGTATCAATACCTACGTGCATTAAAATTTCTGTTCCATTCTTTGATTTTAATCCAATCGCATGACCTGTTGGGAAACATACAGTAATTGTTCCATCACAAGGAGCATATAAATTTCCTGTGCTTGGTTCGATTGCGATACCTTTTCCCATGATTTCTTGTGAGAAGACATCGTCATTTACTTCGGACAGTGGTTTTACAGTTCCATCACAAGGTGCGACAATTTCATCTTTTGAAACAGTATCTACTACTTCTTCTTGTGGTGAATCTTCTTTAAATCCTAGAATCCATGATGCGACAAAACCTACAACGAAAGAAATAATGATTGTGACAATGGCATGAACTACGTTCATAGGGTTTTTACCAATGAAGGCTGGAATAGCAGTTAATCCTGGTGAAACAAAGGCATAACGAACTAGGCCAGTAATTCCTGCATAGATACCTCCGGCAGCTCCACCAATCATAGAAGCAACAAATGGGCGTTTTAATTTTAATAGGACACCATATAAACATGGTTCAGTAATACCCATAACTCTTTGTAAATCCAGATGAAGATGCAAGAGATTTTAAGTTTTCATCTTTTGCCTTTAGAGCAACCGCCAAAGTAGCACCACCTTGTGCAATATTGCTTGCTAACATACCAGGTCCATTTACAATTTCATATCCAAGTGTAGAAATTTGACTTGTCGCAATTGGAGTCATGGCCCATGCAGTACCTGTTAGTGTTAAGAATGGTTGGAAGGCTCCCATCAACATTGGAATTAACCAACTTACGTGTGCATTTAAATAGTTAGCGCCAGATTGTACTAAATCGTTTAATAGGTTTCCTAATGGGCCAACAATGATTAATGCGATTGGTACAGAGATAAACATAACTAAAAGTGGTTTCAAGAAAAACTTGATAATAGATGGTGAGTATTTTTCGGCAAATTTTTTCAACGTAAGACATGATCCACACGCTTAAAATAATAGGAATTACACTTGATGCATAGTCAACTAATACAACAGGAGCTCCAAAGAATGTTAATGGACTTCCTGCAGCGACTAAGCCTGACCATGTTGGGTGTAAAAGGGCACATGCCATAGTCATTGCCATGATTGGACTTGTTTTGAATTTTTTGGCTAGCTCCATACGCTAAAAGGACAGGCATAAAATAGAATGGAGCATCCGAAATAAAGTTGATGATTTCGTAAGTAGAACTTGCTTCATTAACTAGGTTAAATAAAACAAGAATAGATAATACGGCTTTGATCATACCACCGCCGATTAGGGCCGGAATCACAGGAGTAAATGTAGTGGAAATTACACTGATAATACGATTGACAATACTGCCTTTTTCTTCATCGGATTCTTCATGAGAAGTAGAAGGGACATCTTTCATTTGGGATTGAATGGCTCTAAAAACGGATTGTACTTCATTGCCAATTACGACCTGGTATTGACCGCCTTTTTCTACAACGCTGATAACGCCGTTTAAAGACTCCACTTTTTGGTGTTGACTTTATTCATGTCATAAAATTCGAATCTTAAACGAGTTGCACAATGTGTTAATTGTTTGATGTTGTCGATACCACCAATGCTTTGGATGATATCATTTCCTAATTGTTGATAATTCATATTCTCCTCTTTCTAGGCTGATGGCAATAAAAAAAGACCAAGATAAAAGGAGCATTAAAAATGCAACTTAAATATCTTGGTCTTGCCTGCATTACCAGTAACGACCGTTATTTACATGTAGGATGATAGCATAGCTAAAAAAATAAAATACAAGCACTTTTTTGAAATCCCTTTCATGAAAAGACGAAAAAATAAGAATGAGTAGACATTAAAAAATGGTATAATTAAAGAGTTTATGGAGGATATATATTATGAAGGTAGTAACTTTTGGAGAAATCATGCTTCGTTTAAAAACACCTGAAAACTTGCGTATTATGCAAAGCGATGATTTTGAGGCTAGTTATGGTGGTGCAGAGGCCAATGTAGCCGTAAGTTTAGCGATGTATGAAGATCAATGTGCTTTTGTATCTAAAGTACCAAACAATCCAGTGGGGATGTCTGCATTAAGTGAAGTTCGTCATTATGGTGTAAATACAGAGTATATGCTTCGTGGAGGCGATCGTTTAGAATTTACTTCTTTGAAAAAGGAAGTGATATTCGTAGTACAAACGTTGTATATGATCGTGCATTTAGTGCTTTTTCACTATCTCAGCCAAGTGAATATCATTGGGAAAATATCTTAGAGCCAGGAGATGTTTTCTATTTTTCAGGCGTAACTCCAGCTTGTATCTAAATATGTTGAGGATACAGTAAGAAGTGCTTTGAAGTATTGTAAGGAAAATGATATTCAAGTGATTTGTGATTTAAATTATCGTGGAAAAATGTGGTCTAAAGAACAAGCGCAAGTTGTCATGCGTGATTTAATGCAGTATGTAGATGTATGTATTGCCAATGATGAAGATTTTGAAGCAACACTAGGCATCCAAGCCTTTGATGGTGACTTATCTACAGGTATTGATCAGATTGATACTTTTAAAGAAGGTATGTTAGAAATTACTCGTCAATTCCCAAATGTGAAGAGTGTGACTAGTGTATTAAGAAATATGCATACTGTAGAAGAAGGAGATTGGATGGGCATCTATTACGTAGATGGAAAGTTCTACCAAAGTCCAATTCATAGAGTACATAGTTTAGAAGCTGTGGGAGCAGGAGATGCCTACGGTGCCTTTGCAGTTGTGCATGGACTAATCAATGGGTTTGATCCACAGAAAACAGTCGATTTCGCAATCAGTGCTAGTGTATTAAAGCTTATGATTCAACATGATTTTAATGTGGTAACACAAGAAGATGTATTTAAAATCATGAATTCTAAGAATACAAACTTATCTAGATAGAGTAAAAGATATCAGTTCAAATAAAATGAATTGATATCTTTTTTTTATGAAATTTTGAGGTTTAATGTCTTTTTCACATTGGGTTGTTAAACTTAAATATGTAGATAATTATACATAAATGATATTGAATATGATATCATATAAGAAAGGACCGAATGTCAAAAATTGAAAAGTTAATTGCGAAGATTGAGAATTATAAATCTGGAAATAAAATAGAATTTTCCGATTTAGAGAAGTATTTAAAATATTTTGGTTTTAAGAAGAAAAATCAAAATGGAACAAGTCATGTAATATTTACACATGATTTGTTAGATAGGCCTTTCCCAATTCCTAAACATGGGAATAGTGTAAAAGAAGTATATGTAAAAAAAGCGGTAGAATTAGTTGAAGAGATTAATTACAGAAAGGAAGAGAGATAGTATGGATTATGCAATGAAAGTATATCCTATGCATTTGGAAAATGGAAAAACAGAATGGTGTGTTGAATATCCAGATTTAAAAGGGTGTGTAGGTGGTGGAGATACAATTGAAGAGGCAATTGCCGATGCAGAAGCTTCAAAAAGAGTATATTTAAATTATTTAAAAGATGAAGGAATAGAATTACCGGTTCCAAAAAGAGGAAGGGGGTCTTCCTAGTGGAAAAAATAGCTTTGAGGGTTCCTAAAACGACGCACAAGCAATTGTTAGAAAATGCACAAATGGATGGAGTGAGTCTAAATGCGTATATTAATACAAACTATTAGTGAAAAAATTGGACGAGCTTCATTTTCAAATCAACGCATATTGGAGTTGGAACAAGAGTTAGCTTATTATAAATTTAAGGATAAAAATTTAGTAGATAAGCAAAATATAGGTCATGAATTTAAGAAATTTAGTGTTGGAAATATTGTGTTAAGGTCATTAAAAGATTTTAATGTATAAGGAGATTATATGTTGCAAATAACTGGAGTGAATTTATATTTGGAAAGTATCAAATATTCAGTAGAACAAGTATCTACAGGAAAGGAAAATGTTCAAGTTTCTCGATTGTTAGAAATTGTGGATTGTACTGAAACAAAAATAAGTGTTCGCTTAAGAAAAGAGTTAAAATCCAAAAATTTAAATGCTCCTTTTTTTTAGATATTTCTTCAATCGGGGAATTCTATTTGTCGGATAAAAGCAATGCAAAATTTTGATAGTATAAGGGATATGCAAGACTATGTAGAAAAGCGATTGGATTTTCTAGTTGACAAAGTGCAAATGGATGCTTATCTATCGCAGTTGATTGCGAATGTTACAGGATCCTTTGGTAACGCGCCTGTTGTGATTCTATCGGAATAACGCAATTATTTCTTGATACAAAAAAACAATGCTCTAACTCATGAGCATTGTTCAAGTTAATAGATAATACTAAAATCATTCTCATAATAATCTAAAGGAATATCCTTTCCACTGATAAAGTCAATTTGAATACGATCAATATTTTGAAGGTCTAAAATGACTTTATTAATATCATTAGGTTTTCCCTGAAATTGTGCTTTGTGACACTACCATCATCATTATTTTTGGCATAGCCTGTAATACCTAATGGTTTGGCATGGCTTTGTACTTCAAAACGAAAACCAATGTTTTGAACATTTCCTTCAAAATGAAATTCCTTGCGAATTGTCCCTGGTGGCAATTCTCTTTTTTTATTTTCTCTTTCTTTTTAAAAAAATCTAAACATAATCTTTAATCCTCTGACTATATTATAATGCAAAACAAAAAATGATGCGGTGCATTTTTTTGTGATAACGCTTAGATTTATAGACTAATTCATCAATTTGAAATTAGTATTGGTACTTGTGTCGACACAAAATCATAAAAAAAGAAAATGAGTCGATTATTTAAAAGATATAACAATAATGTGTCGAATGCTATAACAATTGACGAAAAAATAGAATAAAATAAAAAATGTGTTGTAAATAATTAACAAAAATATTTTCGAATTATTTTTTGGATAGAATGGAGATGGTTAAAGATATGAACAAGACAACAAAGGAACTGATCAGTGAATATTTGGTGATCAAACTAAAAAATTTGATTTAGTACATGCGGATGCGTTTACTACAGTTGCAATATCTGATGCACTTCATATTTCACGAACTATTACAAGCCAGTACTTGAATGAGTTGTGTGAATCTAATGAAGTGTTCAAGGTTAAAAGTCGACCTGTGTATTTCTTTAATACTCGCCGCTTGAACCAAAGATATGGAATCAACGTTGAGAATTATGAATTTATTGATCTTGAAGAAATGGTTGAGTTTTTGCAAGATAATGGTCAACTAACTGATGTGTTTGTTTGAACTGATAGGTTATGATGGTTCGTTAAAGCGAGTAATCAAAAGGTGTACTGAAGCCTTTAATTATCCACCAAACGGTTTATCATTCGTAATCTATGGTAATGAGGGTACCGGGAAGAAGAAGCTTAGCAAAACTTATTTGTAAGCATTCCATCCTTAGTAAGGGAATTCTTGATAAGGATGCCAAAATTGTCGAGTACGATCTCTCAGTGGTTGATCCACTATCGATTCATCGGCAATTACAAGATTGTATAAATGCAAACAAACAGAATTCGCTATGTATTATCCTATCGCATTTTGAAAAAATCAGTGATTCATTGACTGGATACTTGATTCGATTCTTTGAAAAAAAGCAGAATGATCGTATTCATTTTATCTTTCTATCAAATGAAAGACCTGATGATTATCTTCCTTCATCTTTGGGGAAATATATACCAATTGCGGTTAAACTAAAAGATTTTAGTGAAAGGCCAAAGGAAGAACGAGAAGGAATTATTGTTGAGCTTTTTCCGAAAAGAGGCAAAGTTTACATGTTCATATGTTGATTTGTTCAAATGTCTTAAAGACATTATCTAACTTTCAACCAAATCAGAATGTTGAAGAAATATTTAAAAAGTGAAACTGATTTGTGCTCAGGCTATAAGTAATCAAAAAAGTGATACAGTGACTATTCATACGTATTATCTTCCAGAAGAAATGTTTGAGTCACTAGAAATCTCAAGTGAGAATATCTCTTATATTGATTGTGATACGTATACAAAAAGTAGCAAAATCGACCAATTTGATGAATTATTTACTTCGGTAATCAAGTTGTGTGTTAAGAAAGAAAGTAACCTTATTGAAAAGTATAGAAGCATTTACGATTTGATTGTAGAAACAATTATGAGTACTTCTAGAAATGAACAGACACTAAAGGGAACAGAAGCTACATTAGCCTTAATTGTGAATCAGGTTGCAAAAAAAGCACTTTATCAATATTCCAGGAAACTTTACGTTCGTTGCAGCAAAGTTGATGTACATCTATGAAGAGAACGAATCAATGTTTAAACAACGCGAAGATAAAGAAAAGGTAAATATTGAAGCAGCTTTAAATAAAGTGAAGAGAATGTATGTCAGTGAAGCAATGATTGCGAATGAGATTAAATCTCTTTGCATGTCAAATCTTGAAAAGGAAATTCCTGGCATAGTTCAATTGATTATGATCTTAACTATCGCAGCTTATAACGTTGAGTTAAATAAGAATAAAACATTTGGAGTCATTATCTGTCATGGTTATTCAACTGCTTCTTCAATGGCAGCGGCAGTTAATTCACTAATTGGATCTTACATATTTGATTCAATCGATATGCCAGTAACGACAACAATGGAAGAAATTCGGGCAACTCTAAGAGATAAATTGTCTAGAGTTAACGCTTATGCAGACCTTTGCATTATGGTCGATATGGGTTCATTAGAAAACATTGCGGATGAGGAATTCACAAAAAACAGAAATGTGGCACTTATAAACAACGTAACAACAAAAATGGCTTTAGATATTGGTTATAAGATTAAAAATGGTGATCCAATTGATCGATATTTTATAGATGCAGATAAGAACTACAAGGTAGATTACGCTATCTTAAAGGGTAAGAAGAAAGATGTCATTTTATTTACGAGTGAAAGTGGATTACAGACATCTCAAAGAATGGCAGACTTATTTGCAGATTCCTTCCCGGAAGAAATACCTGTTGATTTAAGAGCTGTACCGTTTGATTCATTGATTGATGATATTAATGAACTTCAACAAATGTACAACATACTATTTATAACAGGCACAGACAATCCGTTAATAAGTGACGTTGTATTTATTCCATTAGAGGATATTGTGACAACGACTAACTTGGATTTGGTGTCATCAAAATTAAATATGTATTTGGATGATAACAATTTAAAACAATTGATTATCAACATTCGTACAAACTTTTCTTTGATGAATGTGTTGAATTATTTAACGATTTTAAATCCAAAACCACTTATGGATGAGACAACAATCGCGGTTGAAGATTTACAGAAACGTCGCCATGTGGAACTTGAAGGTAGAACGTCGGTAGGTATTTATATTCACGTTTGTATTCTTGTTGAAAGACTTGTAACTAAAACAGGAATGATTCGAGAAGACAGTGCAACAGAAGCATTTGTAAAAAGAGCATGGAGATTTTATAGAGGATATAAAAGCATCGTTTGGAAATATAGAGAAACATTATAGTATCCAAATTCCGGATTCTGAAATGAAATATATTTATTCGTTTATTTATAGGGAGGATTGAATATGGGTAAAAGAAAAATAGTTATTGCGACACATGGAACGCTTGCAGAAGGGTTTAAATCAAGACTACAAATTATTGTTTGGCCGAAAATGTAGAAGCGTTTAATTGTTATACATCGCCAGATTTTAATCTTCAAGAAACAATTCAAAAAGTAATGGACTCTAAAGGTTCAGAAGAAGAATTGTTTGTATTCACAGATTTGTTTGGTGGATCAGTAAATAATGGGTTTGTCGCAGGACTTTGAAAACATATGATTTCCATCTAATTACAAATACTAGTTTAGGACTCTTGATTGATTTTATCTTGATGGAGCCTGATGTAGAAACTTTGAAAAAAGAAGTTTGATGAAAAAAGAATTTAATGCTGTTTATTGTAACGACTTTATAAGCAATATGACGGACATTGAAGATGATCTGTAAGAGAAACGGAGGTGAAAATTATGATTAAAGCACTACGGATCGACCATCGATTGGTACATGGGCAAGTAGCATTTACTTGGACACATTTCTTGGGAGCAACGAGAATAATTGTTATTGATGATAAAGCAGCTTGGAGATGATTTCCAAAAGATGGCATTAAATATGGCAAAACCAGCAGGAGTTAAATTGAATGTATTCTCTGTAGCTAAAGCAGTTGAAAGAGCAGAAAAGATTGATTCATTAAGTGATTCGGTATTCATTATTTTTGGATCAACAAAAGATGCGAAGAGGATATATCACAGCACATCCAGTATTTAAAGAATTGAATCTTGGTGGTATTGCCAAAAAGATGGGTCAAAAAACTATGGAGATGTAGTTTATTTGACACCTGAGGAAGAGGAAGATCTTCGTAAGATCAAAGCAACAGGTTGTCAATTGTTCATGCAACAATTGCCAACAACAAAACGTGAATCATTAGATTTATAATTCTTAAATTTGTAGAAGGAGAAGTTATTTATGAAATTAGCTTATACACTAATCGTGGTTTTAATTTCTATTATGATGAAATTAGATTCCAGAATGTTTGGACGTCTAAACTTCGAAAGACCATTATTGACATGTACAATTTGTGGTTTGTTACTTGGTAATTTACAAGTTGGTTTAGCAGTTGGAGCCCAAATGGAATTGGCAACATTAGGTATGATGTCAATTGGTGCTTCTGGAATTGATATGAACATGGGTTCTTTAGTTGGTTGTGCAATTTGTATTATGTCAGGTGCAAACATCGAAACAAAGAATCACAATTGCAGTACCAATGACATTGTTATCAACAATTATCGAAACTTGTGCGGATGTAATTCGTATTCAATTTACACACATGATTGATGCAGCTTGTTGAAAGAGAAGATTTCAAAAAAAAGCTAAACGTATTGATATCGTATACGGACCATCATTATATGTAATTTGTACAATCATTCCAGTATTCTTATCAGTATACTTTGGAGCAGATCTTGTACAATCAATCGCTAGTGTAATTCCTGCATGGGTTACTGATGGTGTTACATTAGGTGCCAACATCATCGCATTCTTCGGATTTGCAATGTTATTAACTACAATGGTTAACAAAAATACAGTTGTATATTTCTTCGCTGGATTCTTGTTAGCTGCTTATTCTGGATTGGATTTAACAAAGAATCGCCTAATCGGTATTGTTATTGCATTGATTCTTTATACAGTTAAATACACTGGTGGCGGTGTGAAAGCGGCAGTAGCTTCTAGTTCGAATTCCTTAGATGAATTAGAAGATTTAGATAACTAAGAAGGGAGAACTACTTATGTCTATTAAAGGTTTAGAAGCACAAAGAAATTATCCACTAAATAAAAAAGTTAAAAGAAATCTTCTGGGGTTCTTGGTGTATGCAAACAAACTGGAACTATGAAAGACAGATGAATACAAACTTTCATGTATGGTATGTCTAAAACAATTGATCGTTTGTATCCAGATCCAGATGAAATAGATAAGAAAAAAAGAAGCATATCAAAGACACCTTGAGTTCTTTAACATCACACCACAGTGTGCATCATTGGTTTACGGTATTTGTATTGCCATGGAAGAAGAATATGCTTGAACATCCAGATACATTTGATCCAGGTGCAATCAATGCAGTTAAAGTTGCTTTGATGGGTCCTTTATCAGGTATTGGTGATTCATTGTTCCAAGGAACAATTCGTATTATCGCAATGTCAATTGGTATTTCATTAGCTCAACAAGGAAGTATTGTAGGACCAATCTTAGCGCGCTGATCTCTATTGGAACTTCAGCTCCATTTACTTGGTTCATGGGTAAATTGGGTTATACAAAGGACAAGATTTCGTAAGACAAATGGCAGAAGCAGATTTGATGGAAAAAGTAATGTTTGGATGCTCAATTGCAGGTTTATTCGTAATTGGTGGTATGTCAGCTTCATTAGCAAACTTAACAACTCCACTTAAATTTGGAGAAGCATTCGTATTACAAAATGTATTAGATGGTATTATGCCAAAAATGATTCCACTTGCAGTAACTTGGATTATGTACTTCATTATTAAATCAGGAAAAAGTTAAACCTATGGTTGTAATCTTGAGTTGCTTCGTTATTGGAATTGTATTGAATTACTTTGGTATTCTAGCTTGCTAAAGCTTTGAATAAAAAATATTTTAAGATCGAAAAGGAAAAGAGGGTAAAAATTATGTTCGATGTAAAAAAGATGATTGAAGAAATCGCAGCAAAAAAGGAAATCAAAAACGTTAGTTTCGTTGGTTGTGGAGGATCATTAGCATGTTTCTTTGCTCCTCACTATTATGTAACTCATGAAGCTAAAACATTAACAACATTGTATGAAAATGCTAATGAATTTACAAATGACACACCTGCATTCATCAATGAAAATGCAATCGTTGTATGTGCTAGCCGTAGAGGTAATACTCCACAAACTGTTGAAGCAGCTAAAAAAGCAAAAGAATGTGGTGCTACAGTAATTGGATTACAATTAGAAACAGGTACACCATTAGAAGAAATTTGTGATTACATTGTACAGTTCAAAGATACTGGAGCAGATGGTGCTTTATATGAAGAATCAAAGAGTTCTTTAGCATTACAAATCGCTTATGAAACTGTAAATGTTGTTGAACATAATACAGAAACTTACGAAAAAATGGTTGCAGCTACTAAGAAAATGAATGACATCATTCCTGCAGCAAGTTAAAGCTTGTGTACCAGATGCAGTTAAATTCTCTGTAGACTATGCAAATGATGACATTATCTACACTATGGGATCAGGTACAGGTTATCTTTGGAGCTCACCAACAAACAATTTGTATCTTCATGGAAATGCAATGGATCAACTCATCAGCAATTCACTCAGATGAATTCTTCAATGGACCATTCGAAATCACTGAAAAAGATACAAAATTACTTAATGCTTAAATCAACTGGTGCAACTAGAGCCGTAGATGAAAGAGCTCTTCGCTTCTTAAGCAAATTCAATAACCACACAACAGTATTAGATGGATATGACTATGGTATGAAGGAACTTGGAGAAGTTTCAGGATATTTCGATCATGACTTCTACAGCTGAATTATTGGATGTTTATAACAATCTATTAGCAGATCGTCGTCAACACCCATTAAGTGGAGAAAATACATGTGGAAATTTAACTACTAAAAATAGTTATTTCTCATAATTTTTTCAAGTCAGTAGTCAGACGACTACTGACTTTCTTTTTAGGCTACATGGAAGGGGGTAATAAAATGGATACAAAAAAAATAGATGCTAAGATTCGGCATATTTTAATTCCTGCTATTTTAGAGAATGCTTTTTTGATTTTGTCTGACATGATTTTAACTGGATATATTGGTCGATTAACCATATCTGAGATTAGTGCTTATGGTATTTCAACAAGAATCTACGGTATTTATTTTTCAATACTTAAAGGATTTGGAATAGGAGCTATGGTTGTTTTTGCTAGAGCGTTTGGCTCAAAAACAAGGAGAAAGGGTTACTGTATTATAAGCAAGCCTTAATAATTTCGCTTTTTGTGGCGGTGATTGCGGCAGTTGGAATTTGGTTATTTCCAAATGAACTGTTATCTACAATGAGTACGGATTCAAGGCTATTAACTTATGGTGCTTCTTTTCTGAAAGTCCATGTATTGGCGTATCCGTTATTAGCTATAATTCATTTGAATTCAAAGAGTATTTCAGGCGGATGGAAACACAAAAACGCCACTTTATATTGCTACAATAGGAAATGGGATAAGTGTTGTTTTAGGGTATATTTTGATTTTAGGGTTTGGACCTGTAAAAGGATTAGGTCTTTATGGAGCTGCTATCACAAATAATGTTCGAATTATAGTAATGATGTTAGTAGGTCTTTATCTGTTATTTGCTAAAAATGGTATGTTTGATCGTGTGAAAATTGAAAAACCAATATTTAATATGGATATGATCAAAGACGTATTGAAGTTTGGCGTTCCAACCGCAATAGGGAATTCTTTCTGGAATTTTGCTTCTGTCTTTTATCAACTTTCATTCTGACTTATGGAGAAAAATTCTATGCTTGCTTATCAAATTGGATTACAGGCAGAAGGGTTCTGCGATATGATGGCTTCTGGTTTCTTGACGGCTTCGATGGCTTTAGCTAGCCAGGCAATAGGAGCAAATGATGAGAAGATGTATAAATCGGCATATCAAAGATTGAGCTTTTATTGTTTAATTATTAGTGGAATTAATATGATATTCTTGCTTTTGTTCTCAAAACAGGTTTTGTATTTGTTGACGGACAAAGAGGAATTGGTTGCTATTGCACATTTATATTTATTGTTGATGGTTTTCTCGCAATTCCCGGAAATGAAATCAAAAGTATTATATGGATATATTCGATCTGCAGGATCAAGCACATTACCTACGGTAATAGATACAATTGGTATTTGGGGCGTTCGTGTATTCTTATGTTACTTAGTTAGCACAGTTTTAAAAATGGATATTGTATGGATATGGTGGATTATTAATGCGGATCAATGGGTAAGATATTTATTATCTTTATTGGTTTTTGTGGTAAAAAAATTAATTAATTATCTAAGTGTATCTCCATACAAAGTTGCTAGATGTAGTGGAAGATAATTAATCGTATTTGTTTAAAATGCCTATGAAAATAGAGCTTTAGATTTAATTTTGGGAATGGGATTATATATGAAAAAAATGATTTTTTATGATGATATACGATGTAATTGGATCTGTTTTTATAGGCGTTAGTATTGTTTGCTTTGCGGTAGTCTGCTGATTTTGCTCCGGGAGGAGTTAATGGAATTGTTGTTATGGCAAATTATTTGGAAAACATTCCTATTGGACTGGCGACAATCTTAATTAATATTCCGATTATATTGTTTACATTTCGTTCATTAGGAAAAGCATTCTTCTTGTATTCAGTGAAAACAATGGTAATATGTTCTTTTCTAATTGACTATGTACTTTGTCGGTTGCCGTCGCGTATCACGGAAGCCGTTTATTAGTCGCAATACTTGGCCGTATAACGGCAGGTATTGGATATTCACTTATTTTTAATGAGGGTTCATCAACGGGAGGAACTGATTTTATAATTGCGACCATTAAAAAGAAAAAAGCCAAAAATGACTTTTTGGATTATTGGCATTTGCGGTTAAAGGAATTATTGTTTTACTTTCGATATTTGTGTTTAAAGAAGCTTTAGCTTTTATTTATGGGATAGTTTATACCATAGTAACAAGTGTGGCTTTAGATTTGTGTACTTTTGTGTTGAAAAAATGTCATTTGACATATGTAGATTGTGAGGAAGATATAAAATGAAAAATCCAAAAATGATTATATTTGATGTTGATGGTTTGTTATTAAATACTGAGTTTTTGTGGAGAAAAAGCTTGGAAAGATGTTGCTTTGCTAAATATGGGGTTCCAAAGTTCGGAGAGGTTTTTTGTAAGGTTGTTGGAATTTCAGGTAGTGATGTTGAAAGAGTTTTGAATAATGAACTGTCAGATGTTGAAAACCGTATGGAATTATTAGATATTGCTCGCAGTGTAGGTACTGAATATTTGGAAAATGACATTGAATTAATGCCAGGAGTAAATGAATTACTGGATGTTTTAGAAAATAAAAATATCCGCAAAGCAGTAGCAACAACAACGTCTAGAGATGCGACAATCAAAAGATTAACAAAATTAGGCTTGATTAATCGATTTGAATATATTCTTTGTGGAGATGAAGTAACAAAGAGAAAACCCAATCCAGAGATTTATCAAAAAGTTTTAAAAGTCAAGTTAATTGTGATCCAAATCAAGTGATGGTTTTAGAAGATACAGGATATGGAGTACAAGCGGCACATGATGCGGGCATTCAAGTTGTAATGGTTCCATCTATAAATGCACCTACAAATAAAGATAAAGAAAATGCATCTTATATTAAGAAAAGTTTATATGAAGTAATCTCTATGTTGGAGGCTTAATAATATGAAAGATATGTATGATTATATTATGGAAACTCCAGATGCGATTCGTGAAGTAATTGAAAAATCAAAACAAAATAATGAAGATTGTATTCGATATATAAAGGGTAAAAAGATAGGGCATATTTATCTAGTTGCATCAGGAACGAGTTATTCACCGCATTATCATGTATAAAGCCAATTGAAAAATTAATGAATATTCCTGTATATGCAGTATATGCGATGGAGTTTGTGGATAATACAGATATTGTTGAAGATAATGCGCTAGTAATCGGAATATCTCAGGCAGGACAATCTTCATCTACAATCCAAGCCTTAGATAAAGCCAAAGAAATGGGATGTTTAACTTTGGCTTGTTCTGCACAAAAAGGATGTTCCCGTAACTGCTCATGCAGATAGTTTTTTGAAAATTGAAGTAGAAGAAGATATAGGGCCAAAAACAAAGGGTTATTATTGCAGTGTGATCGCAATTTTAATGTTGTTTTTAGAATTATCTAAAGAAGATTCCGAAAAGTGGATTTCTAAAATACTAGGTACAATTGATTTGATACCGGACATCGCAAAGACAACAAAACAATGGTATGAGAGTGAAAAAGAAGAATTGAAAAGGTTTAAAAATATTATTGTGATTGGTTATGATAAATGCCTTCCTGCCTTTGCAACAGAAGGTGCTTTGAAAATATTAGAAACTGTACAATCTTTGCGTTCGCTATTATGAATTAGAAGAGTTTATGCATGGGATTTATCATGGAATTGATAAGAGTACACTTATTCTAGCTTTAGGAAATCAGTCAAGACATTTAAACCGTATGGTTCGTCTTTTAGGATACTTAAAAGAACATAAGAATGCTACTACATATTTGATATCTCAGAATAAAGTAATAAAACATGATTTTAGCTATCCGTTTATTGAAGATTCGCTCTTTGTTTCTTTTGAATACTTGACGGTATTGCAAGTTCTGGGAGAATTAATGTGTCATGACAGAGGTGTGGATTTGTATGACACTGTTGATGAAAATTTCCATGAATATATGGAAAGTTATGTTTATGAAAAGTAATTATTGAGCACATCATAATATACGTTATAACTAAAAAGTAGGAGGTTTAAGTGTGAATAAAACTTAGAAAAAAAATAAAAAAAAAGGCCCGCTAAAAAGAGGTGGTCAAAATCACTAAAAAAACAATTTCAAATAGTTGTTTATAACTGAATTGAAGAAAAATCAAAGTTTGAATCTTTTAAGAATTGTAAAGCAGATTCAACTGTCATTGTTGGTTCTTTTGTCGGCTTTGGATTTGTTAAAAATTTATAATCACATGGATTAAATTCTTCATCCGTAAGAATCATGTGATATATACAGACAAGCATCATTCGTGCTATTGCGATAATCGCCTTTTATGGCCTCGGCGTTTTTTGATTCGATAGTATTTGATTCCAAAGTAGGAGTTCTTGTCTTTAATAGAAGAAAGTGTACATTGAACAAGTAATGGTTTTAAGTATTGACCAGCTTTTAGAAATACGAACGGATTTTTCTAGTTTGCACTTTCATTGTTTGTGGAGAAAGACCTGCCCAATTGATTAACTGCTTATCGGATTCAAACTGATTCATAACTGTATCCATTTTAAAACGTTGATCTGATTCGATGTGGTATTCCTGTAATGAATCTAAAATCTTGTCTTTATCTTTGCATTTTTTATGGATAAGTTTCAAAATCTTTTCATCATCAATGACTTCAGAATGCATTATTTCCTTCATAATGTTTGTAGCAGTTTTGCCAAAAGAATCAGAAACTGCAGAAGCAAGACCGATATTAGAGACTGTCAAACAATTCTGATATCTGTTTCTTTTTCGGAAGAGTGCATATAAACAAGTTTGCATCTGTAACGGGCAATTTCTCTCATTTCTCGAATCTCTTTTTTAGGTATAAAAGAATGCTTTACAAGGTCACACTTGTAAAGGTCGCAAATCCATTTGGAATCTCGCTTATCTGTCTTTTTTTTTGCCTTTAATGGCTTTAACATATTTTGGGTGAGTAAGACAAATGTTCAATTCAGTTTCAAGGACGTTATAAATTGGAATCTAGTATTTACCTGTAGATTCCATACAGATATCATGACAATCATGTGATATAAACAATTTTTTTAAACGTATCAAGTCCGAATAAAATGTGGAAAATGACTGCTAAATATATTCAGTAATCAAAGTTTGTCTGTCTGTAGTTCCAATCGTAGTAACAATCAGATTTTTGTGGAATCCATACCACCACAAATAAAGTAAACAACTTTAAAAGTCATAAAAAAATATCCTTTCTGTAAAAGGAGAAGTGGCATTGACGGTCATCAATGCGAATCGACAACAGTTGATTAAACAATTTTAAGTGTCCGGGCTTGGTGTCCCCTGCTATTTATACTTGAAATGATGATGGCAACTTATAAATATGCAGGTTAATTCTATCGAGTAGAATGCCTACTCCTCTTCACGTGCTCTGTCGTGTACCACCTCTTTTTTCATGGTAACGCATAAGGCGTGGAAAAAGAATTTATTAATAAAGTATTTGTGTCCGCGCGACTTTAGGTGCGGGAAATGGAGGGAAATATGTTTAAGACAATGCGAAGATTCAAACAAAAAATTATCTGAAGAAAAATGTATAGAGATACTTACCAATGAACCTCATGGCGTATTATCTTTAATCAGTGATACGGATACCCCTATGGTTTTCCTATTACACATTGGTACGATGAAAAAAACGGACACATCTATTTTCATGGAGCAAAAAGTAGGACATAAAATGGATTGTTTAAAACAATGTGATAAGGCAAGCTTTTTGTGTCATGGATAAAGGTTTTAAAAAAGATGGTGAATGGGCCGTTCATTATCAGAGTGTGATTGTGTTTGGAAAAATCAAAATGGTAAATGATCCAGATAAAGTCAAAGAAATATGTACGCAACTCTGCCTAAAATTTACCAATGATCAAAATTATATTGATCATGAATTAAAATATTCCGGACCTAGTGTTCTTTGTTTAGAATTTATACCTGAACATATAAGTGGTAAAATTGTTGAGGAATCTTAAAGGTAATCCGCAATTAGATAGGGTCGACTAAAAGTGTTTAAAGGTCATCTCTATCTCAGAGTCAAAATCCCTATGACTTTTAAAGGTTGATTTATCCCTATCTATTTTTATATATTCATCTTAAATCGATTTTAAAACAAGGGTTTTAGATGAGATTCTAGCACTTTTTGGTCATAGAAAACATATACGAAAAGGACCGATATTCATAGGGAAAATAGAATATCGATCCTTTGTTTTATATAGAAACAGATAACTACGATTAGGATATTTTAATGTAAGTATATTGTTGGAATAGGAGAAATAAATACATGATAGTAATCTGTTGCTACCTAAATTATTGGTTTATCTTTGAATGCGGCCTGAACCGTCTCCACCAGCTAATTGCAACACTTCGTCCATACTCACTATGTTGAAATCACCTTCGACAGAGTATTTTAAACAACTTGCGACTACCGAAAATTCGATTATTGACTTTGCATCATATCCTTTTAGACTGGGTACAATCAATCCAAAGACCAAAGCTATCTCCACCACCGACTCTGTCTACAATCTGTGGTACTACGTCAAGAAAAAGGACTCATAAAATAGATAAATTTTAAATTCTAATGTTTTGAATAATAATTATTCTCATATTGATTTGGTGATTCATAACCGCAATGGCTATGGATTCGTATCGTGTTGTAGAATGTTTCAATATATTCGAAACACAAGTCATATGCATGATCATAATCATAAATCAAAGTACGATTTAACCATTCTCTTTTAATTACTGAATGAAAAGATTCTATACATGCATTATCCCATGGTGTGCCTTTTTTTGAATAACTTAGAATCAGTCCTGCTGTTAATTTTTTATAAAGTTTGCTTGTATAATGTACTCCTCTATCCGAATGAATAATTACAGGATTCGGCTGTTTTTCTCCGCTTTCTAGCCATCTCTATACATTTCAATACTTCTTCCACTTCCAATGTTCTTGATAATGTCCATGCAATTATTTTTCTTGAATATAGATCCATTACACTTGTAAGGTATACAAATCCTTCCAAGGTAAATATATACGTTATATCTGTACACCATGCCTCATTTGGCTTGTTTGGCGAAAAGTCTCTTTTTAAAATGTTATGCGACTTTGTTGAAAAATCACTATCAAAGGTTGTTTTTACATATGGTTTAATGTAACAGGCTCTGATACCCATTTCTCGCATATATACACCTACAGTTCTTTGTGATATTTTTTCGCCTTTCTTTTGCATCTCTTTCGCTATCTTTGGTGCACCATAAATTTGATGATTATCATCATATATAGTTTGAATCGCTTGTATTCTCTCTTTCTTAGATATAGATTGCTTGCTTGGTTTTCGATGCAGATAATTGTAATATCCTGATTTTGACAAATGTAGCTTACTTAGCACTCCAGTCACCGAAAAGTCTTTGTCGACCTTAGACTCTTCAGAAACAAGACAGTACAGAACTATATATTAAGATTTTGGTTTCGGAACAGGGAAATGCGGTATGTGAAAAAACTGTAGAATTGTCACAATTTGTTGATTATGAGGAACGACAAAAAGGACTATCGTAATAGCCAACATTTTGCATTTGCCTTTTAGTTCTTTGAATTATTTTTTTTTACAATCATCTTATGATCACATTCAGGGCAGTGCATCATATAGTTTTCTTCAGGTTCATTTGGAAATAATTCATCGATTAACCATCTAGGTACTTCTTCTTCGTAACCGCATTTTGTACATTTCATCAATACATCTTTTTCTGTATGTTCTGTCATTTCTCTTGTCCTCCAACGGATTATATGTATAAGTATACTGCATAATGGCTCCACATTTACATTGAATTGGGTCTCTATTAAAAGAATCAATCAAATGAGTGCGGTACTTCAATTTATTGAGTTTGTTTTTAAGAGCTTTAGTTCTTGTTTCACGAGAATAATCCTTGTTCTTTTTGATTCCAAGAAGTGCATGTACTTTATCTAGAGTTTTCTTAGAAGCATTGGCATAGAATCCATAATATCGAGTGGTTAAGAAATGGTAGTCTGGTATATGTATGATGAGACGATTTATAAAGTCGATCACATTATCTGTGACATCATGACGTTTTTCATCCTTATGATCATTGTAGAACCAAATGACAGTCTTTGATTCTTTATTGTATTCTGTGATTCTATTTTCACCATGGCAGGTCTACCGGCATAACGGATGAAATAGTTTACGCAAAATTGAATATCTTTACTATTTTTATTAGATGAAGCATCGTTAGAAGCGTTGTCAGGGGATTTGAATTTGGCGTAGACATAGAATCCTTTTAGGATGATCTTTATAGAGTCTGTTCTTTTCTGCAGGTTTCTTTAAACCACTGGATTCCTGTATGAGTCGGATTAATTCAAATTGAAATGTTTTTCTAAGCTTAATGAAATTGAAATGATGAAATGTTTTGATTTTGTCTCTTTTTTAGGAATAGATCGGCTCAGGAATAAGACAATGGATGTGTGGATTCCATTTAAGGTCCCTTCCAAAAGTATGTAGAGTGGCAATCATGCCAAATTCATTACGAACAGGAATGTCTTTGAATATATAGTGGGTATCCGATAATTTTTTCTTTTTGAGTTTATCGGCAAGAGATTTATTGGTGAGAATGGAAATGGTGTTTCTGGAAGCAACAAACAAAAGATTGAGTCGAGTACGATCCTGTCTGAACCAGTTTCTAAGTTCTTCAGGAATAGTAAAGACAATGTGTCTATGAGGGCAGTCAAGACAAAAAAGAAGTGGCTTTGGTCGCAAGTCGTTTGGCATATTTAACACCACAGGCATTACAGAATCTTGAATGACAAGAATGTGGAATAATATTCCAGTTGTCACAATCGGTACATTCAAACTGATCAAAGCCAAGATAACATGTGTGGCAAAGAAGAGAACGTTCTACATTGTCTAAAATGCAAGGACGAGCTTTACCGGAAGCATCTAGTTTTCGAATGTAGTCAATATTATCGAAGAAGATATTCTTGATGGGATGAATAAAATTGAAGTTTTTAACATCTCAATCTAATAATGATAGAGTTTCAATTGGAATGTATGAATGATAAGTGGTGTCCATAATTGAAGTATAGAATTAAATAGAGATGTAAACAAGACTTAGCAAATGAAAAGCGCCCATACAAATCATTTTATATGATTTGATGGGCTTTTTTAAATTTCAAGAGCATCTTGCGTATCCTTTAATTCACGTTTTAAACGTCTGTTTTCAAGCTCAGCCTCTGTTAGATTCCCTGAACCTTTAAATGTTGCCTGGTTGTTATTGGCTTTAGCTTCTTGCTTCCATCTGTATAAAGTACTATCTCCAATACCTAAATTTTTAGCACATTCTTTTTACGACTTAGTTCTGGATGTGTTAAACAATAATTGACTGCATTTTGTTTAAATTTGATCAAACTGTTTCTTTTTATTTGCCATTTTCTTTTGCCTTCCTTTGTCTTTGAATCATCCTCTTTCTATTGTACCACTGGTGTAAATTTTCTCTTTTTGACTAGTCCTATTTATATGCTAACATCACTGCATTTTGTATTTATTTGAGAAATGGTAATTTTTTCCATCATACAACATAGCGGACCAGGTGTTGATATTTGCATTGATAGACTCTCTTAATGTGATAGCTACTTCCTTATATCCTTCGCGATTCCAATAGGATATCCATATTTAATAATAGGTTGCTCCTTTTTAATATCTTTCAACGTAAATTTATGTCTTTGGGCAATATCTTCAATAAGTGTAATTTCTTGTCCATCGACATTACATATAATCCCTTTTTCTAGAGGACATGGTGCAACACTACCAAGTCGTTAAAATGAATCTTATAAATTTTTGCACCATTTCTACCTGTATATATTTTTAAATGTTAAATGTAAGTACTTGCAATTCTTGGCGCGTTGGAATAGGGTTGAGGAGTAAAACAAAGATGAATATTTATGACATTGCCAAATTATCAGGTGTATCGATTGCGACTGTATCGCGAGTAATTAATAACAGTCCTAAAGTCTCAGAGAAGACGAAAAAGAAAGTCTGGGACGTCAGGAATGAGTATGATTACACGACGAATGTGTTTGCTCGCGGATTAGGCTTAAATTCAGTAAAAACAGTTGGACTCGTTTGTCCGGATGTATCCGATCGTTATATGGCAAGCGCCATTGCGTATTTAGAAAAGAATTTACGCAAATATGGATATGACTCAATTTTGATGTGTAGTGGCTTTGACTATGAAGGAAAAGTAGAAGCCGTAAAAATATTATTGGATCGTAGAATCGATGCGATGATATTAGTTGGTTCACATTATGCAGGGATTGCGGACAGAATGATATTCAATACCTTAAAGATGCTTTGCCCAAAAAGTTCCGGTGGTACTTATGAATGGTTATGTTCGTGTACCGGGAGTATATTGTGTTTTAACAGATAATTATAAAGCGGTTTATGATACTGTATGTAATCTAATCGAAGTTGGAAGGAAGAAAATTGTGTTTTTGTATGATGCCAATTCGTACAAAGCACAACAAAAAAATTAGAGGGATATCAAGATGTACTGATTGATAATGGTTTAAAGGTGCAGGAAGAATACAAGGTGTTTATGCCAAATAACGTATTGAAGGCAAGAGATTTACTGGCAAAGAAAAGATTGGATTTTGATGCCGTCATTGCCGGCGATGATGCGATGGTCATTGGTGCACTTAAATATGTGCATCAAATCAATAAGTCGATTCCTGAAGATGTCAATGTCGTTGGATTCAACAACTCAGAACTATGTGTTTGTTGCAATCCGGAAATGAGTTCTATTGATTCACAAGAAGAATTAAGTGAAATTGCGGTTGATTCGCTTATTAAAGTTCTTGCGGGAAAATCAGTTCGACAAAAAATGGAGATTCCATGTAAATTTATGAAGCGAAATACAACACAGTTCTAAACATTAGGAGGATTACTGTGAAGTTGATTAAAAAAGTACTTGGAGCGCTTATGTGTCTTGTGTTTATGGATACAAATCAATGAAATGGAAAGATTTACCAGAAATCTTTAGAGCAAGTGCGGAAATGACAGGTATCATTATTTTCTTGATTGGTGTTTCTAGTATTATGTCTTGGGTTATGGCCTTCACGAACATTCCTACAATGGTTTCGAATGGATTATTATCAATTTCAAGCAATAAATATGTCATTCTATTAATGATCAACATTATCTTGTTAGTGGTTGGTACATTCATGGATATGACGCCAGCCACATTGATCTTTACGCCAATCTTCTTGCCAGTATGCACGGCATTAGGTATGAATACAATTCACTTTGGTATTATGTTGATCTTCAACTTGTGTATTGGAACAATTACTCCTCCAGTAGGAACGACACTGTTTGTTGGTGCTAAAGTCGGAGACGTTAAGATTGAAACTGTATTTAAACACTTGTTACCATATTTCTTCGCTATTATTGTTGTGTTGATGTTAGTTACATATTATACCACAATTAAGTCTATGGTTACCTGGTTTAATGGGATATGTAAGTTAGAAGGAAGGAATTTTTAAATGAAACAATTTATGGATAAAGACTTCTTATTGACAAATGAAGTCGCTAAAGAATTATTTTTGATGTTGCTAATACGATGCCAATTGTAGATTATCATTGTCATATTGATCCAAAAAGAAATTGCTGAAGATCGTAAGTTTGAAAATATCACACAAGTATGGCTTGGTGATGACCACTATAAATGGCGTCAAATGCGTTCAAACGGAGTGGACGAATACTATATTACTGGAGATGCACCAGATCGTGAAAAATTCCAGAAGTGGGCAGAAACGCTTGAAAAAGCTATTGGAAATCCACTTTTCCACTGGTCTCACTTGGAGCTTCAAAGATACTTTTGGATACCATGGTGTTTTAAATAGTAAAAACAAATGAAGAAGTATGGAATTTGTGCAATGAAAAATTACAACAAGATGATATGAGTGTGCGTAACTTAATTAAAAACTCAAATGTTAAATTATTATGTACTACAGATGATCCGATTGATGATTTACATTGGCATAAAGTGATTAAAGCGGATGAAACCTTTGATGTAAAGGTACTTCCTGCTTGGCGTCCAGACAAAGCTATGCGTATCAATAAACCAGAATTTGCCGACTACATGAGCCAATTAGTCATGGTTTCTGAAATTGAAATTCATACTTTCGAAGATATGAAAAAAGCAATCATCAAACGTATGGAATACTTTAATGAAATGGGATGTCTAGTGAGTGATCACGGATTGATTATGTTATGTATGCCCCAAAGCAAGTGATGAAGAAATCGAAAAAATCTTTGAAAAAAAGATTAAATCATGAAGTCATTCTGATTAGAATGTGATCAATATAAGACGGCATTCTTACTGTTCATCGCAAAAGAATACAAACGCTTAGGTTGGGTAATGCAGTTGCACTATGGATGTAAACGTGACAACAACACAACTATGTATAATAAGTTAGGACCAGATACGGGTTATGATTGTATTTCAAACTTTGCACCTGCAGACCAACTTACAAATATGTTGGATGCGATCAATGAAAATGGTGGATTGCCAAAAACAATTCTTTACAGTTTAAATCCTGGGGATGATGAATTGATCGGTACAGTACTTGGATGTTTCCAAAATAGTGATGCGATTGGAAAGATTCAACAAGGATCTGCATGGTGGTTCAACGACAATAAAACAGGTATGGAAAAACAAATGACGTCTTTGGCAAATCTAGGATTATTAGGTAATTTCTTAGGTATGTTGACAGATTCAAGAAGCTTCATGTCTTATTCAAGACATGAATATTTCCGCCGTATCATGTGTAACTTAATTGGTACATGGGTTGAAAATGGAGAATATCCTTATGATAAAGAAAACTTAACTGAAATTGTTAAGGGTATCTCTTACAACAATGCCGTTCGTTATTTTGGATTTGATTTATAATAGTTAGTGAAGAAGAGAACTTTGATTCAAGGTTCTCTTTTTTAGTATCATAATTTAAAAAATGACACTTTTTCGATTGAAGCAAAGTCAAAATGAGTCAAAATTTAAAATTTTGAACCAAAACATGCTTAAAAAGAAGTGAAATAATTTAATATTTGAAATTATGGTATTTTTTGATTTTGAGCATGCCAAAAATTGTGTAATTTAAACTCATCTTCATATTTCCCATAGAAAAATGTGATTTTATTTAAATATTCCCCTAGAAAAATGTAAAAGATGTTGGAAATTTGACCAACATCTTTTTAGGCTTTATCTGTTTTCATTGATATATTCATTTACGCTTTGTTTGACAATATTGAAGTTGACTTCACCATACTGTAGTAGGGCATTATGGAAGTCTGCATTGTCAAATTTAGATCTTAATCTAGATTTGGCTGTACTCTTTAAATTCACGATTTGAAGATATCCATAATAGTAAGATAAGAATACAGTTGGATTATCTGCCAATTGATTGTAAATACTTTCTAATCCTTCTGAACCAAACATATCGCCATATTCATTCTTGAAATCATTGAGGGACATACCATCATAATGGATGCTGATATCCATTAAGACAATGTATAGATTGGTGAGAATGTTATTCAAATTATAGGCTTCTAATAAATCTTTATTATTATCTAAATAATGTAAAGACATGCTTTCCATATAAGTAGCCCATCCTTCTGACATACCTAGATTGTTGTAGAAGAATTGGATTGGGTATTTTAAATGTTCCTTGTTGTATTGGGCTTGATACATATGTCCGGCAATACCTTCATGAGCTAATGTTTGATAAAGTGTTAAACTTGATGGATCATCACCATAATCACGTTTGTTGTAGCGCATTTGATAGTTTTGTGAATAATCCAAGGCTGGTGTAATAAAGTAGGCAACAATTCCGCCGACAGATTGATCTTCTGGCAGTGCCTTTAAATCATATTTCATGGTTTTTACTTCTGGGAAATCCTTTTTATAGTTTTTTTGAAGGCTTTCTAGAATTTGATTTACATCTGTAAAATCCGTTGAAACTGAATCGAGTTCATACGCAATCATTGGATTGCCTTTATATAGCTTCTGAAATTTAGTGATAGGCTGAATTGATTGCGGATTGCGTATTCTCTTTAATTGTGGAAATAGAGTTGGTAGAACTTGTCGCATTTTCAACTAATACTTCATAATATTTCTTACCATTCTTATAGTTCGACAACCCTTGTAGTGGTTGTACGTTATATTGAAGAGAGGTCAATGTATCTAACATAGCCTGATAACTAGGAAAGAAACTTGTGTCCATGGCATCTTTGACTTGTGCTTTATAAGATGTTGTTTTTTTCTTCATCTAGATTTAAAGTGTCAATCGCATTATATAATGCACTTGTGATTGAACTATCCTCTTTAGTATTGATCACATCTTGAATATCTTGGGTAACAGAATCATAGTCAAACTGTAAGGTATTCTTATCTGCTTGTTTTTTTGTATATTCCAATACATCGTTTGTGTAGCGAGGCACATCGTTGATGAGTGTAATCAAATCTTGAATGTCTTTTTCATTTCGTAAAATGTATTCAGAAAAAACAGAAATCAAACTTTGGTGAAGTCCGCTCATTGTACTCCAACAATTATTTAGATATTGAAATTTCTTGTTTTCAGCTTTTTAAGCTCAATTCATTCTCATATTTCAATTCATCATAGATGGTTTGTTGCGTTTTGTCTAAAGTACTGCGATTAAACTTGTTTAATTCTTTTTTGATCTTCTTTGATTTCTTCAGTATTATCTGTATAAAATTCACCAAGACTTACATCTACATTATTGATATCAATACCATAGTCTTCTGGATGTTCAAAGAATTGGTGCATCGTTGTATAGTCGTTTTCGGCATATTCAACTACCAATTGGTTTGTGTATTTTGTGAAGCCCTTGTTTTCTTTAGCCGCAAACGTATTGTCTTGCATTGTAGTTGAACCACATGCAGTGAGTGATAATACGGTAAAGCTAATAAATAGTTTTTGAATGTATTTTTCATTAGAATCCCCCAAATTTTAAAAAAATGGACTGATTATTCATCAGCCCATGAAATTTTCTTATTCTTAACACCTGCAATAGATGCCAACGCTAAAAGGTCATATCCTTTTTCAGTAATATATGCATGTCCTTTTTTGGAAAGCTTTTTCGATAACCATGCCAACACCAACTATTTCAGCCTTTGTGCCTGTGCAATTAAGTTTTCCGTTCCCTTGAATGCTTCACCATTTGCCAAGAAGTCATCAATGAATAATACTTTATCGCCTTTTTTTAAGTATTCTTTTTTTTTCAATACAAATTGGATATGTCTTATTCTTTGTGAAAGAGAAGACTTCCGCAAAAGCAGGATCAATCATTGTGCTTGGTTGTGTTTTCTTGATGAAAATCAATGGCACATTCAAACGGATGGTCGCTGTCGCATAAGCTGGGGCAATACCGCTAGATTCAATGGTTACTACTTTTGTGATGCCTTTGTTTTTAAAGTGTTCATAAAATTCATTCCCCATTTCATCTACTAAAGAACAGTCGATTTGATGATTTAAAAAAGCATCAACCTTTAATACCTCATCATTAATAAAATGTCCTCTAGTCTCGATTGCGTTTTTCAGTGCTTTCATTTTGCTTTCCTTCCTCTTTTCGCTTTATTTGTACAATAGTTTGTCCGATACGATGATTTTTTACTTCCTTAACATATACATCCATTAAGTCTAGACTGACTTTAAAATGTGAACCTTCATCAGGAATTTGTCCATAATGATTTAGGATGTATCCACCAAACGTGTCACAATCCTCATCTTCTAATGAAATGCCTAAAGCTTTTTCGACATCTTCAATGTCACTTGGCCATAGATTCTAAATTGATCAGAATCTATTTGTTGGATTGGATCTGGCTCTTCAATATCATCATCTTCTTGGATTTCACCAAGAAGAGTTTCAATAATATCATGTAAAGTCACGATACCGGTCATTCCTCCATATTCATCAAGTAAAACCGCAAAGTATACTTTTTAATTTTCATTTCCTTCAATAGAACATCGGCCTTCATATTTTGTGAAATAAAGAAAGGCTGATCCATCGCTTTATTGATGACGTTATCTTGTTCAATCGAATCTAAACGGAAATAATCACGTGTATCTAGAATACCTACGACATCATCATTATCCTCATCACATACAGGATATAATGTGTGACGATTTTCTAGAATGGTCTTTTTCCATGTTTCTTTATCGTCATTTAGATATAGACAAACAACTTCACTTCGATGCGTACAAATTTCTTCAACGGGTGTATCATCGAACTCAAATAGGTTTTCGATAAACTCTTTTTTGACTTGGTTCAACACCGCCACTGTTGATAACTTCATAAATATCTTCTTCGGAATAATCTTCCTGTTCTTTTTCCACTTCAAAACGCAAGAAAAAAAGTAAATGGTGTACATAAGGATTGAATACCTTTCGCAATGGACATAAATGATTTTTCAAACTGATTTAAATGTGCATTCGCAAACTTTCTCGGTAATAAATCACTCAATAAAATATATGCATACACCAATAGAAGTACGACTATATAAAGTAATGGAGTATGGATCATGGGTTGTAAATAGATTACACTCATCACAATGCCAAATATTTCCATGCATAGAGATAACCATTTTAAAGTAGCTTGATATTTATAAGATTCATCTTCGATTTCTTTATTTGTAGAAACGATGTCGCTTGTCATTGAAAACAAGATGTTTAGAATAAATGTAAATAAAATTAAGATGGGAAGGTTCATGTTAACCCTCCTAAACTATACTGTAACGGGACTGAATCATCCGGATTCATGAAACTATCACTCCTTCATTAATACCCATTATCATACACAATTTAAAGGCTTTTTTCAATGTGATAAAGAAAACAACCAGAATAAATCCGGCTGTTTTATTGTTGTATGTATTTATCGGCATTATTCATTAAATATTGAATGATGGATTGTCGTGTCACAATACCAATAAAAATTTGACGATCATCAACTACGGGGACGAAGTTTTGTTTCAAAGATTGAGCGAACAATTGATCGACTGGAACATCGATTTGAACTGGTGGCGTAAAGTCTCCACGAATTAATTCACGAATCTCCATTTGTTCTAGATCTTCTTTATGAATTGAAGGATGGTCTAATAAGTACCAAAGAAAATCCCCTCTGTAAGGGTTCCTACATAAACCCCTTCCTTATTAATAATGGGCATCGCCGTATATTTGTGCTTGCGCATGAGGGCAAGTCCATCTTCAACACTGATATTATCGTATAAATATTTAACACTATTTTTAGTCTTCAGAAAAAAGAATACATTTTCCTGCATTGTCTATCACCTCTGCTTTATACTACCATACTATTTATCATTTAAAAATCATACAATTATGGGAAATTGTGCAGAAGTATGATAGAATTTCTGTAAAAGTGGAGGCAAGAAAATGGAACAATATAAAAAAGAGTTTATTGATTTCATGTTGGAATCTAAAGTGTTAAAATTTGGTGATTTTACACTAAAATCAGGACGTAAATCCCCATTCTTTATGAATGCTGGTGGATATGTTACAGGTAACCAGTTAAAAAAATTAGGTGAATATTACGCAAAGGCAATCGTTGATCAATATGGTAAAGACTTCGATGTATTATTCGGACCTGCATATAAGGGAATTCCATTGGCAGTTGCGACGACAATCGCATTAGATAATTTATATGGAATGGAAGTTCGTTATTGTTCAGATCGTAAAGAAGAAAAAAAGATCATGGAGCTGACAAGGGAAGTTTCTTAGGAACAAAAACTACAAGATGGAGATCGCGTTGTTATGATTGAAGATGTTACGACATCTGGAAAATCAATGGAAGAAACAGTGCCGAAGGTTCGTGGTGCAGCAAATGTTGAAATCGTTGGATTGATGGTTTCTTTAAATCGTAATGAAAAGGGAAAAGGTGAAAAGACTGCATTAACGGAAGTTAGTGAATTATATGGTTTCCCCAACAGATTCTGCAATCGTGTCAATGCCGGAAGTAATTGAATATTTAGGAGATAAACTAGATCCTGAATTAAAATCTAGAATTGATGCATACTATGAAGAATATGGAGCTAAGGAATAGAGTCGAAAGATTCTATTCTTTTTTGTTTACTTCGCGTATTGCGGTATATTTTGCATAAAAACACTTTGCGCACTGCGGTATATTTTGCACTAAATTACTTTGCGTACTGCGGTACCTGTGGCATATAATATTTTATATAAAGGAGATATCGTGATGGAAATAAAAAAAGAAAGATTTATTCTAAACTTTTGAAATGGAAACAAGAAACAAATGGATCCAAAGCATTGTTGATTGAAGGAGCTCGGCGTATTGGAAAATCTACAGTGGCAGAAGAGTTTGGTCGAAATGAATACAAATCTTATGTTTTAATTGATTTCAACAAGGCTTCAAAGACGATTATTAAAGCGTTTGATAATTTAAACGATTTAGATACTTTTTTTTCAAATTATTTCTTTGGAAATGAATGTTCGATTGTTTAAAAGGGAATCGTTGATTATATTTGATGAAATTCAAAGATTTCCTCAAGCTAGACAAGCCATTAAATATTTGGTTGAAGATGGTCGGTATGATTATTTAGAAACGGGTTCTTTGATTTCAATTAAAGAAAATGTTGAAAATATCACATTGCCATCCGAGGAAAGAAAGATTCGTATGTACCCTGTAGATTTTGAAGAGTTCATAATCTATATGGGTGAAGAATTATTGTTTGAATATATCAAAAATTGTTGGGATAAGAAAAAGCCGTTAGATGAAAAAATGCATGCGAAGGCTATGTATTTATTTAAAGAATATTTGTTGGTTGGGGGAATGCCACAGGCATTAAAAGCTTATAAAAATGGGAATAAAGATTTTTACGCGGCAGATGTGGAAAAAAGAGATATTCTTGAACTCTATCGTGATGATATTAGGAAAGCGGCTAAAAGATACAATTCAAGGGTATCTGCCCTATTTGAAAATATTCCAGGATATTTATCCACACGCGAAAAAAGGGTTGTTTTATCTGAATTAGGAGAATCTAATCGTAGTTTTGACAGGTATGATGAGCCTTTATTTTGGCTAGACGATTCTATGATTTGTAATTTATGTTATAAATGCACAGACCCAAATGTAGGATTTGCGTTAAATAAGGATGATTCTTATGTGAAATGCTACATGGGCGATACAGGATTATTAGTGAGTTTGGCATTTAGTGAAAATGAGTTGAGTTCTTCAAGATTGTATCAACAAATCATGAATGATAAATTATCTTTGAATAAAGGTATGTTGTATGAAAATATGATTGCGCAAATGATTACTTCTATGGGAAAAAAAGCTTTATTTTTATACAAAGTATAATAAGGAAAAACATAGAAATGATATTGAAATTGATTTCTTATTATCAAATGAGAGTAAAACAAATCTAAAAGTATTTCCAATCGAAGTAAAATCTTCAAAGAATTATTCAGCTACGTCTTTAGATAAATTTAAAGATTTATTTGGTAAGAAAATCGCAACACCATATATTGTTCATCCAAAGAATCTAGCAAGGAAAGATAATATAAGTTGTATTCCGCCATATATGATATGTGCAAAGATTTAGTGATGCTTTAGAATAGGGTCAAAAGATTCTATTCTTTTTTCATATTTTACGTTACATCGAACCTATTTTGAATTAAAATAGAAGTAGATAGTGCAGTGTACAAAAAGTGAGGTGATGGTGTATATAATATGTTTGCATCATGACTTTAAGGAAAAAGACAAATAATAATTCTTACAAAAACTTAATAATTTTGGTAAAATGTCTACAACAACGAGTCTTCTTACGGGATATAAATCCAGTTGTAGAAGGCTCGATTTTTTTGTATATTAGGAGGTACCCTTATGATAATTACAATTACACGTGAATTTGGAAGTGGCGGAAGAACCATTGCCAAGAAATTAGTTGAAAAACTAGGCTATGCTTATTATGATTATGAAATTGTGCAACAAATTGCGCAAGAAAGTGGCTTTGCGAAAGAGTATATTGAAGAAAATGGGAAGATGCATCAAGCACAAGTACATTTGGTTTTATTTGGAATAATTATGGATATAACTTATCGGATGAACTCTATATTGCACAAAAGAAATGTAATTTGTGAATTGGCCGATAAAGGAAACTGCGTTATTGTAGGAAGATGTTCAGACTATATTCTTCGTGATCGTAAAGACGTATTGAATGTATTTATTCATGCGGATTTTGAATATCGCAAAAATCGCGTTGTATCGGTTTATGGGCAAAAATGAATTTGCACCAGACAAACGAATCAAAGACAAAGATAAACGTCGTATCGCTTACTATAAATATTACACGGATCGTAAATGGGCAGATGCTAAAAACTATCAATTGTGTTTAGACAGTGGTGTTTTGGGTATTGATAAATGTGTGGAAATAATTGAAAGTGCTATGTAGAAATTTAAGAGTGTTTGATTAAGGTCAAACACTTTTTCTTTTGTGTGGTGTATAATAAAGTACATACGGAGGAAACATATGGAACAAGATTCTCTATTTTCAATACAAGAAGATACTAGGCCATTAGCCGATCGTATGCGTCCGGAAACATTGGATGAATATGTAGGACAAAAACAGACTTGTTGCCAAGGGAAATCTTTTGTGGCAAATGATTGAACATGATCAGGTGACATCGATGATTTTCTGGGGTCCACCTGGAGTAGGAAAAACGACATTGGCACGTATTATTGCCCATCAGACAAAGAGTTATTTTGTGGATTTCTCAGCGTTACTAGTGGCATTAAAGAAATCAAAGGAAGTTATGAAACAGGCCGATACGCGTAGGGCCTTGGGACAAAAAAACAATACTATTCGTAGATGAAATCCATCGTTTTAATAAGGCGCAACAAGATGCATTTTTACCCTATGTGGAAAAGGGAAGTATCATTCTAATTGGTGCTACAACAGAAAATCCTAGTTTTGAGATCAATTCCGCCCTTTTATCTAGGTGTAGAGTGTTTGTGTTAAACAGTCTAAATACGGATGACTTAAAAGATTTGATTATTCGTGCTATTTCCAGCTTCAAAAGGATTAGGTAATTTAAAAATACATATTACGGATGAAGATATAGAGGCGATTGCCGCATTTTCAGGTGGGGATGCCCGCTTTTGTTTAAATACATTAGAGATGGTTGTTTATAATAGTCCAAGTGAATTGGATGGTATTCATGTTTCACAGGATATTTTGAAGCAATGCCTTCAAAAAGGTCGTTATTGTATGATAAAAAGGGGAGGAACACTATAATATTATTTCTGCTCTACATAAAAGTGTACGAAACTCCGATGTACAGGCCGTCGTATATTGGTTAGCACGTATGTTAGAGGTCGGAGAAGACCCTTTATATATCGCAAGAAGACTCGTTCGTATGGCTAGTGAAGACATTGGTATGGCCGATTCTAGGGCCTTAGAAATCTGTGTGGCAGCCTATCAGGCATGTCACTATTTGGGTGTTCCAGAATGCAATGTACATTTAACGCATGCAAATTGTCTATTTGGCTTTGGCTCCAAAATCAAACGCTTTAGAAGTGGCTTATAATAATGCGAAAAGTGACGCATTAAAAACAATAGATCGCCCAGTGCCTTTACACATTCGTAATGCGCCAACAAAGTTAATGAAAGAGTTAGGCTATAATAAAGGATATGAGTATTCACATGATTATGAATATCACATGACGGATATGCAATGTCTTCCAGATGCGCTAGTTGGTAAAGAATATTATGTACCAAGTGATCAGGGTTCTGAAGTGAGGGTGCGTAATCGTCTTGCGCAGATTAAACAAATCAAGGCGATGGTGCATAGGAATCGTATGATTAAGCAAAATCCTAAAGGAGGAAAATCGTGAAACCACATGAGCTAATGAATGAATTACAATATGGTGAGAGTATAGAAGTAGAATGTAAAAAAGCGTCAAATTCTTTACCAAAATCTGTATGGGAAACATATTCTTCTTTTGCAAACACAAATGGTGGAACTATATATCTAGGGGTTGATGAATCCAAAAATAATCATTTTGAGATTGTTGGAGTAGATTGTCCTGAAAAAATAATAAAAGATTTTTGGGATACAATTTCAAGCGATAAAGTAAGTTCAAATATTTTGTTGGAGAAAGATGTTCGTAAGGAATGTATTGATGGCAAAAGTGTTGTCATAATTCATGTACCTCGTGCCGATTACAAGCATAGACCAGTTTATATAAACGGAAATCCTATGAAAGGAACATATAAAAAAGAAATTATGAAGGAGATTATCATTGTACAGAAAGTGAGATAAAATCATTCTTTCGAGATGCTAGCGATGAAGGGAGCGATGGTACCTTGTTATCAGGCTATACAATGGAAGATATTGATGGAGATACTTTGCAGATGTATAGGAACGCATTTGAGGTACATAATCCCAATCATGTATGGAATTCATTAGATAATAAAAACTTTTTGAGAAGTCTTGGCGGATATGCAGTAAATAGAGGGACAAAAAAGAAGAAGGATTGACGTTAGCGGGATTATTGATGTTTGGGAAAGGCCTCTCTATACAGGAACGATTAGAGAATTTTCGCTTTGATTTTTTAGATATGACGAATTTGTTTGGAGACAGAAGATGGTCAGATCGTTTGACATATGATGGAACATGGGAAAATAACATTTACAATTTTATTAAGATAGTATTACCTAGGTTAGTGTCTGATTTAAAACGACCTTTTGTTTTGGAAGGTTTTCAACGGAAAGATGATACAGTAGTACATGCCTCTATACGAGAAGCAATGATGAATAGTATTATTCACTGTGATTATCATCAAGCTGGAATTTTAAAGATAATTAAAAAAATAATGAATTTATTTTTTCTAATCCAGGTAGATTAAAAAATATCTATTGAAGAAATTTATGAAGGTGGAAATTCAGTTGCGAGAAATCCTAAAATACAAACAATGCTTGAGGATGATTGGATATGGTGAGAATATTGGTTCTGGATTCCCTATGATTTTAAAGACGTGGAAAGCCGAAAATTCGAGAAAACCAGAACTTTTAGAAAGTGAAAACTTATCATGTGTTGAATTGCATTTACATATGATAAGTTTATTGCCTCAAGAGATAACAGAATATTTATCGCAAATATTTAAAGAGGATTATTTCTTGTTAGAAGCAGAAGAACAAATGATTTTAAGCATTACTTATATGGATAAGGAAATTACAAATGAGAAAATACAATTATTGCTTAACACACATGTTGTTGAAGTTGGTAAATATTTATCTGATTTAGTAAAAAAGAAATGTTGGTAGTAAACCAAAATGGTAGATGGACAACCTATAGCATAAATGAAAAGTATGGAGTATCTTTGATTTCATCTTTGGAATCAGATGAAGATTTGAATAAAACAGATAGAGAAATATTAGAATATTTAAAGAATAATATGAAAATTACATCTAAAGATGTTATAAAGTTGACTAATATTTCATCCATATCAGGGGCTAATAAGGCTCTAAAAAGATTATTTGATAAAAATCTGTTGAAAAAAACTAGAATTAAGAATAGTGTATTTTATGAAATAAAGGAGTGTTAAAGTGAAAACCACTCAAAAAAAGTGGAAACCACTCAAAAAAAGTGGAAACCACTCAAAAAAAGTGGAAACTACTCAAAAAAAAAGTGGAAACCACTTTATGAGATACAAACAAAACTTGGAGGATTACATGAAAATAGAAATTCATAGTTTACAAGAAACACAGGAATTTGCCACTAAAATGGCAGATCTTTGCAGAAATAAACAATTAGTCATTACATTAGATGGAGATTTGGGTGCAGGTAAAACGACTTGGACAAAAAGTTTCGGGAAAGCTTTGGGTGTAAAGAATGTGATTAATTCACCAACCTTCACAATCTTAAAGGATTATAAACAAGAAGGTGGAGGCCCTTTCCATCATATTGATGCGTATCGTTTGGAAGGAAAATGTCAGGACTTAGGTTTTGAAGATTGTTTTGATGAAGGAATTACTGTAGTAGAATGGTCTGAATTTATTGAAGATCAATTGCCACAAGATCATATCAAAATTTCTTTTTGAAGAAGGTATCGATGAAAATCGTACAGTGACATTAGAATATACGGGTCCTGTATCAAAAAAGTATTGTGGAGGCATATCATGATTAGTTTATGTATGGATAGTGCTTATAAAGCATTAGTGTTAGGTTTATATAAAGATGGAACATTGATTGATGGTGTATCTATTGAAGCGTTCAAGAAACAAAGTGAAACGATTTTTGTGGAATTAAATCAATTGTTTGAAAAAAACAGGTTTAGACTACAAAGACGTAGATGAAGTAATCATTACAGATGGTCCGGGTTCTTATACAGGTATTCGTATTGCGATGACAATTGCGAAAGTATTTTGTACACAAATGCATAAAACATTAAAGTGTATTAGTACAATGCAGTTGTTTGCGGGCATGGATGAAAGTGCCAATGTTATTTTGGATGCACGTAGTAAAAAGAGCGTATGTAGCACATTTAGAAAAGGGTGTTGTTGTTGGTGAAACACAAATTTTAGAAGTCGATCAATTGGAAGATTTCTTAAATGAACATCCTGGAACATTATATGGAGATGGTTATTTGGTGAATCAAGAAGCTGCAAGTTGTGATTTCTTGAAGAATTTTATGGAGGTAGCAAGTCGTACAATTGAAAATGTACATGCTTTAGTTCCTCAATATTTAAAAGAAAGTGATGCTTATAAAGCATGATTTTTAAAGAAATGAAAGACACGGATCTTGTTCGTGTTTTAGAACTTGAACAAGCTTGTTTTAAACAACCTTGGCTAGAAAAAAAAGATTGTTTATATGAATTGAATGAGAATCCCTTTTCTCATGGTTGGATCTTAGAAGATGGAGATACCATTGTTGGCTACGCCTTTTTATGGGAAACATTTGAAATGGCGCACTAGCTCGTATTGGAGTCGATCCTGACTTAAGAAAAAAGAGGATATGGTAAAGAATTGATGATGCATTTATTTGATCGAGCTCGAGAAGCAGCTTGTGAATATATGACATTAGAGGTTCGTGCTAGTAATGAGGCAGCCTTGAATTTATATCAAAAATGGACTTTATTCAAGTCAATGTATCTAAGAATTATTATCCGGATGGAGAAGATGCTATTGTGATGACATTGGCATTGTAGGAGGATTGTATGATTATTATCGGAATTGAAAGTAGTTGTGATGAAACAGACCGTTGCGGTTGTCAAAGATAAAAAAGGAAGTACTATCGAGTGTAGTCGCAAGTCAAATTGATGTGCATACAGAATTTGGTGGGGTCGTACCCGAAGTTGCGAGTCGTATTCATGTAGAAAATATTTCGTATTGTATTGAAAAAGCATTGAAGGATGCCAATATCACTATGGAAGATGTGGATGCGGTTCTTTGTTACGCAAGGTCCTGGCTTAATTGGATGTTTACACGTTGGTGTGCAAGCTGCCAAGACTTTGGCTTTTGCCTACCACAAACCATTAGTTCCTGTACATCATTTGGCAGGGCATATTTATGCCAATGAATTAGTGGTGGATATGAAATATCCTGTGTTGGCACTTGTTGTTTCTGGTGGAAATACAGAACTTGTTTATATGAAGGATGAAACAAGTTTTGAAATCTTAGGAGAAACACAGGATGATGCGATTGGAGAAGCCTTTGACAAAGTGGCTCGTGTGTTGGGTCTTGGATATCCTGGTGGTCCTAAAATTGATAAATTGGCAAAAGAAGGTAAGCCGGTATATGAACTGGCAAAACCGAAGACACAAGGTCGTTATGATTTTAGTTTTTCTGGATTGAAGAGTAGTGTTCTACAATTTACAAAGCGTATGGAAAGACAGGGCAAGACATTTGATATGGCAGATTTGGCTTGTTCATTCCAAGAATGTGCATTGGATGAAATTTTCTCTCGAGTAAGAGCTGTACTTGATGATCATAAAGATATTCGCCATTTCGTTGTAGGTGGTGGAGTAAGTGCTAACTCAAGACTTCGTGAAAAAAGTAGAAGAATTAAGAAATGAATATCCAGAAGTTGAGTTTACAGTGCCTCCAATGTATTGTTGTACAGACAATGCAAGTATGATTGGTGTTGCAGGAACCATCGCCTATCTTTCTGGAAGAAGAGGAGATGCAAGTTTAACAGCCGATTCAAGTTTAGAAATTCAATAGGAGGTTTTATGCAAGAGTTACGTTTACTTCAAGAAAAAGATTTAGAAAGTATATATCCAATCTATGTATATTATGTAAAGACAAGTACAGCTATATTTGATGTTGTGCCAGATTCTTTTGATGTATTTAAAGAACATATGGTGGAAATTTCAAAGACAAATCCATTTTATGTCGCATTTAATAATGATGTTTTAATTGGTTATGGCTATGTGCACCCTGCTTTTTCTAAAGAGGCGTATAAGTATTGTATAGAACTTACTATTTATTTTAAAGAAGGAAAACATTATGGCTTGCCTTCAAAAATGCTAGATCAGCTTGAAGCGGATTGTAGAAAATTAAACATACGTTGGATCATTTCATCTATTACAGATTCGAATGAAGAAAGTATAGCTTTTCATAAAAAGCATGGCTTTACTATGTATGGGGCATTGCCTTCTTGTGGTATAAAATTTGATGCGTGGCATGGTGTGGTTTGGCTTTGTAAGAGGCTGGATGAGGTTAAAAAGGATTTTTTTGTGTGCAAGTAATGCAACTATCTTGGGTAATGTTTCAATTGGCGAAGGTTCAAGTGTTTGGTATAACGCTGTGATTCGTAGTGAAGAAGAAACGATTGAAATTGGGCAGGAAACCAATATTCAAGATCAGTGTGTTTTGCATACGGATTGTGGTTATCCATTAAAATTGGTAATCGTGTCACGATTGGTCATGGGGGCTATTGTGCATGGTTGTACGATTGAGGATGAGGTGCTTATTGGTATGGGTGCTATTATCTTAAATGGAGCTCATATAGGAAAGCATAGTATCATCGGTGCTTTGGTTGTGTTGTGCCTGAAAATATGGTGATTCCACAAAAGAGTGTTGTGGTTGGAGTACCGGCTAAAATCATTAAAAAGACTTCAGAATCTCAGGTTTCTGACATTCTTTCAAATGCAGATCATTATATAAAATTATCGAAAAAAGGTAATCCACAATTAGATAGGGTCGACTAAAAGTTGGCTTCAAAAATTGTAGGGCCGAAAACCCTATGTGTATTTAAAGGATTATTAACTAGGGAGCAGAGATTTCAATATCTCTGCTCTTTTTATAATGGGTGATTTGAATGATTGAAATCAATGTATTCAGTTAACTTGTCATATAATTCTTCGAATCTTATGTCAATGTATCCTCGTAGTTCTTCAATTTCAAATTTCATTTCATTGTTTTGAAGATTTCTGAAGTATTCAATCAATTCAATAATGTCTTGTGCATCCATGATCATTTCTCCCTTGGTTCCAGGCTAAATGTAGCATTTGGGTCGAGTACATACATTACACGATTGCGGAAGCGAGACCAGTTGGTGTAGCCATTGGCGTTGTTCTTGATACACTTGATAATCTTGTTTCGATTCTCAATGATCGCATTATTCACTTTTTTATTGCAGACTACCACCTGGCCTTTGTCTGCTTCAACTTTATATTCAGTACCTACAATCGTAAATGAATTGATGATTTCCTGTTTCCAGTTGATCAGATTGCTGGAAAAGGCAATCATTTCATCAATGTTTGTATCAATGCAGCTAGCGAATCAGATTTTCTAGATTTACTTTCGCATTGTCGATTGTAGATTTTGAATAGAAGTCTACAAGTTCTAGTTTTAATGAGTAACAAATAGTTAAATCATTATTGATTTCAAGCAGTTTCTTTCTTAAATCATAGTAGTTCATATAGCTTTTAAAATGAGAGTTGTATTGACGCTCGCGTTCTACATCAAACAGTCTTCCATATTTATCTTCATCTTCTGGATTTTTAAATAACAAATTAGTTGAATTTTTTTTGAGAAGATAATATTCATCTGAAGCCTTATTATCTTTATATCCCTTCATGACTTTGATACGTACCTCATTCATTTTCCTATGGAAATCTTGGGAAAGATGGAAATAATCCAAAAGCATACAACAGGATGGAAACACCTTATGTACGACATCTCTATATACTTCATACATGTCTGAACAGGCGTATTTTACCTTTTTTGCGTTCTTCTAAAGGGATCTTTTGAAAGTAGTTTAAAAGATATTCCTTTTTACGATTTGGAAGAACATCAACAGGAATCTGTTTTTTAAAAATCAAGAAGAACACAGACATATTTACTCTTTTCGGATTTAAAGGCATATACCTCATCAAAATTAATGATTTCCGGAAGCGGGTTTCTGCCAATATCCACATGTTTATCAAAGATGGTGGATACAGAAGTTGGAGAAACATGATATCGTCTGGCAACGGAAGTAAATGTCTCATTGAAATCTTTCAGATCCTTCAGAATATTATGTACAGTAAGGATCGATATTTTCTGAGATTTGAAGACAAAAGGATTGAATTCATAATAGGTCTTTCCACAACATGAGCATTTGTAGCGTCTTGCCCTGTATTTTATTATGCATTTCTGTGTGGTAAGAGCCGAATGAGTGATCTCCTTGGTTACATATTCCTTGATTTTAGGCGCAGTAAACCCACAGTAAGGACAAGACTGATGTTTATCTGCAAGAGTAACGATAAGAACCATCATCTTATTGAACGTAGTACAGAGAATATTGGCAATATCATCAGGATTCAGGTGAAAAAGATTAATTAATAGCAGTTTGAAAGCATCGTTTTCGATCATAAGATCATCTCCTCTCTAATTTCAATGACATAGTATCAAAAGAAATCAGAATCAGAGTTACTGACTCTGTTGGTAGTACAAAAAGTTTACAATAGCTTCTAGTGGATCCAAATAGAATATCATGACGCTTTAAGGATTCTATCTTCAAGTCATTCTGCTTGAAATCTCTCCAGTCTGGAAACAGCGAATCCCAGAATTCGATTACACGAGCTTTAATCTTACGAACTGTTTGTAGTGCAACATCAAAAGAAGTAATCAAATCATCATTCTCATCAAGTGTGACAATATAGTAAATGAAAAGATAAGTGAACTGAGTATAAGGAACAAAATTAGTTGGAAGCAAAGAGTGAGTGGATCTACATTGAGTACACTGGATACGCTGAACACGAATGTTTATTTTACAATCATTAGATGTATCATCTGTAATCACAAATCTTTTATAGTGTCCGTATAAGATAAAAAGACCAACGACACCACAAACAGGACAATGTAAAGAAAGCAGATCAATCGAAGCAACAAATGCTTGATAATCATTTTCATTCAAAATCATGTTGAAGTCGTTGGTAATTTTCAGTATCATATAATTGTCTTAGAGGACGGGTAGAAATTACAAAACTTTGGTCGGTTGCGGGGATTTCTACCTTTTTTATTTATGTCCAATCCTTCTAAAAATACTGTAACAAAAAAAGATAGAGAAATTCACCCTAAAAGTGTTTAAAGGATATCTCTTTTTCTCAGAGCTAAAATCCCTATGGCTTTTAAAGGTTGATTTGTCCCTATCTAGTTTTATATATTCCGAAAAAAATTGGGTTAGTCATTTGGCTAATCCTTTTGTATATTTGTAAAATCGTTGTAGTGAGGTTGACTATGGAAAACTTATTAAATTATGTACGTTTAAGAAGAGATATCGACTTTTCTGTTCGTCCCTTTAATGAGGTGGATATGTTAGTATGTGCCGATCTATCTTATGTGGATTGGGATGGTATTGTGGAAAAGGACGAGGTTTCTTTAGAGGTAGCATGTCGTAAATATCTTTCTTTATATAGTGAAGAGGAATTAAAAAGTAAGTATACATTTTCAATGAATCTTCCACATTTAATTGATGCGTTGCAAGATACGATTCGTTATGGAAATATAAAGTTAAAGAACTATAAAAAAAGTCTATAGCGATGAAGATGTGATTCAATTTAGTGTGGTAACACTTGTGTTGCCAGATGGATCTTTCGTTATTTCTTTTAGTGGTACGGATGGTAGTATTACGGGATGGAAAGAAAATTTAATGATGACCTATAGCAAGGATCTTCCTTGTCAAATCCTGGCGAGGGATTATGTCAAAGAAACTATTGCGGATATTCCTGAAACGAGTTCTTTGTTTGGATTAAAAAAGAAAAAATCTATCCAAAGATGTATTTGACGGGGCATTCAAAGGGAGGAAATCTGGCGATGTATGCCTATTTAAAAAAATCCAAAACTACAGGGATATATTGAGGGTGTGAAAAGTTTTGATGGGCCTGGCTTTGCGGATGGTTTTTGGCAAGGTGATGAGGATGTGTCTAAGATTACAAACTATATTCCTAAGGATAGTATTGTGGGTCGTGTTTTAGATCATAGAGAACAAACAAAAGTCATGGATGCTCAAGGTTCTGGCCTAGTTCAAGCATGATACGCTTATGTGGAGTGTGGATATAAAAGACTTTAATTATTGTGATGCACTCACAAAAGAGAGTGATGATTTATTGGAATATGCAAATAAGTTATTGATGGATCGTCCACTGGAAGAAAAAGAGCGTTATTGTCATTTGATTGGAGAATTATTTGATCGTATGGAAATTTATACGATTGCGGATTTAACTGAATTTTCATTTAAACAGGCATTGTCTGGAATTAAGGAGATTCGTCAATTGAATGCAGAAGAAATTAAGTTTATGTTTGAAGTTGTGAAATTTATTGCGGTGCAATCCGCTCCAATATTAGTGAAGGGAAGAAAGTGAAATGAGAAAAATAGGTTGGATTGGTGCTGGCATTATGGGTCAGCCAATGGTTATTCATTTATTGAATAAGGGTTATGAAGTGCATGTGTACGCAAGACATCCAGAAAGGGTAGAACAAGCTAAAAATGCAGGTGCCATTTTAGAAGAATCGATTGAGTCTTTGACATCCAATGTAGATGTGATTTGTACAATGGTCGGTTTTCCTAGTGATGTTAAAGAAGTATATGATGTGATTTTTAGTTGTATTGAAGCGGGTAAAACTTGTATTGATTTTACGACTTCAAGTCCAAAGTTAGCTAAAGAATTGTATACAAAAGGAAAAGAATTGGGTGTTCATGTATTGGATGCGCCAGTGACTGGTGGAGATACGGGAGCGAAAAATGGTACTCTAACTGTTTTGGTTGGTGCAGACAAAGAGGATTTTGAAACAAATAAAGAAATCTTTGAAGCGTTTGGAACACAAATTGAGTATTGTGGCAAGGCTTGTTGTGGTCAACATGTCAAGATGGCGAACCAAATCATGATTGCGAATACGTTACAAGGTATTTGTGAGGCCATGTCGTATTTGAATTGTAAAGATGTGGATGAATCTTTCGTGTATCGCTTCTTGCGTAATGGTGCTGCTGGATCTAAACAATTGGAATTCCAAGGTAAGAAGATGTTAGAGAATGATTATGCGCCTGGTTTTTATGTGAAGCATTTTGTGAAGGATTTAAAAATTGCAGTACAAGAGGCCAATTTTCCTTTGTATGGTGTAAATCGTGTCATCAAAGAATATGTGGATCTAATGGATCGTGGTATGAGTGATTTAGGCACGCAATGTTTGATTGAATATTTTAGAAAGCCACAAATTAAAGCAGTCATCTTTGATATGGATGGTTTGATGTTTAATACGGAAAAGATGTTTAAGGATGAGTTCAAAGAGAAGGCTAAAGAATTAGGCGTTTCTTGTCCAGACTATTTTCCGGAACCTTTAATTGGTTGTGATTCAAGAAAGGTTGCAGAGTTTGAAATGATGTATCCAGGTGTGACAAGAGTTATGGAAGAAATTCAGGAAGAGCGTGTGGATTATTTCTTTACATATTTTAAAGAGCCTGGTAGTGCCAATATGGTTGGATTACAGAATTTAATTGAGTATATTGAAGAGAATAAGATTCCTTATGCGGTGGCTTCAAGTTCACATCCGCAGGCTATTAAAAAGTTCTTGTCGCATGCAGGCTTTGTGTTAAGTCCCAATGTGATTGTATCTTCTAAAGAGGGATATAACTCAAAGCCGGCTCCAGATGTTTTCTTGGCAGAGCTGAAAGATTAGATGTAAAGCCAGAAAACTGTTTAGTGTTAGAGGATAGTAAGCATGGAATTATGGCAGCAATGCGAAGATGCAATCCATTTTTATTCAAGATCAGATTGCGCCAGATGACGAAATGAAGGAGTATATCCAAGAATCTTGTAAGGATTTAAATGAAATAATTGATTATTTAAAGCGTTGTAAATAATTGGTTGCTTTATAATATTTTTGAGAAATTAATAGGAGGACGTAATGAAAAAAAATTAGTCATTGTTCTTGATTTTGGAGGACAATATAATCAGTTGGTTGCACGTCGTGTTCGTGAGTGCAATGTATATTGTGAAATTTATTCATATAAAACAGATTTAGAAAAAATCAAAGCTATGAATCCAAAGGGAATTATCTTAACTGGAGGACCAAATAGTTGTTATGAGGCAGATTCACCTACATATTCAAAGGAATTATTTGAATTGGGTATCCCAGTTCTTGGTCTTTGCTATGGCGCACAATTGATGATGCATGTATTGGGTGGAAAAGTAGAAAAAAGCGGATCACCGTGAATATGGTAAGACAGAGGTTCTTGTGGATAAGACTTCTTCTAAAATCTTTGAGGGGGTATCAGAAAAAACAATTTGTGGATGTCACACTTTGACTATATTTCACAGGTAGCACCTGGTTTTGAAATTACGTCTCATACAGATAACTGTCCTTGTGCATCAAGTGAAAATGCAGAAAAAGGATTATATGCAATTCAGTTCCATCCAGAAGTATTACATACACAAGAAGGGTCAAAAATGTTATATAACTTCGTTCGTGGTGTTTGTGGATGCTTTGTGGTGATTGGAGAATGGATAACTTTGTTGAAGAACAAATTAAGGCTATTCGTGAAAAGGTTGGAGATGGAAAAGTTTTATGTGCCCTTAGTGGTGGAGTAGACTCTTCTGTTGCAGCTGTATTATTATCAAAAAGCAATTGGTAACCAATTGACATGTGTATTTGTTGATCATGGTTTACTTCGTAAAAACGAAGGGGATGAAGTAGAGGCGTATTTGGCCCAGAAGGTCCATATGAATTAAACTTCATTCGTGTAAATGCGCAACAAAGATATTATGAAAAGCTAAAGGGTGTTGAAGAACCAGAAGCAAAACGTAAGATCATTGGTGAAGAATTCATTCGTGTATTTGAAGAAGAGGCTAAGAAAATTGGAAAAGTTGATTTCTTAGTACAGGGTACTATTTATCCAGATGTTGTAGAAAGCGGTCTTGGAGGAGAATCTGCTGTCATCAAGTCTCACCATAATGTTGGTGGATTACCTGATTGTGTAGATTTCAAAGAAATCATTGAACCATTACGTGACTTGTTCAAGGATGAAGTTCGTAAAGTTGGTCTTGAACTTGGTATTCCAGAATATTTAGTATTCAGACAGCCATTCCCAGGACCTGGTTTAGGAATTCGTATCATTGGTGAAGTAACTGAAGAAAAAGTAAAAATCGTCCAAGATGCAGATGCTATCTATCGTGAAGAAATCGCAAATGCTTTGGATTAGACCGTTCAATCGGTCAATACTTTGCGGCATTGACAAACATGCGTTCAGTAGGTGTTATGGGAGATGAAAGAACATATGATTATGCCATCGCTTTACGTCTTTGTTAATACAATTGACTTTATGACTGCAGAATCAGCTCAGATTCCATATGAAGTATTAAATAAAGTTATGTCTCGTATTATCAATGAGGTTCGTGGGGTTAACCGTGTAATGTATGACCTTACTAGTAAGCCTCCTGGAACAATCGAGTTTGAATAATTCAATAAACATCAAAAGTCCTTTATATAAGGACTTTTTTATATGCCAATTTTGGCCGTGAGTACAAAATGAGTACACAATTTATTGGGTGAATTATCGGGAACCGATAATTCATATGACTGTATAAGCAAAAAAAAACACCGAAATAAGAATAAAAAAGCAGTTTAACTATTAGGCATAGTTAAACTGCTTTTTATCTATTGTTATTTTTGTTTATCGTATGTAATCCAATCTGAATCCCACGTGTTTTTATAAGCATTGAATTTTCTCTTGCTTAAATGCCCGTCTACATCTTTATATTTCCATCGAGTCATGTTTTTTACATTGTCTAAAGCATGATCAGGTATATATAGAGAATTCTTTTCTCTTAAGTCAATTTCTTTTTTTAAAAGTGAATAATTTTTTTATTGGAGATATAAAACTTTCTCCATCCATATTTACGACTAATTGTTTTTCTCCTCCGTTTACCAATATGTATGCATTAGATTTTGATATTTCATAGGTGCCTTTTGTTAGATTTGATTCTGTGTAGTAAGGTGTCAAAATCAAAAAGTTAAGAAAAATCATTATAATTAGCATAGGAAATACGAAAATAGTCGGACTAGTCTTTTTATTAAGAATAGCGTTTATGCGGTAATTTAGATTTGATTTTCTATTGAATGATAAGTTTGAACTTAAAACAGTTGTAGAAGATTTGATTGCTTGTTTTTGCGTTTTAATCAGAAAATTCAGGTAATCTAGTTTTTGGTGTTCTTCAAGATTTTCAATAGTTTTGTTGTCGGCGTGAAGTTCAAGATAAAGATCCAACTGCTTGTCAAAAATGTATATTGGAATAAACCACCAAAATAGGATTTTAAATACATTTACAATGAACTTGATGAAATTATCTTTATGTAAAATATGTGTTATTTCATGTTTAAGTGCATAATCAATTTCTTCGTTGTTCAGATTTTCAGGTATTAAAATGATTCCTTGTAATCCTATAACAATCGGTGTATTGATGTAGGATGTTTGATAAATTTCATAATCAGGATTTACTATACGATTACCATTTTTTTCTTATCTCGCGAATGATGTAATTGCATTCTCTGATTTGTTTCATTAGTTTTGTAAATTGGTAGATGCTTTCAATTATAGCAACAGAAAGTAGAAAATGGTACATGTAAATCTGATTGAATAGTTTATATTGAAGAATATCGATTAGTGGATTCATAATCTTATCTAAAGGGATAAGAATTGATAACTTGGTTTCAAATGGAAAACATAGTTTTATGAATATGATCAACAAAAATAATCTGAAGAATACTTGATTCATGTTCCATTGTTTATGAATACAAAAATCAAAAATAAATATCATACAACTTGTCAAAATTAATGTGGATAGTAATGTTGACAAAATAAATGTCATATAATTCACCTAATTTCTTTTTTTTCGTTTGTCGATTAGCTTTTGAAGTTCATTTAAAGAATCTAAATCATCTTCTTCATCAACTAATCCGCATAGTAGTTTAAAACGATTCGAATCGCTAATAAAAGCAGATATATATTGAGTTTGAGAAACTAAAGGCTTATATGTTCGGGTTAGAGACTTTTTGTTGAAAACAACATCATCTACTTCTATAAATTTACATTTTAATAAGTTACGCAAAACTTGTGAACGGTATTGATATTTAAGTCGGGTGACGTATCTTTGATTTCACTAGCTGATAATGCGGAATCGGCATTCCATAAAATATCCATTATAGTTCTTTCTTTTTTTTTTGTTAGTTGTTCCATAAGTTATTCCTTCTTTCATTTATATTTTAACATATACAAAAAATAAATAAAACACTTGTAAAAAAATAATAGCGTGGTATATTTTTAATAGGAAAACGTTTTCTAACACATTGAGAGGTGAATATAAATAAAATACAAAACTTTACTTGCATTTGCTTTAGTGGCAGCACTAGGATTTACAACATGTTCTGTTTTTTGCAGAAGAGCTCGGTGCAAAACCTGTAAATCAAGAAAACACTGAAGTGCTATTTGGAGATTTGAATGATAATGATAAGGTTGTTGAATTAGAGGATGGAGGATTTCTATATGGAGAGGCAACGGTAACGGATGAAAATGATCCGACATTTGAACCAGTTGAATATAATAGTTTTGATGATCCTAATTCGATAACAGTTAAGGATGCTAAAAAAAAATTATACAGGAGGGTTCTGCTTCTAATTTTGCAAGAGGTTCAAATGTGCCTGATAGCTCAACAAAGACTTTAACACTAAAACCCAACAGTCATTATCAATCAAGCGAATTTAGTGGAACTGGTTGGAGATTTGGAGGTTACTTTTTAAAAGCTTCATCGGGTTCAGGAACATATTTACGATGGACAAGTTACAAAGATGCAGGTAGAATAGGAAATTACTCTGAAGCCGTAGGTACAAAAAATGGTTCGTTGCAAGGGACTTATTACTATGTAGTCAATATTTAAAGATGGAGGTGAAACAATGAAAAAAGCTTCGATTATTAATTCCTTTGTTTATTGGTCTAGTTGCTTGTTTCGGCTCATCCTGCTTTTGCAAGATCGAGTGAAGAACCGGTTAATGTTGAAGAAGTGAATGAAACAAATGAGGATGTAGGCTATTTTCCTGGATGTGATGATGATGAAAAAGTGATTCCATTAGGGGATGGCTTTCTAGGTGGAGAAGCTTACTTACAAAATGGGAATGAAGAGATCTACTTGAATAGTGAAACGGATTCAAGTGCAATTACTGTTAAAGAAGCAAAGGAAATCTTAGAAAGCCGACAGGTAGAGTCTGACGATCAATAGTTTAGGTTAGCTATGTAAAATACCATACACATGATATGTATGGTATTTTTTTTGAATCCTTATTCGTTTTTGTCGTTAAGATTATTGATGTTACCTGTGATAACTGTGAATTTTTCTTCGGAGTTGTTTGATTCTTTTTCGTCATTCAATTTCTTTTGTAGTGCCTTCACCTGTGTTTCCATCAATTCTTTTTCTGACGTTTCTCTGTATTTCTTGAATGAGATTGGGATCATATATTTCTCATATATTTGGGATTTCTTGTTTAAAGATTCTTCTTCTGAAATCAGGTGGTTTGAGCAATCGAAACATACGGATTGCATCTCATATAAATAGGAAATTAGATTGTCGCCAAGAGCATCATTATTCAACAATGTAAAAGTAACTTTAGGATGTATACATTCACTTTTGTTTTTAGAAGAACTATGACTCTTTTTCAGCTTCCACCTGAAATGAAAGGCTGTCTATTTCAAATAGTTGGTCGATCATATTACCTATATCCGTGACTGTTAATGTTGAGTCTGGAACAGAATTGTATCCGTTTAGCCATTCAAAAGATACATTACATTCTTTCATGATTTTTCCTATGACTTCAAAGGAAGGTAGATATTTATCTTTTTTCATAAGCAGAAATGGAAGGTTGAGGAACGTCTAATAATTTTGCGAATTCAACCTGCGTCATTTTCATCATTTTTCTAGTTTTCTTGATTCTTTGTCCCATTGTTTCCATATAATCACTTCCTGTTGAATATATTGTATCATTTCAAAAAACAAATATCAGAAAAACTTATAAATATATGAAATACTTATTGACAAATTACGAAGTATAAGAATATATTATAAATATAAGAAATGCGTATATTTGTGACGATACTTTCCTCAAATACAAAAAAAGCAGTGAAGATACATATCAGGCAAGGAGGTGAGTATATGTCGGACAAGGCTTTATTGGGTGCTTTGGGATATTGTTTGAAATATTAGGCGTTTCTAAAAAGCAAGGCTTACACAATAATTCGTGAAGGAAATCAAGAATTAAAGAGTATGCATAAGCTTGTGATTTCTGGAAAACTACCAGTGGAGTATTTTAACGATATTTGTTATTCCAGTAAATCAAACAGGGATGAAGAAGGGAGTTGATCGTATTGGCAAGTATTACGTTAAATCCTAAGACGAAAAAGTATGATGTGCAGTTTCGTGTAAAGGATGCGATGGGAAATTGTAAGAAGTCGACGAAACGTGGTTTTAAAAGAAAATCGGATGCAAAGAAGTGGCTAAATGAATATGAGCTTAAAAAGAGCGAGAGTCTTTCAATGAAGTTTTCTGATTATGTGGATGTATATCTAGAAGATTTACAACCTCGATTAAGAAAAAACAACGTACGAGACGAAGAGAACATATTTACGAGTACATATCACTCCGTTCTTTGGCAATTATGGACTGGATGATATTTCAGTGTCGATGGTAAGAAAATGGCAGAATCAGCGATTGAAAGAGGATATTCAGAAACGTATCAAAAACATTGAACAATCAACTTAGTGCACTTTTCAACCATGCGGTAGCATACTATGGATTGAAAAATAATCCAGTACGTATAGGCTGGTCCCATTGGAAAGGAACATGGTGATGAGGTAGAGTTCTATACAAAAAGAGGAGTTTGATCGTCTGATCGAGCAAACAATGAACAATCAAACGGTTTATACGATCTTTATGACGTTTTACTGGACGGGCATGAGATTAGGAGAATTAAGAGCGCTGACACCTAATGATATTCATATTGACGAAAAGTATATTGATGTGAATAAATCGTTGCAGGTCGTTAAGGGTAAAGAAATTATTACGGATCCTAAAACACCAAAGAGTAAAAAGAAAGATCACGATTCCTGATTTTTGGTCGCTATTTTAAAGGAGTATATGGATTCGTTGTATAATCCAAATCCGAATAAGCCGATTTTCAGAATGTCTAAAGGAGCCATCCATCATGCCTTGAAAACAAGTGCAGTTAAGGCTGGATTAAAGCCACTGCGTATCCACGCGTTTCGTCATGCGCATGCAAAGATATTTGATTGAAATGCAGGTTCCAATTTTAGCAATTTCAAATCGTTTGGGACATGAAAAGATACAGACAACCATGAATACTTATGGACATTTATATCCAAATAAACAAAGACAAATTGCAGATGCGATTGAAGCAAGGGTAAAAGGTGAATTTTAGATGCCAGGATTAAATAAGAATCGCAAAAGACCTGTCACAATAGCTTTTCGAGTAACTGCACAGGAAGCACAAAGAATCAATCAGAGAGTTAAGATTTCAGGATTATCAAGAAGAAAGTATTTTATGAATACTTGATGTTAGCATATAAATAGGACTAGTCAAAAAGAGAAAAATTTACACCAGTGGTACAATAGAAAGAGGATGATTCAAAGACAAAGGAAGGTAAAAGAAAATGGCAAATAAAAAGAAACAGTTTGATCAAGAATTTAAACAAAATGCAGTCAATTATTGTTTAACACATCCAGAACTAAGTCGTAAAGAATGTGCTAAAAATTTAGGTATTGGAGATAGTACTTTATACAGATGGAAGCAAGAAGCTAAAGCCAATAACAACCAGGCAACATTTAAAGGTTCAGGGAATCTAACAGAGGCTGAGCTTGAAAACAGACGTTTAAAACGTGAATTAAAGGATACGCAAGATGCTCTTGAAATTCTAAAAAAGCCATCGGCATTCTGGGAGAATAACACAAGTTCTGTACTGTCTTGTTTCTGAAGAGTCTAAGGTCGACAAAGACTTTTCGGTGACTGGAGTGCTAAGTAAGCTACATTTGTCAAAATCAGGATATTACAATTATCTGCATCGAAAACCAAGCAAGCAATCTATATCTAAGAAAGAGAGAATGCAAGCGATTCAAACTATATATGATGATAATCATCAAATTTATGGTGCACCAAAGATAGCGAAAGAGATGCAAAAGAAAGGCGAAAAAATATCACAAAGAACTGTAGGTGTATATATGCGAGAAATGGGTATCAAAGCCTGTTACATTAAACCATATGTAAAAACAACCTTTGATAGTGATTTTTCAACAAAACTGCATAACATTTTAAAAGAGACTTTTCGCCAAGCAAGCCAAATGAGGCATGGTGTACAGATATAACGTATATATTTACCTTGGAAGGATTTGTATACCTTACAAGTGTAATGGATCTATATTCAAGAAAAATAATTGCATGGACATTATCAAGAACATTGGAAGTGGAAGAAGTATTGAAATGTATAGAGATGGCTAGAAAGCAGAGAAAAACAAATGAATCCTGTAATTATTCATTCGGATAGAGGAGTACATTATACAAACAAACTTTATAAAAAAATTAACGGCAGGACTGATTCTAAGTTATTCAAAAAAAAGGCACACCATGGGATAATGCATGTATAGAATCTTTTCATTCAGTAAATTAAAAGAGAATGGTTAAATCGTACTTTGATTTATGATTATGATCATGCATATGATTTGTGTTTCGAATATATTGAAACATTCTACAACACGATACGAATCCATAGCCATTGCGGTTATGAATCACCAAATCAATATGAGAATAATTATTCAAAACATTAGAATTTAAAATTTATCTATTTTATGAGTCCTTTTTCTTGACGTAGTACCAGTCAATGCAGTGAGCCACACGGGACATACTCTGAGTCATTCCAAATTGTACGAGTTTATGGTGGAAGGCTCTGCCTGTGTATTGAAACCTCTATCGCCGTGGAACGACGGGTGGGCATCTGGATTCGCCTTAACAGGCTTTGTCAAAGGTTTTGTAAACGAGTGGATTATCATTGCGCTCACTGATCACATAGGACACGATGCGCCGGTCACAAAGATCCAGAATGGCACTTAGATAGAGTTTATGTACTTCCATGCCATCATACCATTTGAACTCTGTCACATCAGTAAGCCATTTCTCATTCGGCTTCTCCGCATAGAATTGGCGATTCAAAGAGATTTTCAAGATACTTAGGGTTCTTTGCCCGTCTTGTGCGACCGCGGTTATTGTACTTCACAGTGGATCTTATATCTTTGGCCCGGCAGATGCGTAGCACCTCTTGTCATTGACATAGATACCATGGTCATGACGCAAATCGTCATTCAATCTCCGGTAACCTTTATCTGGACTTTCTAAATGGATTTTCTCAATCTTGTCGGCCAACTGTTCGTTCTCCTTTACTCTGTGGCTTAGCTTTCCGGAAGCCCATTTGTAGTAAGCAGAACGGGATACATGGAGAAGGTCACAGGCTGTCTCAACAAAGAAACCCTTGTTCTTCGTGACACTCTCGAATGGCTATATAAGTATGTCGTTGTCTTACTTCTGAAAGGCATCCCTCCTCTCTACTTCGTCCAATTTTTTTAACAGTGCATTCTCCATTTCCGCCAGATACAGTTTATGTTTGAGTTGCTCAATCTCAATTTGTGCCTGTTCCAGCTCGGTACGGGGAGTTTGGTCCTTCTTGCGCTGTCCACGCCGGTCTTGTAATCCTGCTTCTCCCATCTGTTCAAAACGAAGTGTCCAAGTACGAACTTGTTGGTAGCTTACCTGGTATTTTAAGGCTATTTCTCCGTAGTTTTTCCCCTATAGCGATACATTCCCTGACGATTTGAACTCGTTCCTCAAATGTGGTTTCTCGTCCTTGCTTCATGTAACTTCCTCCTCCAGAAAACTTTGTAGAGTTGAAATCTCCATGAGCATTATACACCTTTATCCAGTTCTTTGAGTTGACGATCATTTCGCAACTTATATTTTTTGCTGATTTCTTCGAGACTTCCCACCCCGGATAAGTATTCCAAAGCCCGCCTTTAACTTTAGTTCTGATGGATAGACGCGGTTCTTCTGATATGATAAAAAGCCGCCTGCCCCTTCTGCTTCATAGCGTGTGCTCCATCTATAGATCGTCGTTGTCCCAACTCCTGCATCCCGGGCCGCCTGAACTAAGCTTATTTCCCCTTGTTGGTACTTCCTGATAATCTCCACTTTTTCCTCTACGTTCAATTTGCTTTTTTGCGGCATAACAATGCTCCCTTCATGATGACAGTTTGTTTTAATGTCTCTCATAAAGGGAGCATATCACATAAAAGGTCTTCCTGCTTTTTAAAATTATCGATTTTAAAATCAAAAATGTATATAATAAAAAAATTAATGTATAACATTAAATTTTAATTGACAAACATTCATTTCGTGATATACTTTGTGTTAAGAAATGAAAGGAGCATTTACTCATGAAAGAAATAACTTTGAAAAAATCAACACATTTTATCTCCGTTATTTTCAATATTGCTAGTATAATTGCAATTATTGTGGATATTGGAGCTGTACTACTTTTTTAGGTGGTACATTATTAAGTCAGCTTACACTACCTGGATATTTAGCAAAACAGATGATAAATGCAGAAATGGAATTGGTATTTAGTGAATGGATTATTTTATTAGTTTGCTTTATTGTAAAATGCAGTTGTATATTTCTAGCTATTAGATATGCAAAAAAATTATTTCATTGCATATCAAAACAGGAGTCTCCATTTACTGCGAATACTACAAAATGTATCAATATAATTGCTTTGTATTCACTTTTGTTTCAATGATATGTCCTTTGTACCCATATTATCATATTAGTTTTTTAGCAATTCTTGAGGGCATATTTGTAATTTTAATATTTAGAAGTATTACATTGATATTCAAATATGGTTGTGATTTACAGAAAGAAATTGATGAAACATTGTAGGAGTAAAGCTATGGCTATAATATTAAGATTAGACAGGGTAATGGCAGATAGAAAAATAAGCCTAAATGATCTATCCGAAAAGGTTGGTATTGCAAATGTAAACTTATCAAAAATAAAAACAGGTAAAGTAAGTGCTATTCGCTTTTCTACATTAAATGCTATTTGTAAGGCGTTAGATTGTCAGCCAGGTGATATATTGGAATATCAAGAAGATACAGAAGAATAAAGCTCCAGTCTAGTAAGATGAAAAGAACTAAGCAAATTTAATATGAAATGTGAGATAGAGCGTATGGAAATAAACTGTACGTTCTATTTTTTTGCTTTTGAGAAAAGTTTTTGAGAAAAGTGGTTAAAAACTATTGACATTTTGTTACTGGCAAGACAAAGAAAATCCATATTGATTAGCTGTGCTTCCAGGCTGGCGCCATTTGACATCCGGGAGGTCCGGGAGATCACCATGTATGACGAGCTGGACCTGGATATGCTGGGGGATGAACGGACCGCCCTGTTCCTCATTATGAGCGACACGGACGGCACCTTTGCCTTCCTTATCAGCCTGATCTATTCCATTTTGTTTAACCGTTTGTGCGAGCGGGCGGATGATGTATATGGCGGAAGGCTTCCCATCCATGTGCGCTGCCTGATCGACGAGGCGGCAAATATCGGGCAGATCCCGAACCTGGAGCGTCTTATGGCGACCATCCGAAGCCGTGAGATTTCCGCGTGCCTGGTGCTTTGCAGGCCCAGAGCCAGCTAACGGCGCTTTATAAAGACAACATGGACACCATCATCGGTAACTGTGACGCCTCTCTTTTCTTAGGAGGCAAAGAAGAAACTACCTTAAAAAGCTGGAACTCCCTATTGGGGAAAGAGACTATCGACTTATATAACACCAGTGTCACAAAGGGCAATCAGGAATCCCACGGACAAAATTTTCAAAAGTTGGGAAAGGATCTGATGTCGGTGGATGAACTGGCGGTCATGGACGGGGGTAAATGTCTGCTGCAGATCAGGGGTGTGCGGCCGTTCCTCTCCCGGAAGTATGATATAACGAAACACCCGAACTATAAGCTCGCTCTCCGATTTCAATGAGAAGAACGCTTTTGACATTGAAAAATTTTTATCCACCCGGATGCCGATGCGTCCCGGAGAGTCGTACCGCAATTATGAGGTCACGACCGAAGATCTGGAACCGCAGACCACATAACGTTGTTCCTGCCTGTCAAAGCATTACGCTCTGGCAGGCTTTTGTTTTGTCACCCGGAAAGGAGGTCTTTTTTGAGGATCCGCGATTCTCCCTGAAAACTGAATACCATGCAGGTTTTACCCTGCCCCATGCCGCCGTGCTTTGTTTGAAGCAGATTTTCCAAAACAGTGCGGCGGCTTTTTTCGTTTCCGGCCGTCTGCGGCCGCTTCACAAAATTATTTCAAAAATAAGGAGGAACTATATGGCATTTTTTGCGAGCGCGATTGACACTTTGAAGATTCTGGTAATTGCCCTGGGAGCGGGCCTTGGAGCATGGGGCGTCATCAACCTTCTGGAAGGTTACGGCAATGACAATCCGGGAGCCAAAAGCCAGGGTATGAAACAGCTTATGGCGGGCGGCGGTATCGCCCTGGTAGGCGCAACCCTGATCCCGCTGCTGGCCGGCCTGTTCGGTTAAGGGCTGACCTATGGGCAGTCTGTTTGAAAGGATAACAGACTGGATTAAGGAGGGCCTGATTGAAGCCATCACCGGGCAGTACACCGGCATTTTCGATTCGGTCAACGCCAGGTTGCGGATGTGGCCGGGCAGGTCGGGCAGACCCGCAGGGCTGGAATGGCGGCGTGTTTTCCATGATACAGAACCTTTCGAAACCGTCGTCATTCCCATTGCGGGCATGATCCTGACCTTTGTCCTTGTGTATGAGCCGATTCAGATGATTTTGGAGAAGAACAACATGCACGACTTTGACACATTCAACATCTTCAAGTGGATTTTTAAGACCTTCGTTGCCACTTACCTGCTCACCAACTGTTTTACGATTGTCATGGCGGTGTTCGACGTCGCCCAGAACGTGGTATCGCAGAGCGCGGGCGTGATAAACGGCAGCCTTTTGATGTGGAGGCCGCCCTTGCGGACCTTTCCACGCAGCTTGAAGCAATGGGGATGTGGGAGCTTATCGGCCTCTGGCTGAGACCAACATCATCAACCTGTGCATGTGGGTGCTTGTCCCATTGTGATCTTCGTCATTGTCTACGGCAGGATGATAGAAATTTATTTGACCGTGAGCCTTGCACCGATCCCCTTCTCCACGATGGCTAACCGGGAATGGGGGCAGATGGGGACGGGGTACCTCCGTTCCCTCTTTGCGCTGGGTGTTCCAGGGATTTTTGATCCTGGTCTGCGTCGCCATTTATGCGGTGCTTTGGTCCAGTCGATCCCGGCCTCCGGCGACATCCACGGCGCAATCTGGGGCACGGCGGGCTATACGGTCCTGCTTTGGCCTTTGCCCTGTTTAAGACAGGTTCGTTATCCAAATCCATATTTAACGCAAGATAGCATAATTCAGATTCAGAATAAGGAGGATTTCATTTTATGAGTAAAACAAATACAGAAAATACAATCCCGGAAATGCAGGCGCCGGAAACAGCGGGCGGTCTGCCGCCGGACGTGAGGGTGCGGCCAATCGCGCCGATGGGGAACCTGCTAGCCTTTGCCAACGTGACCATCGGCGGATGCTTCAAGATTGACGGCTTCCGTATCTGTTCCGGCGAAAAGGGGCTGTATGTGAACATGCCTTCCACCCAGGACAAAAACGGGGAACTGGAAGGATGTCTGCTGGCCGGTGACGGCGGAGTTCAGAAAGCAGTTAAACGACGCCCTGCTTGACGGGTACGGGCAGGCCATTGAAAACTTGCAGGCCACCCTTGAAGCCACAAAGGGCGCGGCGGAGAAGCCTTCCCTGTCCGGCGCCTTAAAAGAAAAATGCCGGGAAAGTCAAAAGCCGCCGGTGAAAGACGCCCCGGCTAAGAACGGGCAGGAACGCTGATGCCGGAAACAAAGAAATACAGCGTGATCTATGCGGACCCGCCCTGGCGCTACGATATGAAGCGCGGCAACGGCGTGGCGGAAAACCATTACCCCACCATGAGCATGGAGGATATATGTGCGCTGCCGGTGGCGGAACTTGCCGCTAAAGACAGCGCACTTTTCCTGTGGGCGACCTTCCCGCAGCTTAATGAGGCGTTCCGGGTGATGGAGGCATGGGGATTCAGATATAAGACTTTAGCCTTCCTCCGGCTCAAACAGAACCGGAAAGCGGATTCCTGGTTTTACGGGATGGGGTTCTGGACCCGCTCAAATGCCGAGGTCTGCCTGCTGGCGACCAGAGGCCACCCGAAACGCCAGTGCGCGGGGATCCACCAGTTTGTGATCTCCCATATCGAGCAGCACAGCAAAAAGCCGGACGAGGTGCGGGAAAAAATCGTAAAGCTCATGGGCGACCAGCCAGGCGGAGCTGTTCGCAAGGCAGCAGACGCCGGGCTGGGATGTGTGGGGAAATGAAGTGGAATCCAGTATTACAATGCCAGGGAGGAAGGAGTGATTTTTATAGAACAGGATGCAAAACGGCTGTTGATGGAACGGCTTTGGACAAGTGCCTGAAGATCCATGCAGATATCTTTGGACGCACAGAATATCGGCAGATTTACGAATTGCAGGGGTTTTCGGAGCTTCATTATTACCTGAAGGCGGAACATGAATTTACCCCGGCAGAGGTGGAGGCGCTTCTTTCCTTTCAGGATCCGTTAGATGTGGCCCGGTGGTGCTTTGGGAAGAAAATACCCATGCTCATAGCTTTCCTATCTGTGAACTTTTGAGGAAATCCAAGCGGATCGGAAATTTCCAAAAGAACTAAGCGAACCGGAAGAACAGAATCGGAAATATCTGGAGTTGATGTCCTTGGTCGGCAAGGATTATTACATTTACAGGGAAAAGCTGGAGGATTGCTCTAACAGGGAACTGATAGACCGGTCGGAAGAAATTGCCTCCGTGATGGCCGCTTACCGTTATCTGACAGGAGAAAATTCGTTGACAGCAGAAGAAATTGATTATCTGCTACGTTTCGACCGTCCATTAGTGGAAGTTGTCAAATATTGTCCAGCAGACCGACACAAACGCTTGTATTGCCGTGGAGTTGTTGGTTCAAGATATTTCCTCTCCTCAGGAGGAACGGGCAGAGCAGCCAAGATCTCTGCGGAACGGCTGCAGGATGCGATTCAGAAGGTGCAGAGACCACCGGCCGCGGAGGAAATGATCCATGATTCCGGCGCACGATAATGAAATTCTATCACGATGGGAGGTGAAATAAATGCCCTATGTACCCGTACCCAAAGACTTAACGAAAGTCAAGACAAAAGTGGCGGCGGGCCTTACCAAGCGCCAGCTCATCTGTTTCAGCCTGGGCGGTCTTGTGGGCCTGCCGGCCTATTTCCTGACGAGGGGCGCCATCGGCAATTCCGCGTCGGTGCTTTTGATGATCGGGCTTATGATGCCCTTTTTCTTTTTCGCCATGTATGAGCGGGACGGACAGCCGGCGGAGAAACTTCTGAAAAACAGGCTCCGCTATAAGCTCTGGCCGAAGAAACGCCCCTACCGGACGGAAAACCTATATAAAACCATGTCAAAGAAAGGAGGTTACGAGGATTGCCAAAAACCAAACAAGGAAGAGGCCCAGGAAAAACGTCTGCAAAGAAACATCAGGCAGGCAAAAAAGACCAGGGCCTACGCAAAAGCAAAAGGCAGAAATAAAACTGCCTCTAACAAGCCGCCGAAAAAAGGCGGCTTTCTCGCCGGGCTTAGGGCGGATGCCCCGCAGACGGCCCAAAGAGAGTATTCCCTACCGGGAAATGTATAAGGATGGGATCTGCCGGCTGACGGACACGCTTTTACACCAAGACCGTGCAGTTTTTCGATATTAACTACCACTCGCCCAGGCGGAGGACAAAGCGCAGATTTTTGAGGGGTACTGTGATTTCTTAAATTACTTTGACGCCTCCATCCATGTGCAGCTTACTTTTATCAACCAGCGGGCGAATATGCAGGATTTCGCAAAGAGCATTGAGATCCCCGCCCGCGGCGACGAATATGACGGGATCCGTAAAGAATACGCGGATATGTTAAAGGGGCAGCTCAAAAGGGCAACAACGGCCTTACCAAACGCAAATATATCACCTTCGGCATTGAGGCGGACGACCTTAGGACCGCAAAAATGCGGCTGAACGGATTGAAACAGATGTGCTGGCGAACTTTAAGACCCTGGGAGTCCAGGCAAGGCCCTTAAACGGCCTGGAGCGTCTGGAACTTCTGCACAGCCAGCTCCACCCGGACGGGCAGGAAAAGTTCCGCTTTACCTGGGCGGACCTGCCAAAGACCGGGCTTTCCACCAAAGATTTTATCGCGCCCTCCGGCATGTCGTTTTCCAGGGATGGAAAGACCTTCCGGGTGGCCGACCATTCCGGGGCAGTGTCTTTCTTACAGATTTTAGCCCCGGAGCTGACAGACCGGTCTGGCTGGCAGAGCTTCTGGATCTGGACGATGCCGTGACGGTCAACCTGCATATCCAGTCCATCGACCAGACCCAGGCGATTAAAAATATCAAGCGCAAGATGTCGGACTTACAGAAAATGACCATTGAGGAACAGAAAAAAGCGGTCCGGGCTGGGTACGACATGGGTGCGACACGTTCCTTTGATAACTGCATAAGCAGGAAACAAGGCATATACAAAAACTTTTGTATAGAGAACTGATATTCCAAAGAGTGGAATGAGGGGTAACGCCCCAAAACGCTCTCCTTAATACTCCTACATGCTGTGCAACTGCTGAAATGCACAGTATGAAGCTAGGTGAAGTCGGCAGAGAGATACCGTAAGGCATGAAAATGCCACGAAAGCTGTCCAGCGGTGGGCGGTGTATCCTATATGCCGGAGGTCTATAAAATATCTATGGTGAGAATAACTTAGAGATAAGTTTGACGAACTTGCGAAAGTAAGGGTCTAAACGTAGCTTATGTAGAAATGCATAAACCGTGGTCACGGGGTATGTGGGGTAAAGATAAGAATCCATGTTATGAAATACCCTATTGTGTTACAGGCACAATCAAGCATACAGGCTCATAGCAAGCACCTACGGATATATGGACAGATAGGAATATCGGAACGTGGGAAGCTGTGAATACAAATGGTAAGGATTCAGAGTCCGATGTTGTAGTGATAGAAAAGAAATGGAAAGCCAGTAGCAAATACTGGCAAGCCAACAGGCTTTCCGCTATCGGGATAATCTATCTTTATCACAGTGAAATCAGGGGCACGAGCATTGATATTTCCTGTAATGGGAAAAGGAGCAACGAGCCCCAAGACAGGATTTAGTTTCATTATTATTTCTAAATCTTTCAAGGTTCTTGTATGACTAATAGAAACCAAGTCCGAAAGGAGGCGGTTGACTTGACTGTCGATACGAACTTAGAGAGGCAACCAAAAGCAACAAAAACTGCGAAATGCCGAATATTACGATATGCAAGATGTTATGGATAAGCTATATGAAGAATCCTGCAAAGGAAAATCATTCCATAATCTAATGCACATTATTACCAGTGAAAACAACATACTTTTAGCGTTCAGAAATATCAAAAACAACAAAGGCTCAATGACTAAGGGAACAGACGGCAAAACAATTACACAGTATAAAGGGTGGTCGGAAGAACAGTTTGTCAAATATTTTCAAAGTAAATTTGCAAACTATCACCCCAAAAGTGTACGCAGAACAGAAATTCCAAAGGTCGGGCAGCCTGATAAAATGCGTCCGTTAGGTATTCCCTGTATGGACGACAGGATTATACAAAGAATGTATTATCCAAGTATTAGAACCGATATGTGAAGCAAGGTTCCATGCTCATAGTTATGGCTTTAGACCCAACAGGTCGGCAAGCCATGCCATTGCAAGGGCACAATCCCTGATGAATGTCGCCAAAAGCTGCACTATGTTGTAGATGTTGATATAAAGGGATTCTTTGACAATGTAAATCATGGCAAGCTGCTCAAGCAAATGTGGACAATGGGCATACGGGACAAAAGTCTAATCTGTATAATCGGCAAAATACTGAAATCTGAGATTGAGGGAATTGGCAGACCAGATAAAGGGACGCCACAGGGCGGTATCATCACCCGCTACTCTCAAACATTGTTCTGAACGAACTCGATTGGTGGTTGAGTGACCAATGGGAAACCAAAAAGCACAAGATACCCCTATACGCACAGTCACAAATATGAAGCCTTAAAGAAGTCCAACCTCAAAGAATTTTTTTCGTGCGTTATGCAGATGATTTTAAGATTCTATGTAGGGATTACAAAAACAACAAAAAAGATATTCATTCTTTGTAAAGGAGTGGCTTTGGGAAAGACTGGGGCTTAAAATCAGCCCCTGAAAAATCCAAAATCACAAATGTCCGTAAAAAGAAAACGGATTTTCTTGGCTTTGCATTGTATGTGACGAAAAAAGAGTAAGAAGTATGTATCAAAAAAGTAATATTTCGGAAAAAAAGCGAAAAAGGCAATGAAAACCAAACTCAAAGAGCAAATCAAAGATAATACAAAGACGACGACACATCACCCCATCAGGTAAGTCAGTTGAATGCCATGATTCTTGGTATGCACAATTATTATAATACTGCCACAGGGTGCAGTCGTGATTTCCGAGAAATCAATTTCGTTGTCAGCAAGAGCCTAAAGCATAGGCTTAGAGTAAAAACCAAAAAAGGCAAAGCGAAACAAAAATAGCAAATCGCCATTGCCTGAAAAAGTGCTAAAGTCCAGAACGTATCAGAAATTTTACGGCAGCTATGGCGGAAAGCCTAAAGTTGTGGCAGGTGTACAAATCTTCCCGATTTACGGTTGTAAGTTTGTTACTCCGAGAATGTTCACACGAGAGGTTAATAAATATACTCCACAAGGCAGACAGCTTATACACAAAAAATCTGTCAACCGTTCACTCCCTTATCCAGTATCTATTGGAAACAAAGGAGTATGGAAAATCTGTGGAATATAACGATAACCGTATTTCACTTATGGCAGGGACAAAACGGTAAATGTGCGGTAACAGGTGAACCACTCTGCATATTTGACATGGAATGCCATCATAAGAAGCCTAAAAAGTCTGGGTGGTACGGACGAATATAGAAATCTTGTGTGGTTAAAATCCGACGTACATAAACTTATCCATGCTACCGAAGAAGATACGATTACAAAATATCTTGATATTCTCAAACTTGATGACAAAGCACTGAAAAAGGTCAATTCTCTAAGGCTATCAGCAGAGAAATTTAGAAATAGTAGTTAAAGCAAACTAAATTTTGTTGGAGCGCCGTGTGGGGAAACTCGCACGCACGGTGCGGAGTGGGGGAAAATTCGGAGATAACTTCAAAGAATTACCTATCACTATACATCATACCTACGGACCTTGCCACCTATGGGGAAGAAGCGAAAAAATCTCTTGCAGGATTTACAGAGCCGGAATGAAAGGATGTTCCTGGTGACGGTGCTTTGGTGGAGAATCTTGCACCGAAGCGCCAGAAATTGTTTAACGATATTCTCTCCGCTTCCGGTATCGCCCAGAAATATAACTGTGCCTTAAAGCGGCTGGACTTCCAAAGCAGGAACAGGGGCTTATATCCTCCCTTTGCGCTGGGTTTGAACCAGGTGGAGATTGAACGGGGCTTACCACAAGCGCAAGACCGCCATTTTTGTGCCTTTCACCACCTGTGAGCTGTTCCAGGAGGGGAGGCGCTTTATTATGGCCTGAACGCCCTTTCCAACAACCTGATTATGGCGAACCGCAAGAACTTAAAGAATCCAAATGGACTGTTCCTGGGGGACGCCGGGCAGCGGCAAGTCGTTCTCTGCCAAGCGTGAGATCGTCAACGTGTTCCTTCTGACGGAGGATGACATCATCATTGCGGATCCCGAAAATGAGTACGGCCCATTGGTGGAACAGTTTGGGGAGCAGGGGCAGGTCATTGATATTTCCCCCACTTCCACCAACTATATCAATCCGATGGATATTAACCTGGACTATTCGGACGACGAGAACCCTATCACCTTAAAAAGTGACTTTATCCTGTCTCTGTGCGATTTGATTATCGGCGGCAAGGAGGGGCTTTCCCCGATTGAGCGTACCATCATTGACCGTCGCACTAGGGTCGGTGTACCGGGATTACCTGCAGGATCCCTGCCCGGAGAAAATGCCGGTTTTGGGCGACCTTTACGACCTGCTTTTGAAGCAGGCGGAGCCGGAGGCGCAGAATATCGCCACGGCGCTGGAAATCTATGTCAACGGTTCCTTAAATGTATTCAACCACCGTTCCAATATCCAGATGGACAAACACCGGGTACTCTGCTTCCAGCTCAAATCTCTGGGCAAGGCCCTGAAAGAGATCGGGCTTCTCATTATGCAGGATGCCGTGTGGAACCGTGTTACCGCCAACCGCTCGAAGCACAAGACGACCTGGTTCTATATCGACGAATTCCATCTCCTTTTGAAAGGGCAGACCGGAAGTTTCAGCGTGGAGATATGGAAACGCTTCCGTAAATGGGGCGGGATCCCGTCAGGGCTGACCCAGAACGTAAAGGATCTTCTGGCTTCCCGTGAGATTGAGAATATTTTCGAGAACTCGGATTTTATCTACATGCTCAACCAGGCTCAGGGGGACCGACAGATTTTGGCAAAGCAGCTTGGGATTTCCCCGCACCAGCTTTCCTATGTGACCCATTCCGGCCCCGGCGAAGGGCTTCTGTTCTTTGGAAATGTGATTATCCCATTTGTGGATCACTTCCCGAAGGATACTTTGCTTTGTCTGACGTCTTAACGACCAGGCCCGATGAAGTGGCGGGGACAAAGGCGTGAGGAAATGCGAGCTTATTAAACATGACTGGAGGTGAGGATAACGGAACGTGACGGGGAATTTCAGAGAAAACAGAAAGATGCCCGGATGCCGGCGCGGGATTCCCATAAGGAGGAACGCATGACGCCGCGGCAGGGCGGGTAGGATTTTGACCTGCGCCGGGCAAGGGATGCCCCTTCTCCCGGTGCTTCAAGAAGCCATCGGCAGGCGGTCCCGCTTCCGATGGAGGCGGACCCTTTGCAGGCCACGCCGGAAGTAACACAAAGAGGCGAAAACTTACGGATCGGAACCTGTTGCCGGAAATAACAACGGTTATATAACGGCACAGGAATTTTCCTCCCAGGACACTCCCGGGCGGATGCCGTTTTCAGAGGATGCTCTGCGGCATGGCTCCGGGCATGATCCCGGAGAACCTGTTCCTTTGGAGGCTCACATCAGCGGCAAAAAGGGATTCTGGGCGGACAGAGCACAAAAGCCGGACACGCCAGCGCGGAAACCAATACTATCAGCGTTTCCATGAGGCTGCAAAAAGCCGAGGAACAGGCGGTGCAGACAGAAGGCGGAGGCGTTGAGCCGAAAAAAACCTGCCAAGCTGGAATTTACCGCCGACGAGCTGCCGCCGGAGGCCAAAGACAACAAGCTGACGCAGGCAAGGCGGAAAGCGGAGCGGACTACGGAGAAGTTAGAACAGGCCGAAGCGTGTCTGCCCTCCCGCCGTAAATTGCGGATTGAGACCGCTTCCGACCCGGAAACCGGGAAAGCGAAAAAACACCTGAAATTTGAACAGGAGGTGAAATCCCAGCGGGCCCATGTCAAAGGCTCCCTTCCCATGCGCCCGGTGAAAGCCGGCGCAAATACAGCCATTGGCTATGCCCATAAAAAAAAGATTTACCAGGCGGAGGATGAAAATATCGGCATTAAGGCGGCCCACCGGACCGAGCTTGTGGGGGAGGCAGGACTTCGCACAGCATACCACCGGCACAAAACAGCGCCTTACCGGAGGGTATCAAAGTTACAGCAAAAGTCTGTGAGGGCAAATGCGGGCCTGTCTTACCGGCAGGCGTTATATGACAACCCGGAATTAAAGAAGAATGTCCTGGCGCGGATGTGGCAGAAACAGAAATTGAAACGCCAGTACGCCAAAGCAGCGCGGGAGGCAAAAAAAAGCCGGCACACGGGCAAAGGACGCCGCTGTCACTACGGAAAAGATTGTCGTCAGCATTGGCAGGACGATCCGGCGGCACCCGGTAGCCTGTGCCATTATCATTCTCCTGCTTTTGGTATTCTTCCTGATTGCTTCTGTCTTTGTCCTCATTTTCCAATATTGGTACCGGAGGCCTGGGGAGCCTGGCGGCTTCCACCTATCTGGCGGAGGACCAGGACATCAACCAGGCAGAGCTTTCCTATACCGAATGGGAAACGGATTTACAGATGGAGATTGGCCGGGTGGAATCCGACCGCCCCGGCTATGACGAGTACCGTTATAACATTGGCGCCATCGAGCATGACCCTTACGTGCTGATGGGCTACTTAACCGCTGTCTATCAGGACTTTTCTTACAGTGAAGCGGAGGGCGTCTTTGCGGCAGCTATTTCAGGAGCAGTATTCCCTATCTTTCAGCGAGGAAACGGAAATCCGCTACCGGACGGAAACCACCATTGACCCGGAGACCGGCGAGGAAACCGAGGAAGAAGTGCCGTATGAGTGGCGCATCCTGAATGTGAAACTTACGGCCACGCCGCTGAAAACCTGGCCGTCTCCCGCATGAATGAAGAACAGAAGGAAATCTGCGAGATTTTATTGCAGACCAAAGGGAACCGCCAGTATGTGGAAAATGTATTCGGCACCAACTGGCTCCCCTATGTTACCAGCTACTACGGCTACCGGGTCCACCCCCATCAGGCGGGGGAAAGGATTACCATACCGGCGTTGACATCGGCATGGCACAGGGCACGGATATTTTAGCCGGGCATGACGGCAGGGTCACGCTGGCCGGGAACGCTGGCGGCTATGGCCTGTGCATCGCTATTGAGGGAGAGGCTTACGAGGGGCATACCCTTACCACCAAGTACGGCCACTGCTCACAGCTTCTCGTTTCCGCAGGCCAGGAAGTCAAGGCCGGGGATGTGATCGCAAAGGTCGGCAGCACCGGCAATTCCACCGGGCCGCACCTTCATCTGGAGGTACTGGTGGACGGGCAATACTTAAATCCCCTCTACTTTGCCGACACCGGAGATACCAGCGAGCGGCATTTGCCGGAAGTGGGCGCAGGAGGCGGAGGGAATTATTTTGACTATGACGTACCGCCGGAGGCCCTTGCGGATGAACGGTTTGCGGCCATGCTTGCGGAGGCGGAAAAGTATTTAGGTTATCCGTATGTATGGGGCGGCGCAAGCCCTTCCACTTCCTTTGACTGTTCCGGGTATGTTTCCTGGGTAGTCAACCACAGCGGCTGGAATTTCGGGCGTCTGACCGCGGACGGGCTCTTAGGGGTCTGTACCCCGGTATCAAGCGCCGACGCAAAACCGGGCGACCTGATTTTCTTCCAGGGGACCTACAATACCAGCGGCGCAAGCCATGTGGGGATTTATGTGGGGAACGGAATGATGATCCATTGCGGCGACCCGATCTCTTACGCAAACATCAACACAAGTTACTGGCAGCAGCATTTTTATACATTTGGGCGTCTGCCTTAAACAGATTGGAGGTAAAATTTGAACCCTAAAATAGAAAAACTGGAAAAGGAAATCGACAAGACCAAAGCGAAGATCGCAGAAATGCAGGGCAAACTCCGCAAGCTGGAGGAACAGAAAACGGAGCTTGAAAATACCGACTATGTGGCGGTGGCAAGAAGCTATAAGCTGACGCCCCAGCAGCCTTGCGGATTTCTTAAAATCGCAAAGAGGCTTCCCCTCTGGGGGAGGCGCTGCCGCAGAAACAGGAGGATGGGAATGAGGATTAAAAAACTTTCTTTGTTTCTGGCGCTTATGCTCGCCATAGGTGCCACCGTCCTGCCCCTGACGGCTTATGCCGCCGGGGGAAAGGACACCACGCCGCCGGAGCTCACCGCTTCCCTGGACGGCGGTACGCTGAAAGTGGAAAGCAGCGACGACAATTCCGGCGTGGAGGCGGTCTTTGTGGACGGGAACCGGATCAACTCGTTAACCAATGGGGCGGCAAAGGTCACGCTAAGGACTATGCCGGAACGGAGAAGCAGGTAATCGTGTACGCCCAGGATTATGCCGGGAACCGCTCGGAGGCCGTGAAATTTGATAACCCCTATTATGAGGAACCAAAGGAAACGGAAAAGCCTTCCGCCGCACCGGCACAGACTGGCACGGTAAAACCAACCCAGGCGCCGGCAGCTTCTTCCGGCAGCCAGGGCGCGGCCACACAGAACAACGGAGGCGGCAAAGACTTCCAATAAAGGGATTTCTTCTGCCGGCGCTTCCACGGGAGGCAGTACATCATCAGGCAATCATTCCGGCAATTCAGGCAGTAATGCTTCCGGGAATAGTTCTAATGCGGGTACAAACACAGGCCAGGCAGACAGCTCCGGGGAACATCAGGCGGCAGTACATCATCAGGCGGCAGTTCTTCGGAGAGTTCCACTTCCTCTGTCCCGGAGGGCGCGTTTACCCCGGAGGGCACCGGCACGGTCTTAGATACAGACCACCGGCGCGGATGGGGATAAACAGTTTTATACCATTACTACCGAGGACGGGAATGTATTCTATCTCATTGTGGACGGAAAGCGTGACAAAGAACAATGTTTACTTCTTAAACGGCGTCACCGAATCTGACCTGATGGCCCTGGCGGAAAAAAGTGACGGCAAAGATGAGCGTGATCCCGGCAGAGGATGTCTGTACCTGCACGGAAAAGTGTGCTGCAGGGGAAGTCAATACCTCCTGCCCGGTCTGCAAGAATGACTTAAAGGGTCTGTATTGGGAAAGAAAAACCGGAGGAAACAGAGAAACCGGAGGAACCAGAACCGTCAAAGAAAAATACAGGCAGCGCCGGAACGATTATCTTTGTCATCGTTGCCCTGCTTGCAGTAGGCGGCGCCGGCTACTATGTGAAAATCGTGCGCCCGAAGTAGCTTTCAGAGGATGACGAGGATTTCGAGGATGGCGGGTATGGCGAGGGCTTTGACCCGGACGAGGCTTTCGGGGAAACAGAATATCTCTCCGAGGATGATTTTGACGACAGAATGGATGATAACGAACCTGAGGACGGCGAATAACGCTGTCCTTTCTTTATGCAATCAACAATGAAGAAAGTGAGGATTATTTCATGGGAAAGACAAATATCCACCACCGCAGCGGCTTCATGCGGGCTGGCTGGCGGCGCTTCTCTGCGCGGTATGCGTCTTTGGCCTGGTTCCCACACAGGCATTTGCCCTTTCGCCGGGGCAGAAAGCAAGCTCCTGGCTGGGTGACAACTATGTGGGGTCTGACGGACAGTATTATTACGCGCCGGCGCCTTACACTTACCTGGTCTATCATTCCGATGGGACAATGGACGTGAAAAGCAGTTCCGGTGGCAGTGCCTACCGCCACTATATGCCGACCGCTTCGGACGGGAGCAGCCAAGAGGTCTACTGTGTGGAGAGCGGGGTGCCTTACCACACTTCCGAAAATACCTACACATCGGAAAGCGGGACCAACAAAGAATTACCTGAACCTGCTCCCCGCCGAGGCAAGACGGGGCATTACCCTGACGGCAATCTACGGCCGGAAACCGGGGGCAAGGCTTCCGGTTCCCGGTATCAACGAGGACGATTATAAGATCGCGACCCAGGTGATCCTCTGGGAATACCAAAGCCAGCAGCTAAGAAGCGACCCGTACAGCCGGCATGGGAACGGCCATGCGGACGCCAACCAGTATTTCAGTATCATTGCCGGACGCCCGGCAGAGAAAGCCTACAACTGGATTCTTTCACAGGTTGCCTCCCACTCAACGGTTCCCTCCTTCACCTCCACCAGAAAAAGCGAGGCGCCGGAGCTGGAACTGAAATGGGATACGGAAAAGAAAATCTATACCCTGACGGTCACAGACACCAATAACCTGAACATCAACCTGGAGACCGTAAAAGGCAGCGGCGTTTCTGTTTCAAGAAGCGGGAACAAGTATACCTTTACCAGTAAGAACATGATTATGGATCCTGTGACCTTTGAATTCCGAAAAGGATATTCCGGTTGCAAACGATATGCTGATCTGGGGAAGGCCCGGCTACCAGACCATGATGACCGGCGCCAGCGACCCGGTTTCCTTCTTTGTGAAGATCAAGACGGAAACCTATGGCACGGGAAAGATTGTTAAGACCAGCGAGGACGGCATTGTGTCCGGGATTTCTTTCAATATTTCCGGCACGGACATTCTGGGGAATAAAGTCAATGAGACTGTCACCACCGGGGAAAACGGGCAGGTCAAGAAAAGGCTGCTTCCCCGGCACCTACCTGGTAACGGAGATCCCGGTGGACCGCTATGTGACCCCTCCGGCGCAGTATGTCACCATTGAGAGCGGCCAGACCGCCGGGTCCATTTCAAAGAACATCTTAAAGAAGTTCCGCGTCCATGTGGTAAAGACGGACGCCGAGACCGGGACCGCCCAGGGCGACGCTACCCTTTGCAGGGGCAACCTACGGCATTTTCAATAATGGCGAGCTGGTAGACACCTACACCACCGGGTCGGACGGCAGCTTTTTATGACCCGCTACTATGTATGCGGCGATAGCTGGACCGTGCGGGAGATCGAGCCAAGCACCGGCTATCTTTTGAATGATACGGTCTATGAGGTTGGCGCTTCCCCGACCCTTTATGAAGTGGAACTGAATACCACCGAGAACCAGGTTACGGAGACGGTGATCTACGGCAATATCCAGCTTGTGAAGCATACGGACGACTTAGACCCGGATGTTTCCGAAGGTGAGAATACGGACGAACCCAATGAGGGTATCGTGGAACGCCCGGAGGCCGACGCAGTCTTTGAGGTTTACTTAAAGGCGGCGGGCAGCTATGAAAACGCAAAGGAAAGCGAGCGCGACCTGCTCACCACGGACGGGGATGGATTTGCCGCCTCTAAAATGCTCCCTTACGGCCGTTACACCGTCCACCAGATAGCCCGGCGAGGAAGGCAAGGCGTTGATCCCGGACTTTACCGTGTTTATTTCCTCTAACGGACAGACTTACAGCTATATCTTAAATAACCGCACCATTACGGCGCGTCTCAAAGTGGAAAAATGCGACGCCGAGACCGGAAACATCATCCCTGTACCCGGCACGGGATTTCAGGTAAAAGACCTCTCCACCGGGGAATTTGTCACCCAGGAGATTTATTACCCGAACCCGGAGACCCTTGATACCTTCTATGTTTCCGATGAAGGATGGCTCATGCTGCCGGAACCTCTGCACACCGGGGATTATGAACTTTACGAGGTGGCGGCGCCTTACGGGTATGTATTATCCAGTGAGCCGGTGCCCTTTACTATTGACGGCAGCGAATCTGTCGTGACCGTCACCCAGCACAACATGCCGCAGAAAGGCCAGCTTACCATTACAAAGACCGGTGAAGTATTCGCTTCCGTCCAGGAGAACGACGGCCTGTACCAGCCGGTGTATGAGGTCATGGGGCTTCCAGGCGCGGTCTATGACGTGATTGCGGATGAAGATATTTATACCGGAGACGGGACCTTACGGGCTGCGAAAGACACCGTTGTGGAAACCCTTACCACCGGGGAGGACGGAACCGCGGCAAGCGGCCTTCTCTACCTGGGGCGCTACCGTCTGGAGGAACGCCAGGCGCCGGCAGGGATGGTCTTAAACTCCCAGCCGGAATATGCGGAGCTTACCTATGCGGGCGAGACCGTGGAAGTGACACAGATCGTCGTCGGCCTGTATGACGAGCGGCAAAAAGTGGCGGTCAGCCTGTCAAAGAATTAGAAACAGATGAACTGTTCGGCCTTGGCATGAATGAGGAATACAAAGATATTTCTTTTGGTCTGTATGCTTCCGCCGACCTGACGGCTCTTGACGGCAGCGTAATTCCGGCTGGCGGGCTTTTAGAGGTGGTTTCCGTTGACCCGAATGAAGCGGGCGGTTATGACGCTTCCTTTGCTTCCGACCTGCCTTTTGGCAGCTACTATGTGAAGGAACGCACCACAAACAGCTTAGCCTATATCCTCTCTGATACGGAATATCCGGTTGTCTTTGAATATGCCGGCCAGGACATGGCGCTGGTGCAGATTCTTGTCAACGAGGGGGAGGCCATTTCCAATGATCTGCTGCGCGGGCGTGTGGACGGCGTGAAAATCGGTGAAAACCCGGAGGGCGGCGAAGATGTGAAGCCGTCCGGCGCACTCATTGGATTGTTTCGGCCGGACACAGAGGAATTTACCGAGGAAAACGCCCTGCTTACCGTAACCACGGGCGAGGACGGCGGCTTTGCTTTTGAAAATATCCCTTACGGCCATTGGATCGTAAAGGAAATTTCTGCCCCGGCGCTTTACACGGTAAGCCAGGAACAGCACCATATCTATATTGGTGTGGACGGGCAAAGCATTGAAATCAGGGTGGAAAATACCCTAATCCGGGGTAGCGTGCAGGTGATGAAAACCGAGGCGGTGGACGAGCCTTCCCCTGTGGAAAAAAGAATGAAGATAAGAACACCTTCCTGCGGTTCCTCTCCGGCGCGGTATTCGATTTGTATGAGGACACCAACGGCAGCAAGGAACTGGATTCCGAGGATAAGAAGCTGGGGACGCTGAAAGAGGCGGACGCAGGGTATCACACCGCGGAGAACCTTCTGGCGGGCGGTTACTTCATCAAAGAAAGCAAAGCGCCGGAGGGCTATCGCCTTGACGAAAACGCTTACTACTTTGAGATTACCGAGGACGGCCAGACAGTGGTTGTGGAAAACGGCGAAGCCGGGCGCGGCTTCACCAATGAGGCCTACCGGGGAACTTAAAAATCACAAAGGATTCCAGCGACGGACGAAAGGACGGCTTTGCTTTTGAAGTAAAAAGCGCGGACGGCTCCTACTGTGAGACCTTCACCACACCAAAATCCGGCGTGATTGAGGTAACAGGGCTTAGGGTCGGCATTTATACCGTAACGGAGATTAATAACCGGGCAAGCAAAGATTATATCATTCCTGACGCTGCCACGGTGGAGATCAAGGCAGAGGAAACGGCAACGGTCCAGTTCTTCAACGAAAAGCCGGAGAAGCCGGAGGAACCCAAAAACCCGACAATCCCAAGACCCCGGACAATCCTTCTAATCCGTCAACGCCTTCAATCCCGGAAAGCCGGTACCGCAGACTGGGGATGATGCTTTCATCTTTTTGTACGGCTGTCTGCTGGCGCTGGCTGTGATTGGCGCGGTGTATTCACGGTATTTTATTTCAAAAGGGGAAGTATGAGAAAACTTCCCCGAAAAAGAAAAGCTCGGCATTACGGTGGTTTCCCCTCTGCGTATTACTGGCCTTTGGCAGCGGATTTCTGATGGTCCGCGACCTGAACCAGTATACTAAGAGCGCCGGAGCCTATGACGAACTGGCGGAAAACGTGGAACTGCCGGAGCCAGCCGAAGCGTCGGAAGAAACAAAGAGGCGGAGCTGAAACGGATGGGGAGGATTCTGGTGTAATCCTCCCTGTTGTGGATTTTGAGGCCCTTAAGAAAAACAGGGCCGGACATCATCGGCTGGCTTACCCTTCCTGATTCGGCCATCAACTACCCGGTGACGCAGACGGACAATAACGAGTATTACCTGCGCCACCTCTATGATGGGACCTATAACAAGGCAGGCTGCCTGTTTGCGGATTATGAGAACCAGGCGGATTTTTCAGACCGCAATACCATTATCTACGGCCACAATATGCGGGATGGCTCCATGTTCGCCGTGCTCAATCAATATGACGGACACCTTATTTTGATACCCACAGGCAGATGTACCTTGTGACCCCAACGGGCGGTTATGTGATGGAGATTTTTTCTGCGTTTGCGGCAAAACCGGCAGAGTCCGGCAGCGACACCTCCCCCTGGAGGCTTAACTGGAAAGACGACGGGGCTTATACCACCTGGCTTCGCGCTATGGCAGAGCGTTCCGTCGTTGAAACGGATGTTTCGGTGACGTCCAGTGACAAGGTGCTGACGCTCTCCACCTGTACGCCGGGCGGCGCCAGCCGGTTCATTGTCATGGGGAAACTTGTTGAGGTGCAATAACAGAATATTTCAGAAACCGGTGCGGGGGTGAAAACTCCCGCACTGACCATTTACAAGGAGGATTTACTTTATGGTGAACGCCATTCTTTCCATACCCGGCTATGTCCATTTGTACCGCTCCCTTCTGCGGTTCTACGACATGCCGGAAAATGAGGTCCGGGAAATGCTCTACCTTCTCAATACGGCAAACCTGAACTGCTACGAGTATTACCACCCGGAGCGGGCGGTGGTCCAGAGCGGACCGGTGGCCTTTAGCGGTGGCTGGAAACCAAAGACTGCCGCCCTTACCGGACGGAAGTACAGCTTTACAAGTCTCTCTTATGCCTGAAGCGGAGCATTGACCGGGAGCTCATCGTCACCGCCCAGCCCGGGAGGCATTGCAGACCTTACGCTGTATTATCTCCAACCTGGAATACCGCTTCTATAAGGCCTATGGCATGGAGATTGAGGACAAGCGGACCGTGTACGGGGAATGTACCTACCGGCTGGTTCCCAGGGAGGACGAGCCAAGCGTGTGCCTGATGCACGACTGGATCTATCTGCCGAGCGCTTAACAGGCAGCGGATAACATAGAAAACTGTCCCGGATCTTATACCATATTCGGGACAATCCATTTTTCAGATTCAAAGGAGGGATGCCATATCACACAAAGGAAGTCAATGCCGTATTTGACGAGCAGGTGCGGCTCTGTGCCGACACCCTGAAACAAAAACCAAAGAATATACCGGGGACGATACGGACCGGCTGGGAGCATTTAAGGCGGCGCCGCTTTGCAGACACTACGCCGGAACGTGCCCTTGCCGGTATGCTTGGGCAAAGCATATCGTCTCCCTGTATGACATGTGCTTTGATAACAGCGCAGACTACGGCATGAGTACATGGGACGAAAAAGATCACGGACGAGCTTAAACTATCTGTTTCTGCTTTGAAAGCCATTGTAAAGGAGGGACATAGCAATCAACCGGATTGAAGTAAAGATTTTGAACTGCCAGGCGATTGCAGAGGCCGAGAAGAACATGGTCTTTGCGGCAAGGCTCACCCAGCGGGGGCATAAAATCGCCACAATGGAGGACCTGCGGCACTCTATGAACAATCGTTCAGTGAGAAAACCGTGGAGGCCATCGGGAACCTTCCCCACCCCACGGTACAGAAATTCGCAGTCATAACCGTGGCCGTCGTGGGGCAAGCAGGCGGTTCCTCTCCCAGATCACGCGCCACCAGAACGAAGTAAAATTTATGAGCGCGTCCTTACAGTACAGCAATTACACGGGGCAGGCGGATTTTTCCGTGCCCTATGAGATTCTGACCGCCCCGGCAAAGATCCGGGAGCTGACTTAACAAGCTGCCGGGAAGGCATGGGGTGTTACGAAAAACTCTGCCATGAGGGAATCGGCCATGACGCGGCGGGTTACGCCACGCCCCAAGGGGCTTCGGAATGTGCTGATTATCAGCGCCACGCCCTACCAGTGGAAACATATCATCGGCCAGCGGGTATGCCGCAGGAACACGGACGAGACAAGGATTGTGCTTCTGAAAATCTGGAAGGAGCTTTATGCACTCAGCCCCGTTCTATTTGCACCTTCCCTTGTCGGTCCGTTCTGCCAGATGGATAAATGCCTGGAGGGGAAAATGACCTGCGGGCGGAAACTGGCGGCAGATATGACGCCGGAAGATATTTTAAGGGCGGACTACCCGGCGATCTTGGAAGGAGGCAGCGCATGAAGATTAAACTGATCGACTTTGGCGTGCCGGAGAGCCGGCGCCCCTTCCGGCCGCATGGCAACGATGCCGGGGCAGATGTGTATATGCCCTATGACTGCACTTCCATGACCGGGCGGGATTGCCAAAATACCGCTTGGGTTCGGGATTGAGATACCGGACGGGTACGCGGGCTATATCTTCCCCGCACCAAAGATGGCGGTAAAGGGCCTGGTCTGCGAGCGCCCCCTGTGGATTCCGGCTACCGCGGGAGATCCATGCCATCATCAGCAATGTAAGCAGCACCCCCAGGAGCTTTCAAAGGGGCACGGATCGGGCAGCTTGTGATTACTCCGGTTGTGATTGCGGACTTTGTGACAGATCTGGGCGCGCAGCGGGAACCGGAGGCTTTGGAAGTACCGGAACATAAAAAATGTTATTTCGGGAGGGATTCTTGGATAATCGCCGGTAGTGGAAATGAGCATACCGGGAAGATTGCAGGTTACACTAATAGAAGGGCGGAGGAAAAGGCGGCACGCCCAAAAGACGCGCCGCCCTGCCGTTTAGAATTGTTTTAGTATGTCGTGGTGCCCCACGTCCACCAGGATGATCATTTTATCGCCTTCGTAATACCAGATAATGCGGATGTCCATGTTGACGCTGCACTCAAAAAGGTCTGTGGTGCCCTGGATGCGCTTGGTGCGCAGCGACGGGTGGGAAGGATTTTCGCCAGAAGTTCCACTTGTTTTTAAGCTGCTTCTTCTCCTGTACGGTCAGACCCTTAAAATGCTTTTTGGAAACGGGGCGTAAAGGTAAACTCATACGCCATCATTCCGCCTCCAATTTGTCAAACAGGGCGTCCACGCTGTCAAAGACAGGCTGCTCCCCGGATGCGAGTTTTGCTTTTACATCGCTGATTTCTTCTTTAAGTTCATTCAGGTAATGTTTCGAGTAGACAACCACCGGCATGATGCAGATGGAGCCGTCCTTCTCGAAGATGTCCAGCTTGTCGCCCTCTGACAGGCCGAGCTTGACAATGATCTCCCTTGGGATCGTGACCTGGGCTTTCTGACGTAATTCGGCCAAAGCATAATATCATCTCCTTCTATTTGAGTTTGAAAGTAGGAAGTTCTTACTTTCTTACTTATAGTATATCCACTTTGGGGCATTTATGCAAGGGGGCACGAAAAAAATTTACAGAATAGCAAAAGCGGCCAACACCGTGGCCGTCTTAACGCTTGCTGTTCAGCTCTTTCATAATGCCGAGGATATAGCTCATTGACCGGGAATCCAGTTTCCTTGCTTCTTCGATAAACTCCTGAAGGGCTTCCGGGCAGGCGTTCCCCTCGTCAAAAAATTCCTGCGGCGTCACGCCCAGGTATTCACAGATATAGAAGAAGGACTGCATGGCAGGAAGTGATTTTTGTTTTCGATGTTGTTGATATAGTTGTTTGCCTGTCCTAACGACAAGGACATATCGCGTGCAGATACGCCTTTCTGTGTCCGCAACTTTGCCAGCCCGTTCCGGGACAAAATCTTCATACACCGCCTTCACCTCCCATTCTGTAATAGATTGTACCTCACGCCTCGTCCTTATTCGCAAAATAAAAAAGGGTGTTTCCGTTGAAATATTAAAATAAATCTATTATAATTTGAGAAATGAAGAATACAGACTATCGGACGGAGGAAAAACAGATGGAAGGAAAGACATGCTTTGTGTCACCGGGCACAGGGATATACCCCAGAAAGAGATCAATAAGGTCAAGGCCGCCTTGCGGCGTGAGGTTGACCTTGCGGTCAAAGAAGGGTTTACCCGGTTTATGAGCGGGTTTGCGGAAGGCGTGGACCAGTATTTTGCCGAGATTGTACTGGAAAAGAAAAAAGAAAAATCCGGCGTTGGAACTGATTGCAGTTATCCCCTACCAAAAGCGCCTGGATAATCTGATGGAAAAAGGCGGACCTATGAAATGCTTTGGAGGCATGTGCGGATGTTGTCGTCATGCAGGAGAAATACCACCCCCAGCGTCTATTCCCACCGAAACCGCTACATGGCCGAACACTCGGACCGGGTGATCGCCGTGTATGATGGGAGGGAAAAAAAAGGCGGCACGGTCAGGACGATCCGGTTTGCACACCAGATGAAAAAGGAGTTTAGAGAGATCCCGGTTGGGGAAATATTTTTATCTTAGTGATTCAATCATGATGTAATGGAAAGACGAGGATTCAAGTATTTTATAATACGATATTAAGAGATTTTCCTCTTTTCTGCCCTAAATGTAAATTGACGCATATCGTTAATGTTGAAAAATTAGAAATTAAAAATTCTGAAAACGAACTTATTGATTTTGAGAAGAAAGGATAGAAAAATGAAACACATACCTAAATATACACCAACAGAAGTACTGAATGACCCCTACGGATTTACTTACAAAAGAAATGTCGGAAGTCATTGGAGAGGATAAAGCAAAAGCCTTATATACCGAATTGTATAAACAATCCCCTCGCAAAAAAAAAATTTATCAATATCAGTTGAAAAAATCTATAAAAGTAACGATACTGAAAAGTATGTTTATGAATTGAAAGACAACAAATATATTGAAACGGTCTTTATCAAGCGGCGGGATGGTGGTACTGTTTGTGTAAGTACACAAGTTGGTTGTCCTGTTGGCTGTATTTTTTGTGAGTCTGGGCGCAATGGTTTTGTTCGTAATCTAACACCGTCTGAAATTGTGCAAAGCAGGTCATATTGATACGTCAAAAGGTAAATCGTATTGTTTTTATGGGTATGGGAGAGCCTTTATTCAATTACGACAACTTGATTGCGGCAATCCATATTCTTCGAGATAGAAATGGGCTTAACTTTCCAACCGATGGCATTACCATATCAACAGTTGGCCCAGTCAATCAATTAAAAATTTACGCGAAGAACATCTAAAAATTCAGTTGACAATATCTTTACACGCAAAGAACACAGGCTGCAAGAAACTGTATCATTCCTCATTTGCACATGTATTCTATTGAAGATGTTGTTAAGCAAGCCTTGTCCTATTCTCAAAGGCATAATCGAAAAGTTGTATTTGCGTATTTACTTTTACCAGGTATAAATGACCGCCTTTCAGATGTAAGGCAACTTGCAAAATGGTTTAAGGGCAAAAATGTTATGATTAACGTATTGCAATACAACCCGACAAGTAATTCAAAAATTAGAGCGCCACAAAAACGGGAAATGGTTGCGTTCAAACGCCAATTAGAACAAACAGGGCTTGAAGTTACCATGAGAGTTTCTCATGGTAGAGAAATTAAAGCAGACTTGTGGGCGCTAGCTAATACATACAATAAAGCAGAAAAACAAAAGAACAAATTTAATTAAAGAGCTAGATACAGATGAATAATTTGAAAATGACAGATGGAAAAGTTAAACAAAATAATAATTGTACATTGTGTTATCGTTGTGTAAATATATGTCCAAAACAAAGTTGTACTGTATATATTCATAATAAGCCTAAAAAACAATATAAAAATTTTGTGGACAAATAGGTAAATTCCTGTTTGTAGTATTAAAAAATAAAGAGCGAGTTTCACTGTGGGTATTTCTTTTACCCGCTACTATAATTGAATATCTGAAATAAAGAGCGAAGACTGAAAATGCCCTCGCTCTTTTATATCCAAATTTAGGAGGGATTTTTATGTGGAACATACTTATACACTTCCTGACATTCACAGGAGGGATGTCTGCCGGCGTTGTGCTGATGTGCCTTTTACAGTCCGGAAAACAGGCGGACGAAGAATTTGAACAACTGCAAAGGAGGACGGAACAATGAAGTTGGTAATTGCGGAAAAGCCCTCTGTCGCCATGTCGCTGGCGGCGGTATTAGGTGCGAATGAGAAAAAAGACGGCTATCTGGAGGGCGGCGGCTATCTGGTGAGCTGGTGCATAGGGCACCTTCTGGAACTGGCACAGCCGGAGGCTTACGGGGAACAGTATGCCAGATGGCGTTACGCTGACCTGCCTATCCTGCCGGAAACATGGAAATATGAGGTCCCGAAGGATAAGAAGAAACAGCTTGCCCTTCTGTGCCGGCTGATGAAAGACAAACGGGTGGATTCCGTGGTATGCGCTACGGATGCCGGGCGTGAGGGTGAGCTGATCTTCCGTCTGGTCTACGAACACGCTGGATGTAAGAAACCAATGGAACGCCTCTGGATTTCCAGTATGGAGGATCTTTGCGATCCGGGACGGCTTTGAACACCTGCGCCCCGGAAGTGATTACGATACACTCTATGATGTGGCGGTCTGCCGGGCCGGGGCTGACTGGTCTGGTTGGGATTAACGCTACCCGGCTTTTCTCTGTCCTGTACGGGGTCACGCCGAATGTGGGCCGTGTGATGTCGCCCACCCTGGCGCCGCCGGGGTACAGCGGGAGGCGGATATTGGGGCATTTGTAAGCAGGCCGTTCTATGTGCCGGAGATTACCTGCGGCGGGTTTACCGCCTCCGGTGAAAAGCTCGGCTGAAAAAGCCGAAGCCGACACAATCCGTATAGAGTGCGATAAACAGGCCACTTCGGTACAGTCCGTGGAAAAGCAGGTCAAGACCGTGCAGACGCCCCACCTCTATGACCTGACGACTTTACAGCGGGTATGCAACCGTATCTATGGCTATACGGCCCAGCAGACCCTTGACTATGTGCAATCCCTCTATGAGAAAAAACTGGCGACTTATCCCCGGACGGACAGACCAGTATCTGACCGAGGATATGCAGGCAACCGCCGCTTCCCTGGTTCTCTGGCTGCGGGGAAATATGCCTTTTGAAAGGGATGCGCCGGGGAACCGGATATTGACCGCGTAACGGATGGCAGCAAAGTGACCGACCATCACGCGATTATCCCTACGGTGGAGGTTGCCCGGACGGATTTATCGGAGCTGCCTTCCGGGGAGCGGGATGTACTGACGCTGATTGCCGCAAGGCTGCTTTCTGCCACGGCCCAGGCGCACCGGTTCGAGGCGGTGACGGCGGTTCTGGACTGCCGGGGTAATTCCTTTACAGCAAAAGGGAAAACCGTATTGCAGGCCGGATGGAAGGAAGTGGAACGCCTCTACCGCATGGGATTGAAACAATCCAAACCGGAGGATGACGAGAGTACGGATGCTTCCCTTCCCATGCTGCAGGAGGGGCAGGTTTTTGAAACGGTCTCTGCCGGCGTCCGGGAGGGCAAGACTTCCCCGCCGAAACACTATACCGAAGATTCCCTTCTGGCGGCAATGGAGACAGCCGGTGCGGAAGATATGCCGGAAGATGCCGAGCGAAAAGGTTTAGGCAGCCCGGCCACCCGTGCGGCCACGCTGGAAAAGCTGGTCTCCACCGGATTTGTGCAGCGGAAGAAAAAGCAGCTTATCCCCACGGAGAAAGGCACAAACCTGATTGCTTTGTACTGCCGGACAACATCAAATCACCGATTCTGACCGCAGAATGGGAATCCAGGCTGAAACAGGTGGAACGGGGCGAACTTTCCGCAGAATCATTCATGGAAGGGATTGCAGATATGAGCCGTGCGCCGGTAAAGGAGCATACCGCCCCGGAGGAACGCTTTGCTTCCCTGTTTCCCGACGCAAAGGGAAAAGCGCATGAGGCTGTCGGCGTCTGCCCCGCTGCGGCGCCCCGGTATATGAGGGCAAAAAGGGATTCTTTTGTGATAACCGGGACTGTGCCTTTGCGCTGTGGAAAGACAATAAATTCTTTTCCGGCAAGAAAAAATCCATAACAAAGTCTGTGGCAGCGGCCTTTCTGAAAGAGGGCCGCGTTTCCATGTCCGGGCTTTACAGCGAAAAAACGGGGAAAACCTATGACGCGGTAGTGATCCTGGATGATACCGGGGATAAGTATGTGAATTTCAAGTTGGAATTTCCGGCAAAGAAAGGCAGGCGCAAATGAGCAGCCGGCCGCCACGGGAACTGACACGCGACCAGCGGGCGGCGATCCGAAAGCAGGTAACAAAATGCTTTGCGCCAACTATGACAATCAGGACCAGACTCTGTCTGCCTTTGGACTGCCCCTGTTACATCTTTGCAGAAATGGTGGACCGGTTCTTACTGCCGGTATTTCCGGGAGGCGGTGCTGCCGGCTGACCCGGCGCTGGAATCCGCTATTACCGGGGAGGACACGTCCATGAGGCAGAAAACCTGTCCGGTCTGCGGCAGGGCGTATCTTCCACCACCAGCCAGGCGTATTGTTCCGATATGTGCCGGGTATCTGCCAGGCGGAAGTATGAGCGGGAACGAAAGCGGCGGGAACGCCGGAATAAGTAGTGATATGTCCGCAAGTTAGCCAAAAAGAGCTTGATTTCAAAGGCTTTCCGGCCCTTGTCATTTAGGTAGCGTATTAGAATACTCTGGTGCTCTGAAATAGGGTTAAGTTGCGGACAGATTCAAAACAGACAGGAGGGATGCAGATAAAGGATATAGCGATTACAAAGGAAATCATGCGGATCGACACACGGACACAGGCCATTGACATGCAGCAGATTGACAACCGGCGCTTTCTGTATAACCCGGACACGGGGGTCTTTGGTCTTAGGCAGGCAATATGCGGCAGCAAAGCCTGACGGATTCCAGCCATGCGGTGGAACTGGCCGATGCCGGGATCACAAAGGATTTTTGATGATTTTGTAAGGGGATGGATTGGAACCGGTGGCAATTATCCCTATGGGGTGATCCACTTTGCCCCCAACGTGGATGAACGGTGTGCGGATTTGTTTGACCGGGCATACAGTACCTTAGAAATGTTCCGGGAGAACGGCGCACTGGCGGACACGGTACTCCGGGGATTTGGGAACCGCTGGGAGCGGCCCATGTCAGATATTTTTTGCGGATATGAGGAAAACGGAACAGAAGCCCTCTGTCCGCAGGCAGCTAAAAGAAACAGCCGGAGGCAGAAACCATCCGGCCGAAAACCAACCATCAACAGGAACGATAGGAGGCGGTTTATTTGAGTATCAATACAATCACAACAGAGGACCTTCGCCGTATGGAAGGCAAAGACGGACTGATTTTGCAGGGGTGTGGCGGAGACGCACAGGAATGGGTGGACGGGATCAATGAGATGTTCACCGAGGCAGGTATTTTGAAGGACGGCAGCAAATTTAAGGACGTTTCCACTTTCCAGTACGGAGAGCTTACCTGTCTGCTCTATCCTTTCGAGGATGTGAAGCTGGAAATCGGGAAACTTGCCATGTGGCGGTTGCAGACCCATGAGACTTTCGGCGGCACCTGGCTTTCAGACTTTGTGCCGAACCGCCTGGGCGGATTTATCGGGGAGCCTGCGCCGGAGCCGGAGAAGCCCGACTGTGCGCTGATCGGCCAGGATGGGAATATCTTTAACCTGGTAGGGATTGCCGCCCGCATCCTGCGGGAGCATGACCTGAAGAAACAGGCACAGGAAATGAAGGACCGTGTATTTGCTTCCGGCAGTTATAGCGAGGCCCTTTGTATCATCGGCGAGTATGTCAATATCACGGATTCCGAAGCGGAGCCGGAACGAAAGCTTTCCCCGGCAGCAGCTAAAGGAAACAAAACCGGCAGAACCGGCAAGGAGCCAGAAACAGCCAAAGCACCGGAACGGTAAGGAGGATTGGAATGGAAAAAGAAAAAATTTATGGCGTATGGGCGGTCCGCAGCGGCGCGTCCATTTTCGGCCGGGCAGAGGCCTGGTGCAAGGAGGACGGAAAACCTTTGGAATTTACCTCCAAAGAGGCAGCCGAGGACTACGCAAAAAAACAGCAGGCAGCCATACTACGGCAAACGTCCACTATTATGTAAAAGAAAAGGAACCGGAACCCGGCGCTGTTCGGAAAGAGAACGGCACAGCCGGATTTAGATGCCCGCGCCCAGGAGGAAGTGACACCTAAAAATGCGGCGACGGAGAAACAAAATGAGATTCCCGGCAGGCAGATCACGCCAGAGCCGGACCCGCTGGTAGAAATCCGTTCTGCGGTCCACAGCAATTATGCTGGCATGGTGGCTATGCTGTGGTGCGGATAACCGGGTGTATCTTGGAAAGGAAGAACGTTATCACTCTGACGGGGAGCTTCCAGGTTATTATGACAATCAGGACGGATCCCTGTGCTTTGTCTGCGACCAGCCGGATATGTATTATTTTCTCTATGGGGAGGGCTGGGCGCACACCCAGGCGGAAATGCTTTGGAGCGAGGCCTTACCCTGCGCCAGTATGAAGATTTTGCAAGGCTCCGGGAGGGTGTGCTTTCACAGTTTACGCCCCGCAGGGAAATCCTGTTTGCCGGGCAGCCTTTTAAGCCCCAGGAAAGCTACCTGTATAATGCGGAGCTTTACGAGGAAGGACAGACCGGCAACTACAATATGCTGGATGGCAGGTGAATAATGAACCGCCGGAACGCCCGGATCTGACGGACGGCCAGACCTATGAGGAAATCCGGGAACTGGCACCGGAAACATTACCGGAGGAAAAGCCTTCCCTAATGGAACGACTGAAAGCCGACCGTCCGGAGCATGAGGCAAGGCAGGCCGCACCGCCTCTGCCGGAGAGGGAACGCTGATGGGCGCGGCAAGGTTTGAAGGTGTGGACATACTGGACAGCCTGGGGCAGATCATGGAGCTGCATACGCAGCACTATAAAGACGATTTCGACATGGATAAGGAACTGATCCAAAACCTGGTCCTGTCAGGGGAGCCGGAGGACCGCCGCCTCCTGTGGATGTCAAGACCCTGCGGCACCTATACCCTGCGGGGAATGGGAAGTCTACCTGGAGGGCAGCCATGCAAATAAAGTGTGGCGGTTCTACCACGAGCAGACGAAAGACCCGATCCTGGCCTATGCCCTCTCTGTCAAAGATGTCAAGGACGGAAAAGTGACTGGAACTATTTATCCGCTGGATTATGGGACGCATGTGGAACGGGTGAAATCGCTGACCTGCCCCATTGGGAAAGTCGCTGTTGCTTTTGAGGATGGAACCAATTTCACGCTTCCCTACCAGGAGCGGAGGCGGCTTATGAATGAGCTTATGCCGCTGCATGGGAATCCAAAGTCAATGACGGATTTACCGGAAAGCGAAACGGAGCTTGCCATGATCCTGAGACGGGAACGGTTCAAACGTTCCTACCATGCTGTGAACGGCGATATAAAAGAATACATTGACAGCCTGAAGAAAAGCACCATGCGGGGAAGGCTCAAAGAGGCGCAGACGGCGGCAGCTTCTTCCCATAAACCGCCCTCCCGCAAAAAGGGAGACAGAACGATGAAGGCCGGGCAGAACAAAAAAACTGTCCGGGTGGAGTTCGTCATGTCCGAGCAGGATGCGGAGCTAGTAAAGGGGCGCATGGCGGAGCTTGGCATTACCAACCTCTCCGCTTACCTTCGGAAGATGGCGGTGGACGGCTACATTATTCACCTTGACATGGGCGATATTCAGGAAATGGTGCGCCTCCTTCGTATCTGTTCCAATAACTTGAACCAGTATGCAAAGCGGGCCAATGAAACCGGCAGCGTTTACGCCGCCGATGTGGAGGATCTGCGTACCCGGTTGGACGGCCTCTGGGATGGCATGGATAAGTCTGCTGCGGGGATTTGCGAACATTTCGTAAACAGGAAGAAACACCGTTGCTTTCCGTGGTCCGGCACGGTAGAATTTTTATAGGGGAATAAACTTCCCTATCGAAAGGAGGCGGGCGTATGCGTCTGATTGGTAAACTGTTGGCACTCCCCTTTGTCCTGGTTATGGGGATCCTTTATTTGGTTTGTAAATTTCTTGTTGTGATTTCCGGCGCTGTGCTGGGAATTTTATCAGGAATTGTTTTTCTGGCGGCGCTGGTGCTGTTCTTCATTGCCGGATTCTGGCCGGGGCTGTCCTGGCTGGTGGTTGCATTTCTTTTAAGTCCTTACGGTCTGCCGATGGCGGCGGCCTGGCTTGTTGGCATGATCGGCGGCGTAAATGGCTCCCTGAAAGATTTTATATTTGGTTAAACAGGTTCGGCGGGGCGCATTGGCGCCCCGCCCTTTTTCTATAATTACGGCTGTCTGTCAAGGCAGCTTTTTGATTGGAGGGATTTCATTGAAAGATACAACGCCAATTTATTTCCATTCTGCCACCTATGCGTATGAGCATGGGGAGCTGGATCAGTACCGCGCTTCCCACAAGGCAAACATTGCGTGCAAAGAGGCAATCGAACAGGCCATAACGGACAACTACCGGGATAACCGTTTAGGCCCCGCATGTGTGCAAAGCAGGTCTTACAGAGACAGTTTGATCCTGGCCGGATTTTTTATGTCCTTGCCAACACGGTCCGGCAGAAAGAACATGACGGGCGAATTTCCCGTGATAACAAAGCCTGGGCGCAGACAATCCCGGTCTGTGAAGATAAGGACGGTTTCGGATATGACAGGAATGTTTCCTTTGCCGTGGACCGCTGCAATCCCGGACTTACCGACCTGTTTCTCTCCCAGGCCAGGCGGGAATGTCCGCTTACTCAGGAACAAAAGCCCTCTGTCCGAGACAGCCTAAAATCAACATGCCGGACGGCAGGCAGCGCATAAGGATAAACCAAAAACGAAAAAAAAGAACACGCACGATAACATAATGATTTTCAGACTAAGGAGGTGACGATATGGCGACCACACGGCTGATGCCTCTGCACATTGGAAAAGGCCGGGATATTTCCACGGCCATTGCAGACATCATTGACTACGTGGAGAATCCACAGAAAACCGATTTTGGGAAATTTATTTATGGTTATGAGTGCGATACCCGGATTGCCGATGCAGAATTCCTTCTGTCGAAAAGACAGTATGCGAACCTGACCGGACGTAACCGGGGCACGGATGATGTGATCGCCTACCATCTCCGGCAGGCATTCAAGCCCGGTGAGGTTACGCCGGAAGAAGCGAACCAGATCGGGCGTGAGCTTGCGCTGAAGCTCACAAAAGGCAATCACGCCTTTGTTGTCTGTACCCATGTAGACAAGCACCATGTCCATAACCACATCATCATAAATTCCACAACGCTGGACTGTCAGAAAAAAAAGTTCCGCAACTTCTGGGGATCCACCTGGGCAATCCGGCGCATGAATGACAAGCTGTGCTTAGAGCATGGTCTTTCCATTGTAGAGGATCCGAAGCCCAGCCGGGATCACTATGGTACATGGTGGGAAATAAAAAACAGCCCTCCCACCAGGAACAGATCCGCTGTGCCATTGACGCGGCCCTGGAAGAAAAGCCGAAGGACTTTGAAGAACTGTTGAAGAAGCTGGAGGCGGCCGGGATTGAAGTCAACCGGGAGCGAAAGTACCTCCGTTTCCGCCTGTCACCGGAAGATCGATATACCCGGTGTGACACGCTGAAAGGCGACTATACCGAGCAGGCTATCAAAGAACGGATCACAGGCGCCCGGATAGTAAAGCCGCGCCGTACCTCTCCCCAAAAGCCGGTTTCCAAAGTCGGGCTGCTAGTGGATATTGAGGCGGCAATCCGTTCCGGCAAAGGTCCGGGGTATGAACGCTGGGCGAAGGTTTTTAACTTAAAACAGCTTTCCCAGGCGGTGATCTGGCTCAAAGAGCATGGCGATATGAGTTATGAGGATTTGCAGAAAAAATCAGATGCCGTCACCGCCAGCTTTAATGCGTTGTCAGTACAGATCAAGGAACTGGAATCGCAGATGGCCGCCAACGGGGAGCTGCAGAAACAGATCGTAAATTATGTCAAGACGCGAGCGGTCTATGTGGAATACCGAAAAGCTGGGTACAGAAAAAATTCCGTGCGGCACATGAGACGGAAATCCTGCTGCACCAGGCAGCGAAGAAATACTTTGACGAGGTTGGGATTACAAAGCTGCCCTCTGTGAAATCTCTGCGGGAGGAATATGCCGGTCTTCTGGAACAGAAACGGAAAGCCTACTCTGCTTACAAACAGGCCAGAGCTGATATGAAAGAGCTTTATAATGTCCGGGCGAATGTGGAGCATTTCTTTGGATATTCCCACCGGGCGGGAACCGCAGAGGGAATCGCAGAAGTCACGGCAATAGGTTTCTTCCTGCTTTTGTTTTTTCAGCGTTCCAACGGAACGCGCAGCCATCACCGCAGGTGATGATCTCAGGGGTTTGGGGACATGTCACCAACAAGCATTTAGCAGAAATTCCGGGCACGGGATTTCTGCTAAATACGCAATCTTACGGAAGATTGCATTGCTTGCCAATTTTGTTTTACATCTCAAAATAATTTCAGAAGACTATTGACAATCCATCTGATACATGGTATAGTATCGAAAGTTTGAAAATGGAAGGAGGCTTACGTGTGTTAATTTGTGTACGCTAATATGCAATAAAAAGTAGAGGTATTTTTCCACTCAGTGGGCTTTTTTTGTGTGCGTATACATAATAAACACGTAAGTCTGACACGAACGGTCTTTGAACTGTATCGTGTAGCTTTTGTGCTTTATTCTTATGCAGGCGTTTGCCCTCTTTGTGGGGCAGCGCCTGTTTTTTATTGCAAAAAACAAAGGAACAATGCAATAAAAAAGGAGGTTTATATTATGACTCAAAACAACAATTCATGGAAGAGAAATTATTTTACACTTCTCATTGGACAGGGTGTATCTTTTATCAGTAGCGGCATCCTGCAAATGGCTATTATCTTTTTATTTGGTTGCGAAAACGAATTCCGCAATTATATTGACGATTGCAACTTTAATCGGCTTTTTACCACAGGCCTGTTTAGGGCCGTTTGCGGGGGTTTTCGTTGACCGTCACAGCCGTAAAGGTGTAATGATTGGAGCGGATTTGATGATTGCCGCCGCAGGTGGACTTTTGGCTTTGGCCGCACTATACACGGAATTGCCTGTATGGGCAATTATGGTCGTCTTTGTTTATTCGCAGTACGGGAACCGCATTCCATTCTCCTGCATTTAGTGCGACAACGCCTATGATTGTACCGAAAGATGAGCTGACAAAATGTGCTGGTTACGCACAGACAATACAAGCGGTAAGCTCTATCATCAGTCCAGCCGCCGCCGCATTTTTATATGCCGTCTGGCCGCTTAACGCAATTATTATGTTGGATATTGTGGGGCAATCCTGGCTTGCGTGACGGTCGCGATCTCTGCCATCCCAACTCCCGATGTATGCACAGAACAGAAAAAGTCAGCAGTTTATGCAGGATATAAAAGAAGGCTACATGGTGTTAAAGCGAAACAGAGGGCTTTTTGCCTTGTTGTGGATTGGCGTAATTTATATGTTTTTCTATATGCCGATTAGTTCACTTTATCCACTTATCAGTATGTCCTATTTTGGAGGAACACCAGCCCATGCTTCTGCCGCAGAAATTGCTTTTCTTTGTTGGTATCTTTGTTGGGCGGTATCATCTTGAGCATTTGGGGCGGCTTCAAGAGGCGCACGCACACCATCTGCTTTTCCGTCCTTCTTATGGGCATTAGCATTACCGTCTATGGCCTCTTACCGTCAGGTGCATTTCTCATATTTATCGTATGTTGTACGGCTATGGGAATTGCTGCTCCGTTTTACGGTGTACAAAATGCAATTTTTCAAGAAACTATCAAGCCTGAATATTTGGGGAGAGTTTTTTCGTTGCTAACAAGTGCCGCATCTTTTGCTATGCCGTTGGGTCTTCTCATTTCCGGACCTTTGGCCGAGAAGTTTGGAGTTGAGAAATGGTTTGTGATTTGTGGAGTAGGTATCATAATAGTTGCCCTCACTGCATTTTTTTGCTACCCAGTTTGCGGAAAATTGATGATACGAAATAAGTAGTAAATTTATTCAAAACAACATGCGTTCAATATAATCAAGTCTTCATATAGGTAAAAAGTCCATTCAATACTGGTAGTTGTTTTTTACTTCTATCTTTAGGACTATGTTATTTCAGAAAAGATAATTTGCTAAATGTAATAAATTTAAGTGAAGGAATGAGTGTGGAGGTGGTAGTATGGGAAATTAGTTGTTCTGGATATATCCGAATCCGGCAGACAGATAGGTGAGAAGTTATTTGCAGTTCTTAACGCTGATAAGAAAAAAAAGATTTGACAGAGTTTGTCCAAGAGTATGAGAAAATCTGCGTACCATGTTTCACTTCATATATCCGAGGGCACAATAACAGCCAACTGCTAACTGAGATTCAGGAGGGCAATCTGTATGTATGCCTGGAGCAAAGACTTGTACGGGTTCAAAATCAGGTTGTCGATCTGACGGCTAAAGAATTTGATATACTGGCATTGCTGATCCAAAATCCCAAGCGGGTATTCACCTATGAGATGATTATTGAGATTGTGTGGAATGAGGATTATTCCTACTACTCACGAAAAGCTGTCAACAACCACATCAGTAATATGCGGAAAAAGTTGAAAATCTCGCCGGATGTGCCGGATTACATTAAAAGTGTGACTGGCGTAGGATATAAATTTGATACTTAATGAGCAAAGCTGCAAGGTATGTTTTATCTTGTGGCTTTGTTCTTTTTGTCCTAATTACACAAATACTATCTACTAATGCCAAAACTTGCGGTCATCTTGGTTGGAAATAGGATAAAACAGGTAAGGATATGGAATTTCCCCATATATAATGCCCTCAAAGAAAGGGGACCTGTAAGTAAGCTTGCTTACTTCCTCCCTTTCGGGGAGGGAGAATCTGGAATGCTATGGAAAGTACCTTACGGGCTCAGTCCGCGTCTTTATTCGAGAATTCAATTATTAGACCCTGCAATTCGTCAAAGAACTGCGGGGTTTTTGGTTCGACAGAAAAATACAAATTCCGGCATATTCCAGTATGCTTTTACAATGCTCTGTTTTGGTGCGCGTCTGTGTTTTTGCAGGCGCGTTTTTTTGTACCCTGTTTTAGAAAATGCGAGTGTGACAGTCCCGGCTGCCGTTCCCCACCCTCTGATTTCGATTTTGCCTGTCAACTAAAAAAATCGAAATTGGAAATTTACTATGAAGAAAATCAATTTAAAGATTACTATCCCTATTATATACAGGATACTGTTGTTGAAGTGCCTGACGAAGTGGCGGATCTGCTTCGGGAATACAAACTGGCGGAGGCTTCCTATATTCTGCGTACATACCGGCATAAGGCATATTTTTCTCTGGACTACGATGCCAGTGTGGAACGTGATGCGCTGGTGATCGTCCTGACGCCGGCTGAAATTCTGGAACAAAAAGAGGAAAATGCCCAATGTCATTAAGTTAAGAAATGACGAACCATCCAGATACTATTGTCTGGATGGTGTTTTTATTTGAAAGCACGACGAAAATTGTAGTATTGCTACTACATTTTAAAAAATATATAATATTAGGTGTTAATCATATCGATAGTTGAAAGATACCGGTGATTTGGCTTTCACTTTCCGTTCATTCTGGCGATTAGGACGGATTGGCAGTATTTCTTTAGCTATCAGTGATTCAATATCAGGTGGATTCTTTCCACCTTTTTCTTTTAGGTAGTTACGTATTATATGAAAGGCACGTACATAATTTAATTGATACTCGTATTTTCTGTCTTTTTCTTTAATTTTTATATTGTTACTTACTCTCTTTGCAGAAATTATATAACACTAGCTTTGCATAAATTTCCTGCTCTATAAACATTCTTTTCTTTGAATGCAATGTATTTAAATCTAGATGATATTTCAATTCACGATAACTAGTTTCAATCTCCCAACGAAGGTGGTATAGTTCTTTAATATCTTGTATATTGAATTCGGATTCATCTAAATTTGTAATAATACTTTCGTAGGTATCATCACTAATTTTGAAACGTACAACACGACATTCAAAATCAAAATAAGGGCTTCCGTCGAAAAAAATCAAATCTCTGATTCTTAGGGACAAACTTATATATTTCAGGATGAGCTTTTATTTCATTCGTTTGTTTAGTAGTTAGGTACGGCGAACATGCATATCAAATTCTGCATCTGGAAAAGGGCCAAAACTTCGCAGTACGCTTGTTCTAGAATGAATATCCTTTACCCTGATCAAATACTTATGATTCTTCATACCTACTTTCACAAAAGAATTGATAGATTCATAGCCTCTGTCTGCAATGAAAATAGCTTTAGGACCATCATATCTATCCACTATTTCATTGAATGCACCATTTTCATTCATTACGGCATTTCCTTGAAGAACAATATCATCATAAGTACATTCCAATAGATCATAGCTTGTATTCAGATGATAGGCGGAGAAAGGTTTATTCGAATTATTGGCCTTATAAAAAGTGGTTTTAGTATCTTTGATAGCACTGTCGATAGGCAGAACAGAACCATCAACGGCGAGAAGGCGATAACCTTTGTGAAGCTTGATTTTCTGTGTTCGTTCATTGAACATATTGAATAATGTACGGAATGCATCTGGACGAATCTTACTACGTGCCTGTACAAATGAAGAAGCTGTAGGCGTATCAAGCTTATATCCAAACAATTTGAACATTTCATCTTTTAAAGATCCAGACTCTAATAAAAGCACATTGAAAAGTGTACTTCCAAAAAGATGTTTTTCTTTTCCGTGTAAAATCCTTATTTGAATCAACAACAAATAGTGAAGAAGAATCATTCATGGTTTTGATGCAGAATTTTAACTGCTTTTTAACGATTTATAATTGTTCATAAGTACCTCCAAAAACATATACCTATAAACAATTGGCCTATTATCAGAAATGATAATAGGCCACACATTTCAACCTGTATGTCAACAAAAAATTCAAATTTTCAAAAAAAAAAAGAGGAGCACATTTTTTGTGTTCCCCTCAAAACCGTCATTTCTTAACTTAATGACATTGGGAAAATGCCCGGCTATATCAGGCGCTTGCCTCTCTGCCTGAAAAAACGCGGAACCGGATTTACGCACACTTTTTTCTCGGTATGAGCAAGTCGGAAATTGCAAAAGCGGAAGGCACTCATAAGAGCAGAATCACCCGCTCTATCAATGCCGGTCTGCGGAGTCTGGAAAAATTTCTGAAAGAAATATCCTGACAGACGGCAACTTTGCCCCCGAAAAATGAAATGTATAGTAGAGGGACATAATTCGGCGGGACAAGCCTGGCGGGTGTGGCGGCGCACATGCGAGCCGCCCGCCCCAACTGAAAACTGTCATAACTGCCACGCCCCTCGCCTGCTCCTTGACAACCGAATATACGCTGTTACAGGTACTTCATTCTGTGTTCCGAGCAGCAATGGGGCGGCGCGGTGACAGACAGCCTAAGGAGGTGATGGATTCAGGCTGTCCGAGCGATAAACGCAACCCACGAAACCGGCTGTGGCAGGCCGGACGCGACGACGGCACAGATCATAATGGTACTTCCTCACGGCTCCCTAAAGACTTGGGGAGAGTTCCTGCGGCGTTTGCTTGCTTTGGCAAAGCGGCGGCGTATGCGGGGCTATGATGCGGCGACGCTATCCGCAGCCTGTAACAGTCCCGCCCTGTTTATTCAGGGCTTGCCGGGGGCGTGGCAAATACGGCAGCTAATCGAAATCAGATACAATGGGCCGGGTCTGTGACTGTAAGAGCGCAGGCCCGACTTATTCATGTGGTTTTGATAATCAGAAATTTTCAGGAAGGAGTTGGTATCATGGAAAATATGACTGCTGCCGGAGGTACCGGCGCACTGGTTGACATCCGGGAAGTTTCCGTCAATAAGGAACTTTCCCGTGAGGAACGGATCACGGAATTTGTACGGCAGATCAAGGATCCCTACCGCTTTAAATGCGGACGTTTTACTGTACAGGCCAGCCTTTGCAAAGAGGAGGCGCCACCCTGGAGGAATGTATCAAAGGGATTCTGCGGTAGGCCAGATTTTTTTCAGGAAAGGGGCGACTTTCCCGCAATGGCGTGGTAGAATAAGAATCGGAAAAGGAATTGAATACGGCACCCACCACACTTCTTGAATTGCGGGGATTTTTCTGCGCAAAGAAAGGAGTGTTTTTTTTATGCAGGTTTACAAAGCAATCAAGTACATCCGTCTTTCTTATACCGATGACAAGACGACGGAAAGCGACAGCGTCGCCAACCAGCGGCGGCGATCGATGATTACATTGCCCGGCACCCGGAGATTGAGGTCGTGGCAGAAAAGATTGACGACGGTTACAGCGGTGTCCTTTTTGACCGCCCGGCATTTCAGGAAATGATGCGTATGATTGAACAGGGCGAGGCCAACTGTGTAATTGTCAAGGATCTCTCCCGCCTGGGACGTGAATACATAGAGACCGGCCGCTATATGCGCCGGGTATTTCCGGCCTACGGTGTGCGCTTTATCGCCATCAACGATAACGTGGACACGGAAAACGATGCTTTGCCGATGACCTCACGGTTTCCGTGAAAAACATTATGAACGAGGCTTACTGCCGGGATATTTCCGTCAAGACCCGGAGCGCCCTGGAAGTGAAACGGCGCAGCGGCGATTTTGTAGGAGCCTTTACGATTTACGGCTATATAAAAGTCGGTGATAAGCATAAGAGCCTGGAAGTTGACGAATATGCCGCCAATGTGGTGCGGTATATTTTCAGAAAGCGTCTGGAGGGGTTCAGCGCTTCCCATATCGCAGACGAGCTGAACTGGATGGGCGTACTCTCCCCCGCTGGCATATAAGCGGAACAATGGGATGCCACATGCAAAAGGCGGCTATACGGATCGCAAGGACTGTAAATGGTCCGCTACTACTATTATCCGTATCTTGCAGGATGAAACCTATACCGGAACGCTGGGTTCAGGGAAAGCAGACCACGCCTCACTTCAAACTGAAAGAGCGTGAGGATAAGCCTTCCTCTGAATGGATCCGGGTAGAGGGCGCCCATGAAGCCATCATACAGAAGCATGATTTTGACCTGGTGCAGCGGCTCCGCAGGATTGACACCCGACCTCCCCGAAGTCAGACAAAGTATATCTGTTCTCCGGCATTTTAATCTGTGGCTGCTGCGGCTCGCCGCATGACCCGCAAGACCAACCGCTATAAGGATAAGGAATACCATTATTACTATTGCCCGACCGGGAAAAAGAACGGCTGCACATCCTCTGTCATGGTAAAGGAATCTGACCTGATCGAGTGCGTGCAGGACAGCTTAAAAGGCCATATTGAGAATGTCGCCTCCCTGGATGCTCTGCTGTCCAGTATCAGCCAGGAACGTATCAACCGGGAGCTGGCCCAGGAATACGCCGCGCAGATCAGGGTAAATGAAAAACGTGTGGCACAGACGGAAGGCTTCAAAGCCAAGCTCTATGAAAACCTGGTGAGCGGGATCCTTACCAAAGAAGAATTTCTTTCTTATAAGCGGAAATACAATGCGGATATTGAGCTGCTGCAGAAAGCAATCGCCGAGTGGAACGAAAAGCTGACGGACGTACTGGAGAACCGCAGCGAGCGGAACCGCTGGATCAACCATTTCATGCAATTCTCCACAATGGAGGATATTGACCGCAGGGCGGTCATGCAGCTTATCCGCAAAGATACGGGTCATGGGCAAGGACGAGCTGCACATTGAATTTAACTATCAGGACGAATACCAGAAAGCGGTTTCCCTGGCGGAACAGATTGCCGCGCATATGAAGAAAGGAAGGTGGGCTAAATGGCAAGAAAGAGCAGGAAACAGGCGGTGGTTTCCATGCCGGCCCCGTCCTTATATGTGCATGTGGCGCTGTATATCCGTCTTTCTGTGGAAGATAACAAGAAACGCGGCTGTTCCGTGGAGAACCAGAAGCTGGTGCTGAATGACTTCCTGGCGGACAAGCCGGATTTCGTTGTCTACGATACCTATATCGACAACGGGGCGACAGGCACGAATTTCCACCGCCCCGGTTTCCAAAGCAGATGCTTTCGGATATTGAGGCAGGTCATATTGACTGTGTGATCGTCAAGGATCTCTCCCGGTTAGGGCGTAATTCCATTGACACCGGCTACTACATTGAACAGTATTTTTATTCCCACAATGTCCGTTTTATCGCGGTGACGGACCAGTTTGATACGGCAGACCCCGGCAATCTCCACGGCGGCATTATGCTCCCGCTAAGAATATGATAAACGAGGCATACGCTTTGGATATTGGCCGGAAGATCAAAGCCCAGGCACGGCAGGCCATGAAAGACGGCGATTACATCGGCGGGCGGGCGCCCTACGGCTACCGGAAAGACCCGGATAACTGCCATAAGCTACTGGTTGATGAAACTGCTGCCCCTGTGGTGAAGCAGATTTTTGAATGGGCACATGACAGGGTTTCGCTGAATCGGATTGTCCTTAACTTAAACGAGATGGGGATTCCGGCGCCTAGCCATTACAAAAAATCCACCGGTGAGATTACCAGCCCCCGGCCTAATCGGGAGCGGTAAATGGCAGACCCGCACAGTGATGAAGATTCTGGAAAGCGAAGTCTATACCGGTGATTTAGTGCAGGGCAAGACAAAGATTGTAGACCACCAAAGAGGTTAAAGCCGGCGAGGACAACCTGATTGTTGCGAAAGGCACCCATGAACCAATCATTAGCCGGGAACTTTTTACAGCGGTGCAGGAATACCGGAAACAGGTATGTGAGGAAAGCCGGGCGGTTTCCAAACAACCCTATACCCCGAATATTTTCAAAGGAAAGGTATTCTGTGCAGACTGCGGCAGGAGCCTTCACCGGCAGCGGGAGAAACGCAAAAAGGCCCGGATGTTTACCATTTTCATTGCCTTACCAATGCCCGGTACAAAGAAAAAGGTCAGAAAGGCGTGAGGATGCCGGAAACGGAACTGATCGCTACGGTTACATCTATTCTGGAAAAGAGCTGGCCGTTGCCCTTGGGATGTCCCTCCCTCTCTTTCAGTTGGAGGCAAGACAGAAACAGGAAAAAGATAAGCTGAAAGCTCAGATGTCAACCCAAAGGCAGGAAATCGAGAAAAAGCGTTTGCTCGATCCAAGGACTGTATGAAAATTTTGTACAGGGCATTTTGACAGGCGAGGAATATTTTGAATTAAAAACAGGTTATGAACAATCCATCCATGAGTCTGTCCGGTGGGATTGAAGCGCTCGAAAAATCTATGGATGTTCTGGACAGCCAGTTATACGCTACCGGGAAATGGAAAAAAGATGCCAAGTCGCTGGCACAGGACCATGTGCTGACGGCAGAGCTGATTGAACGGCTCATCGAGCGGATCGAGATCGACCATGAGCGGAATATCCATGTAATGTTCCGGTTCAAAAAATGAATTTCAGGGAAAGGCGGTGGAACCATGCACAAAAAATATGTGATCGCCCTTTATATCCGTCTGTCCGTGGAGGACTTTAAGACTGAAAGTTTGAGTATTCCCAACCAAAAACTGATCCTCCGGGAAAAGGCCATGTCGCTGCCGGAATGGGATAACGGCGAAGTGCTTTGGAATTTGTTGATAACGGCCATACAGGTACGAATTTTGAGCGCCCTGCGGTACAGGAACTTTTGACGATGGTCCAGGCCGGGAAGATTGACTGCATTATCGTAAAAAGACCTCTCCCGGTTTGGCCGTAACAAAGATTGAAACCGGATATTTCATTGAGCGGGTATTTCCCCTCTACCACACCCGGTTTATCTCTGTCAGTGATGATTTTGACACCGCCAATTTCAAAGGCGATACCGGCGGGATTGACGTTGCCTTTAAGTACCTTATCAGCGAATGTTACAGCCGGGATATGTCCATGAAAACGAAAAGCGCCAAATATGCGAAAATGCGCCGGGGAGAATATCAGAGTGTTATCTGTCCTTATGGCTACCGCAAGAGCGCAGACGGGCGTATGGAGCCGGACGAGGACGCTGCAGGGATTGTCCGGCAGATATTTGAATGGGCGGCTGACGGAAATACAGCCCGCCGAGATTACAAGAAAACTGTATGCCATGAACATCCCTACGCCTGGAGAATACCGGAAAAGTAAAGGCAAGGATCACTATAATGTTTCCCGGACGCATGGCGTCTGGAGCAGCTCAACAGTCCTTCGGATGCTTTGGAGGATCAGCGGTATATCGGTACCTATGTAATCGGGAAACGCAAGGTCAGGGAAATCGGCGACCGGCGTGTCCAGCTAAAAGATGAAAGCGAGTGGTTCAAAATCCCAGACCACCACCCGGCAATCGTAAGCATGGAGTCGTTTGAGAAAGCCAATGCTTCGATCAGGCGTTTTCCCTTCCGAATAAAAAGCGGCGTGACTACCTTCTCCGCGGGAAAGTATTCTGCGGCTTTCGCCGCGACCATGCCATGTCACTTAGAAACGGGGCATGGTTTTACTGCCGTCATTCCGAGGTAGCAAAAAGAACTTCCCTGTTATGGCGTAAAGGTCAAAATGTCGGAGTTGGAGCAGGTGGTCTTTGATACGACCCGTGCACAGATGGGGCCGGCATTGGGGATTGACAAAGAAGAAGGACAAGTCGGATTTGCAGACGATCCAAAGAGGCCGAGCATGAAGAAAAGTCGCACTCTATCCAGGACAAAACGGCGCTTTTATGAACAGTATGCGCTTGGAGAGATTGACCTGGAAACCTATCAGGAGCGCAAGGCGGTATATGATGCGGAGTCTGGTGCAGGCAAAAAATGTCCATGCCGCTATTACCGCACAGACCAAACAGATACAGAGTGATTATGAGGCAAAGTCTGAAAAGCAGCGGGAAATTGTCCGGGAAGTAGGCGGCGCCGACACTTTGACACAAGCCCTGATTGACAGGCTTATTAGTAAGGTTTATATTTTTCCGGGGAATCGGATTGAGATTGAATATGTGACGCAGGATTTCTTGGGAATAGACGAATCGGGAAAGGAGGCATGAGTGCCGTATGAAAGAGCTGCGGGTGGCTATATGGCTGCCCGGAAAGCCTCAAAAAAGTTATAAATTTTTTTGTCGTGGGCTTGACATACGGGTGTCTTAAATCATGGACACGCATTCTTTTAACACCGGTTTCTCTGCATCCTCGATCCATTTCATGATGAAGACTAGATTTAGTGATTGTAAAGATACGATCATCAACTTTTAAGTAGGGGAGTCTAGAGATATAGTCTTGCATTTCTTCGGCTAGAAAATCAGGAAGTGTTAATACACGATTACTTTTTCTGGTTTTAGGTGTTGTGATAACGTCTTTGCCTTTAACACGCTGATATGATTTGTTGATTCTTAAAGTTTTCTTTTTCAAAATCAAAATCTTCAGCTTGTTAAGGCAAGCAGCTCACCAAGACGTATGCCACACCAATACAAGATTTCAAATGCATGATAACGTTCTTCTTTATTCATCATTGCTCTAGAGAAGGTAAGATATTCTTCTTTTTAGTCCAGAACTTCATTTCACCAACTTCTTCTATACCCATGTTACCGGCAAGTCTAGCAGGGTTGTTTTTTAATCCATAAAATCTAACAAAGATAATTAAATAAAGCACTGAGTTGATTATGGATCGTTTTAAGATACGTCTGTTTATAGTTGTTATCTTTCATGACTTGATCTTGCCAATGGATAATATCTTTTGGAGTAATTTCATCTAGTTTCATTTCACCAAGATAGGGAACGATATGATGATAAAAGATATTTTGTTTGGTCATCAACGTATTTTCTTTAATACGATATTCCATTGATTCTAGATAGATTTCAACAAAGTTCTTAAATAAGATACCAGTGCTATCTTTCTTTTTGTCAATGAATAAGGATTCATATCTTTGAGCATCATGTTTTGTTCTAAAACCACGTTTTGTAGTTTGTTTAGCTTTGCCAGTCCAATCTTTATATCTTGTGACAACAAACCAAGTATTTCTTTGCTTATCTCTGTATACGGATATACTTGCTATCCTTTGTTTCATCGTCCTTGCCAAAGAAACGTTCATAGAAATAAGTACTAACAACTCTTCCTTTGATAGTTAGATATCCTTTTTTCTGTAGTTCTTCATTTAGCTGGCAGATATATCTATGTGCATATGAAGTTGATCTCCCCATGATTTCTCCGACTTCTTTTTGCTGATAAAAATCTTTTTTTCTTGCATAAAACATTTCTCCTTTCAATGATGTTATAGATGTTTTTGAAAACACATTCACACATGCAAACCATGTTTATGAAGTGCAAGACTCGTTTTGATTTGATAATCAATCCTTGCCATTTGTCTTTATCGAGCTTTGTAATTCTCTTTATTAATCGTGATTTATCAATAACTTTGATTTGTTCTAGCATGACAATGGATTGGTATTTTAAATCTTTGTTGTAGCGAATTAAATAATGCGTTGGAAGATGTGCTTTGGAATTAACCTTACTAGTTAAACACGCAACAATTGTTGTTGGACTATGCTTATTTCCCAGGTTATTTTGAATCACTAATACAGGCCTTACTCTAGCTTGTTCACTTCCATAGGCATCATTTAAATTGGCTAAATAAATTTCTCCTCGTTTAACTTTCATATTCGAAGCTCTCTTTCTAATATGTAAAACCAGGATTGCTCCTGGTTGATATTTAATAATTAGTATTTATCGTGTTTCCTATTTATCACCTGATTACCCGAAAACAAGGGAATCCTATTCGACAAGATGTTCGCAATTCATCTTTCATTGAGTTGCACCAACCCATCTTACGCGTGAGCCTGTCGCTAGAAGTATCATTATCTTATATATTGTCATGGCACAATCGGCATCATTGTTTATCAATCTAAAGTATCATCGCTCGTTAAAAATATCATCGCGCAGTAGTGAAATAGCTCGAATATATAAGTGTTGTATCGAATAGTTGTTATTGAGTTTTCAAAGAGTCGCTAGGAAGATATGTATATCCCCCTTCACTAGTGAGCCGACGAAAACAGGTCAAAATTGCAGTTTTATCAAAAAAAGTGTATTTTTTTTCTAAAATGGAGGATTTCAAGATGAAAAAACGTATTGTGTACGATGAACAAGTTAAGACTTTAATGCTAACAGTAGAGGCAATCAGAGGTTATGGAGGACTACCTGAAGAAGTGGCTGAAAAAAGCCAATGAATTCTGTGCATATCTTAACAATTATATTTATGGTGATTTCTTTGCATCATATAATATTGATGATCAAGTATGTGTGGAAGAAATCACTTATTCTGAGTAATAAAAAAGCAAGCGGAATCGAAGATGGTTCCGCTATTTGATTATTTGTTTGTTTTTCTTATCTGATATGCATAATTCAATTTTGCAAGTCTTCTGCAAATGGTCCATCCAGGAATTCCTGTAATTTTTGATACTTCTCTTGCACTATACCCACGATACATTAGAAAAATAATCAGTTGCATCTCAAATCCAAATTCTTCTAGTGATTGGGCAAAAGCAATGCTTGTTATGGAATTTAAGAAATCTTCAACTGTTTGTTGATCATTTAATTTCGGTAAATCTGGTTGAATTGCTTTTGATAATTTTTGTTCGCTATCATAATCTACTTTTTCAAAAAATCTTCGATCTGAATTAAACTGCATCCGATCAAAATCACGCATTAATAGAATTTTGTCTATTGGCATTCCATTCTTTTCCATGAATCGCTCATCTTTCTCCTTCCATTTCTTGTATTCATTTTCAAAGACGACGGTGATTATAAGGTTTAGCCATTTTTATTTCTCCTTTTACATAGCTAAGCTTTTGAAGGATATCCCCTCATAATCGAGCCGACGAAAACAAAAAAAATTGCACAATCTAAGAAATTTATTAAAAAATTTGATTAGAAGAGCATCCCTTCTTCTAATTTGACAATGAAAATAAAAACAGATCAACTGTCTGAAACAGAGATCTGGTCTTTAGGTATGACTATTAATGTAAAACATATAAAGAAGGATTGAGTAAAAGTATTGAAAATTAAAAATTGAACAATATTAGATATTAATTCCTTTTATCTAGATGAAATATAACAAAAAAGTTATATTCTTATTCAAATGTTTTCATGTTTCTTATATAATAGTACTTGGACGAAAAAGAGGGCTTATTATATGGAGATTAGTTATAATCCTTTATTTAAGTTATTAATTGATAAAGGAATGAAAAAAAAAACAGATTTGGCTAAAGAAGCAGATTTAACTGCGGGAACTTTGGCTAAATTATCAAAACAACAAACTGTATCAATGGAAACATTAATCAAAATATGTAAATGTTTAAATTGTACATTTGATGATATTGTTGAGATTATTTATGACTAAAAAGGAGTTTTTATGAAATATAGTGTAATAGATTTATTTTGTGGTTGTGGTGGATTGAGTGAGGGATTCAAACTTCTTTGGATTTAATATAATTGGTGGAATAGACTTTAATCAAAAGGCCATTGAAACTTACCAAAAAAATTTCAAGAATTCTAAAAAAGCATTTGTACAGATTTATTGAATTTTAGTGAAGAAGACATCAAATCTTGTTTTCCAAACCTCAACCAGGTTGATGTGATAATTGGTGGACCACCTTGTCAGGGATTTTCATCTGCAAACAGACATAAAATGGAAGGTGATGATCCAAGAAATAAATTATTTTTTGAATTTGTTAAATTTGTTGATTTGGCTAAGCCAAAAATTGTTCTTATTGAAAATGTTCGTGGAATAATTACCAATAACAATGGTTATGCTAAAAATAGAATTTATGAAATTTTTGAAGAACGTGGTTACAATGTTACTCACAAAATACTAGATGCTTCTGAATATGGTGTACCACAAAAAGATTAAGGAACTTCTTTGTTATCACTAAAAACTTAGAAAAATTTAATTTTGATAGTTTAAAAAAAAGCAAAACATACTGTTACTGTTAATGAAGCAATCTCTGAATTATATGATTTTGATGATGCAACTGGTATTGTGAATTTACCTAATACACCAAAAACTAAATATCAAAATACTTAAGAAATAAAAATAATATCATTTATAACCATGAGGTAAGATACCCTGCCGAAAAGGTGCAACACCGTATTTCCTTTGTACCTCAAGGTGGAAATTGGAAAATGTACCTGAAGAATTATGGCCATCTGATCGGAAAAATAGACATTCCTCTGCATATAAACGCTTAAAGGAAGATGATGTTTCTGTAACAATAGACACGGGAAATAATCACAGTAATTATTTTCATCCGAAATACAACCGAATACCTACTGTAAGAGAAGTCGACTTCAATCTTTTCCGGATGATTTTATATTTTTAGGTAATAGATCCGATCAATATCGTCAAGTAGGTAATGCAGTACCCCCCCATTACTTGCGAAATCTATTCTTTGAAGCAATTAAGGAGTTGTTAGATAATGAACAATAAAATTATTGATTTATTTTGTGGCTGTGGTGGATTGAGTAAAGGATTTGAACAAGCAGGATTTGAAGTCAAAATTGCGATAGATATGTGGGAAGATGCAGTCATAACTTACAATAGAAATCACAAAAAGCCAGTTGCTCAATGTCATGATATTCATACTTGGGACGATAAATATCTAGATGAGATAAAAAAAGAAAGTATCGTTGGTATTATTGAGGACCTCCATGCCAAGGATATAGCACTGTTGGAACAAGAAACATAAATGATCCTAGAAATCATTTATATTTAGAGTACTGTCGAATTGTAGAAAAAATACAACCTGAATTCTTTGTTATAGAAAATGTGAAAGGATTATTAACATTAGCAAATGGTGCATTTAAAGATGATATTATAGATAGGTTTAGCAAACTCGGTTATAACGTAACTTATCAAATTTTAAATGCAAATGATTATGGGGTACCTCAAAATCGTTACAGAGTATTTTTGTTGGAATGAAAAATAATCATCAATTTAAATTTCCTGAAAAATTTAATTACAAGATTACGACTTATGAAGCACTTTCCGATTTGCCTTCTTTAGAAGATGGTATTACAAAAACAACGTACTTATACCCGGCAACTAACCCATATCAGAAAAAAATGCGCCAAAAACAAACGGTATTATCCAACCATGAACCAACTAATCATACGGATGCAACAAAAAAAATATTATTTCCAAAATAGCTGATGGAGGTAGTATAAAAGATTTATCTGAAGAATATTGGAAAATTAGAAAATATAACAAAGCTTTTCAAAGGATGAATAGCAAGTCTCAATCAAATACAGTTGATACAGGGCATAGAAATTATTTTCACTACAAAGAAAATAGAATTCCATCAGTTAGAGAAAATGCTAGACTACAATCATTCCCTGATGATTTTGTGTTTTATGGTTCAAAAACGAGTCAATATAAACAAGTTGGAAATGCGGTTCCACCTCTTCTCGCATATGCTATTGCAAAACAAATCAAGGAGGAATTAGATAATGAAAGTTGAGGGATGTAGTAATCCTGGATTATCGTTTACACAAAAATATAAAAAAAGCAATTATTAATATTTATGATTTTTTACATAATGACTGTACTTCAGGAAAATATGATTATTCTGTATTTCAAAATTTGATAAGTTCTTCTATCTCAAGTGATAATTCAGAAATAAGAATGATTATTCCATTTTTAATAAAACTTGGGGTAATTAACCATGAAAATATAATAAAAGGTGGATCACGTATAAGAGAAATTATAGTGAATGATTCTTTGTTTACTCTGGAAGGAATTTGTTTTATTTCCTTTTTAAAAATCGAATTGAAAAGCGATGACTTAAGTGAAGAACAACAATTAATTGTTAGAAGAATATATGCAAAATTTGGAGTAATTTTATTCAATTATTTACTTGTCTCTGATGATGAAATATATAGAGATTTATATTCTTTTTAAAAGAAATATGAAACTATTGACAAAAACGAATTTTCATTTTAACAGATTGTAGAAAAAAAGATCGGATGGATATGTTAGATAACATCATAAACAATTACAGATCAAAAAATAATTTCTCCAAATGATATTGAGCCAATAAGCAACATTAATTCATTTCAATATATAACAAGTTTTTTGTTACAACTAAACATTTTGAAAAAAATCATGATGATACGCTATCACTTAGTTATTTAATAAAAAAATGGAGGGGCATGACAATGCAAATAGATAACAGTAAAGTTTTAACAAGTATACTGAATGATGTAAACCAATTAAAACCAGTCTTGAAAAAGTGAAATACAAATAATAACGACATATCAGGCATTGGATACAACAAAATTTTTATGGAATTCCTGGATGGGAAAAGCTATAAGATTGATGCAATGCTAAACCATAAACCTGAATTCGTAGATGAAGCAATCAAAAATAAAATTGTAAAAAGGTCGATGAGTCTGATATTATAAGAACAACCTTTTATTTAGATTATTCTAACAGTGATTTTATTGGACAAATTTATCCATGCGTTGAAAAGTGGAAGTGAACAATGAGGAGGGGCCAGTTGATTACAAAAGTATAGTGACTTATAAAAGAATTCCTGGACCATTTACCAAAGCATTACTACGTGCTTATCAACACTTAATTGATGAAGATAATTCCCAAGTGTATTTGATTATTGAGGAAATAAATCGAGGAAATGCTGCGGCAATTTTTGGTGATACTTTTCAATTATTAGATCGTAAAATGGTGATAGTGAATATCCAATTAATAATGAATTCATTGAATCTTTATTTAAGAGAAAATTTAGAAAATATTGAGAATTTACCTTCAAACTATAATTTAGAGAGAATTATGATTCCACATAATTTAACAATTTTTTTGCGACAATGAATACAAGTGATCAAAATGTATTCCCTCTTGATACAGTTTTTAAGAGAAGGTGGAATCTAACAAATGATTGGGGAAAAGTCGGACATATTAAAGATATGTACATTCCTTACTGATATCAAAATTTTGCAAAAACAATAAATGAAGAGATGATTAGTCAAAGCATAAAAAAGATGCACCTATTTCTGAAGACAAACAAATGGGAGCTTATTTTTGCTAATGAAGATATGCTAACCGATAAATCTTATTCTGAAAAAATAAAAGAGAACATATCTCTAGATAAAGACTTGGAAAAAAGTGAACAATTTTGAAAATAATATATTGGATTATTTATACAATGATGTTACAAAATTCGATCATTCTATTCTCTTTGAAAAGCAGTTAAATTCCATTGATAATATATATAAAAAGAATTAATTTATATATAGATGCAATCAACGATACTGGAGCAGAACAAGCAGAAAGTAAATGTGTTTTTAATAAAGTGTTTGTAGACGAGATAACTGAACAAATGCTTGGATTTGTAACAAAAAGTAGATGATAGCGATGACTAAACAAATTAATGTTATTCCAGTAGAAAAATCAAATGATTTTGTTGGAATTAAGTTCACAGACAACTCTGTAAATCTATTTGTTCCACAAGTATTTCGTCAAGATGAAAATAGAAAGCAAGACCTATTATTATTTTTGAAATCTCTATCTATAGCAAAATCACTAGAGAAAGAATCCTTAAAAACAGGAAAAAAGAGCAAATAATGAAATATGGCCTATTGATTCATATTTATGGATTATTCATGATTATCTAGAAAATGGATTTTATTATAATCGTGATAAAATTTATTCGAAGTCAAATAGTGGAAAAATCGAATGGAAGAAAACTTTAAAAACAAGTTCCTATTTATTCGGATGGTAATATTATTTATGATAAATATGTTACTTCAAAAATGACTGCTTCAAATGATATTGTGGCACAAACATACAAACTATGTTTAAAACAGAGTCTTGAAAGAATTGGGTGGATTTTAATTATAATTTCTATATTGAAATCCAACAAATGTTTTCAGTGAATGAAATGATTAATTCGATTAAAAAAGAGTTAAATCAAACATTCGATGATGTAAAAAAATTAAGATATAATCATCTTTTGAAAATACTAACTAATTCGGATGGTAATAATTTAATCTCTAATGCATATTCCTATGGAATTGAAAACTATTACTATGTTTTTGAAACTATGGTGGATAAATTATTTGATGGTCTTAAAGAAAATGAAAAAAGAAAATATATAATCCAAATGGTTACTGGCAATTAAATAATCAGGAGGAGAAAGAAAGCATCTGAATTACGACCAGATACTATATTAAAAAGAAATGGTGCAACATATATATTAGATGCAAAAATGTATCAGTATGGAGTTACACATGATGTAAAAAGATTTACCAGAAACTCAATCAATTCAAAAACAAATTACATATGGAGATCATGCGTATCATAAATTAAACGAAACTAAAGTAAGAAATGCGTTTATTTTGCCATATAATAAAAAGTTAGTAATATTTTCAGAAGATTCTAGCACTTTAAAGTACAATGATGGAAATCTTGCTTATTTCGGACAAGCCTATACAGACTGGCGTGATGGTGATCAACAAAAGATTATGAAAAGGTATATGCATTCGGAATAGATTTTAATTATTTGTTAAGAAATTACAAAACTATTGATACTGATATAATTAACAATTTGTGTGTTTGTAATTGAAAAAAAAAAGAATCAAAGAACAAACAGGTGAAGGAGTTGATAATTAGTGCGCCTATTGAATACAAAAAAGTATTTTGGGTTGTAATGAACTAGAAGAAGATAATCACACTCAAGAAATTCAAAAAATTTTACAAAAAGCTTCAGGATTACCCAGATTATGATTGTGCTGCAATTATTAAATACTTTGATGAAGCAAATAAAGATAAAGAACCAATTATCAAATCATGTAATCTACATAATTGTGATGAAATGATTGAATATATTGATTCAAAAAATGGGATTGACATTGCTATAGTTGAAGACTTTTTAACTTTTTATTGTGTATGGTCAAGATTATTCTTTAAATGATAAATATCATTTAATTCAAGTTGAATTCAAATTAGACCATATGATATGAATAAGCAATTTATTAAAATTCAATTTAAATATTTCTAAAAAAATGAAAGGAGGATAAAATGACAGATTTAAAATTTCAAAAGTTGACTCCTTACCATAATGCAGATATATCAAGTTATGAAGAAGTTTTGATTATACATTTTTTCAAAATGATATAAAAAATATAGCTATTTCTGGTGCCTATAGTTCTGGAAAAGTAGTGTTATTGAAACATATGAAAAATTAAATCCAAAGTTAAAATCTATACATATTTCTTTAGCACATTTTAATAAAGAAGAATTAATCGATGAAGAAGATGATAAGAATTTTACAGAAAACTTAATTGAAGGCAAAATTTTAAATCAATTAATACAACAGATAGAACCAAATGAAATCCCACAGACTAGCTTCAAAGTAAAAAAGAACGATAAGTAAGCGTAGTGTTGTAAGTCTATCATTAATAACTCTATTATTTATGATATTGCTTATATATAATGTAAAAGTACAATGATTGGCGCATTCTATTAGAAATGGATAAAGGCAGATTACTGTATAATCTTCTACTTTTTACTTTGTTTCCATGTAGTAGGATTATTAGTATTATTGTTATACTGGCAATTACTTATTTATATATTTATAAAATATTATATGCTCAAAAGCTAGAAACATTTTAAAAAGAATCAATGTCCAAGGAAACGAAATTGAGATATTTGAGAATGAAGATAGTTCATATTTTTTGATAAATATTTAAATGAAGTTTTATATGTTTTTGAAAATGTTGATGCGGACTGCATCATTTTTGAAGATATAGATCGATTTGAAAATAGTACTATTTTTGAGAGGCTTCGTGAAATTAACACTTTAGTAAATATTAGACTTCAAGAACAAAGGATAAATCACGTAAAACAATAAAATTTGTTTATCTTTTACGTGATGATATTTTTTCAATCTAAAGAACGAACCAAATTTTTTGATTTTATAATTCCAATAGTTCCAATAGATAGCTCCAATTCATATGATTTAATAAAAAACATTTAGAAACATCTAATTTATATATTAAGTTTGATGATCATTTTATAAGAGGTATTTCGTTATATTTAGATGATTATAGACTAATTAAAAATATTTTGAATGAATTTTTAGTATATGAAAGCCGTCTAAATAAAATTGATTTAAATCTAAATAAATTATTTGCAGTTATAACATATAAAAAATTTATTTCCAAAGGACTTTTTCTGATTTGCAATTAAATAAAGGATATGTATATGCTATATTTAATAATAAAGAAGCTATACGAGAAGAATGTTTATCAGTTTTATATGATAAAAAAGAAGAATTTGAAATTCGATTGAGCAATTCAGAAAAAGAGTTATCAAATAGTCTTCAAGAATTAGAATATATAAAAAAAAGGAAAAGAAAATGATTTTTACTATGATTATAATAAACGTAATCAATATAACAAATGGTTAAAAAGAAATATTACCAATTCGTCAACAAGCCGTAAAAGATTCTGAAAAAGAACAAAGAATAGCTATTTCAAAAAAATAGATGAACTCAAATTATCTATTCAAGAATGTAAGAACTATACTCTCAGTGAATTAATAAATAATGAAAATTCAGATAATGTTTTTAGAGTAAGTACAATAAATGATATTGGAGAAAAAAAAATGAATATGAATCCATTAGAAAAAGTGATTATTATGCCTTTTACTAAAATATTTAATTACCAATGGATATTTGGATGAAACATATCCTGATTATATGAGCTATTTTTACCCAAACAAACTTGACAATAAATGATAAAATGTTCGTAAGAAGTGTCACTGATAGAAAAAAAAAAGAATTTAATTATCCGATTAATAACCCACAATTAGTAATGCAACACCTTAATGATCAGAAACCATTAATCTAGATTTAGCACAATATATTCTTAATTCAAAGAATAAAGAATATATACAATCGTACATTACTAATATTTGCAAGAATGAATGTCTTGATTTCGTTTCCAGTTTTATGGATAATAAAGATCCAATAAATTTAGTTAGATATATTAATAAACAGTTTCCGAATTATTTTTTAACAATGCTAAGTTCAAATAAATTTACAAAATCACAATTAGTAAAATATTGTTTTTATTAGTTTTGAATATAATGAATCTAATGAAGTAATTTTAATGAATATTGATGATACCTTGGTTAATTACGTTAATGATAACTTGGATTTTATAGAATATGAAAAGATAAATAAATTAGAGAATGTGATTAGTTCTTTTAAAACGTTAGATATTTGCTTTGAATTTATTAATTCGAATAAGCCAAATCATGACTTATTTGATAATATTTATAATTTAAACATGTACCAAATCAATGAAGCAAATATTAAATATTTAATTGAATATAAACTTCAAAAGTCAGTAAATAATTATTTGGCAAATTTTTCTACTCATATTTTGCGTGATGAAGATATTCCACTATGTAGCTATTTAAAGAATAATATTAATATGTTTATGCAGTGTTATCTTTCCTTTTATTCAGATGAAATAACAGATGATGAATCAACGATTATTTGGATTTTAAATCATCCAAATATAAATAATGACGAAAAAGAAAAATACATTAATCAAGCAACAACAAGAATATCAGATGTTTCTAAAATTGAAGATAAATCGTTATTTACTACGATTAAAAAAAAATCCTTAATGAAATATACTACTAATAACATTGTAAATTATTATTCCGAATACAGTTTAGCAACAGAGTTAGTTCAGTTTATCAATTCGAACAAACAAATATTGGATTTTACTGAAATTGATAATGTATCAGATTTTGCAAATGACTGTATAGCAGAAAAAGGACTAAATGATGTAAAATATGATCAATTATCCAAAAAATATTTGAAGTACAGGAGCAATTCAATATAGAAGATTTAAGTAAAAATAAAATTGAAATCTTAGTCAATAATAACATTATTCTAATGAATAAGAGTAATTTAACTTTTTTTTAGATTACATTATCCAAATTCTGTAATTAATTTTATTTGCAAGAATTTCAATGACTACATCAATATTTTAAATACTAATATTGAAAAACGAAAAAAAAAGAAATTCATCTTTTATTGAAGTCTAAAAATTTATCTATTGAACAAAAAAAATTATTATTAGATAATCTTTTCAATTTCAATTTCAATACAAGATTTGCAAATTTCCAATGATCTTATTTTAGATATTTTAATGAAACATTTTGATACTAAAGATTTAAATTATTTGCTTTCTATCTATAAAAGCAGTGATACATCAATTCAACAAGCCATATTAAAACAATAAATATCAATTTTGATGAGTTTATAGATATGTTACAAACTATTGATTTTAATATGTTAAAAATATTATTAAGTAATTCTATATTTGAAGAAAATGATAAATTAGCTTTATTTAAAAAGTTATTTGATATTAAGAACAAAAATGATATATTGTCTGAGTTATCAAATATTCTGAGATTATTAGGAGCAACTAAAATTAATGGAAACATCTATGATAATAGTAATGAACGTGTTGATTATAACGAATTTAATAAATTCATTTTGAATGTTTTGTTTTCTAATGAAATCATACATAAACCTGTTTTAACTAGTGATAATAAGCACTATAAAAAAATTAAATTAATTTTACCATTTGATAATAAAAAATAAAGAGGTTGCTAATTTGAAACGATTTAATAAAGGCGATGTTGTTTACTTTGTTTCCTCTTCTGTTTTTATCAAGAAAGCTACTTTATTCGTAATGCTTTGGTGGTTTTGTACAATACGATTTTTAGATGGTAATTGTGGTACTTCTGGAACACGTGTTCGTGAAAGTAAATTGTATCGTACAGAAGAAGAGAGAATTGTTACAGAGTCAAATTGATGATGCTTCTAGTACGAGTGAAAGGGTTAAATTATCTAAACAATTAAAGAAGATTAATGAACAATTATTAGAATTGAATAAGTATGAAGAAGTTGTTCATCATTGGGCAGATAAGATGGAACCAATGGATTTGGATGATGGTGTTAAAGTGAATTATGCTAAGTTTCAGGATTTGTTGGCTAAGATAAAATAAAAAAAAAACTAACTCCAGGAGCAAAGGCATCTCGATTTACATCTTACTAGCACAGGTTAGTTTTAAAGAAATATATTACACCGAGAATTTAATATAAAAATGCATAATTGGATAGACCATTCTGAATGAAAGAGGTGAAGAAATGAATACAGATAATGAATTATTAATAAAATTAGATGCTTTGATTTCCAATTGGGAGGATGAGACAGTTGAGTTTAAAGAAGCCAATAATGATTATGATAAAGATAAAATTGGAAGATATTTTTCTGCTCTTTCTAATGAAGCAAATTTAAGAAATGTACAATGCGGATGGTTGATTTTTGGTATTAAAGAAAAAGGTAAAAAAGATTGTTGGAACCAATTACAGAGAGAAAAAGGGTCTTGATACGTTAAAACATGAAATTTCATTGCAAACAACGGGTGGTATTTCATTTGTTGAAATTTATGAAGTTGAAAAAGAAGATAAAAGAATAATTATGTTTCAGATACCTGCTGCAACAGCGGGTATTCCTACAGGTTGGAAAGACCAATATTATGCTAGGGAAGGAGATTCTCTAGTTCCACTATCATTAGAAAAAAATGGATCGTATTCGTCAACAGAGTAATCGAGATTGGTCAAAATTGTTTGTAAAGGGTGCAACAATTCAGCATCTAAATAAAAGATGCAATTAGCATAGCTAGAAACAACTATAAGAATGGTCGTATTACAAATGCTTGTATCTTTGTTACTAGGGAATGGAGATTATGATTACTTATTTGATTACACGCCTGAGCGACATGGAGACTATATGATTCTAAAAGTAACATTAAAAAGATTATAAATCTTCAAATTCCATTTATTACATTGGTGATCGTATTTTTTCTCGAATTCGCAATTTAACATATCGGTATAATGCCGAATCAATTAACCTTGTTTCCTTTAGAAACGAAACAATATGACATGGCTATTAAAGAACTTATGAATAATTGTATTGCTCATTCTAACTATGCATTAGGAAAGAATTAATGTGGATGAAGAAGAGGATATGAAATCACCTTAAGAAATCCTGGTTCTTTTCTACCTGGCAGTATTGAAGTGGCTCTCAAAAAATTATACACCTCCATTTATCGAAGAATCGGTTGTTAGGCGGAAACAATGATGAAATTCAATATGATTGTACAATCTAATAGGAATACGTAAAAAGTATATAAGATCAACA